>Ga0136643_10016315_pt1 | contig 11165 bp, 8 predicted proteins | sample TergutLab28metaG_FD_96883 | JGI IMG/M metagenome (GOLD analysis project Ga0136643, IMG submission 96883) | Labiotermes labralis P1 segment gut microbial communities from Petit-Saut dam, French Guiana - Lab288 P1 (version 3) (version 3) | ecosystem: Host-associated > Arthropoda: Insects >... | reverse complement strand
TGGAACATCACACATAATACGGAAAGTACTGCAATGTGAAGCTTGAAGCCTGAGCGGTGGGGATCACCGCTGGTTCAAGAGAAGTACCAGGAAGAAATGCCTGTGACAGGAGACATGCATATTCTATAATAATAATATTTATTAACTGAAATTGGGTTGTCACTCGGTGACAGTGGTTATTTTACATGTATACAAAATATGAAATTGGTTACTAATAAATTTAAGTCAGGAGGGCTACTTGAGAAGCATGTAGTGGCAACTTGGAATGTTGGGAACCATCTCAGCATTTGCTTTTAGACACAGGGAAATCAAGAGAAAACTGTGTCGAGGTGGTCGGTCGCAGGACCTTCCGAATACTGACTTCTAGCCAGCAGTCCGGCATCTAAAGTAAAAAACAGCAATGCACACACAGTACAACAAATATACATAACATAACAACAATACACACAAGACATCTTAAAATACTCAAAATAGGGTAAAGAACATTCGGGTTCCATAAAATCCGGGGAATTTCTTCACTGACAGAGGAACTCTTAGCTTCTCAAGAAGGACGCTGCTCCGAGTGATTAGTTATTTATTTAAGAATAAATAAACCCATAAGAATACAAAGAAGTGGGCTCTACTTTTATACACTTTCATTTTGTCCCTTCAGGGCACTGTTTCTGAACCTTTGTGAGGCCGCGGCCCGGTAAATTCTTTTTTCATAGGACGAGGGCCCGGTACCAACATATTTACTCGTAAATAACTTTCCAATTTTTTTTAAGTTCATACATTAAGTATTAATAATTAATTATGACATAACCATAAAGAGTATTAGTACACTCATGTGTACGGTGTAGCATGTTGACAAATATAAAATTACATTTAAATTATTTTTCAATTCCAGGAGAATCTCTCGCGGCCCGGTATAATTGATGCCAGGGCCTGTTACCGGGCCGCGGCCCCGCGGTTGAGAAACACTGCTTTAGAGCACAAAGGTGAATACGAGTAGCACGTCCTTCAGCATTAAAACTTTTACGTTTTGTCCTCTCAGTACATTTAAGTGTTTTGTATGTTCCTGACAAGAAACAGCAATTATTCCCATGAAACGCAATAAAAGGTACGTTAATGTAATGGATAGTGTCTCTTCATACTACGTGCGAAAAGAAAGCCTAAATATTAGTTATGAAGATGAACTTCAGGTTCCAAAAGGTTAAATGCTCTTCGTACGCTGCGTTTATAACACAGGTGTAACGCAGCAGGTGGCATTTCATTTAACCACTTCAAGCCCAGGGGTAATTATATGAGCCACCTAGAGCAACAGTGAGAGCCTCTGCGGTGTGCCAGGCAGATTATTTATGTGCTCAGTGTTATTCTTAGAAAGAACACCGATCATTTGTCTACACAGCATTAACCCACCCGTCTTTCTAATGGTCACAGCCTGTTGCCTGTGTTGCCTGTGAGGTAAGAACTGCCGTTTCATGTACAGGTGTTTTGCCAGATAGTGACCGAAATTCTGGACCGTGTTCTACAAGTCATTTGGAAAGAAAATGCCTAAACAAGCAACAACGTGCTTTCAAACCTCAACTAGTTACGAGCTATCTCAATGCACGACTATGGCTAACGGTAAAGATAAAGTTCACCCTAGAACAGGCCACGAAGGCTCAGAGGGGGAGTAGAGGTATAATTCTACTCTTTCTTTAACCTCGGCACTAGATGGCGTGGGTGGTCAACGCCACACCCCGACCGCTTTACCCCCGGGAAATACACAGTACCCATTGTATAGGAGGCTGGGTGGGTCCTACGGCCGGTCTGGAGGGGTGCAGAAAACCTCGCCCCCACCGGGATTCGATCCCCGTACCGTCCAGCCCGTGACGAGTCGTTATACCGACTGAGCTATACCGGCCCACATCTCAATGCACGACTGCACAAAAAAAAATGTATTTACCATTCATTTTTATTATTCTAAATCCTTGTGATTTTGAAAGGCTATTGCGACATTTCACAATTTCCCACCATTCGGCTGCAGCACGGTGCAAGTCCTTGTGTCGCCATTTAATTTTGCCAATGCACGTGTTCGTTTCTCATACCAATGGCGTCTTCATTTGCGTCGCCTAGTTGCTGACGACTCGCTTCCAGTTTCTCACCGTGGTACATTCTCGATCAGACGCGACACCACAAGAAGGAATATACTGTGTTCAAGTCGAGCGATCAAGCGGGGCAAAGCAGCTGCTTTACCTATTCCTATTCACATTCCTTCACAATTCATTTTCGAAATATGTTGTACTTCTCCCTAGAAACGTGCAGGCCTTATACAAATATGTAGTCAAATTCATCCACGTGTTTCAAGGCCCACATCCTCCAAAGGGTGATGATTTTTTTATTCTGAAAATAATTGTAACACAGAGTTGTAAAAGTTCCTCGGTAACATTTGGCTCAATTAATTTACTGCCTAATACGCCATTAACAGCTTTTAAATAAAGCCAACTTGGTGCAAAATTTTTCTTAGTACGTTAATTTCTTTTCTCTACATGTTTCGGGCGATTATGTGCCCATCATCAGGAGAAACAACTGTATTTATGCGACAATTGGTACTTGTTATTCTATGTGGATGACTGTCTGGTATGCAGGAGCATATGCTCCTGTATACCAGACAGTCATCCACATAGAATAACAAGTACCAATTGTCGCATAAATACAGTTGTTTCTCCTGATGATGGGCACATAATCGCCCGAAACATGTAGAGAAAAGAAATAAACGTACTAAGAAAACTAGTGCAACAAATTGGCTTTAATTACAAGATTATGCAGGGATACATTGTCAACAAAACATAAAATACACCATTAACACCCGCTGACTAAAATCCATGTTGACAATCACATGGATTTCAATGAGCACAACAGTACGAATTGTGTTCCAGATGCTGTTCCAGGCAAACTGAGCCGTATCCGTAAACTGGATGTCAGGCATAAAGTGCAGTCGTGCTTGCAACCGAACGCTGGCGTGATCTTGCGGTCAATGGTTGTATATTTTACAGGTGATAATGTCAAAAACCTTCACGGTACAAAATTTTCCACACATGTGCCCCAGCTGTAAGAGTTGTCCCGGAAGTTTTGCGTATACACGTACTTGTGCTTCGCTGCATTGCTGCCACAACATCGCCTTACTCACTCCGCCACTGTTCACGTTCTGAATTCTTTCGCTGGAAGGAAGCAGTTTTCGTTAGAGTTGGTATACAATCTCACATGTTTTGCGAATCTGCATTTCTGCGAAGTGTATGTCGGTGCGGGTATTTCACAATAGCAACCCTATAATTTCCATTCAAGAAACCATTTGCAAAGTGTATGTCGGTATTCTTTGTGTGTAAATGTTTCAGGCATTGCGAAAACCTGATCGTACAAAACACAGCTCAACCACAGCTACTAGCCCAGGCACTGTACAAGCAGAAACTCGATCGAGTGACAGCAGAGCCACCTAGCTTCACCACCGTCACTAGATAACGGTGTCAAAGTGAACCAGACACTTTTCAGTCCATATGAACGGTACAACACGCACCTGAAGGTTTAGCCCCTACGTCGGGGGATACTCTGTATAATTTAGATATGTCACTCGTGCTATGTGCTATGCCACTTTCTGATACCTCATGAGCAGAGTGCTGATCCATATGACAGAGAATTCACCGTTTATCATGGGATTCGAACAAGCGGCCTTCGACTACGTTGCCATGCATAAGATTAGATCGTGCACGTGGATAACCCTCTCCACAAGAGGCAGACATTTCGGTCGTTGACCCCAGAGGCATTAAATCTGAATGCCAACCCCAAATCCTACGTGCCATGTGGGTCGCTCAGAAACAGATTAGCAATTGCGGACCGACATCTCTTTCTCGGCATGGAAATGAATACAAAACAAACAGAGATATGATGCGCTTTCGTTGCTCGTTCCATTAAAATTGGTAGTTTGTATGTGGTTCCCTGTTTAAAGCTTACAAGAGCTCCAGTCACAAGCGCTGGTATTCGTTTATGCCTTTAGAAGCGGGCTTCAGATTTCTGTAACGTGGACACTAATATCAGCCAGCACACATAAGGTAAGAGTACGCAACAACCCAACACAAATAATGAGGTAAAGGTGTCCCAGGCAAGCCATGAAGGCAAATGAAGAAGCACAAGTATACATCCACGTATACTTAAACTTGAAACCGTAAGGCGGTAAGGAAACAGTCTCACGTCCCAACAACTTTAACTGTGGAAAAGCTTTTTACCTTACCAACTGAACACGAGGTTAAGTGGTGCGCGGTCTAGTCCGGGCTTTTCAGAAAACAGAAAAAGTGCTTGCCCGTGTCGCGAACAAACTACGAAACCCTTCGTCCAGCCCACAGCCTCGTTGTTACACCGCTGATTGCGATGTCTCGGCTTATCTAACACAAACCTACCTCACCCACGTAGGACATTATTTTATTTTATCTGACAGCTGTCGCTAGCCCCTGCCTGTCGGGTCACGTAACTCACAAGGGTGTCTGTCTGCGAGCCGAAGGAAAATATTTCGAGAACCTTCGTTGAATATGGTGAGTAAAAACCAAATATTAATTGCAATACATCAACCTAAAACACGTGGACCCCAACTCACGGCAAAATGGAATAAGGTGACCGCTGAGCTGCCTACTGTCACACGAAACGTTCTGAGTGAAGTAGTGGTGCGAGTTGTCAGTTGTCACGTGAGTGAATTAGTTTTGCGAGTTGTCAGTTGTCACCTGAGTGAATTAGTGATGCGAGTTGTCAGTTGTCACATGAGTGAAGTAGTGATGCGAGTTGTCAGTTGTCACGTGAGTGAAGTAGTGAAGCGAGTTGTCAATTGTCACGTGAGTGAAGTAGTGATGCGAGTTGTCAGTTGTCACGTGAGTGAAGTAGTGATGCGAGTTGTCAATTGTCATGTATTTGCTTGGCACGGGATCAAATTTAAATATTTAGGCGCTTTTTCATCTCTGTGAAGCGACTATTAAAATCATTCTCCCTTTGTCCGTCTGCATGCCGCAGATCGAGCATTGGTAAACGTACTGTCATGGTTATAAGTGAGGAAATTTACTGAGATTCCTTATTACAGTTGTGGGTAAGACTGACAAAGTAACTAACACTTTACATGAACGCCTATATGCGTTTTTATGGACCTTTCGAATGAAACTATCCAAGTATAGGAGCGACCTTTCTTACAGTCCTATAGCGGAAAAAATGTGCGGTTTACGAACTAGTTAAACAGAAGGAAGAAACGTTGCATACTTGTTAGGCTGTGCGCAATTTTCTGAAGTGGTTATGTTCAACCATCGTCAACAACAGGCTTTCAATCACACTCGAAGTTAAGCGAAGTTCCTTTCTGTCGATAATAATTAAATGAGACCTTCTAGATCCAGAGATCTGCAAGTATAATAAAAGGGTAAAGTGATCCCGTTACAGGCCCGGTGTGGCCCAGGGGGTGGGTAGAGGTATAGCTCTACTCTTTCATGACCGCGGCACTAGAAGGGGGTGAGTGGTCAGCAGCACGCCCCGGCCGCACTTTACCCCCGGGAAAAACCCGGTACCCATCTTACAGGAGGCTGGATGGGCCCCAGGGCCGGTCTGAAGCATGTATAATACATACTTATATATATATACATTTTACTAGATTGCGATCACCTTTCATGCTTTATTAAAATTTGTCTTCTTTTTCGTTCGAGATAATGCAATAAATGAGCGAAATCAGCACATTTTCAATGCCTTGCTTACGTATCCTAACTTACACTTCTTCTCAAGCTTTCTTACATCTCTAAATAAATACGAGTAATTGATGCAGTGTCGATGTGTGTCCGACAAAAGGGCTGTAATACAGAAGGCTTCGAAGTTCAGAGCAGCACTGATATAAGTAATTTGTCTGAATTTTAAACGGATAGGAAGACAGACGTTCAGGGAATGGGTGAAGAGGGGTTTGAGGTGGGGGGGGGGTAATGCAACGTCTATTAAGTTTCTTTCCGTGAAATGAAAACTGGACACGCAAACTTTTTGCCACGGCAGCCATCCGGTGTAATCAGTAGTGTCCGAAGTGTGCGGGGGTGGAGGTGAGAGAGATGAGATAACCGTGGGTGAGAGTGAGAAAGAACGGTGAGCGGCGCAGATGGGATGCGGGCGTGTTGTACAGTACGCGTCGGGCCGCAGAGGGAATCGGTTGGGCGTTCTGTTGTTCTACAATACGAAAAGGATCAAGGGTTATCATATCGTAACGCAGGTGCTTCGTCATAGCCTCGGAAAATTCTATAACTCTTCTGGACGTAACAAATGCCGCATCAGCGCGTGTATATTAACAAGTGCCGCTAACATGTGAAGTGCTCAGACTTGATAACACACAAGATAAGATCATACTAACACAGAAAACGGACCATATTTTCAGTAAATGGACTGAACTTGATAAATATAAGCCTTAACAATCTTCCGAATTAACTTGCTTGGTAAGATGTGTGATCATGTACGGCTGTCATGCAGTAAGTAAAGTTCTTAATTATATTGTAGTTTTCTGTACCTTATTTCGATTAGTGAATTTATGCAGACCATTTATATTTATGTAATTACATTCAAGAAGAACTTTTATTAGAGGAGAGGCACTTTCGAATGCTAATTCTTCTTGATTAATTTTCTCATTCGCTCTAAACGGTGACGTAGCTACCATCTACAATGAGAATGCAAAGCACAGAGGCCCGTAAGTACGGGGGAACTAAACGAGCCTATCTCAAAGAATTATTGTTTCTGCATTTACTGAGCTTCACTCACTGTTCAGGCGAATTGTAACGTATAAGCAAGAGCTCAAAGAGCAAATGAGATTTAAACAATGAACTTTATTTGGAAATCAAGTGCATTTACAATTTTATAACACAGGGCGTATCTACAAACTTTGCGTAGGGAGTAAAACTTATAGCTATGCCGCTATGGTCTCAACTGGATAGCTTTTGGTGATTCGGTCGTCGGAGATGTAATGCCGCGTAGTTTGGTAGAAAAGCAGCCAGATATCAGACGAACTTGCCGCCTCCATAGGTATTTCGTATATATGTATATAATATATATACATATAGTGGGCCCGGTAGCTCAGTCGGTATAACAACTGACTACGGGCTGGACGGTCCAAGATCGAATCCCGGTGGGGACGAGTTTTCCCACCCGTCCAGACCGGCCCTGGGGCCCACCCAGCCTCCTGTAAAAAGGGTACCGGGTCTTTCCCGGGGGTAAAGTGCGGCCAAGGCGTGCTGCTGAACACTCACCCCCTTCTAGTGCCGCGGTCATGGAAGAGTAGAGCTATACCTCTACCCACCCTCTGGGCCACACCGGGCCTGTGAAGGGAACACTTTACATTTAATACATATCAATCTACATAGCTTGACATCCATACAGACCGTTATATTCACATGCATTGCTACTAGAATCTCAGAATATCTCACGCGAATGATTTATTTTGCGTCAACAAGCAGGATGATTTGGAACGGGTAAGGAAGGACGGCGTCGTGAAGGGTTTCAATGTGCTGTCTTACAGTTCTCGTGAAGGGAATGGGGACAGTAACGTGATCTAAATTATTGTATTATGGGTCCTGAAAGCGTTCTGAAAGTGAACCCCCTCATATACGAAGTAGAATCGCCAAGCATTCGACTAGTTTTAAAACTCCAAATTGAAATCGGGTTGATACGACAGGATTTCGTTTGCAATTCAAAGTTACTTCATGAATAGACCAACCGCTACACGAAAGTGACAACAACTCACCTGAGGAAGAAATGCCTTGTATATGAACATACCTTATACGATAGAAAATGTATAGTCTAATTTTTGAATAACCAACAAGAAGTTCATTCTGGCTGATAAATGAGTCTGTAGTCGATTAGGTAAATTTTAACATGAGGGCAAAGTAAAATTGATAAGTAAAGAAATCGATTACTATGGCCTAATAGATGGATCAACACTTCAACTACAAGACCTGTAATAAAGGGTTGAAAGCTGACACCGTAACTGTGTTTGGTCATGTTACAGCTGACACTTCAGCTTAACAGGAAATCATCCCGTCGTGCCTGCAGAAAAAAAACATTCAAACCAATATTAAAAATTCAGTCAGACACAACTGTGTTTTCACTTAAAAGCTCTATATTTCGGTCAAGATATCGGCCATCTATAAACATTACATTACATTACATTACCTCCATCATCCGTTTGTTTCTAGGCGCTAACAACAAAAGGCGGTATTAACATTATATCCCCACTACCATGGACCATATACAATTTTACTATTTTATTGTAAAATAAAAATATTTTGAAACTGTGGGATCGTACATAAAACATGGTGGTTTTTTTTGTATGTTGCATTTTTTTACCTGCCCTTTAATGATAGTGTATTTTTTAGCCTGATGGCCGTCGATATCTGGACCGAAACATGTAGCTTAAAATAAAAGCACAGTTGTATGTGACTATTTAATATTGAGGGTTGTTTGACCGTGCATCTTCCTCATGAAATAAAGTGAAATGCCAACTTTATGCAACTAGTTAATTTTATTGATGTATTCTTAGCTCGACATGTTTCGGGTACATACGCCCATCATCAGGAGCATTAGATGTTTAGTTGCAGCATATGGTTTTCTGCACCGAGTGTGTTGATGGGTGGTGGTCTTGAGAGCTGATGTTTACGGTGCGGATGGTGCCATGCACCATCCGCACCGTACACACGACCTACGCAGCGGCTCTCAAGAACACCACCCATCCAGAAACTCGGTGCAGAAAACCATATGCTGCAACTAAACATCTAATGCTCCTGATAATGGGCGTATGTACCCGAAACATGTCGAGCTAAGAATACATCAATAAAATCACCTTGTTGCATGAAGTTGGCATTTCAAGTTACTTCATATTTAATATTGTTTTGAATAAGATAATTTGAAGATATTCTGACATGCAAATAAAACAGTCCTCATGCAGTAATATTCTCAAACCCAAAATTTAGAATAAAATATAGTATATTATACTCGTAGGTAAATATATCTCTTCCTTATGTAACATATAGGCCTACGGCGATAAACAACAAACAGTATTTGCAATCGTTTAATTAGCACACCAACTAATGCACATATATAAAATTTTTACATCAAAACATTTAAAATCGCTCCAACATGTTTCGATCCTAAGATCATCTTCAGGGAGCGACACTGTTCCTTGCTAAAGTCACATTTTTAAAAACACTCACTGATTAATTTCCTTACATTAACTTGGTGCTGTGGCAGCATGTATTGTGTAAGAGTACGTTGCTGGGAATGCGCCTGACAGTGGGTGTGCGTCGTGTGTGCATTAGTTGGTGTGCTAATTAAATGACTCTAGGAAATGCACGGTGTAACGATAAAGATAATATTTGCAATGTTTAATACATTTTCGAGACGTAGGAGCAGGACATACAGACTACACACAGGGCATCAGATCACACACTTGTGTTCTCACTTAATGCTTGTGATTAAGAGGACGTTTCGCCGCTGTACATTTGTTGGAAATCTCGGTTCGCAGGTACAGCAAAATGTTAACACGAGCAGCTCCATTTATCATTATTAATTCGATGCAATAACGGGCATTGACGGAATTTGGACGATCTTCTCGATGTAGGGACTACCATCCCACTATACTTACTTACTTAATTACTCCACGGAGCAAAGCCCTTCTTGAGAAGCTAACCGGTTCTCAGCTAGTCAAGAAATTCCCCGCATTTCATGGAACCCGAAAGTTCATTACCGCATTCACAAGTGCCCGCCATCTGTCCCTATCCTGAGCCAGGTCGATCCAGTCCATGCTCTATCTTCCCACTTCCTGAAGACAAATCTTAATATTATCCTCCCGTCTACGCCTGGGTCTTCCAAGTGATCTCTTTCCCTCAGGTTTCCCCACCCAAACCCTGTATGCACATATTCTCTCCCCAATATATGCTACATTCCCAGCTCATCCCTCTCTTCTCGATTTGATCACCGGAATAATATTTGGTGAGGAGTACAGATCATTAAGCTCCTCATTATGTAGTTTTCTCCATCCACCTGTTATCTCGTCCCTCTTATGCCCAAATATTCTGCTCAGCAACCTATTCTTAAACACCCTCAGCCCGCGTTCCTTCCTCAATGTGAGTGACCAAGTTTCACGCCCATGCAAAAGAACAGGCAAAATTATATTTCTGTAAATCGTCCTATTAGCCTAGAAGATAAAACTGGAGTTCGGATATGCCGATAGTTGCAGTGCCATTACAATGTGACGTACCATCCGCTGAGAGATTGGGAGTTCCTTGCTCCCGCGTGGGATATGTACGAACGCTTGCCTAATGCATACTGTGCGCTGTCTGTACAGAAACAGGGGCCATATTCAACACTTGTCTTGAAACAAGCAACAGGAGTATATAAACAGCTTCTGCAACGTACGAATTTAAGCTGTCGCAGGTGATTTCGACCCAAATAGCAAAGTGTTCGAAATTTTTGTATTAAATTACCGAGATTGATGTGCATTCCTGAAACACCAGAAAGAACATTACGGCTAAAAGAAAATCAGTGTAGCAAGTTGTAAATTGTCAGCATTGTTCTTACGTACTAAACCATTCATTAGTGTGAGAAGTTCTGGATTCTGAAACGCTGTTCACCAAAATCGCCACTTATTTGATAAAAAGGAGATATATTAACTTTAACTTTGGCTGCTGTAGAGGAACAGCTTAATAAGTACAACGCTGAGCTTTGTGCACAGCAGTGCCTCGCTAAAACATGGTAATAAGAATATTACATTCATATTTATGTTTATATACGTTCAGAAATAAAGTGTTTTCCTCTTTAGATAGTAATAAATCGGTTGAGTGTGGTATCACAGTCTAATGTAGTCTTTAACAATCCAGGCATTAAGTACTTAAGACAAAGTAGCCAAAGTAGCCTAAAAGGTGACGTACGATTTTGCCTCACTGCCGGTTTCTAACTACTGAACTCCGATATACGGGGTTATTGGAAATGACTGTCGGGGTTTTAACTCGCCTGGTCACCTCGTTCTCCAGACACAACCCCATGTGATTTCATTCTATGGGGTTATGTCAAGGATGAGGTTTATGTTCCTCCTCTTCCCGCAAGTAGCCCGGAACTGAAGGTACGAATCAGAACCGCCGTACAAACCATCACCGCTGACATGC
>Ga0136643_10016314_pt1 | contig 11166 bp, 8 predicted proteins | sample TergutLab28metaG_FD_96883 | JGI IMG/M metagenome (GOLD analysis project Ga0136643, IMG submission 96883) | Labiotermes labralis P1 segment gut microbial communities from Petit-Saut dam, French Guiana - Lab288 P1 (version 3) (version 3) | ecosystem: Host-associated > Arthropoda: Insects >... | reverse complement strand
GTTGCGCTGACCACGTGACACCCCTCTATCCGCAAAAGTTGGCACTAACTTCGCCGAACGGCGGCGGCCGCTCTGTCGGTATAGTTCGCGTGCGGACTAAGGCCACGGAGTTTAGTTTAGTTTATGGAATCTATAAAATATTAAGTATTACAACAATATGTATTTGTTAAGTGACCAGTACTTATTTCCTGGAAAGAGCTCGCTACAAGCAATGTTAAATTATATCAACGTTTATCGTCTAGCACAAGCATTACTTCATTGTTCAGTTACACCACACCGACATGTTTTAAAGGGGTTGGTTTCGTTATCAAGCAATTTTTGTACACGTATGTCTAATGAGGATCCCATCTTTTCAACCAGTATTGTGTGTAGGACGATAAAGGGTGCCGATATATTCATCACTGCAACAGCGTATCAGAGAATTTCAAAGTTAGACAAATTTGGCTGCATTAAACGCAATTGGCAGGATCAGAGAGGTGGTCTGTCCGTAACGCTATCCCGACATTTTTCTGGACAAATAAATTCAAGAAATTTTAAGTCAGTGTAATTGACAAATCGACTGAGATTCAAATCGAGAACCTCCCGAATTAAAATCAGGAGCATCTAACTAAATTTCTCAAAAGAACATTAACCCGGCGGTAAGAACTACACCCTTGCAATGCTGTACGGTTGGCGTCAGTCTAAAAAAAAAAGTAGAAGAAAAGTTAAAAACTACAGGTCCTCCGTTGTGGGTTTTTGGATTAAATCTTTCTACGCTTTATTCAATTGTGCTGCTTCAACATCACAAATAATATGGCGAAGAGTAAAATATGTGTAGACGTTCCATAGGTCGTAGAGTACACAACATACTTACGAATTATGACTGAGGCGTAATAAAGCATCATAAACGAATTTTAACTACTACGCTGACAGATTATCAGCCTTCAGTTTATCCACAATTTCCCTTGTCCCAAGATCTCTTGAGTCGTAAAGACTAACTTTTGAGGCTTAACTGTCAACCCTGCCTGCCTGAGACGATCAAACACGAGACGAATGTGCTCGAGATGTTCTTCGAAGCTTTCACTATAAATGACCACATCATCCAAATAATGATACACGAACTCAGACTTGATATACTGAAACACACGATCAAGTAGCCTTGACAAAACTTGGGCGCCTGTCGCCAGCCCAAAAGATACACGGGTATATTGGTACAGATTCCAATCAGTACAGAAAGCTGTCAAGGGTTTCGAAGCCTTGGCCAACGGTATTTGGTGATAAACTTAATTTAGGTCCAATGTGGTGAAATACTTGGCCTTCGCAAACCAATGAAACGCCGAATAAACATCGGACAAATGCACCGACTCAATTGAGATACGTTTATTCAACATCCTGAAGTCAACAACCGCACGATAAGTGCCCCCTGTTTTCGGCACCAAGAACATTGGGCTCGAATAGTTAGACAAGGAGAATTCTATCACCCCATCTCTTAGTAAGGTTTTAATGTGCTCCCTGAAGTACTGCATTTTTGGCGGCGACAGCCTGTAAGGTGGTAATCTGACCGGCGTCTTGTCAATCAGCTCTATCTCATACTCCATCAAATGTGTGAGCCCCAACTTGTCACTCAATACATCAGGATACTGCTTGATCAAACTTTCAAGTCGGGTTCTTTGCCCGAGCGAAAGTTTTCCCGTTTGTACTCGGGGGAAGCGTGTGGGAAGGGAGCGGGTTAGCGAAAACGACGTATAATAATTACCCTGACGGAACCTGATAGTGACCGATGGAGCAAACGCAAAGTAGTACTTCTGTCTGCCAAGTTCCAATACCATCTTAGTTTTAGAAATAAAATCGGCCCCAAAAATGGGTTGACTCCTATGTCTCCTGCTTACCAAAACATCCATGTCCATGAAAACGCAAGGATCTTAAGCGGCAGTTTAATTTCACCTACGATCTCCAAGCTCTGGCCTGAAGCGGTGACGCATGTCACCTCGGTCTCCAGTAGCTAAAGCCTGGGGTCCCCTCGCCTCATGCCTTGGAAGTGATCCAGCGAAATTAGGGACCTCATGGACCCCGAATCAAGCAGAACGTTAAGCCGCAAATTACCGAGCTGGGCCTCTACCTTGGGGGCTGATCCCTTCACAACACCCGCTATCTTGCGGGATTGCGGGCCTACTCAGGACCGCGAGTTCTCCACCGTACGAGCTACCTTACTCCTCTGTGACATGCGCCGAAAACACCTACTCTGATTATGTCCCGGCCTCTGACATTAAAAGCAAACAACAGCTTTTCTCTGCCTAGGTTCCTGGGCTCTTTTATTCCCCGACCCTCCAGGCTCCGCACGTTCCGTCGGCGGTTCTACCGCAATCGTTGCTTCCGGAGCGGGCTCCGCTCTCGATCGGTCTGCGTACGCGATATTCCTATGCACTATCGCTAATCGTTCTAATTCTCGGAAGGAGGAAGGTGGGGGCTGGAAAACGAAACGAGCACGCTGTGTAGACGTGAGTCCTTCTACAACTCTTTCCACTACTTGTACTTCGCTCTCATTTATACGGAGCACCAAAGCCGCATTTTGAATTGCTTGCACATAATTAGAGAAATGTTCACCTACCGATTGCACCCTCTCATACCTTGCTATTCTCAATTGCGACATCTCTCTTGTGGGTATAAAGTGCCCCAATGACCTAGCATGGAAATTCTCAAAAGTCTCCCTGCTGTCAATAGCCTGTGTTACTAAAGCCAACAATTCGCCTCTACAGTAATGGTACATAGGCTCGTAAATTGCCGAGTCATTCATTTACCCCACCTGGCTTATCTTAATTATCTTTAACAAAAAATCACATAAAAGGTCAACATCAGTGCCGTCCACTACAGGGAGTTCTTTAAGCAGGTGACTCAAAGGGTGGGGAAGCCTTTGATAAAAATGCGGGGTAAATACCTGCTTAATCCCCTGTCCTGACGGTGTTACTTGCGCCTCCACCATCCCCGCGTTCACTTTGACAATTTGGTCTGCCATCGTACCGACCTCCACATCAACCGCCCCCGTAACAGTACTCACTTTTCCGGTGTCTTGTCTGTCCTGACTTTCGACAGGTGATGAGTTGTCTTGTGCCGAAACTTCCTCCTGCATCGTGTTGCTTGTTTCGTCGCCCTCTTCCTTTTCCTGACCCGGACGATCGACCACGTCCATTTTGGTGAGGTTGATTTCGATGCTGTGCAGCCGATCACGCACTTGTTGATACTTCGAGGTCGTGATGCCCGACACACTGGGATCCAGCTCCGTCAAATGCAGCAAGCGTCCCCTCAGGTGAGACAGTCGAGTCCGGAAGCGCGGCGTTAGCAGGGCCAATTCAGACTTGTGTTGCGTAATCAGGGCCTGCAACTGCAATGTCTTCTTCAAAACACATTCGTAAAGTTCTTCCACTTTCTCAGTTCTTAGATTACGTAGATCAACCGGCATCTTTTCTGCCACTACTGATCGGAATAATTTACGCAACGTTTGAACGTCACTGTCATTGCTAATCCCACGGGCAGATAATTCGTATTGCCAACTCGTCTTTCAACAGATAGTTAGGGTTCATGCTACGCAACAAGGCGTACGCAGTTGTCCTCTTAAGATCGAGCCCCACCGGTTACCCCATTCACTGGTCCACTTAAACGCGTGCAAGACCACCTTAATTGTTCGGAATGCAACCACGCTCAAGAGCTACCACTTTACTTGCACCGATCCTTGTGGAAGTTCGGTATGGAAGTAACACAACACCATAACAATAACAACTTATTTAATAATCAACCCTTTGTTCACAAATCTCTCAGGATACACAAAACTCTTGTTCACTCCTGAATGAACGTACCTACTTCTTATTCACTCTCTCTCTCTCTCTCTATCTCTCTCTTTCTCTGTACTTCAAAATCATGAACATACAGTAGCCAAAGATATGTAGTCTAGTAACGGCTGCACGGCACTGACCAGCTCAACTCTTGCTAGTGGATGGTTCAAATGATACGACCAGCATGATGTTTAATTAAACGGTCTCAGGAACAGGTAGCAGTTTGGAGGGGAGGGAAAGGAAAACAGGTTAAACAAGAAAACAAAATCTCGAACCCAGTCCATGTATCCGGGTTCGAGGCTCACCACGGCACACCCTAAGTGTAAAATTTATTAATCGTGTTTGTTTACAATATTCATACCTTTGTTTTTAGTGAAGTCATGTAAGAATGTATGCAGTCGTGTATATGAATCTCTTTCCACCACAGACGTTTGAGGCACTGCAGCTTCCGAAATGACAATGGTGTTTGTTGTGGTATGGTCAACGACGCCGTCAGCAAGACAGTGTGTATAGCGTCCAATTATAAAAAAAATATTAATTTGAAAGGATTTGGAAGAAAGCAGTCGAGCCCAAACTCCAGCGTTTGCAAGAGGGTCTGTTGGAAACCAAGAAAATTCTCATTTCGGACATCCAGTGATCTAGCGGATATCAAAAACCGTCAAATCCGGCACACAAGTGTACAACTTTACCATATAACCGACTTGTTCACTCGTAATAAGTTAATAAATATAGATATGAAATCATTTGGGACTGCACTGGCCTGTCTTATATCAAAGTTTAACCCACCGTTCGAATGCAGTTAATGTCTACAACACAAAAAACGAGACTGAAACATAACAGAATGCCAGTCTGAGAATGGAGACAGATATCTCCTAAAACAGCCCCTTTCTTCCAAGTCGTTCGGCTTCTTGAAGTGACTATAGATTCTATTTTTTAAGGAGGTGCAGTTGTTTTTGAAGTATAATTGATCAAAAAGACGAAAATATTTGCTTGGAGTTTAAACGGTAGCTGTTGTTCAGTTTTCGAATTCTTGGTTACCTTTACACTGTGCAACAATCTAAAAACGGCGGAAAATTAAGTTCAATTTGCGAGTGGCCCAGTCCAACAATTAACCGGTCGCCTCTGGAGTTCACATCTCCCTATAAATCTTGTGGTTTAATCCCAGACTGTACCTACGGTCTTCAGAATCTGACACCCGTTCCAGGTGTGTTGTCTCCATATCCAATATATTCAGGATCGGAATGGCTCATCGAACTCATTTCGGCAAACAGTGTTCCGAATTAAATGAGTTCAGTTTCGTTACATTCAATTACATATCGTTGCTCGAAACATGTAGGTCACGGAGAAAGTTAATCTGTTTGATGACAAGAGGTTTCGACATTTCATATATGTTTTATTACATTTGCACAAGAGGCAATATGTAATCTGAAATTCACCATCAGGCTAGAGAGTTCATACCAAGTCACTAATACGAGACAAAGAGATACGACACCAGGCCTCCTTACCGGAATTATTAGTTTTCACCTTTTGTCAGTGGTGAATAAAAGGCAGCCAGTGGGATGGAGGCGGCTCGCGAAAGTATTCGAATATTAATAATTAATTTCTTCGTTAATTTTTACTCTCTCAGACAAACGATATATAACTGTAAGAGAAAGAAATAAAAAGAACGCATCGTGATTAGAGATTCTCACAATGGTGCTGTTCAAGAATAAAGAATTCTGAGCATCTAACCCATCGAATTTCACAGTCAATGACAAGTAATCATTTGTCACATATGATGTCCCTCCTACATGTTTCGGCTTCTAAAGGCCGTCGTCGAGGAGGTTGTATACAAACGAATAAACCCACAGCAAATTATGTCCAAGATATGCAAGTGTAGAGTTGAAATATAATATTAACAATCAATTCTGCTAAAAATGTTTAAAATATAAATCAATTACAAATTTTTAGAACTTATTAACGATGTTTTACCTTTCATTACCGACAAATATCAATATCAATTTTTATTATTTTCATTCGTAGAGAATTATCCCGGTATTGTCAGATGATGCTTACGCCAAGGCGGACTGCCGTACACTATATTTCTACCAGGTAATTAAGATTTCGACAGAAAGTCAATTGGCGTATAAAATCAGAAAATTTTAACATCCTTAATAATTAACACTTAACATTTTTTTCCGACTCTTCTAAGCAAAAAATTAAATGTACCGCTATGTTAGAGGGTATAAAGGCCATTTTTAAACAGCTTGAACCCATTTATTGCCACCAAAAATATTAAATTATCCGTCGCCTCCTTGGTAAATATCGGTTTTGCGTTGAGGCGTATCGAGGAGCCCGTATGCATGGTCAAATATTAACCGAAATATATAAAAATATAATCGTTTGTCAGTGATTGTCAGCTTTTTGGTGCTGACAGCGTGTTCGGAATATTCGTTTATTTCGCAGCGCATCAGAATTAGAACACAGAAATAAATTTTCTAATGATTATGCATATATTAAAGTTAGCCACTAAATATAAATATATAAATATTTGTTTATTGGATAGCTGACAGACTGTGAAGTTTTGATACAAACGGCTATATGAAATGCCGTGTTTTTCAAAATGCATCTAACCCTCGCCCTCTTCTTCATTTTCTGTGTGTCTTCGAGTAAAAAAAATATTATAAGTAGTTAGGCGCGTTCGCAAAATTGCGAAACGATATTATTAACTTCGTCATGTCTGTCTCTCCGTCTCCCCGTCTGAATGGAACAACTCGGCTCCCAAAGTACGGATTTTCAGAACACTTTATATTTCAGTATTTATGGATAATTGGTCGAGAAAATTCAATTTTCATTAAAATCTCACAAGAATAAGGGGTACTTTACTTGAGGACCAATATACATGTATGATCTTACCTCGCTCCATTCTTCTTACAATGAGAAATATTACATACTCGTACAATGTGTGGAGAACGCCAAAACACACATTTTATGTTCAACGATGTTTCTTATGAAAATCGTGCCGTTGAAGAGAAAATGTGGAAAAGCAGTATAGTGCCGGGCAGGCAGAAGACAATATTGGGCATGCACATTGCAAGCTGGATGACTAAGGCCACAAGTACACACCCATTGTGTGTAACACTTATTGCTTTTTCACTGCAAAAATGGTTGCACGAACGTGCCTCAATGTTACGTTTTACGTACATTAACTGTCTTTGTTTTTTTTTGTTTTAATTTGATTTGCATAATCGGTTTTATCATAAATATTATTCTATCCAAAGGCTTGCAGCACACTCAGCAAAAACTTCAGACACTCTAGAGCACCGCGGCACGCCGGTTGAGAGCCAGGTCTCTACACCGCCAACTGAAAATTGTAGAAGAGGATCGACCATTAAATAAACAGATTGTGTGCCTCTACAACATCTTCATTCAAAATACAGCATTTCGGTGCAGTAGTTTCTCCACAGTAAGTGGGCAATTAAATTCCATACATATCGGTGTAGGGTGGAAGGGGTAAGATATATTTTTGATCCTGAGCAATACGTTCTTACTGACAAAACCATTCCTCTCGGGTAATGGTATTCGTTGGGCGGAAACCACTACAACACAATGAGCTGCCATACATTTCTGGGCGTCAGTACATCTAATCTCCAAAAGTATTTCAACGATCGATATAAGCCCGTGTATATACCACTCATAGCTGTACTACAAAGTGCACTCAGAATTACAACCCCTGATTTTGTGCTGTTCAAAGACTAATAATTCAGGCCTCTAAACTTCTTAAGCTGGGGGATAAAATAACTATAGCGTGTACTAAGTGACTGGTCAGTGAGTGTCCATGATACAGCGTTTAGATATAGAAGAAAATTTAAGCCTATATTCAACCCACATTTTTTGTTTCTTTGAGAAGGGGGGAAAATACTTTCGCAGTAAATTTTTCGACATGTAAAGCAATATTACGGTCCCATATTTTCCAAGAAGACGGCTTACTCCAATTAGACTATGAGCCATTAGAATCTCAAAACTCAAAAATGTAGTGGTTATTGAGGTACGCAATGGAAAATGAAGGAATGCAGAAACCACCACTTTTCGTTACATTATGCGAAGCCGATTTCTTTCGCAGAATTTGAGAAAAACATTCATAGTAAAGTTATTGTTTAATTAGGTCTGGCTGAACAGGTTGAAGCAAATTTAATTCTTCACTCTGTACACGCTCATCCTATGCACACTGTAGGCCCTGTCTCGCCCAGAATTCATCAGGATACAGGTGGTTTTCATCGAATCTGAAAAAGTCCTCGCTATTCTTTTATCTTTTTTGTATATGTATTAAAAATTCTGCACTTGTCCGGTTAATCAAATACCAATTGTTTTACCTCCTTCTTTAACTCGAACTCCAATCTCATATTCTATAACCCACTCCAGAGTTATTAATCTGTGCTGTAGCTGACCTATGAGCAAACTCGCTTACTTGAGTGACAGCGTCCAACTCTCTTTGGTCAGTATGAAAATTTCTTTTATTTATTTATCTTCTCCTTGGGTTCAAGGTTTGCTTGTGTTAGGCTACTGCTTTTCACCCTCTGTTACATTATGCGTACTTCATGTTACAACAGCATTTCACGAGTTAGCTAAACAGACTCTTATTTCTTTTGTCGGTTGCTCACAGGGCTTCAGACTTGAAGATTTCCGCCCTTCACTAAAGGTTTCTGGAATGAACCTCTACTGTGAGTTTTATGACGGACTGCCAGGACTCAAGATGTGTGTACTGCACTTTTTCGGCGTTCTATTGTACACGGATGGCTTCGAACCGCCCGTAACTGAGGGCTAGCAGTCGTTTTACTTATCGACAAATATACCAAGAGGACAGGCAAAGCATCACGTGACATTGAGGCGCTTTCGTGCAACCATTGTTGTTGTGGAAAAGCAATAAGTGTTGGATAACCTGAGTGTGTGTTTTTGTAGTCTTAATTATCCAGTATGTAACGCGCATGCGAATATAGTCATCTGATGCCTGCTCCACTCTACAATATTTTTCCACATTTTCTCGTAAACGGCACGATTTTCGAAAAAAAAAATATTGAACATAAAATGTGTGTTTTGATTTTCTCTACAACTTTTGTCTCAAACATTTCGCATTCTAAGAATAAATGAGCGAGATATGATTGAAAAATATATATTGGCCTTCGTGTAAAGTACCCTTTATTCGTGTTCGACTATAATAAACCTTGCAATTTCTGCACAGGTTTTCGAAAAATTCCCAAATATCAAATTTCATGAAAATCCGTCCACTGGGAGCCAAGTTGTTCCAGGCTGACGGACGGACGGACAGACAGACAGACATGACGAAGTTAATAGTCTTTTTGCGCAATTTTGGAAACGCGCCTAAAAATGTCTGGCTACATCCTTCACATTCGGGAGGTCCCAGATACGCATATCGGACGTCATACCAGCTACCCAAAAGGAGAGTTTCGTACGGTAAATAAAACGGGCCATGACTGTATTCTTTAACGGTTTACCGATTTACTGTCTAATAATAGTTACAATATTCGACGCTACGTATTGTAAAATTCTGACAGAATAGTCAAATAAAATAAAAATAATGAATAAATGAAATAAATCAGAGCGGATTTTTCGGGATAAACCTCATTCATTTTTCGGCTTCAAAACTGCTATTTAGTTTAAAGTATTTCATGCTTTTAAATATGATGTTTGTGTGACCGTGCATCTCTGATACAACCAACTATATGCAACACAAACAATTTATTAGGAACTTAAATCAGCTCAACATGTTTCGGGCGATAATTTCGTCCATCGTCAGGAGCACTAGACTGTGTTTACAGTTGTGCTATAATGCACCGAAGAAGTTGCCTGCTGGGGTCACCAGCAGGCAACTTCTTCGGTGCATTATAGCACAAGCTGTATACACAGTCTAGTGCTCCTGAGGATGGGAGATATTATCACCCGAAACATGTTGAGCTGATTTAAATTACTAATAAATTGTTACTGTTGCAGGTAGGTGGTTGTTTATACTATTGCATTTCATGCTGTTCAATAATCACTCAAGTTCTAGGCTTCGAAACTCTCCTTCTGCTAGGAATACGCTTCGACGGCTAATACTATCAATAGGGATAATGGTATAATAACCAGATAATGGCATAATAACCAGATAATGGTATAATAACCAGATAATGGTAAAATAACCAGATAATGGCATAATAACCAGATAATGGTATAATAACCAGATAATGGCATAATAACCAGATAGTCTGTTTTGATTAACGATTTGTTAAGTTAATTATTCAAAATATATGTACCAGAAATTGTCTGTATTTGCAATTTTCCCTTGTGTTTCATTATTTTTATGTGTTATATTTTGCTTAACCGTTTCATTTACGTCCTGTCACGTTCCTGTTCTGTCCCTGTAACTGGTCCTTCGGTCGTTGTGACAGCAGGTTAATAAAAAGCAACTCAACTTAAATCAATTATTCGTAGTCAGTGATTAGGATATTGAGTAAGCACTTAAGCAAATAAAGATAATTATGGTTTATAATTATTATTATCTTTTAATTACTATTGTCACAACCATCATTTGTTGGATTACCTGCGTCAAGCAAGTGTCACTATTTTTCTTTAATATTAATAGTTTATTTCCTAAATTTTTAAATAATTGGAAACGCCCCGGCTACAAAATTCAGTGTGACATCCAGTTTTCTAAATTTTTTACCTGTTCGGGATTATATAGATATTGGTAACCGTGCTGTAAGTCCAACGAGGGAAGGAATATGGTTCGCAAATTTATATCTCACGCACAGTGACACTACGTCAGAAATTCTTTTTGAACTCTTTCTCACTCTCACTTTTCCTTCCTATTTTTTGTCATTTCCTTTAACCACAAACTTTCTCGCATTCATTTTTTTTCATTCTGTCCTACTCTTTTTATCGTCCTTCTTTATCCTTCTCTTACATCACCCCATAAATCATTTCTCAACGACCTCTAGCCAACACTTTGCCCATAGAAGATGAGGAAAGAAAAGAAAAAATGCGACTTTTCTCTCGCTACTATGAGTGCTATTGCGAAGTTCAGAAGTAGGAAGTGTTGGAGAGAGAAAGGCGAAATGAATTGCTGGAGGTATGAAGAATTCGCCAAAGTGTTGACACGAGGCTACTGCCGGCATTAGTAAGAGTTTTCCGTTTTTATTTTCCGTAGCTCCATTGAAAATGTATCGCAGATCTCAAATATCTCTGAATAAAGGTAGACCACCTAGATGACACTTGCTTTATTATATATTGCTCAACATGTTTCAGACGTTAATACGTCCATCTTCAGGAGCTAGCGAGTACTTGTTGCGTTGTGTAGGCTGACTTGAGGCGTGCTGATGTTATG
>Ga0136643_10016312_pt1 | contig 11167 bp, 7 predicted proteins | sample TergutLab28metaG_FD_96883 | JGI IMG/M metagenome (GOLD analysis project Ga0136643, IMG submission 96883) | Labiotermes labralis P1 segment gut microbial communities from Petit-Saut dam, French Guiana - Lab288 P1 (version 3) (version 3) | ecosystem: Host-associated > Arthropoda: Insects >... | reverse complement strand
TTTCACTTATTCTTCTTGTTATCCTATTTTGTACCGTTGCTTTTTTTTTTTTTTTAATATATAACTGTGTTGTTGAGCCATCTTTTTTTAGCTTTCTCTTCAGCAAGAGCTCCTTTCATTCTTTCCACAATGTTATGTCATCTGCACATCCTGTGAACTGACTTGATTTGTAAAATGTTGTGGATTTTACGTCTACTGACATGTCTTATTGCACACTCCAATGCTATATTAAATAGATTGGGTCCTAATCCAATTCTCTGTCTCAAGCCATTTCCTGCCTTACAACCATCAGTCATCATCAGTCCTATCTTAACATGGTAGGTCAAGACATTCATTTTTGCTTTTAGAACCCTATCAATTTATTTGGAACTCCAAAAAATGTCATTATTTCATATAATTTGTCTCTTTGTATCCTGTCATAGGAACTCTGAAAGTCAACAAAAATCTGATATATTTCTACATTGTTTCCAAGCCTTTTCCAACAGATTTTTAACTGTAAAAATTTGGTCTGTGGTTGATTTTTCTGTTCTAAATCCTGTCTGGTATTCACCAATTATACGATCTGTATATTTTTAAGCCTATTGTTGAGAACTGTAGGTAGTACTTTATAACCTGTGCCCTCTATAATTGTGACTCTGTAATTTCTCACCCTTGTTTTTATATATTGAGACCATGCTATTTGTTTTCCACTCCACAGGCACATTCTTTTCTCTCCATACCCTTTTAATTAAGCTATGCAGCATATTTATTACTAGCTCTCCTCCTTCCTTGTAGAGCTCAAGGTGATGTTATCTATGCCTTGTGCTTTTTTCTCATTGATTGTATTGGTATTTCTATATCTGATATATCTAGTGGATCATTTTCCAGTCCTGTTCTGTTTTTATTTCATTTGTATACGTGTTATTGAGGGAAATATTACGTTCAAATGTTGTCACTTTAGTAGACCTTGAAAGTAGGTTTTCCAACTGTTCTGATCTTCTTCATTCAATATGATCTCATCATTTGTGCCTGTACATAAATTTGGATGGGGTTTGAAACCACCTTCTAGTGAACCAACCTCATGTATGAATCCCTAAAATGCTCTTCCTTTATGCAGTTGTCTATTTGAATTCCTTTCTTGTTTTTACATATTTTATGGGCTATTTTCTGAAGTCTCTCATATTCTAGTCTTTTGCAGCTAGTAGGTGTATTAATCCATTTTTTACATGATACATTCTTCTCTTCTACAGCCGTTTTGCAGTCATCATCGAACCATACTCTATTATCTGGTTTTGGTTGGTATCCTATTGCATGTTCTGTTTCCACTATTACTGCTTTTATCTGTTTCCATTCTTCATCTGCATGAGTTAGTTCTTCCCCTTCTTGTTCTTTCTTGATCTTTTCAAACTGTTTTCCTAGTTATATGTAATTAGTGATTATACTATGGTCAGTCTATGTTAAAATTTTTTGGGGTTCCCATTTATTTCATGCTTTCTGTATGCTATTTTACATCTATAATTTCCTTTGACCAGAAAATGTTCAGAGTTGCTGTTTGCTACTCGGCACGATTTTACATCTAGTATACTGCTTGCAGACCTTTCATCAATTAGTGTATGATCAATATGGTTTTGCCATCTGGAGATTTACAGGTTTGTTTGTGAATTTCTTTATGTAGGTACCAGGTTGAAGACACCACCATATTTTTTGCTTCTGCAAAATCCACAATTCTCTGTCCATTATCAAATTTGTTTATATGTAGGTTGTCTTCCTATCAATACTTAGTAAATTTCTCTCCCGATTTTGGAATTTAAGTACCCCAATAGTACTTTAATATCAAAATACACCATCACATGCTATTATCTGATAAAAGGCTTCCTTTCCTATTTCATCCTTTTCGTCTGTAGGAGCATGTACATTTATAAAGCTTAAGTTATGAATTTTGTTTTTATCCTTAAAATATATAGTCTCTCATCAACTGTCTTAAAAGTCAAGTATATTCCTTTTTAAGCTCTTATCTATCACAAATGCCACCCCAAACTCTCTGGTTCCTTTTTCTTCACCACTATGTGTTATTTCACAACTATTGTAACTTTCCCCTGCCACCTTGTTTCCTGTAATCCTGTTAAGGCTATATTGTTTTAGTTGTGACAGCAAGGATATTCACGTTCCATGTACCGAAAGTCAAATCCTTTTCCTTATAGCCAGATTGTCTTGTTTATCAATCCCCTCTGAGGCATTTGAGCTTTTCTCAACATCAAATTTTTTATGGGGTGAGGGTGTCTGGTTCATGCCCAACCCCCAACCTGGAGGACCAGGGTATCCATATTCTTATGTATATTGGACCGTGCATCATTGTGATAGTTGAAGAATAAGAAACCAACGATGTCACTAGTTATTAAGTTTTATTTCACTTCTTCTATGCTCAACATGTTTCGGACATTAATATATCCATCATCAGAAGCCTGTGACTTTTCTATTGTATCACCACATTGGTCATGTGTTCTTGTTTCGATGTGTGTTGGAGTTTTGGTGTGGTACAGCTTCAGCCTGCTACACGGATACCACCCCAACCCCGCCACACCGAAACTCCAACACACATCGAAACAAGAACACACGACCAATATGGTGATATGATACAAAAGTCGCAGGCTCCTGATGATGGATGTATTAATGTCCAAAACATGTTGAGCATAGAAGTCAAATGAAACTTAATAACTTGTAACATCAAGTTGGTCTCTTATTCTTCAACTATCCATATTCATCTGGGTCATCACCTTCGACCTCTCCGGAATGGGAGGCCCTACCAGTAGCTACATTACCACCGGCGTAGCTCTCAAGATCCTTTGACCACGCAAACCTCACCATTGGTCAAGCAAGGATACCATCGGGTACTTTTACCTTTCCAATTCATTGCTCCTCACCTCATAAAGTATACTCACTCACGACAATCATAAAATGTAGTTTTGAAAATCATGTTCTGAAAGAAGTGACACTGAAAATAAAGTTCATCACAATCACTCTTAATTTCAACACTGTATTTCTGGAAAAGTAATATGGTACAAACAACACAATATTGTTGTTTCAGCAAGCATGGAAATTTGGTACAAACAACACAATATTGTTGTTTCAGCAAGCATGGAAATTATCACCTGACACTTCAAATAATTTTCTTAACTTCTTAGCATCCTATAATTTTATTGGTTTAAAAATAACAGAGAACTTGACACACAATGCATTAACATGCATGTACCCAAAATGAACAAAAAAAAAATTAATTAAAAGAAGATTTAAGATAACATAGGACTCACAATATTCTAAAAGATTTCTACATTCCAACTTATGATTAATTTAGAAGGGTTAAATTAACCATAACAAGGTAATAAACCTGGAATACTTCAGCCTATAAAATGAAATAGTGATTGTACTGCAAAACAACATAAAAAAGATAAAACATCATTAAATTATTCTTACATTGATTGCCTATGATTTTGTGGCAGTAGAAACTCGGTTGATTAGACTGCAGCATAAAACTGCATATAAAAACAAAGTATTCTCTTAAAAAATGTACAATATTCACTATAGGTTGTTACCGTGTCACACCACCTCCACAACCACACGGCCAATAGCCAAATTTAATTACATATCAAAAAAGAAATGACACCTCTAAAAATGTCAAAAACTTGTAAATAATATGGTACTGTGACATAATTCAATGTACTTTGGTACAAAGAGACTTTTTCCGAGAAGCTGGCTTATCTTCATGGTGGATAGAGGAAGCTGGTTCCTCCAATACATTAGAAATTATTTGGAGAACTACATGGCATCACATTCCAGAAGGCTGTAATCTTCATATTCACAAGAAATTTTAACCAAAATAAGGTTTAAGATTGTAGCTGTAATTTTAAAAACGTTTATCTTTCTCTCCCCCACAAATACAAACATAATAATTCATAAAGTTGGTTACACCTAATGTTTATGTGGGTACAAATTTTGCTCTCTTTGTGAAGAAAGGACAGCGATCAAAAGTGTCTGAGGACATGTTAAATAGATTTAGAAGGGACATGAATTGACTGGGGAATGCAGATTTAAACAGAAGCTTTGTAACTGGTGTTCTGTATAAATTACATGTCTAATAAAATGTACACATGCATGACTTCAAACTGTTATGAAACAAGAATTCAGGGTGAACTGTGTGTATGTACGAAGGCCATTACTGAATCTGATATAGTACAACTGTAAAAGTTTGAAGTCGCTGCAAGTGGTGCTATGGGTCCCATGGCAGATGCTTCTGTGAATCTTGATAACAAAAAAAATGGAATCCCTGAAGAGCTCAGTAATTATCAACTGCACAACAAATACCCAGGGGCTGGGAGAGCGTAGTCAGAATAGCGACTCACTATGGGCTGGATGGTCCGGGGATTGAATCCTGGTTGGGGGCGAGATTTTCCGCACCTGTCCAGATCAGGCCCGAGCCCACCCAGCCTCCTGTACAATGGGTACCAGGGGTAAAGCAGCCGGGACATGACATTGCCCACTCACCCCCATCTAGCGCCGAGGTTAAAGAAAGAGTAGAGCTATACCTCTACTCCCCGTCTGGGCCCTCGTGGCCTGTTCTAGGGTGAACCTTACGCTTACCTTTAACTTTACACGATATACCCAGTCCTTGGAGTTACACAGTCACTGAAGTATCTGTAGTTATTCTGAACTACATCATTTCCATGGTGGCTTCAATTTCAAGACACAGTGATTAAAAACAATTGCTTTAACTGTTCAGTGAGGTTCCCTTTGCAACTCAAACACCAAATAAATTTCAGATCACATGAGCTAGCATTTTTTAGATATGTATCATCTGAAGGATTACAAGGGGGTCAGATTTGGAAATGGCTTTTGTTTACTTTATAGAAAACCAAGTCAGTTCATTATAAGATATAAAAAAGTTTCTTTTACTTCAAGGAGTCACTAATAATCCTGCAACATGCACAGGTGAGAATATGTAGACACATTAAGAATTCCTAATGTCATCTTATTCAGCTACACTTCAAATAAAAGCAAATTCTTAAGAACTCCTTCACCTGAACACACACCTATGTTTGTGACTTATCAGACCTGTTCAGATATCAAGAACAGCATAAACTTGGCAGTAATAGTGAAAACCTGCAAGCTTTTTGTAATTTACCTATGCTCATATAAGGAACTGTTACGTTCTGGAGAGGAAACGGTTCAGCAATCCTGATACGCTGCAGAACTTCTGCAGTTAGGACTCAGTAATGAATGGGTTTTGATGTTATGTCCTTATTAACAGTTTAGTTCCTAAGCAATTCTCATCCACAGTGAAATATTATCTGAAACAAAAGACTACCATGGCAAACACCAGTTTTCAAATTAGGGGGAGGGGGGGGAGCTGGTCTAAGGCTAGTTCAGTGGTTTTACTGGACTCACACAGCACCACACAACGAAAACCCTGTACTTTGAGAATGACAATTTCCGTGGGTAGATTCTTCTTCACATCTGCTCATTTTATGGACTGATTTTTGGTTGCATAACTTTTATTTAATTTACTCAGACTAAGGAGTAAATTTTCATTTAAAGTGGTTCAAAATTAATCGGTTAGATTTATATTTTAATGCAAGTGCTTAAACAAAATAACGAAAATGTGTTCACCATGAGCATAATTAGACAAATGTTAAAAACACCAAAAAATTTAGGAATCCTGGAAGTTGCAATATTTGATGTTTTCACAGCAGCGCTGCTAAACATCCCGGCTGCGGAGATTCACAAATATGCTACAAATTTTATTCTAACATTTCAGTTAAAAGGTGAAAAAGCTAAGTGATCCTGTTACAGGCCCGGTGTGGCCCAGAGGGGGGGTAGAGGTATAGCTCTACTCTTCCATGACCACGGCACTAGAAGGGGGTGAGTGATCAGCAGCATGCCCCGGCCGCACTTTTACAGGAGGCTGGGTGGGCCCCAAGACCGGTATGGGTGGGCTGAAAAATCTTGTCCCCACCAGGATTCGATCCCGGACCGTCCAGCCCGTAGTAATATTTCAATTACAGATACCAAAATGTTCAGGGTAACTTACTATGCATGTTATGTGTATGATTCTAAACCAAACACAATGTCATGCTGCTGTCACCACTGCAGCTTCTGCCCCCATGCCCCCAAAGGAAAGCTCTACTAAGCACACAGTAATCATGATAAAGAAAAGAACAAGCCACATCTACATGATAAATAGAAAATGGGCAAATTATATGCCATCGGTACAAAAGAGAATGCAACAACACTTATAACAAAAAGATTAAATGGTTTCAGAAACTGCTAATGTTAGAAACAGTCTTACTTTTAAACAGAAGTGCTTGCTGGTGGCAGAACAATTTTACAACACTTAACCAATTTTCACTGGCACATTTTGTAATACCGTCTTGACCACTAAACCATACTGAGAATATAAAACTGGAAAATAACAAATTACAAATTCAACAACGCCAACCACTGTACATGCCACGTGGATGTGATATAGCAATGTGCCACAACAGCATACAGTGATACCTCAGCTAACGAGTGACCCTTCTAACAAATTTTTCGGCTAACGAAGATTTTTTCACTGTTTTTCGGACTCGGCTAACAAATGTTTTAGTGGATGCACGCACTAACATAAAGCAGCAAACGTGAACGGTCGGGCCATTCCAGGAGCTTATCTTTTCCGTCTGTGTGTGTGTGTGTAACAAAGAAATGAGCTGACCACATCACATAGGGGAGACCCACCAACCCGACTGGGTTGTTTACGTTCGAGACGTACCTATGGGTATTCACGTTTCGGCTAACGAATGTGATTCCGGAACGAATTATCGTTAGCCGAGGTATCACTGTATATTTTAGCTGTTAGGTGATACAAAGGGGTGTCAACATTAATACATAAGACATATTGTAATTAAATATTTATTCAGTATACATTTAATATCTTATTTACTAGCTTCCTACATAATTAATACTGAAGCTATTCTTCTATTCTTTTACATTTACAGTATTGTATAGTGTATACATTATATAGATTTTGTGAAATATTGTGATGCTGGTAAATTTTCACAAATATATCTACAAAAATGCACCCTTTTTTTCCTTAAAAAACAATCATTTTCATCCAAGTTGTATTTCTCAGATAACATGATCGTAATGCATCTTTTACTTAACCTATCTCACATTCATACTGTCTCTCATCACAATATTTTGCAAAAAGGAACAACACATTGCACACAGATTCCCCCTCTCCCCCCCCCACATCCCACACACTTGGCCCGTTTTGTACTTTCACCACAATCCTAGATTGGTCACGAAGTTACGCAATGCGAGTGCGTATCTGGCAACTTAAGCGCCTTATGCTACCCATTCATGTAACTTCCTGTAATTGTTAAGATGGCTAGCTCGTTACTGCAGATAAGAAAATGATGGAAATTAATTTCCTGAAATAAAAAAGACAATGCAAAAGCATTCTGTTCTTTGTTTATGAGGACAACCACGTAACTGGTTTCCACTGTACCTGCAAACATCTGTGTCAACATCCACCAAGACTTATTAAAAAAGGATTCTCTTCCACAAGGCAGTATCATGCAAGGCCAACTTATGTCAACGAACATACCCCCCTAACCAAGTGACAGTAAGTGAACGCTGCCTGCACTATGGATTTCTGCTGTCAGTGAATGCATCCCCACTACCAAGGTACAGAAACTACACTATCACCAGTGTATAACAGTACGCCACACTCTGCCGTAACCATCGAGTCATCGTTTGACAATACGTACATATTGCTGTATGTGTATGACACTTAACTGTTAAAACCCATACTCTTCCTTATTCACATAACACACATTTGCAGTCTACTAAGGTTCAAGAATTCATCTGTTGAATGTCACTTTCATCAAAGGACTCGTCAATGCTGAGGATAAAACAAAATTCAACATCTGTAAATCTGTAGATGTCAAAGTGAAGTATCTCGAAACCTTCTGCCAAGAACTTAAATGCTCAAAATCCATACTAACACACATAAATCATTTCAAGTCCATAGTCCTGTGTCAATTAATACTTATGTAACAAGTCTTCTTCAACATTTCACTAATAAACCAATTTCTTTCAACACAATGACAGCACACTGCCAATACTCTCATCATCACATCTGGTTAAATTATCATTGTGTACATTACTTCAAACCTACTAGACTGTATGAAGTGCTATAACAATGCATTTAAGAACTGCATCAAATAATGCACAGAATTTGGAAGGTATGAAGAGATGGTCAGTTCTCTACATTGGTATGGGGCACAGTCTCATCACTTGCATTGTAATCAAAAGACACTGCTTACATAGAATTGTGACGCTAAGGAAAAAAAAAAATACATACTACTGTATGTCACATGTGCCACAGATATAATAAATACCGCACCTACGTTTATGACCGTCAGTCTCAAGTAGGAGGTGGCCTCTTTGCTATCAGCTTACCATCCATCACCTTCAGCCCATGTTGACTCCTAACTGCAAATTTTGCGATGGCTGCTGCTGAGACATTCGGGGCATTTCGCAGGTCAACCCTTATCAAGGCATCACATCGTGCAAGGTGTTCTAGGCTTGCATCTGTGATGAGTCGACAACCAGAAAGATTAAGGCTATGGAGTAAGTTTATAGTTGCAGCAGGAGGGGTTGCTAATTGAGCCACTCCAGCATCTGAGACCCGCTGACAGTCCGAAATGTCCAACTCAGCCAATCGAGGCAGATGTTGCGTTACATAGCGTAGGGCAACGTCAGTTAAGTCACAGCCTGCCAGTCGCAACGTGCGTAGGTTCCTAAGTCGTGATTTGGTATCCACAAGACCTGGTCTAGAATCTGGCGGTGGACTCAGAATATCCCTCAGGGATGCATCATTGAGTCCAGATACAAAACTCAGGTCCAAAGAAGATAAAGGTGGGCATACACAAGTACGTAAAGCGCTGACTCCTGCCCAACTACACCCCTGGAGAGAAAGTTCTCTGAGCTGTGGAAGCCTGGCGACTAACCAAGCCAGCTGCCGTTTTGCTACACCAGTCCAATCTAAAACTAACTGTTCAGGCTGGCGCCTGGTTATTCCAGCCAAATGCTGTGCAGTCAGTGTATGTCTATTGGAAAGCTCCATACGACGCCACAAACTTGGGTCAACGGATAATCTGGCCCATGTCCTGCAAACTACAGCGTAACGGGCAAGCTCAGCAGGACTGAGATATCGAAACACAGGTAAAATGCAGGCCTTTTCTAAAGCAAGATTAGTACATCCAGTTGCAGTACCACTCATGATTCCTCTGGCCGGACCGGGTGCAGGTCGTACGACGTAACTGGGTCTCTTCAAAACTTTGCTGGAATTAGCAGAGAGCTGATGGGCTAGTTGAGTACGTAATGCCAGTTTCCTCGGTTCGGCAGGGCCACCAGTTCCACTGCTGTTCATGTTACCAGGACTTGCAACATTTGATTGTAATTCCTCTGCACTCTGACTGCGTTTCAATCCTATACTACCAGGTGGAGAAACACTGGCTTCATTTGAGGATAACATTTGCTCTTCCCAATTTGATGAATTGTGCTGAAACAAACACACTCAATTTAACTGCAGCACTACATTAATACAATTTAATGTTATGAAGTCAATCATACATATCTGCAATGCGTCATGTAATCATACCAAAGATAAAGGATGGGTAATGTAAGTTGAACAACATGGGCAACACACTGTTCAAATATTGAAATAAACACCGACAAATGCACTCATATATTGATAAATTTCCACTTTACTATCGACCCTTACAGGGTAATCTTCATGGAGTACAGTTGATATATAACAGCAGTGCGAAACAAAATGAGTTACAAGTTGTAAAATTCATCTTAGGGGGTTATCATATTTGTTATGCAGCAGAATGACACAGTGCTGAAAAGTATCAATTCTACTCCATGAAGATGACCCTCTAAAAGGATTGAAACATGTTAGAATTATGTAAAGTGTCAATAAAGTAGTGATTTAACAATATATGACTGCATCTGTCAGTGTTTACGCATTATGGTCATATTAGTACACGGATATGAACAAGATAAAATATACTGTTCAAACTACTCACGCTGCAACAACTCAATTGCAGACATTCATCCTTCATCCTCTGAGAAGTACAAAATTATAAATCATGGAGAACAGGAGGAAAACTATTAAATACTGTAAGTACTATACATGACATCTCTACTTTGCTAGTAAAACACACAAAAATGACACAACTAACATCCTATATTTTCGTATGACTCACATTAAATAAACATTTGGCCAGTCATTACAATGTCACTGTGGGGGGAGGGGGGGGGGAGGAAAATTCCCCCCCCCCAGGATATTTACCTACAAGACATTTTTATCCATATGCTATTAAAGGAAAATGGAAAATTCACAATGAGTTCTACAATTTTGTTGAAGAGGCTAAACAGTTGGCAGACAATTACTGTCAAACACAACAAACAATTTATTATAAAAATACCCAAATTTTACACAATTATGCTCCATGTTTCAGCTACACCAAGAATTAAGTACAACAATTTTCAACAAATGGAACACAACAGTTCACACACCCAAGCCAACGTACTCCTGTTACTATTAATTCACCTTAACATCAAATCACTCGGACAATGCAGAATTTTTTAGCACATCCCTGCCAACTGTTACAAATCTTAAAACAATATTGTGACATGACAGGAAATATGTATTTATTCCATAACACAACCCTCAGCTACATTATCTATGACAGTATACATACACTAACATTATGACACTTGTAAAGAAGAGGCCTCTTTCATCATCAATATACGAGGTGTGGCAATAAAGAAACCGGATTGCTTTTATCACTCATTTCCGGCCACGTCGATGACGAAGAGGAGGGTAGGGCATTGACCCGTAGACTTCCCTCTACCGTCACACAAAGGTTCATTCACGCACATCGGTTAGTCTGGCCGTGACCATTGTTAGAAGCGGATCGTGTGTCTGAGCTCCATCGGAATAATGCTGAGTGCTAATGTGGAACGTGTTAACATCAAATTCCTCACAAAACTTGGAAAATCTGCCACAGAAACTTACAATTTGTTGACAGAAGTGTATGGTGATCAGTGTCTATCTCGCACGCAAGTTTTCGAGTGGTTTAAG
>Ga0136643_10016305_pt1 | contig 11168 bp, 6 predicted proteins | sample TergutLab28metaG_FD_96883 | JGI IMG/M metagenome (GOLD analysis project Ga0136643, IMG submission 96883) | Labiotermes labralis P1 segment gut microbial communities from Petit-Saut dam, French Guiana - Lab288 P1 (version 3) (version 3) | ecosystem: Host-associated > Arthropoda: Insects >... | reverse complement strand
TATGAATTTATTGTAAATCACTTTCTTACATCGCATTCCCCCCCCCCCCCCCGCCCTCCAGTGTGAGAATCTCATGACCCTAACACAGATGAAACCTAGCCTCGAGACATCTCCAGCGAGGAAGGAACTTGACAATTCCGAATCTCGGACAAAATAACTGGAAATTTATCAGCCTCGAATCTCACTGGCTGGCTGCCTGGCTCATTAATTACGCTCTGGTTCCTGAACGAGCAGCATCGTTGAGAGTGTCCTGTTTGTGGCTTGTACTTGGGAGGTCCCTGTTCCTATTCTTGGTCGGGACGCCGCGTATACTTAGAGATTCTGTGGTTTCCTTCAGTGCCTTCTGAAAATGTCGGAACAGTAACCAAATTAGGCCGCGATCGTTTCCTTCCAAAACCTTTCCAGGTCATCATCCTTAAATCATCTTACCTTTCGATCCTGAGTAATCTGAGATACTGACAACACCGTAAAATAAACCACAAATAAGTAAATAAATCAGTAGAAAAATACATAATAAATAAATAAATAATGGAACGAATATTACCACCAATACCAAAGCTTACTATACACCCACATTTAATCTAATTTATTTAATTATGCTTTCAGTAGTACGCTACACAGTTTCGACTGTCGCTGTCGATTCTTCTGCCATAAATGCAAATAATCTGCTAGTCATAAAATATCCCTCAATTTTCCATGTATAAGCACTGGTTCTGGTATTATAGGTAGTAATAATAGTTGTAACAGCACTGATGATTGTGGTGGTGGTGGTGGTGGTGGTCATGGTGATGGTGGTGATGATGATGATATGGTTGTCGAGCAGGCCTATTGACTTCTAGTGTCTCTGAACTGCATTTGCGAGGTACGAGGGTGGCAGTCTTGATTGAGACACTGTTGTCTGCTTTGGGCTTCCGGGCAAATGATGGATGAAAGGAACACGTGTTTTGACGGAGAACTGTACACATTCTTCCTGCCATTCGACCAGTATAACCTGTGCAGTTATGGCTGTGTAGTAAGAAATGCGATCTTTGGAGTCTGAGAACAGAGAGCGTTTGACGTTTCAGTGGCCTTGCATCATTAATATAACATATAAACAGCCGACTAGATGCAACAATGGTAATTTTATTAACAATTTCAATCAGCTCAACATGTTTCAGGCGATAATTTCGCCCATCCTGAGGAGCGCTAAACTGTGTTTACAGCTCAGTTCCACCTCATGCTGGTCACCGGCAGGTAGCATCGTCGATGCTTTATACCACAAGCTGTAAACACAGTCTAGTGCTCCTCAGGATGAGCGAAATTATCGCCCAAAACATGTTGAGCTGATTGAAAGTGTTAATAAAATTATCATTGTTGCATCTAGTCGACTGTTTATATTATTATAACAGTAAGCATTCTTTAAATCGATATCAGGCTTTTAGACGAAATTATGTTTAATAGCTCATAGAGAAGTTTAAGCTTTGCGGAAGTCTGTTTTATTTTGAATGTGGATATAAGTTTACAGATCAGGCACACGTATTTAGCGTGTCCCCTTGAAATTCACTGTGTTTCGCCGCTGTGTTGTGTTGAAACGAGAAAAGAAGGAGGTTCCAAATAGTTCGTCTTTTCTTTGCAGGTATTTGATGTATTCGTAGCGACGCAAAACTTCCCTGCAGATACCGTCGATGCCATCTCTCTGAAGAAGGGAGACCTCGTGGAGGTTCTACATACGGGGCCTGATCCAGTCAAGTGAGTCTCCGCCTTCCAAGGAAGTTTCTGTATGTGGTATATCGTTGAAATTTCTTTGCAAAAAGTGCGTAGAAGAAATTCGTAATGCTGTCATGGTCTGCCTGGTGGTTTGTCAGTCTAGGCATGTGTCTCGTCTCCCCAATGCATTTCGGTGCAATTTGGTTATCGCCTCTCAGAATATCTCAAGTTCCACTGTTATGTTTCACGTGCGTTTTGTTAAATTTTTAGACGCGTTCGCAACGTTGCAAAAAGTTAATATTAGATTTATCATGTCTGTCCTTCCGTCTAGAACAACTCGGCCCTCACCGGACTTATTTTTATGAAATTCGATATTTAAGGATTGTTCGAGAATATGTCGAGAAAATTCAAGGTTTCTTAAAATTGGACAACAGTAACGGGTGAATCTGATGTTTATTGGACCGTGCATCATTGTGATAACTGAAGAATAAAAAACCAACTAGATGCTACTTATTATTTTATTGTGCTTCTTATAGGTTCAACATGTTTCCGGCACTACTATGCCCATCATCAAGAGCTGGAGACTATGATGTTGATTACCACATTGGTCGTTTCGTTATTGGTTTGCTGTAGGTTGGAGGTTAGGTGCAGTTAGCTGGAGTAGTGTCCGGGCTGCATGCTAAAGGTGCGGTTAGGCTGGAGTAGTGTCCAGGCTGCAGGCTAAAGCACGTCCTGCTTTAGCCTGCAGCCTGGACACTACTCCAGCCTAACCGCACCTAACCTCCAACACACGGCAAACCAAGAACGAAACGACCAATGTGGTAATCAACATCATAGTCGCGAACTCCTGATGATGGGCGTAGTAGTGCCCGAAATATGTTGAGCCTATAAGAAGTACAATAAAATAATAAGTGGCATCTAGTTGGTTTTTTATTCTTCAGTTATAACAATAACGGGTATAGTACATGAAGCCCTGTGTACATTTGTGATTGATGTATCTCTGAATGCTTCTTAGAATGAGAAAAGTTTTAGAAAGAAGTTGTAGACGAAACCAGAACACACGGTTTATTTTCAGTAATTTTTACTCCGTAAATCTTGCCGTTTATGAGATAATGTGTAAAAAACACAAAATGCCTTGTTGCGTTTCCACTGCAACAGTGGTTGCGCGAACGCTCCACAGTTGTACGTTACACGGACATTGCCTGTCTCGTATATCAGCATGTGAGGTTTGCGATTCTCTGGAGCTGTCTGTGGGATATTACAGCGTGCAGCTGGACCGATGCCCACATTCGTCTGCAATGCCGATACCTGTGCACGAAGCTGCAACATCTAAGAATAAATCGAGTGTCGTATTAGGATTGAGCAAACTCTCCCAACCAGTATTACTTCTGGTCTGTATTGGGAGGTTAACGGTTCGACTCTCTACCATCATAACAAATGTTATCCCAGAAGTTTTCCTGAGAAAAATTCCAGGATAATGCCTCCAGTTCGGCCGTGACAGATTCCCTACGGCGCTTATCATCCTATGCTCACTGCGGCGCGTCGCTTTGTTAAGTAACTCGTAAATGCATTTATATTAGGATTCCTCAGTTTACATTTGTAATTCCATCTGACATCTTATATATACACAGTTTTTAGTTACGTGTCTATCTGTCCGTCCTTCCGCATCGAACAACCCAGCTCCCACTGGGCGGATTTTCATGAAATTTGAGTATTTTTAGAAAATTTACTGAGAAAATTAAAGTTTCATTAAAATGACATGAATAACGGGTACTTCACATGAAGACCTATGAACATTTATGATAATATCGCGCAGAATTCTTCTTAGAATTAGAAGTGTTTCGGGCAAAATATGCACAGAAAGTCAAAATACACATTTTACGTTCAGTAATTATTTTTCGAAAATCGTGCCGTTTATGAGATAATGTGGAAGAATGTAGTAGAGCCGGGCAGTCCACAGACGACAATATAATACGGCACATGCGTTTTGCTTGCTCGATACCTAAGACTACAGACACACAATCAGAATATGTAATACTTATTACTTTTCCACAGCAACAATGGTTGCACAAATGAGCCACAATGGTACGTTATACGTACCATTGTCCGTCTGGCTATTCAGACAACTGCAGAATCTCTGTTACCTTTTGCCCGCTGGAACCCTTAGGATGATGGATTAGAATCTCGATAGTATAGGCTTTTTAGTTTGCTATGCTGTGCCAGGTGTTGTAATAACGACTGTGAACATATGCAATAGGCAGTACCATGGTTCCCGAGTCTCTGAACTGAAGGATGGCACAGCCCTGCAGTGCTTTGGTTCCCTATCCAAGGTCTGAGTAAGAATTCAGAGAAGTGAATCGGGATGTTGTAGAGTTGTTGCAGTGCTTGTGTCCGCCATCTGAGGTTTATAACCGCCTGTAATAAGGGGTCATGAAACCACTAAAACAGAGGAAACCGACGCTGAAAGTGGGCTGTAACCTCTTAAAACGTTGAAAACATAAGCATGCTTTCAAATGTGTCTATCTTAAATTTTCGAGAACTATTTTTCATCAATATTTATGCGTTTGGCTTCTTTTTTGATAGGGTGGTAACCGAGTTATCATGTTTTTCGGCGTTTTGGTTTAAGTTTATGTTCTTCTGGTATAAGGCGCCACGTCAGTAGTTAACCTGTTCCCGACGATCTGAGACAATATAGTAGTCTCATCATCAAATGTAGGAACGCGCAAGAAGAATTTCTACCCTTGAAGATGAGACTAGTACTTCGTCTGAAACCGTCGGGAACCGACTACATAATGATGCAGTTTAATATTCCTGAAGATTGAAAACAACAGGGTAGAGATTCGTGAAGTACTTATCAGAATGTACGTTAAACATACTTTGTGTCTGAATGTGGATGTGGGTAAGTCTATATAATTAATTTTTATGATTTTTTCTTTTTTCTAAGGTGAATTGGATTTTATTGTGTATGTCTGTACCATAGAGACTCACCCTAGCAGAGATTTTTGAGGGACGTTCATCATCGCTCCATCAGACATCATGATGACGTTTAGGTTTCGTTTTATTTGAGACTGCACATTTTCTGCTTTCGTAGCACCACGTGGCTTTTGACTTACTGTAAATATATTGCTGAAGCCACTCGAACCGGACTGTTGGTAACACTTCTGTGCGATTGTTGTGGTGCTAAGGCTTTTCACAAGTGAATAAACTGATTTGTATAAATTTAGTTAGATTTGTCAAGAATCGTTTTGCTTGTTTGTTACAATGCTTGTTAGATTTTTATTTTTCAGTGAACATAATTGGACATCTGTATAGTAACAGCTTTTTCATAATAAGTAACCTGTCATATTTTGATTCATGTTGCTGTAAGATTTGTTACCGTTTGTAGTGCTTATTGGGAATTACATGTCAGAACTGCCATTGTTTTCCTGGATTTTTTAAAATTTTCCTTCCCAGTAAGCATACGCAGGGAGTGTTTTTATGTAATGTTTTAATGGCTATTTCGTCAAATCTTGTTTTTTGTGTGTTTATTGGGAATTGCACCTCATTTGGAACATTCTTACATTTTCCCTTCACTGTCTTGTAACTCTACTTTCTTGTGCTCTGTAATTCAATATGATACGATTTGTGATTTTATTGTGTCCGTGACTCACACACACACACACGATATGTACACTTAGTAATTCCATATTTCATATCCTTTTGTCTTGAACTCAACGACCTGGTCTCCTTAAACATCAACTTACTTTGACCTATACACTAGAATAATTTTGGCATGTTTTCTTTAGTTTTATAAGGAACTGAGGTTCATGCCCCTTCCAGCAACTTTTTAAGAGGCACTAATTTCCGACGTCGTTGGAGGTCGCCATATCAGCTTGGCTACAGTCTCGTTTTGCAGGAACACGTGTTGTGGGGATGACGTCACTTCGTTTAAGCGCTTTATGACGAGTAAAAGAGACATCTTTAAGCTATTGTAAGTCTGCCGTGGCTGATACTGTGCCAAGGTCCCGCGACCACCAGATTCCGAGGACGCATTTGAGTCAAGCGTGATATCACCACCGTCCAAATAAAAGATGTAAATTTACAAAACACCGTCCACAGGAAGTGCGTCCACTGTTCAGTTTCCATGTGTCAAGTGGCTGACGGTTTTCTTTTAGAACTTTGGAGTTACTAGATACAACAGGCACTTTAAAACGAGCCATAACCTTTGTTTTCCACATTCACGCTGTTTCACGAACCATAACGTTCATAATGTATGCCACTCAGAGTTGCGTAATTTCGGCAGTTGATTCAAGATGCAATAACGAGCCAAGAAGAAGTGGAGAGAGAGAGAGTGTCCTGGCAGCTCCCTTTCGCAGAGGAATGAAAGTGTCGACACAAAACCCTGATTAAGCCTGCTGGCTGAAGAACAGTTATTCAGGGAATGTAGCAAGCTTCAGAAGGTTCATCTGATTGGCGAGAGACACCCGTCACTGTCTTGCCCAGGGCATCTTTTATCCTGACTCGAAATTTTATGGGTTTCCTGAGCCCTTCCACGTGAATGTAGTGTGGTAGTATACCTAAAATAGGCCACGAACCCTTGTTCTCGCTTTCCTCCTTGCAGCAGTTCATAACCACGCTACCATAATCTTCGTCGCTGCAACCCACAGTAGCAGGTACAGTTTATTTGAACAAGTTTGGATTTAAACCAGATTACTCATTTTTAAACACCTAACGGGTTTGGGTAAAATTTCAGGCTAAATACAAAGCAGCGTGGTACATGGAAGTCGTGGAAATAAAGCTCCCTGTATTCTGTACCGCGATTGCAAAGGTCAGCTACGCAGTAATCCCCACATCCGAAGACAACCAGCTGTGCCTTCAACTGAATCGAACCACCATCATCAGTCATGTTACAGTCTGAGCTAATGAACGTGTGTCCTGGGTGCACTTGTTAGTAAGAAGCGAGGCGAGTCGCAGCTGCAGTTTATTGAACCTGGCGATGTTATTTTGGTCACGACGAACGGTTATGAATGCGTTGCCTCGCCTCATGCATCTTTTTTTGTCCAGGTGCTGTGACCCTCGCTGAACACACCAAAACACTGTAGCATTAATCTTACGAAACTTGCACGGCAGTGTATATGTGTATATATATATATATATATATATATATATATATATATATACACACACACACACACACACACACACACACACAACTCCTTTCCAAAAACCCGCAGTGACTAAAATAAAAAAAAAATAAAAAAAACAGAGACACTGATACGTATTGAAGGCGAGACCGCACAGAGGAAGGATTAGGCAAGCCAACTTAACAGCGTGAAAACTCCACTGCGAATACAAACACTACGGCGAGATACTGCCAAGTGTTAAGGAAAGGACTAAAAAATGGTGAACACAAAGACATACTGTTTCTTTTTTAAAGCTCATATTTCCTTGCATCATAATTCAATGTTAATAAAAATCCAACCAGATGCAACAGTATGCAGATATTTATTTACTGCAAAGTCACTCTTCATGTTTCGGGTGTCACAGCACCCATCATAAGGAGTACTAAAAACTGTAACCGCAACCTCCGGTACAGGTCATAATACTGGTACAGCTACTTCCCTCCAACGTGGACTGATCAGGCCACGTTGGAGGGAAGTAGCTGTACCGGAGGCTGCGGTTACAGTTTTTAGTACTCCTGATGATGGGTGCTGTGACACCCGAAACATGTAGAGTGACTTTGTAGTAAATAAATACCTGCATACTGTTGCATCTGGTTGGATTTTTATTAACATTACATACTCTTTCTTTTTAATTTTTATGTTCTGTCGTGATGGAAGAGCGGGGGCCCCACTGTCAATAGCCCGAATGAAAGATGATTGGCTATAGAATATTGCTGGAATGGTTACTGACAGGCGCAAATCGAATGACCTCACCCATGCCACTTTGTGTCAACCCATCTTGGGATTAAACCAGGGATTGCATTGTGAGAAGCCGGCAACTGACCGCCTGAACTGTGGCACGACCAAGGATGTGCTTGCCAAGTAGACTGCTTCTTACTTATCTCTTAATTACGCCATCAGGAAGGATTCTAACTTAATAGCCTAAATCAGAATGTTGTGTTTGCTGGTTGGGAGATAAGCTGTAGGCCTACAGAATAAGGCGGAAATTTCACATCTAACAAGTAAAAATATGGTTGATATATAAATGCTGATGTAGCTGGAAGTAAACAGGCTGGTGCGAACATGAGGCGGAAGAAAAACAGGAGACAGACTCTGTACTAAATATCATAAAGAATGATTTTAAACTTCAACTGAAAACATAATCATCAAATATAAATAAGTTTTTCGATGATTTTACATTCATAGGTCTGTGCATCGCTAATATATTCTTGGAATAGAACCAACAAGCTGCAAAGTTTCTCAAATTTAATTATTTCTGTAAGACGCTCTACATGTTTCAGACTGTTTTTCCGTCCATCATTCGGAGCTCAAAACTGCTCATACAGCGTCAGGCATTTGTCAGACCGTTACTGCTACCTGCTGCTAGTCTGAGACACGTAGAGCGTCTTGCAGAAACAAATAAATTTGTGATGCATTTTGTTGGTTGAATTCTGAGAATTTTCCAATGATATTAGGCTACCACGTTGTATTATTATTTTTATTGTTACTATTATTATTTCGCCCACATTTCTTACTCCACGGCATTGTAAATGGGTTTCAAACAGTACGGGTCTCCTTGACCAAACACTTTTTAATTCACTGATTTGCCAAAAACTTTTTCACTATACGGCATGTATTCAGTATTGGTGTTTTCTGTGTCAGACTGTAAACCAGGGCGAAGGTTAAAGAGTTTTAAATTTTCGTGCACTTTCTTTGGAATAATACCCGTTTTGCATAGTACTAGTTATATGATATAAGTCGTTTTCATTTGTCATATTTATTATAAGCTCTTCTTGTAAGTCTGTATACTTCTGGAGCTTACCGGTGATCCGTATTACTATTATTATTATTATTATTATTATTGCAAAGTATTTATTTTCCGTCTGTTTTGTTCAATCCGAAATATAAAGCAGAATACAACCCGAAAACAGGATATACAGAACACTTGTGTCATTTATTTTGTATGGGTGTAAGCATTTGATTTTGAAAGGATCTGCATTACAAGTGCCTGAAGAAAAAGCACTCAAGAAGATATCTGGACCCAATACGGATGAAATAAATGAGCCGCCTACGGATGGCCTGTTACGTGACAGTGAACTTCATGGCGTACGCGGGTCGCTTAGTATTGTTAGAATAGTGACGTATAGTGGGCTAGACACATGTCTAGGTTAGAGGAGAAAAGAAATGCGTGTAGAATTGTGGTGAGAAATCCTCTTAGTAAATGTTCGCCTGAGAGACCACGGAAGAGATCGGAAGGTAACAATAGTGTGGGTCTCAGCGTAATTGGGTTTCATTATAGGATGTCGCTGAATTTAGATCAAGGTCTTGTTTCATGGCCGGCTTTGAGACTGGCGGATGTTGAACTTTTGAATGCAGCTAGCAGCTCGTTTACTGCGTTTTTAATGCGTGTTTACGTCATAAAGCACTGACGGTTTCCTAAGACTACGGGAAGTGAAGGATCATTGGAGTGACAACGGAATTTACGTATCAAGGAACAGCCGCTCATCTCATTAGTGCACCTCGCCATGGTGAATGGTGACGTAGGGGTAAACATCCAGGAGTTGCTGGTGACGCGACGCAGTCTGTGCCTTCACACACACACACACACACACACACACACATTACAGCTTTCTACTGTTTCTTCTCGCGAAACGTTAATTTTAACCGCTTGGTTACTGTTCCATTGTGGTTGTTATATAAATAAGTAGAAAACGTGCAGAATATAGGTCGATTTCAGGCAGTGGCGTGATATTCTTCTGTTCTCCATAAAGCCCTGCCCGACTCTGGGGTCCACCTAGCTTACTTTTGAGTGGGTACACGGATCTCTCTTCCCGGGAATAAAACGGCATGAGCGTGAAGTTGATAAGTTACATGATATGATATTTACTGCAACTGGGTGTCCACACGGTGGCAGTGGTCGGTAAATTTGTACAAAAATAGGAAAGAAACAGCCATATACAGAAGGAGAAACAGTACAAAAACACAGAATACACAAAATAGAAAACAAACATACAAAACAATGAAAGAAGCATAAAAAGAGTGTTAAAAACCTAAGTCGATTAATTAGAAAATAAAGTCGAATAATTAAAAAGTAACACGTCCATATATTTCCGTGCTTATAATTCCTGGAGCTGCATCTCCATTATCCCCACATCCTTTCATGGTATTACAACTTTACATATTTTTAACTACAGTGCAGGAGACCGAGCCTCGATCGGACTGCTGCCACCCAGAAGAAATTTCCGATCTGATGCTAGGGGTTTTTTTCCACGGTGTGATTCCCTGATTAAGTTTTAGAACACTTCTGTAGCTCTGATCCGAGAGCAATGTGTGACTCCAGCTGTTAGCACGGAGTGGGATATCTTACAATGACCTGACCCCCTAACCAAGCACTTCTTTTGCTAATCGTAAAGAAAACTGTGCTATAGAACAGACTGGCGCTCGAATCGGGTTGCGATATGAAAAATAAACTCGGCGCTGCTTGTGTAGGCAGAAGGATGGTTTCAGAAGCTCTTGAGACTTTTCATGTCGTCCCGTCTGGTCACGGTTTGGACGAAGAGTAAAGGCTGTGAGGACAGTGGCACTAAAACTCTCACTCCTGTTTATGTACTTTGTGGAACTTTTAAAGCCCTATGTATCTGCACATCGCATATGTCTGTCTGTGTCTGTCTGATTTAGCGGCGCTAAATTTATCGTCGGACAGAAATACGCTTTGGAGCTAAGAAGGAAATGTCACGCAGTAGATGCGAATAAGTTCCGGGTGTTGTTTGTGTGTCACGTGATCATTCGAATGACTCATACTGTTTGCGTTTGAGGTTCCGGTTCGAGTCTTGGACATGCGAGCAGTTAATTTGACCGCAGAAATTCATCATTTTCTCGAGTCACGCCGGACAACTACCGGGGTCATTGCTTGAACTGGGTAGTTAAACGCTTGCGCATTCCCATACACCGTTCACCACCTGGCGATTCAGTGCCTTAGTTGCTAAATTGGTTCTGCCCCAGCTCAGCATCTCTGTGTCACCCATGAAGCAGCCGACTGGTCTCTGGTGCCGGAGTGAGTTTTTAAGACAACAGTGGATAACGATAAGGAACTCTGTAACGCAACTAACGATGTCTCTTTTTATTTGAGTAAAGGTAGACCAACTTGATGACACTTGCTTTATTATGTCAATTTACTGCTCAACATGTTTCAGATGTTAATACATCCATCTTCAGGAGCTTGCGACTACTTGGTGCGTTATTGTGTCGGCTGTATTGTGCTGACTTGAGGCGTATTGGTGTTATGTAGCGGGATTGGCTGTTGGTGATGTGGTATCCGAGTGCAGGCTGAACCACTAGTGG
>Ga0136643_10016303_pt1 | contig 11169 bp, 8 predicted proteins | sample TergutLab28metaG_FD_96883 | JGI IMG/M metagenome (GOLD analysis project Ga0136643, IMG submission 96883) | Labiotermes labralis P1 segment gut microbial communities from Petit-Saut dam, French Guiana - Lab288 P1 (version 3) (version 3) | ecosystem: Host-associated > Arthropoda: Insects >... | reverse complement strand
TCGTGCTCAAGGCGTTCGAAAACGTCATAGTCATCCCTGTCCGGCATGTCTGGTTCTTCTTTTATATCTTCGTTTTCAACCGGCTCGAACAGCGAATACTGTCCTTCGTCCTTATTTTTCTTCTGTGCGGTGGTGAAAAATTCAGGGAGCGCGTCAACAAGCCTGGCCCTGTTCGGTGAAATTTCGTCAAAAGCTCCAGCTTTAATAAGATTTTCGACCGCTGATTTGCTAACTGCCGAACCGTCGGCGTTCACTCGCGAAACAAAATCCCACAAAGATGCAAAATTTTTCTTTTCTCGCGCGGACGTTACCGCCTCGACTGCATTATGCCCCACCTTTGCCACGGCTCCCAGGCCGAAGCGGATAACATCGCCCACCGCCGTAAAGTTTTCGGCGGACGAGTTTATGTCCGGCTGAAGAACTTTCACGCCGCTGCGCCTTACCTCGCGCACATAACGGCCCAGCACATCCTTCTTGGCCTTCATCTGGCTTGAGAGGTAGGCCGCCATAAATTCGCTCCTGTAGTTCGCCTTCAAATAAGCTGTATGGTACGAAATCAGGGCGTATGCCGCGCTGTGTGATTTATTGAAACCGTACCCCGCGAATTCCTCGACAAGGTCGAAAATGTACTCAGCTTTTTTGGAGTTGATGCCGTTTTTCTCAGCGCCATCGACGAACTTCGCACGCTGCTCCTGCATAACCTCCAGTTTTTTCTTGCCCATGGCCTTACGCAGCAAGTCGGCCTCACCAAGGGAATAGCCAGCCAGGACGTTAGCGCACTGCATAACCTGCTCTTGGTACAGGAAAACGCCGTGAGTTTCCCTCAACATGTCCTCCAGCAGTGGGTGGGGATATTCAGCTACGGCGCACCCGTGCTTGCAGTCTACAAACTGCTTGACCATGCCGCTGCCCAGAGGCCCTGGGCGGTACATGGCCTCGACTGCTATAACTTCCTCAAAGCAGTCGATTCTGAGATCCAGAAGCAATCGCCTCATTCCTGCGGATTCCAACTGGAATACCCCCAGAGTGTCCGCCTCCTGAAGCAGCTTATACGTTGCGGGGTCGTCCATCGGGATGGACGCCATATCTGGCACAGGCTTGCCGTTGCGGGAGATATTTTCGAGGGCTTCTTCAATTATGGAAAGGGTGCTCAACCCCAAAAAGTCCATTTTCACAAGCCCAAGTTTCTCTATCGGCTCCATGGTGTATTGGGTGACGGTCTGAGCTACGTCAAGGCTGGAGTCGGAGGAAGAGCTCGTATCAGCCCCTTTTATGCGGCGGATGGGAACGATGTCGGTGACTGGCACGGGAGTGATGACGACGCCTGCCGCGTGCTGCGACGGGTGGCGCGCCATGCCCTCGATTTTCTCGGCGACCTTCACCGCTGCGGCTACTCTCGGTTCGGACTGTATCGCCTCTTTAAGCTCCGGAACGTTTTCCGCCGCTTCCATGATACTTTTAGTCCCAATCGGGATGAGCTTCGCTACCCTGTCCATCAGGGTATATTCGACACCCATCGCGCGACCTACGTCTTTTACCGCCTGCCTGCTTTTCATGCGCCCGAATGTGATAATCTGCGCGACTCTGTCACTGCCGTAGCGATCCACGATATATTTCAGCACCTCGTCCCGCCCTTTGTCGGAAACGTCGGTGTCGATATCAGGCATACTTATGCGCTCAGGGTTAAGGAATCGCTCGAAAAGAAGCCCGTATATAAGCGGGTCGATGTCCGTTATTCTGAGGCTCCACGCCACCAGCGAGCCTGCCGCCGAGCCTCGCCCCGGGCCAACCGGTATACCGCGGTCTTTCGCGGCCTGAATAATCCCCGCCACGATTAAAAAATAACCCGCGAAGCCCATGCCGTTGATGACCTTCAGCTCATATTCAAGACGTTCGTTATATTTGTCCGCGTTTTTTTTGTCCGCTTCCCCTGCCGGTTTCGCAGCGTCCACTGCGTTAAGCCGAATGGCAAGCCCTTTGCGAGCCTCGTCTTCGAGTGCTTTTTCCAGAGTAACCCCGTCCGGCAGTTCCATACTGGGAAGCTGGTACGCGCCCGTATCAAGTTCAAGGGTCACATTGCACCTTTCGGCAATCGCCGCCGTGTTGTCGAGGGCATCCGGCATTTCAGAACCAAGAAGCGCGTTCATCTCTTCCGGCGTTCTCAGATAGAAATCGTTACTCGAAAATCCGAACGATTCGTCCGTTTCGTCGGCGTTCGTGTTGACCCTGAGCAGCGTCTTATGCCAGTCGTAGTCGCTTTTTTCAAGATAATGAGCGTCGTTCGTGGCCGCAAGCGGAATTCCCGTCTCTCTCGATATCCCGGCGAGCGCCTTGTTGACCTTCATTTGCTCCGGCATGGAATTATACATAACCTCAAGGAAAAAATTGTCCTTCCCGACTATATCCCTGTACAGGATGGCGCGTTCCAGAGCTTCTTTTTCCTTGTCCGCCATGATCAGTCTGGGAATTTCTCCGGCAAGGCAACCGGACAGGACAATCAGGCCTTCGGCGTATTTTGCCAGAAGGTCACGGTCGATGCGCGGCTTGTAATAAAGCCCGTCGGTGTTAGCTATGGAGACGAGCTTTACTAAATTGCGGTAGCCTCTGTCGTTTTCGGCCAACAACAGGAGGTGGAAATTTCTACCCCTTCTGTCCCGCGAGCGGTGCCCGTCCGGTGCGACGTACACCTCGCAGCCTATGATGGGTTTTACGGCCTGCGACTTGCACTGCTCGTAAAACTCCACGACACCATACATCGTCCCGTGATCCGTTATGGCGACAGCCGATGTTTTTTGTGGATTTTGCGTTTTTTGCGAGCTCCACGACGCTACTTTCCGCGCCAGTTCGGCGGCGCGTATGGCTCCATCCAACAGGCTGTACTCCGTATGAACATGCAGATGCACAAAAGGCCGCGACATATTTTATTTACTGCCCCCTAAAGCATTTTTAAGAATTCGGATACTGGTTATTTTACATCAAGCAACGGGAGCCGGATATGAGTCTGTCGTATCCGGCCTTGAAGCCGATGTATTTGCCGGGCGAAGAATCGAAGTCGCGCCTGAACGCCGCCCGCGACAGCTCCACGTCGGTTTTTATCTGCGAAGTAAGCTGGTTTACGTCTTTGAAGCGCGTCTGCTGGCGCAAACGCGAAAGGAAAAAGACCAGCAGGTTGTCTTCGTAAAGGTTACCTCTGTAGTCCACCACAAAAACTTCGACACGGACGTCCGAGACGTCGCCGAAGGTGGGGTTTTTGCCTATCGAAACAGCGGCTGCCTTCCACGTTCCCTCCGCCAGTACAGCAGCAGAGTAGACCCCCTCTGGCGGAACAAGTTTTGCACCGGTAATTTTCAGATTAGCCGTCGGGAAGCCGATTTCTCTCCCGCGTCCCAGGCCATGATCAACGTTGGCCAGTATAAAATAAGGATAACCAAGCTCTTTGGCCGCCAGATCGCATTGGCCGTCTGCCACCGCAGCCCTGATGGCGGAGCTTGATATCTTGACCTCCAAATGCCGCAGCAGGTCAACGGCCAGAAAAGGCGCTCCCGCTTCCCGGCAATACCGCTCCAACAGGCGAGCGTCGCCCTCGCGGCGGTGGCCGAAGCGGAAATCGCGGCCCACCACAATCCCGTCAACTGCAATTCTCCCGCACAAAAATTCCCAGAAACCAGACGGGGGCAATTTAAGCAGTTCATCGTCGAATTTCAAAATTTCCAATCTGGGAATGCCTAGGAAAAGACGTATCAGCTCGCGCTCACGCAAAGTGAACAGGACGTTTTTAAGCGCACCCATGTAATGCCCCGGGATGGAATCGAATGTAACGCCACCCCATTCAAGCCCGGCCGGGGCGGCCATCTCCCTGGCTCGCTCAAAAAGAAGCGCATGGCCTCTGTGAAACCCGTCAAAAGCCCCAAGCACGGCAATCATGACATCAACTCACCCATAAATATATTAGCCCTCGGCTTCAAAACAGGCGCGCCGCCTTCAACAGCATTAATATCGGCAAACCCGATCATGTTTACACCTTCAACGCACAACCCATGCCTGAGTTCTCCGCTTCCCGAAACGTAACGCCCGGCATCCGCCAATGGAACGCAAAGCCCGTTCATCAGCCTTCGCTCGGCGTCCTCCGTCAAAATTATCCGATGAAACGCGCTTACTATTTCCCGTGGCGAACGCAGTTTTTCGGACAGCTCGGACATGTTGGCGATAGCCTCCGGCGCATACGCCTCGCAGACATTAAACGGGCCCGTAGAGAGGCGGCGCAGTTCTTCCACGTGCGCCCCGCAACCCAGAGCCTCGCCTATATCCCTGACCAAAGCCCGTATGTACGTGCCTTTGCCGCACACAACGGCTATCCGCACGCTTCCGCACGATATAGGCGAACAGCGCCTCACGGACGACATAAAAACAGAACGCGAAGCCAGGCTGATTTCCTGCCCTTCGCGGGCTATCTCATGCGAGGGTTTACCCCCGATTTTCAGCGCCGATATTTCAGGAGGGCGCTGCATACGCATTCCCCAAAATGAGCGGAGGACGCGATCGAATGCCTGTTCGCTGACGCTTTCCACGTCGCCTCGAAATATAACATGGCCGGATGCGTCACATGTGTCGGTAGCGGCACCGAGCCTCATTGTAGCTTCGTAGGTTTTCGGCAGCTTCATAACGTAATCCGACAGGCGCGTCGCCGAACCCAAAAGCAAAACAAGCAACCCCGACGCGGTTGAGTCGAGAGTACCCGCGTGCCCGACACGCGAAAGCTCGTTTTTTTTGCCTTGTTTGCTTTTTTTACCCAGCATGCGCTTCACGTGCGCAACGCATTCCGCGCTCCTCAGCTCTACCGGTTTATCTATCAGCAAGAATCCATTCGGCATAGGCTTTGTCCACCGTCTCCTGAACTACCTGAATGGCCTCACCCAACGGAAGGTCTAGATGCGTCCCCGCCGCCCTGGGATGCCCACCGCCGTCCAACGCCCTTGCCACGAGCGCAGCCGACACAATTCCCTCTTTGGAGCGAAAATTTACTTTAATCTGTCTCACTTTAAACTGGTCATATTCGGCGCTTTCCTCCGTCAGAAGGACCGCGAAACGCGCGCCCCGTATCGTGAGCAGTTGGTTGACCAACATTGCCGTGTCGGAGTCAATGGCGTTTGTATCTGCAAAATCTCTTCGTGTCAACCACGTCATAACGAACTGCGAGCCTTCGCCCCAGCAAGTCACCCGCGTAAGAGCAACCCCCCACAGGCGCAGACCCTCTAAAGAGCGACTGTGGCGCAGGGAAGAGTCTATTCTTGGCGGGTTGACCCCTTTACTCAGAAGCTCGGCAGCCATTAAATGCGTGGAAGGAGATGTGTTGTTGAACGCAAACCAGCCCGTGTCTGACACCGCGCCGGTGTAGAGGCATTCTGCGATTTTGGCCGTTATCGGCCAGTCCGCTACGGTCAGTATGCGCCATAAAATTTCAGAAGTAGACGAAGCTTTGCTGTCAACGCAGTTAAGCGTGCCATATCTGGAATTATCTTCGTGATGGTCTATATTAAGCACAACGGCGTTGGGCGACCTCTCTCTGAGCCCCTCGACTCCTCTATCCTCGTTGGCCGAGTCGAGAAAGACGTACAGGCCATCCTCGCCATCAAATTTGTATTCTTTTTGAACAGTGTACTCGCTGACGTGCGGCAGAAAGTAAAAATTTGGTGGCACAGGATCCGTGCCAAACCAACGCACGCGTTTACCCCGCGCCAGTCCTGCCTCAAAAAGCGCACCGCCGCTCCCAATAGAATCGCCGTCCGGTTTTGCGTGGGAAAAAATAACCCATAAAGCGGCGCTGTCCAATAAATTAGCCACTTCCAGCATCAGTTCACGTGATATACATGAGCTGGTGCTGGAAGTGGCTTTCGTGTCGTCATTTTGTTTCTGATTCGTATGATTCTTCATCTTCGCCGCTGTCGTCTTCGTCCTCTTCAAGCGTTTTGGCTGCGTCCAGCCCAAGCTTGTACAGTATGCCGTCAATGCGTTCGCCGTAGCCAGCAGAACGGTCTATGATAAATTCCAGCGCTGGAATGTGACGCAGAGTAAGCACCTGCCCCAACATAGAGCGCAGTGCTCCTTTTACGTTCACTAAATCGGCCAGAACTGCGTCCCGCGTTGAGGCGTTTACCGTCGTGAAATACACGCGCGCCAGTTCGAGATCGCGCGAGCACTCCACTTCAGTTATGATTGCGTTTCTGGCAAGGTCGCTTTTCACCCTCTGCTCAAGCATAAGGGATATCTCCCGCTGGAGCAGCTTGTTGATTCTGGCCATACGATACGAAGGGCGATTGGAAGAACGCGTCGGGCGCTTAATATTCTCCGATATTCCCAACCGGCTCACCTCCCAAACCCATAAATTCCACTTATTTTACAGCGTGCGTTTTTCCTCGATCACTTCGTAGGCTTCAAGCACGTCGCCTTCTGAGAAGTCTTGGAAACCGGACAGAGCGATGCCGCAGTCGTAGCCAGCTTTCAGCTCGCGCACTTCGTCCTTGAAATGGCGCAGCGAGGATATGCCGCCACTCCATATGACCACTCCGGCGCGCACAAGCCTTACGCGCGAATTTCTACGCACCAAACCCTGCGTAACATGGCAACCTGCGACTTTTCCGGCCTTTGGAGTTTTGAATATCTCGCGTATTTCCACTTCGCCTTGATGCTGCTCGCGCAGATTCGGTTTCAAAAGACCTTCCATAGCCGCTTTCACGTCGTCTATAGCGTCATAGATAACATCGTAGATGCGTATTTCCACGCCTTCGATTTCGGAAACTCTCTTGGCATTGGCGTCTGGACGGACGTTGAAGCCGACAATGACTGCGTTTGACGCCGAAGCCAGAGAAACGTCCGATTCCGTGATGCGCCCAACGCCTTTGTGTACAATCGACACCCCTACTTCCGAGGTAGCCATTTTTTCAAGCGAAGCGCAGAGCGCTTCCACCGAGCCTTGAACGTCGCACTTTATCAGCAGGTTAAACTGTGGTATGCGACCTTCCTGCATCTGAGAGTACAGGTCTTCGAGAGAAGCGCGCCTCGTCGTAACACCACCAGCGTCACGTTCCCGCGCGGTGATGTCAGAAATTGCGCTTCTGGCCTCTCGCTCGGACGAGACCACGGAAAATGCTTCGCCGGGCTGAGGAACGTCCGCAAGACCCAAAATTTCCACAGGGGTACTTGGCCCGGCCTCCGCAACGCTGCTTCCGGCTGCGTCGATCAAAGCGCGTACCTTGCCCCAAGCCGTACCGAACAGCACGATATCACCGAGTCGGAGCGTTCCCTGCTGAACAATGACAGTCGCCACTGGCCCTTTGCCTTTGTCCAACTGCGCCTCAACGACAACTCCGGTAGGGGGCGCATAGGCGTCTCCCTTTAATTCCTGCATTTCAGCGACAAGGAGCACCATCTCCAGAAGGTTGTCTATGCCCTCTCCGGCCTTGGCCGAGATGTCGGTCATTATAACGTCGCCGCCCCATTCCTCCGGCACCAACCCAATGTCGGCCAACTGCTGGCGAACCCGGTCAGGTTTTGCGCCGAGCTTGTCTACTTTGTTCACCGCGACCACGATAGGCACGCCTGCGGCCTTTACGTGATCTATGGCCTCTCGCGTCTGAGGCATGACACCGTCGTCGGCGGCAACCACCAGTATAACTATGTCGGTTACGCTGGCTCCGCGAGCGCGCATTGCCGTGAAAGCTTCGTGGCCGGGCGTGTCCAGAAAGACGATGGGCTTCTGGCCGTGCATGACAATGTACGCTCCAATATGCTGAGTTATGCCACCAGCTTCTTTAGCCGTGACATTGGCATGTCTAATCGTGTCCAGGAGTGTAGTTTTTCCGTGGTCAACGTGCCCCATAACCGTCACTATAGGCGGTCGCAATACCGATTCCCCGCTTCCTTGCGCTCTTTTATCTTTATCTGCCTTACCTGATTTGCCCGCTTTGTTTTTTTTGCCTTTGGCGGCTTCGAGCGGCTCCGGCTTTTTAGGCCCCTCAATCACGTCGAACGTCACACCAAAAGACTCGCTTAAAGCGTCTAAAATTTTTGTGTCAGCCGCGCTCGTCGCAGGGGTCATAATTCCCGCTGACATAAGGGCTTTAACTGCTTCTGCGCTTGATATTCCTATTTTTTCCGCTATCGTTTTAATCGAAACTCTCTCTTCCAACGTTATTTTTGTTTTTTCCGGCGCGGGCGTACCCTTAGCGCCGCCTTCCGAGGGCTGTTTTGCAAGCGTATCCTCGACAAGCTGCGCCACATCGTTCTCTATGGAACTCATGTGCGTCTTGACATTGATGCCCAGATCCTCTAAGACCTTCATCAGGTCTTTATTGCTTTTGCCGAGGATTTTAGCCAGCTCGTACACTCTCATTTTGCTCAAGGGCAACTCTCCCTTCCATACTGAAATGACTTCGCTGCTGCGCGAAAATCAACATTTTTATTTTATCCGCAAGGCCGCTACGAGCCGGCAGGGCTATGACCTGTACACTATCAGCTCCGATGGCCAACGACAGTGCCTCAATATCCAGCGGCGCGTCAAGATGAACATGCCTCCTATCCCTGGCTTGATAACCCGCCTCGTTCTTTACGGATTCGGAGCAGTCGACAGCCGTCAATATCAATAAAGACTCCCCTCCACTATGTGATTTTACACCATCGACGCCGATATGAAGTAAACTGGCGCGTCTGGCCAACCCAAGAAGCAAACGCAGCTCCTTTTGGACTTCGTTTTTTTCACATTCGCGGGCGCGTGCTCCGGCGGCGTATTCGGCAAGTTGGTCGTAAACCTCCGCACCGACATCGGTTTTGAGAGCGCGAGACAAAGATTTGTTTTTACGTGCTTTCTCGATACACTCCAAGCTGACGCAAAGGTACGCGCCTCTCCCTGGTAGTTTGCCGCGCTCGTCAAGGACAACGTTCCCCGCCGGAGAACGAACCACTCGGACGAGCGCCCTTTTAGGCGACTCTTCCCTGCAAGCTACGCATGTGCGCGGGCGTTGCCTGGGTGTGGTCACTATGCTTTGCCGCCTGCGCCACCATCGGCGAAGTCGTGAAATATATCAGAAAGCGTCGGCATCCGGTCGGCTTCCATCGCGTTAATGTCTATCTTCCAACCCGTGAGGCGAGCGGAGAGGCGGACGTTCTGCCCGGCCTTCCCAATAGCAAGCGATAGTTGATCCGGGTAAACGTAAACCTGCACGGCGCGCTCCTGATCCAAAACAGGTTCAACCTTGGCAATTTTGGCCGGTGAAAGCGAGTTACGGATATATATAAGCGGATCACTGTTCCATATAATGACGTCTACTTTTTCCCCGGCAAGCTCCTGGCTGATTGCCTTTATACGCGCCCCTGAACTTCCTACGCAAGAACCAACCGGGTCAACGTTTGCGTCAAGGGTGACAAGAGCCACTTTAGCCCTGGCTCCGCCCTCCCGCACGATATTTTTTATCTCAATGATGCCGTCCGCTATCTCTGGAATTTCAAGCTCCATCAGCTTGCGCAGCAGCCCTGGATGCGTGCGCGACACGACAATGCGCGGCCCTCGCGTCGTCTGCCGGACGTCCAAGATATAAAATTTCATCCGGTCGCCCGGCCTATATTTTTCGCTCGGTATGCGCTCTTCTTTGGGAAGGATGGCCTCAGTGCGCTCGCTCAGCCTGATTAACACCTGATCGTTTTCGGATTTAAAGACGAAACCCGCAACCATTTCCCCGATCTTGCCCGAAAATTCCTCGAAGATAATCTGCCGCTCTGCGTCTTTCAGGCGCTGTATGATAACCTGCCGCGCGGTCTGGGCGGCTATGCGGCTGAAATCTTCCGGGTTCTTTTCAACGCGGATAACGTCGCCAACCACCACCTTGTGACCCAGCTTTTTGGCTGCGGCAAGTGTGATTTCGGTGTCCTTCGACTCTACTTTCTTGACAACGGTGCGCAGTTCAGTGACCAATATGCTGTCGTTTTCGAAATCTACTTTGACCTCTACGTCCTGGCTTCCGCCCTGGTATTTTTTGTACGCAGACAGAAGAGCGGCCTCCAAGCTGGAGGCTATCAGCTCAGTAGACAGGTTGCGCTCTCTTGTCAGTTGATTCAGTGCACGCAAAAAATCGCGTCCTAGCTGCATCCTAATGTTCCTCCTCAATATCCATAACTGTCTGGGCGATGGTTTTTTCTACCTTTTCTCCCTTACGCCGTTTCCCGTTTTGTTTATTATTCGCTTTTTTGGGCTGCGCTTCCAGCCCTTTAAAAATCAGCGTGGCTCGCGCTACGTTGTCAAGCCGCAAGTCTCTCGGCCCCTGCTCGGTATCAAGGGTAACAATCATATTGTCCGACGCCGCGATGAGGCCAATATGAGTTTTTCTGCCGTCAACCAGTTCACGGGTCTTGATTCGCGCCTCTTTGCCCCGAAAGCGTTCGTAGTCAGCAGAGGTAAAAAGCGGCCTCTCCAGCCCTGGTGAGCTTACTTCAAGGTAATATCTGTCGCCAAGCTTTTCTGCTTCTTCTGATTCAGGGTCGTCCAAAAAGCGGCTTATAGTCCTTGAAACCGTCTCGCAGTCCTTGACATTTATTCCCCCGATGGAGTCGATCATGACCCTCAGCACAGGCCGTCCGTCCTCTGAGGCCAGTGCCACATTCACGCATTCGTAGCCCAGCTCGGCAACTATTTTTTCGATGGCGAGGAACGCCTGATTAAAAATTTCGTTTCCCAAAAACTTCGCCCTCCAACGTTCGGATATTCCTGCCGCGCCTAAACAAATGAGAGTGGGCCGCAACCCACTCTCGAAATTAAATCTATCTCGAACATTTATATTATATTGTCATCCCCCTGCGCAGTCAAGGAAAAGTTCGGAAAAGGACGGACAAGTCAAACGGCTTTTGCCATAGCAAATAAAAAGTCTGACAAAGAGCAAAGCAGACATTTCGTGCGTTCAATTTTTAGCTTTTTTCATAATTTCCACACCAACCACAAATCCTTCACTCGCAAAAAAAGCGTATGCGCATATTACGTACTATGTCAAGTATCCTGTATCAGGCTACAGGGCAAACGCACCAAAAGAAATAAACCATTGCAAATACTACATTGGCTATTTTGTGCGTGAAATTCATCAATTAAGTTGTAACAACGCTTTACTAAATTTGATGCGTTTGCCCTGA
>Ga0136643_10016302_pt1 | contig 11169 bp, 7 predicted proteins | sample TergutLab28metaG_FD_96883 | JGI IMG/M metagenome (GOLD analysis project Ga0136643, IMG submission 96883) | Labiotermes labralis P1 segment gut microbial communities from Petit-Saut dam, French Guiana - Lab288 P1 (version 3) (version 3) | ecosystem: Host-associated > Arthropoda: Insects >... | reverse complement strand
TATTTCATATTGTCCAAACTGCCTTAAATTGAAATCATAGGAGTACATGCAATGAATTACTTGCATGCTATGAAAGAGTTGTCTAAATGTGTGTGTGTGTATATATATATATATATATATATATATATATATATATATATATATGTATGTGAAAGGCATTAAATCTTCCCACCTTTTGGGTACAGATATGAAGAAATGTACTTTCCTCATTGTTTCTGAAAGCACAGTGGCAGAGCAAATAGAGACAACCAACTAGGCACTAAAGGATCATTAAATATATGTCATATGTAAAGTATAACATGATTTACAATTGTGCGTTTTATCTATGTTTGCATATTCAGCCATTTTCAGTTTTCACATACTTACATAGGTGGCAGCTACGTGTTTGAAACTGTGTTATCTGAATCTAAAGTTGTAACAAAAGTCACTGTTTGTATGGCATAAGGAGGGAACTAGGTAAGTACATGATTCATTCCTGAATTTCGGTGGTCTTTTCTTATTATTGTGTGTAGGTCAAATGTTTTTAAATTTGTTGCTTAGAAGAACACATTTTCATGAAGGGTTAATGTCAATGAAAACCTTATTTTCTGTAATAGTCTTTCCACATTAAAACTTTTATGCCTTATGGTTACTATGTAAGCATCAAGGACACAGGGACTGATCTCTTAACAGTGGCCAACTGTGCATATTACAATTCCTCTTTCTTATGAGTTGTACACACAGTAATGCTGCATAATTTTCCTTTGTTAGATTTCTCACAGATCACTTACATTTCCATGATCTCTTTACTCCAGAATTCCACATTTATGCAATTCAAACTTGAACATCACTTTTCAGTCTGGGATACTGACAGCATGAAAGTGCAAAAAAAAAAAAAAAACTACGTAATGGCATACTCCTTGTGCTTGCTTTGTCTTTGGTGCAGTGAATACATTTGACTAAAAATACAGAATTTAAACTGTTCTTAATATTCCAATTATGCTTTAATACAGACATATGGAACTGAAGATTCAAGTCTTCTGGGATGGATATGCCTTGTTGAATGATAATAATTACCTGCACCTTGGAGTAGCTTGCTGCCTCCATTATCAGGGTCCAAATAGTCTTCTTGGACTGCTTAAGAACCTGAAGGTGGAGGCAGCAAGTTTCTCTGATATGTCAGGAAGTATTTACCAGTGGAGAGTGTCATATCCCAGAAGACTTTAATCTTCATGCACTCCACTCTGAACTTTGCAATTCTTTTCACATGTCTTCATGCTTACTCAGGAGAAGCAGATTACCCTTAACACCACACATTTTGTAACCACATTTCAAACTTACAATGGGATCATTTTATCTGGAAGAAATGTGTAAAGTCTCTTACAGCATTTACCATTTTTCTCAACTCTAGTCCTTGCAATTATTCATAACCATTATATCCTGAAAGAAGTATGTTCAAGTTGCTACTATACAGGAAAACTTTAAATTTAAGTTTTTAAATACAAAAGACAACAAAGAAATTTTTATATTACAATGTTAAATGTAAGGGAAAAATTGTGACTGTTGTATATGATAAGTAACCATCAAGAAAAGAGCAGCAGTTCAATGCTTCTTGAACTCCACAGAACTTAGGGCCATCTGTCATTTCAATTTAGCTGCTGCCACCTCCCAATTCATCATACTGCTTTCTGAAGCAGTCACCAACGGGGAAGAAGTCCCAGCACCTTTTTTGATACATGTTCCATACGTACGTCTCTTGACCAGTGTACTCCGTGTCTGGTTTGTTGATTAGATGCATCAGGAAGAACCTGTCATCAAAGGACTATTCAGTATATGAACTTGAATGTTATCATTTTGTGTGTTCATAGAAAAATACATACTACTGGTGGGTTAAAAACACCATCCTTGACTGCTGTAGATTTCAGACCCTACTTCAACTCTTTAGACTGAAGTAATGACAGTGTATTTGGAATGAATAGAATATGGCCTGACAGCTGAGGTATTGTGGCTGAAGGTCCAGCATTGACAAGAGATCATTCTCTTCCCCATAGCATTCAAACTATATCTGAGGGCCACCCAGCCTCCTATTCAATGGGTACTAGAGGCTCTTCCCCTGGCAATAAAGCGGCCAGAGCATGACGCTGACCACTGACCTCTATATAGCGCTGAGGTTAAGAATGAGTGGAGCTATACATTCACTCTGCCATATTGATTATCCAGTGTTGTAAAACAGTAGTTTTTGCAACATTGGATAATCAATACATCAATTGTCATTTATCATACTCTATATATTGTAAATTTTAATATTTATATTGTGTAATTTTAACACAATCTGTGCATTCACATGCACAGCATTGTAAGGTATAATTTATTGCTGCAAGTTTAAGCTATTTGGTTGAAAGCTCTCCGAGGATGGCAACCAGCTGAATCATGCAGGAGCCAGTTAAGGTGATATATAAAGTATTATAATATGTGCATTTGTTGGTTCTAAGAGACTGTAATCATTTGCAATGCATGGAGGGAATAATACAAAAGTCATACGGGAAGTTTTGATCCTCCACATATACGAGATTTCAGATGAGGGGAAGACCAGCTTTAAAGTCTGCATGCACCTCACTGTCAGACTCTGAGGCCCCTGAAAACTTCCAGACTATGCAGATGGAGCAATACTTTATTTGAAGAAGCAAAAAGACACTAAGTGGAAAAACATGCTTAGATACATACTTTTATAGAATTATGTACAAATATGTAAAATTACAGCAATCTAGGTGTAAAATGAGTATGAAAACATCCAAGTGATGCACATAATAATGAAGGCCCACTTCTTTCACAGATTCACACACATACATAATGTCCAGTTTACAGTATTGTAAGTAATACTCACATATAATTGGCCAGATTGTGTTCCTTTGCAACATGTGTATCAAAACCATGGGGAACAGTATCGAAGTATTCTTTGCCAATGCCACAAATGAAACAGTTGGATTCCATGTTTTCTTTCACACTGTCCAACTGATCTCTCAGCTCACCAAAAGCATCAATGATCAAACCTGAAATAGCAGATACAATGGATTTATAGGAGAGTATAGTTTTATTCACATTCAAGTGATCTGCAGGAGGTACTACACGGGACCCTGATGTATAGAAAAAGTCAAAGGTCATGTACATATATATATGATATGTGAACGTACTGTTAATGAAAATATAACATTGTCATATAATATAGTTACAATACAAAATATAATAGTGGAATTTATTGGAAATAGCTTTAATAAAACTACACTGAAGTTAATACATTGCCAGTGTCATAACATAACAGACACAGCATATAATATCCAGCTCTCAACTAACAAAGAATATACAGAAACAATAATTACAAATGTGAGCACAGCGGCATACAACAACCAGCAGTCAGCTCACTAAGAGTATATAAAAATTCCAACTAAGTGCATAGCAGCTGAAGATACAAGTTGAGACCCACACACTAATTTTATTTATTTTACTAATTTTATCAATGTGACAATATATGTTATAAATATTTTAAATGTACTTGCAACCTTCATAACACATCTTATACACATCATATGGAATATTTTGAAATTATTAATAATTTTAGATTTTAAAGTTATCAACCAATGAAAAAAAAATTTTGGAACTACATCCATAGTACTCACAATATAAAAATCTCAAACACAACTCTCTACAGATAACACATCTAAAGGCTGGTAATAAATGTAAAGAATTCTAATGAATGTAAATGGGATCCAATCAAATTGAAGTTTTTGTACTATATGCACCAGCATTTTAAGTTTGTGTGTAAATATTGGCATGATGGCCTTTTGAGGCCGAAACTAGTAGCCAATAATAGAATAACAATAAAATAAACAAATAGCTGTGTCAGTCGAAGGACATATTTAATTTTATTTTATTAATGTACTTTAAACACAACTGGATGTCCTCTACCAAGACAGTCTGATTAATGCTGGTACTATCTTCAGTATCCCTGGGATTTAATTTCCAACTAATGCCCAGGAAGGAAGGGTTTTAAGTTTAAAGCACCCTTAAATGCATTCATGACTGTACAGTGCATAGAGACCAGTGGCATGAGGAAATAAATGTCCATACTGTGCCCTGAGGCCAGCAGTGAAGGGTTAACATCACTCTAATGAATTTTAGCACATTCTTCTTTGTAAAAGTGATGTAGCATTGAATGGTAGGAGTACTGTAAATGTTGAACTGGATGCCACCCTGCAAAATTTTTTGTTACTTTGTCTTTCATGAAGAAAAGACAATCTCTGCTAAGACTGGCAATGAGCATTTTGGTTTTCCACCTCGTGGTTTGGTTTGGTTTATTTGTTCATCCATTTAGTCACACATATAAAATTGGAAATTCATCACTCAGTTATACAAATGGAAATTGCAGATCATAATCTCCCAACATTCAGGTTTGAGAACTCAAGTATTTAATTACAAGAAGGCACATTCTGTACAAATAGCAGAGATAGATGTAAATATATTGTTTCTAAACATTTCCCAGTGGTACGTGCTGTGTTGTAGTGCCAACTCCACGTGCTAATTGTCTAGACATTCTGGGAGCCTCAGCCTCTGGAGGCCTAGGGTCTGTCCAGGCCTGTACAGGGATTGTTTTACAAGCTCTGTTGGCTGTCACATAAAAGTTGATGAGTCTGACATGGTGATAAAAAAATGGGGTAGGAAAGTTGTGATTTTGATTGTTGTAGTGAGGCTAAAACATTACACATGTAATTTAATTTCTTACCCTGAATGATGGCAAGCAAAATGACAATGACAAAGAAGAAGAAAGTGATGTCAAAGAGAATGCGATATACTTCATAGTCATCACCATCTGGAGGTTCAATTTCATCACCAATTCCTCCACCAGCACGTACTCCTTTGTACAGATGAAATACAAAGCACTGAAACAAATAAGGTTTCTTAAGAATATGTACACAATACACTTGCACCTGGCTTCCACACTACTGAATGTGGTTTAAAATACACTGTGTACACATTGTTTAGTTTAACCCACTTGACTACACACATGTAAAATAATTGTCAAGAAATTTTCTTGCTTGTTACTAGGATATTCCTAAAGAAAAAGTAACATATCTTGTCATAACTTTGAGAACAGAACATCTAAGAAAACCTCTCCAAATACCATTTTTATGTATAGCCCGTCAATTTCCTGTCTAGATCAACAGGTTAAGTCCAGTGTCTAGGACACTCTATGCATGTTAAAATCCACCATCAGAACAGCACTGAAACTGCTGTGGAATGGATTCAGAGCTGCAGTTGAAGGACAAGGTTTTGTTCATCTCACTCTCAGCTGAATGGCAGCTTTACTCTCTGCAGACTGATACAGCAATAATTTTGAAGGTTGTGTGCAGCATTCACAGTCGTGGAGCCTTATACAGTAAATGCTGCAATATCTGATACTGGATGGTCCAGAAAGCTCTATTAACTGGAAATTGACTAAGACACCCATTAGCACCCCTGGTACTGTGTCACCTAGGGTGGCACACCACTTGTTTGCTGTACTTACTGATGCCACTGAGTGTAAGTAACATGTGTGGAGTTGCACTTTAATGCGCCTCTAGTTCAGGTTTATGTATTACAAATAATATTCTAGAATGACCAAATACTCTAACCACTTTCCTAAAACAAATGGTTCTGCATGCATTAACACATTCACTACTGGGCACTTAAAAAAAAGGGAGTTTAAACCTGGAGGGCAAGTGGAATAAACTAAACCAAATACCACAAGCACATTAAGTATGAAAAACAAACACATGTGTGAAATGTATGTTGAAAATTCCTGAAATCCTTAAGGAAGGTCCTTTGCATTAATTTTGTCCTGTAAGAGGGTAAACTGTTGGGTAACACACTAAACTTAGTCTGAGTGAATAAAATTGTTCAGAAAAAGGATACACCCTAACATGACAAAGAATTCAGGCAACAATGGAATGAAACTTACTGTCAACATGTCATGACATTTCTTATCCACCTCTTCCTCTTCCTCCTGTACATAAAACTTTCTAAAGAAGTTGAAGGCAATGACAGTGTATATGTACACAACAATTGTCAGCAGCATCACTGTCAGTACCAGCTGCAAAATAACAAATCAGTATGAGATTTGAAGTTTTCATGGCAGTTAAGACCTGGGGTATGGTCATATGTGTTGTGACATCATACTCTGATAGGTTACCAACATCTTGGAGGAAGATCCTGGCTCCATCTTCAGGACAGATAGAGGCAGCTTGTTTATCCAAATGTCAGTAACAATTTATCAGTCTATGGGGCAATAAAACATATCACAACATAAAATATATCCAGTAGTACTTCGGTATCATTCAAATACTGTAACTAAATGTGTTCAAATATCCATTTAAATGAGTTGGGAGGGAGATGTTGAATTGAGTTTTACAGGGGATGTGTGCAATATGTGAACCAGACTGACATGGCTCGCCAGTGGATCCAGATACAGCATCTGATGTTAGAACTCTTCAGCATGTGTGTTCTGTTACAAGAAGATGCTCGTAAGTTACTGTTTGCAAGCTATAAGCATATACTAGGAAGCTGTGGTGGAATTAATGTGAGGTTTTCTGCTAAACAGTCGCTCAGAAATGCCATCTGTTTCAACACCAATAACAAATGGTGTAGTGTAAATTTTACAACAAATTATTTAAGGACAAACAGTCAGTCTTTAACACAGAATCCATAGCTAAAGTGAGTAAGAACATTGCTTGGCACACAATGTTTTTAATTTATGAATAGTTGGTTCAAGCATGTACTGTTTGGGTCCCTGCTTTGTGACTCTCCAAAGATGCATCTCACACTTCCCCTACATTTCCCCAGCTTCTGCAGTTGCCCAGCTGAGACCAGGACTATACACTACTGTAGTTGTCTCAACATCAGATCATGTCAGATCTACTCTGTTGACTTGCATAACAGCAGTTTCTTGAAATGACAAGCTTATGTCTGTGGTTCTCCAAATGTAAGTAGTATGCCATACGGATCAGTAACAGTTTGGCTAAATTTTATATCTACTTAAAATCTTATTCATACAAGTGAACTAAATTAGTTTCAAGCAAAGAATTTAATTATGTAAAAAATAAACTTCAATTTTTTACAGATATTCAGATTTCTCTAAAATAAGCTGATTTGTAATGCAAAATATGAGTTTGTAATTTCTTTCATGGAAGTTCCAATTTTAAGGATAAATTATTGATAATATGCATTTGCTTCTCAACAAACAACATTAACTCTAACACTATTCACGCCCAATATCAGTAAGAGTTGACAACTGAGGATCAGAAAATTTCACAGGCAAAATTGCTGTATTATCACTGTGCTTCCAGCCAGAAAACCTGAAAGGGAGGGACAGGGTCCAGATGAACATAATTATGGACCTGTGAATTCCATCAGTGATGGGAAATTTCTTCATTGGCTGAGGACCTATCAGATTTTTAAGAAATTCCTACGACTAAGTAATATGTAAATTCTTGCAGTCTTCTGCATGGTACTGCTTTGGGCTTATTTAATTGCCTCAGTAAGAATATGTTTGCCAGGAGACAGGAAACAATTAAAGAAGGAGCAGGGAGCAATTCAGCCTGAAGACCAATACTAAATATTTTACAGTGATCATGAAAGCCAACAATCAATCTTCAGTCTTACCTGCTTCCCATTGTGTGTTACTGATTGCAAGATGGTGCGCAGTGTCTTGAAACCGACAGCAACATCAAGCAAATGAGCTGCGAAGAAGAAGTTATTGAAGTTGCCAAGGATGGAGAATATGAAATACCACAAACTGTACAGGAAAGCCTAAAAACAAACAGAAAAAACAAAACTACACTCTACACAAAATCATGTGCATTACAGGAAAGATGGAGTTCCATTTCCAAAGTATTTTAACTACCATAACATACAGCTCCTGTGATGATATGAGCTACAGCATAGAGTGATCCCTTATTCATTGTGGAGGCTACAGGTGTGTTGGGCAAAACCATCTTACAGGCACTTCGTACAGTAAAAATATTGTTATGTTTATGTGGACGCTTCTGAACTCCTCATCACTTAAATATATATTTCAACATCGAGCATTACCTAATGATGCCAGCTTCCTTGGTGATTGAGTAACTGCCTGTGTTTATCTGCATATATTTAAATGTTTTAAAATTTGGCAAATTTGTGTCCCATATACCTGATTGCTCTCACCTATTTCAGAAAAATCACACTATTTTCCTCTTTGTTGCTATCATAAAAACGAAATGAATATTATATGCACCATAAAAGGATCTATTAAAAAAATGTACATGTATAATAATAATAATATGTATCATATATAATATACTGTTATGTACACTTACATTGTCTGTGATTGTGACACCTGACTTCCATACTTGGTACCTCCAGTCAATATTCAGGATGCTTAAAGAAACAAATAAAAACATACAATTCAGGACACTCCTTTGATGGCTTCAGAATGTCCTCCCACTTGGGTGATGTTAGTTACTTTGACAGCTTGGAATGTCACTAGATGTAAGTCGAAATGATTTATGATTAAATAAAGGCACTGTATACTTATATAGTAGTCCTGTGACAATTTTCAGGTATTCAGACTAATCCTACAAAACCATCAGCACAGAGAATAAAAAGTATGTTTTGAGGCTAAGATAAATAATGGAATTGTAATAATGTAGGAATATTAACATGAGACTATCAAAAAAACTACATACAATAATTGCAGATCACGTATTTACTTTATAGTTAGGTGGTTAGATGCTGGCCCCTCACCATCTCTGCCTGGGTTCAATTTCAGACTAACTAAAAAATGATTGATTTTTGGTGGACAAGTGGGCACTGGGACCTCATTATCACTCCACCAGGGCTCCATACCCATATTTCATTCACCTATCATCAACACTACATAATTTTGTGACTGACCATGTCATTAAAAAAAACACTTACATTCAATAAAACTCTTAACAAGGGAACATATGCTTCTGCATCAAAAAGACAAACTTTCATATGATTCTCTATCAGTGTATGGATTTTTACTTTTCTGGCATAACATACTTCTTTGAGTTTTATTTTGCATTCATTCTAGTATTTTAGGCACCTGTCTTTGTACATCATAAAACTGCAGTCAAGAATTCTGCAGCAGAAAGTCTCTAGATCGACCAAATCCAATATTCCACTGAACCATTCATGCTGATGGGAAGTGGAGAAGAAGATATACACACTCCCCAACTTATGTGAGTTACATTCTGGAAGGTCTGGTGCAAGTCAAATTATGTGCAAGTCAGAAATGAGTATTCATGTGGTCAACTATACCCTATGTATGTATATGCAAGGAAGTCCATTTGAAGTCCAATTTCTAACACAATGGAACCTGACTGACCACAGCATGCCTGCCCCATCACCAGTGTTATTCCTCAGCAGTATTCTTTAGTCACAGTTGTCTCACTGTGCTTTCACTTCCACAAGGAAAAATTGGATGTACATATCAAAAATGTTATTAATTAATTTTTTTTATTTAAAAAATGTGTAATTCAGGGAGTGTCTGTAGATGAGAGAACAACCACAGCAGTACAGAATACTATGTAACGAAGAGAATCACATTATATACTCTTCTTTATCAGTCAGATGCACCTCAAATAGACTGAGATAAGCTTTGAAAGACACAGTGTGTACAGGGGAAAGGAAACATTTACTGGGAAACACCACAGAAAATATCACTTGGATGGATACAGGAAAATATAAAAAACAGTAAGCGATATCAGGTAAGATGTGGGTTGACCTGACCCAGTACATGTCAAGTTATAATCACACTTTGTGTGATACTGCAATAGACGTTTCTGCTCCTTAACAACAAATGAATTATTGAAGAGCCACATATTTATTGTCTGCTCAAGAGGAGACCATAAAAATGCATTTAATAATGTTCAGAATTTCATTTCCAGTTAATTTTACAACATTCTTCATATACAGAGTGTATGCAGTGTCAAATGCCACGGTGATATGAACAATGAATTGGGAAGGGCATGGAAGGAAGTCACTGTGACACATTTGCCTCAACAGAATGTGTGGAACCATGAAAAATATGTCAGACTAGCCAGTTTAAAAGCTGCAATTAAAAACCAGGACTTCAGAAGAGGGAACAGGACTGCTGTTCACCACATCATAAAGTATAAAGCTCATCTACTATACCAGGTACATCTCATTTTGAAACCTGTATCTATGGATGCAATTGTACTTTGTCATGAAAAGAAAAATTCATTGGTACTTACAAATGTATGAAGCCACTTCCTGTCTCTTCCTCTTGAGAGCTGAAAGATGTTTTCTCCATTCCCAGCATGTTACTGATTGAGTCAAAGTCATATGTTTCACTGTACTTCAGGCGTACTCTCTTCTTCACAAATTTATCCCAATAGTTGACAGGGAATGACCTGAATTAATGAAACAATTCTGCCAAATACTCATTCAGAGAAACGATGAAATACTGGTAACATTCTTGAACCTTGGATATTTGTAATACTACTGTATCACCCCATTACATCTACATTAAGACCTGCTATTTTTAAGATTCAAGTCTTCTTGGTCTGTTAGATCCTGAAGAAAGTGTGGCATGTTCTTCTGAAATTGCAGTAAACTAGTTACCAGTAGACATTGCATCACATCCAAGAAGACATGAACTTCTCATTATTTCATTAACTCCACCAGCTGAAACTCAAATTACAGCACCTAAGGTGTGTAAGTAAAATGACATCAAACCTGTATTCAGGTAACCCTAGAAAGTGGTTGCCCTTTCAGATTTTCTGTTGCATTAAAATCCACTTTGCTACAAGATCACGTTTGGACTGAATCCAAATTTAAATCACAAACAAAATAAATTACAATATTTCATACTGTGTTTTGAATTAGGCATGTTGTCTGAACTTGACCAATTGAACACCATGCAGAATCTAACAAGTATAAAAATATCAAAAGAAATAGGAGATATAAATGGATCTTGTTGGGTTAAAGTTGCATTACACAGTCTAAGTAAAAAAATAAAGTTAAATTAAGAAGGTTAAGATTCTGTCCATATGTACATGTTAGTGTTAATATTAGTGACTATTCAATTTATATAAAAGTATTTAACAGTTTCCCACAAAGTATATAAAATTAAGT
>Ga0136643_10016301_pt1 | contig 11169 bp, 9 predicted proteins | sample TergutLab28metaG_FD_96883 | JGI IMG/M metagenome (GOLD analysis project Ga0136643, IMG submission 96883) | Labiotermes labralis P1 segment gut microbial communities from Petit-Saut dam, French Guiana - Lab288 P1 (version 3) (version 3) | ecosystem: Host-associated > Arthropoda: Insects >... | reverse complement strand
TCAAAAAGGGTGGGTTTTTTTCGAGCGGGCCCTAAAGCGACGCGGGGCAAGCACGGGGGGGGGGGGGCGTGAGGAGGGGAGGCTAGGTGTTCAGTTTCACGTCGCCAGTTGCTTTACCCTCGGGGAAGCAGCCCCCTGTACCCGTTGAATAGGGGGTTGGATGAACCGTGGAACCGGGACAGAAGATGACAGGTCACTAATACTGCTTTTGTCTGGAACTCCCCGTTCGTAGCATGGTCGCTATACCGACTGCGCTGTGCTGGCTGATCTCTGACAAAGGGAATTGAAATAGAGTGATGACACGAAGATTCAAAACTTGTGATATGACGCCTTATAGAATCGTGGTGTAGTTATCGACATTCCGACCCTGAAGGTGGAAGCAGAAAACTGTTGCATAACGTCGGTAGCTATGTAGACCACTAATCTACGAAGCTTCGCATCCCAGAAGGTATGAATTTGTGTCAAGGACCTGCGAGCAGTGACATCCGCGAAATTGTGCAGTACTTCTTCGCATTTAGATTGATACGTTCGCCAGTTGTTTGCGTTAGGAAACATCGTAAATAAAGTGTTTTAATGTCAACACCTGGTGCACGTATCACACATTACAAGTGCTACACCGTAAAAGTTTACGGTTTTGATTGGAGCCATCCCGTTGTGTTATCCAATATAAATATCAACTAAGAGGTTATGCAATTCAGTTGGAACACAACAAATAATTTATTATCGATCTATAAATCTGGCAACATGTTTCGGCTCATCATTTATTATCAATCTATAAATCTGGCAACATGTTTCAGCTCATTATAATTTATTATCAATCTATAAATCTGGCAGCATGTTTCGGCTCATAATTTCTTATCAGTCTATAAATCTGGCAACATGTTTCGGCTCATAATTTCTTATCAATCTATAAATCTGGCAACATGTTTCGGCGCATTATAATTTATTATCAATCTATAAATCTGGCAACATGTTTCGGCTCATAATTTATTATCAATCTATAAATCTGTCAACACGTTTCGGCTCATTTATATTGGATAACACAACGGCGTGGCTCCAATCAAAACCTAGTTAAGTTTTGCGGTGTAGCACTTGTAATGTGTGATACGTCCACCAGGTGTTGACATTAAAACGTGACGGAAATGTTTACAGTTTGGAATATGTAAACTATGATATATTATTTAGATACCTTATGCGTGGACTAGGAGCTTCCTTTATGAATGCTGAAGCTACAGCGACTGTCTCTCTCTCTCTCTGTCTCCCCCTCCCACCCTCCCCCCATGTAAATGGATCCCACGCCATGTTTTCGTTGTTTCAATTACTTCCTGCTCTGAAACCACGCCACATGTACATACAAAACAGCTTAACAAAATATTCCAGTAACCCTATAGAGCATTATGCTCCATGCACTTGGAATTTGTATCTATTGCAGCATTTTTATGTATGCGCGTTATTAGAATTTTTGCGTATTTTTTTTCTTCGTACAACAGTCTGCTGTCCGTCCGTCCGTCCGTCCCATAAACTGCATTCTATTCTTGCCAACTATCACATGAATTCCATGCAGTCCATCCCCGTCCCCCCGGCCCCACTGTACAGAGATACACAAGGCTGTCTGTGTTTCTATGGAACTTCTCAATCTCACTAGCCTGGAGGCACTCCACCGAGAATCTGAGTTGCTCGTTTCGGCAGAATAGCCCAGAGATCCTTTACACAAAGGCCTGTGAATCTCAGAAATGTGAAATGAAGTGTGTGATAAGTTACCGTGTCATTAAAGGGAATTGTTTGGACAGTTGTCAGTTACCAGAATCACTGTTGCCAGGTTAACGCGCAGACAGACGAGTGGACAGAAGTGTTTAGCTTAGCTTGTACCATTTCGGTGGTCACGATTCAAGTTTGCACGTGTTTTCTTGAAAGAGGACATCACGAAGTGCTAAAATAAACGTATAATGAATATAATCATATACGTCAGCACTACTTATTTATTAAAACATAGGCTACATGTTTCGACCCAACATTAGGTCATCCTCAGGCCTGCGGCAGACTAAGTCATTGGTGCTGTGTGTATATTGGGATCCCAATACATTTGGCAGTCGTAAGAATATATAAAATCTGGTAAGTATCTATTTTTGGTTGGATAGATAGATAGATAGATACCAGATTTTATGTATTCTTACGACTGCCAAATGTATTGGGATCCCAATATACACACAGCACCAATGACTTAGTCTGCCGCAGGCCTGAGGATGACCTAATGTTGGGTCGAAACATGTAGTCTATGTTTTAATAAATAAGTAGTGCTGACGTATATGATTATATTCATTATATGCAAGTGTTATACTCCAAACCCATCTAAAACTGAAACTACAAGGTAAAGGTAAAGGTATGGGTAAAGTACGTCTTAGAACAGGCCATGAAGGCCCGGAGGAGGAGTGGGGGTATATCTATACTTTTTCTTTATCCTCGGCGCTAGATAGGGGTGGGTGGTCAACCCCACGCTCCGGCCGCTTTACCCCTGGGAAAGAGACACCAGTGCCCATTATGCAGGAGCCTGGGTGGGCCCCAGGGACGGTCTGGGCTGGTGCGAGAAATGTCGCCCTCCACAGGTATTCGATCCCCGGACCTTCCAGCCCGTAGCGAATCGCTATACCGACTACGCTGTCCCGGAAAACGGTAACTATGCTTCACGGAAACCTGTATTTATTGGAAAAAAGAATTCCGGTCTGGTGAAAACGGAGAGAAAATTGCGTTTAAGTTATTTCTTACAACACGGGAAGAATTTAGGACGTGAATTGAAGGTAAAAGGAAGCATTTGCGGAAAAGGCTTTAATTTCTTTTGCTCTTACTCAGATAATTTTGTTCCCTACTCTAATTGCTGGAGGAGCCTGTATCTGGTAACGACCAATCCATTGCTCATCTGTAACAACGAGTGACTACTGTTCATACGAAGTATGTGCAGGGTGTTTTCGTGGAGTGTTGTGATGGGAATACGTACCTCCTAATACAGGATTGCGAATGGTTAGGTGCTATACCCGTACCTCCCCAGAGGGCCAGCTGAGAAATTTCATGGGGTGACTTTTACCTCCAATGGAAATAAGGTTAGAGAGAATGGAGGTAGGGAAAAAGGACAAGGAGTAGAAAGATGAAGTGGAAGAAGGAGAAAAAGATAAATGTGCAGTGCGCTGTTGCGGTGTATGAATGTCCACGCACGCACGCACGCACGCACACACTCACCCATTCTTCATTAACTTCTGTTTTATGATCGTGGAACGCTGTACAGCGGAGGCTTTCTTGAGAATCTAATAGTTCTCGGCTAGTCAAGAAATTCCCCGCATTTTACGAGCCCGAAGGTTCATTGCCGGGTTCACAGAAGCCGGCCACTTGCTCCAATCCTGAGCCGGATGAATGAGCCCGCGTCACCCTGTGCTATTTATTTAAAATTCGTTTTACTTTTACATCCCATCTAGGCTGGGGTCTTCCAAGTGGACTCTTTTCTTCAGATTTCCCCGCCGAATTCACCTCTTCCCCTCCTCCATACGTGCCACATGAAACGCGCGTGCTCTGGCTGGTGAGGTTTGGTGAGGAGTGTACCTACGAACGTGATCGGAGGCATCACGATGTGCTAGAAACGTAATATAATGAATGCTACATAGTGTAAGTCAGCACAACTGTTTTATTACACTAAGTAGTTACATAGGCTACATGCTTCGACTATTAATCAGTCATCTCTAGGCCTATTTTAATCGTTTTAGTCACAAGACAATGTAAACACGCTGGGATCTCAATGTGTGCATAGCATCTTGTGACTAAACCGATTAAAATAGGCCTAAAGATGACTGATTTATAGTCGAAACATTTAGCCCATGTAACTGCTTTGTATAACAAAACAGTTGTGTTGACCTACATTATTTAGCATTATATTTTTATACTTACGGATCATACAGCTTGTCATTATGCGATCATCATCAGCTATAAATAGGTGGCTCATGTGCTATAGAGTTTCTGTTTTTATCTAGAAGTTAGTTTTTTTTTTTTTAAATAAAACTGACTCCTGTCCGAAAGTGAAGTAATTCAGTTTGAAATTCCGCTTGAAACATATTTTACATTAATTTATGGAGAGGTAAAATTAATAACGACTATGTATAGAAATTCAGTACCTGTCTGTCGGCGAACAAAGCCTACATTCACTACGTAGACGACACATGTCTTAATGGTGATCATTTCTACAACAATATGAAAGCCACAAACAGGCTACATTCTGTGGGGAAAATGTTGAGTACGCTTTGGACGCACCTGTAGCAGCAACTAGTGGACTTTACAGAGTTTAGACTTGGCAGTTTCTCCAAATTAAGAGAGTATCATCCCAACCCCCCTCCCCAAATCGTGGAACAATGGAAGAGTAATAATACCTTCACGAACCAGAGTGACCCTGGTTTAACCTGGTCTGTCCATCACAGAGCATATCGTTTGCTCCGTGCCGGAGTGCTAGAGTAAACTGCGTGGCTGGGGTTGTTTCTGAGACTATCAAATGTGTGGGAAATGGCTAGATTGAGGGAAGATGTGCAGTTCTGCCAAATAAGAGGTATTAATCATGCTTCTGCCCGAAGGGATAGCGGAAAACACGCAGAACACAGCAGTGCACACTTCAAGCAACATGAAGTACGAGCCAGCGCTCATCGTTTGAGTGCAGCTGTTGGGTGATTTGTTTGTGTATACTTAAGGGCCGTACAAAGTCCAGTTCGCAGGTGTCGCGTCGTGTTAAATGAGTCATACGAGATGTACTTGTGATATACGACGTTTAGAAACTTGACGAGTCTACTGATATTCTTCATACGGATACAGGAGTGTAGGGAGACGCCTAATGATTGTCTACATACTGATACAGGAGTGTAGGGAGACGCCCAGTGATTGTCTACATACTGATACAGGAGTATAGGGAGACGCCTAATGATTGTCTACATACTGATACAGGAGTGTAGGGAGACGCCCAATGATTGTCTACATACTGATACAGGAGTGTAGGGAGACGCCCAGTGAGTGTCTACATACTGATACATGAGTGTAGGGAGACGCCCAGTGATTGTCTACATACTGATACAGGAGTGTAGGGAGACGCCCAGTGATTGTCTACATACTGATACAGGAGTATAGGGAGACGCCTAATGATTGTCTACATACTGATACAGGAGCGTAGGGAGACGCCCAGTGATTGTCTACATACTGATACAGGAGTGTAGGGAGACGCCTAATGATTGTCTGCGTACTGACACAGGCGTGTAGAGAGACGCCTAATGATTGTCTGCATACTGACACAGGAGTGTAGGGAGACGCCCAGTGATTGTCTACGTACTGATACTGGAGTGTAGGGAGACGCCTAATGATTGTCTAAATACTGACACAGGGGTGTAGGGGATGTTTATTTTTGCTGCAAATAATGAAAACCACGAAATGTATTCCACTGCTGTACTGCTTAGCATGCATGTTTATATTGCAGTCGTTCTGTCTTCGATCCCGGCCATTACAACAGTACAAAATGGGGAAATATACGCATAGCCTCACAAATCTGGTGTGTCCGGGCACTTTTCTTCAGTTGCCCCGACGACAAAAAATCGTGACTATTTCTTGCGGGGACAAGTATTTTTAGCCAAAGTGTCCAGACCGACCCTTTTTCTGATTAGCCCTTATTTGCAGTGGAGTATCGTGGGTTGTTTACCCGGTGGTAAAACAGCCGGCGCATGAAGCTGACCGCACCAATTTGGTGCCGAAAATGATGCGGGCTGAACCTCCACTCATCCACATGCCCTATGACGTGTTGTTTCAATTAAGCACAGGGGATTATTCTGTTTTGAGAATTGAGATTTTTACGACGGTGATTATAAAGAACGTATCCCCAAATATGGCCTCGTTTTCGGAGCTCCCTGTTACCTCCGTCTTAAGAGTTCTCTGAAAATGGAGGCGACAGATCTGTAAATATACAGGGTTATTCGAAATGATTGTCGGGATTTTAACAACTTGTCATACGCAATACACTTGAGATAGGAGTATATGTGTTTTTATATTTAATAGAACAACACTCCACGTTTTTGGTACATACCTTACAGGTGCTGTTTATGTGAACCCTTTGTGATTCTACAAACCTCAACACAATAAACGAGTTCGTTACAAACTGATTGTAGCATGTCAGCGGTGATGGTTTCAATGGCGGTTCTGATTCGTACCTTCAGTTCCGGGATATGTAAGGTATGTAACAAAAACTTGGAGTGTTGTTCTATTAAATAAAAAAAAAAATACATATACTCCTATCTCAAGTGTTTTATGTATGACAAGTTGTTAAAACCCCGACAATTATTTCGAATCCCCCTGTATACGAGATCACAGGGTATCACATTCCAGAAAATATTATTATTTACAATTTTTTTTTGATAAGGCTGTATTTTGAAACGTACTGTTTATTTCACACAAATGCTTCTATAAACCCATTATCGTCGTAAGCAAGGAAGGTCGTTGCTGCGAAGGGGAAGTGTAACATAGACATCAGAGGCAAAGCTTTCTGCATTATCTTAATGCTTGTAAATCCATCTCCAGACGAAGGTTTTTCTTAATAAAAATGTTCCGTGTCATTTCACAAATGCAATTTCATCGCTTCTGAATTTCATTTCCAGAACTTTGTGTGTCGTACCTTAAGTTAATACCGTAAAATGCTCTGATGGAATTTCTTCGTGTATTCCTGGTCTGCAGTAATCAGCAAAGTATGAAACAGCATATTCTCTTGCGCCCACATAACGTTTAGAGTTCTGGGTAGCAGAATACAGCAGCGTATTAGCGTTCAGTTTTATGGGGCACTACATCGGCGTGATGCGAACGAACGTCGTTAGTGACTCCGTGTTTTTATCTGGATGTGTCGCTTTCGATTGTCAATCCATGTCGTCACTGACCTTAAGTTTCTTAAGTTTTTCCTCAGTCTGTCTAGGGTTATGACGAATTAGGCCCTTCAAATACGCTGTTGACACATCGCGTTCCGTCCTAATTCACTTAATGCTGATGTTGAAATAACGTAGACGAAACACTGAGTAGGCTGCGGGCTGGAACTCCGAATCGTGGTTCGATTTCCGACAGTGTCGTATCACTTTACCGTTCTTCGAAACGTCCAGGCCGGCTCTGGAGCACACCCGATCTCATATTCACTGGGCACCCCAAGCTATTCCTCCGCGGGTAAGAGGCCGGAGCGTTAAGTTAACCACTAATTCATCTCCGCTGTGGTGCTGTGGCTAAGAATGAATTAAAAGTATTTCGTCACTCCTCCATGTGCATTATGGTGTGAAAGTGATACAGCTGTATGTTTGTTGTATTTCAGTGTACGTACTGTGGGCGAGTTTGTAAAACTACATCCTTATAATAAAACCAACTGGATGCACTAATTTCTTAAATTTATTTTTGGAATAAAACTCTGCATGTTTCGGGCAGTTCCTCTGTCCATCATCAGCAGTTTCTCACTGCACAAACGGCAGTGGTATATGTCATACAGTTTTGCTGACAGCTTGTGAGCAAGGTGTCAGCAGTACTGTATGACATATATCATTGCTGTGTGTACAGTGAGAAACTCCTGTTGATGGACAGAGGAACTGTCCGAAACATGTAGAGTTTTATTCCAAAAATGAATTTGAGAAATTAGTACATCTAGTTGTTTTTATTATAAGAATTTATCACGATGCACGGTCACCTGAACGACAGATTTGTAAAACTAAGTTATCGAAATGTGGGGGGAGTGGGGAAATAACATTTCGTCACAGATAAACAGTATTAATAATTGAAGGCAAGTACAGGGTATTTCGTCATGAAAACCTCCACTTACAGATATACGTCGCTTAACGACGGGAATGCGTTTTGAGAAATGCGTCATTAGGCCATTTCGTCGTCGTGCGAACGTCATAGAGTGTACTTATACAAACTTAGATAGTATAGCCTACTACACACCTAGGCTATACGGTATAGCATATTGCTCCTAGGCTACAAACCAGTACAGCATATTACTGTACTGAATACTCTAGGTATTGTAACACAGCGGTAAGTATTATAATATTATAATCTATGGGACCACCGTCGTTGACCGAAAAGTCGTTATGCTTCACATACCTGATTATTTGGACGTTATAAGAAAATGGAACACAATATTTCATGAGGGAGCAGTAGTCTTTGAATTAGTGTGAAATTTCTGGTATTCCACCTAAGCGCAAAATTCGTGGCCGTGTTCAAAAGCGCTTGCCGTCGGTTCTTAGCCACATGAGTCCAGTGGATATTTTCCTCTTTACAATCAGTTGTAACATATTTGACTTCTATACGCCGAAGCATCTCACAAGTCATACCTTCCAGCAGGTTTTCTAATCAAATTTTTTTAGTCATATTTTAATTTACCATCCTATGTTTATTTGGTGCAGATTTTCACTTATGAACCCTCTTATTATGCTTTACTTTTTTATCTTTCTCTCCTGTCCTCTGCCTTATGTCCTTACACTCGCCTCATCCCCCTGCTGTCAAATGCCCTCAGATGACAAACATTTTTTTTTTAATATCACAAACATTTGGGTGCCTACCTGACACAGAGAAATGAGCCAAACATCTGAGCCGGCGTTGACCCCATATATTTATCTATATGGAACCAATTACCTGCAAGCTTACTAGCGTCTTTCCCCTGTAAACTAAACACGTTCAGAAAGAGGGTTAAGAATGTAGTTACAAGCAAGGGAATCGAAGGGGAGATTGAGTGTAAATAAGTGAAGTGTAGTGATGTACACGTAGAGTGAACTAACGTGATTTATATGAAGTGATTTTGTTTTGAAGTGAAGTGAAGTTACGGTGAAGTTCTTGGGGACAAAAGTACCATGTACCTTTATGGTGTCCTTATATAGAGGGTACTTGATTGTATTGTGACTATTTCATTTGGTGTGTATCTTGTACTGTGATTGTTTTAACTTGTTTTGTAATGTGTGGTTGTGTGTGGGTGTTTTGTAATGTGTGGGTGTGTGTATGTGTGGGTGTTTTGTAATGTGGGGGTGTTTTGACAATTGTGTGGGTATTTTGGTAATATGTATATTTGTATGTACTGTGTTTTGTATTGTTTGTACTGTGTTTTTGTGTTGTTTCATTTATGTATATTTATTCTTATTTGTTTTGTCTGTACTAGTGTAAGGACTACTGCCACCGAGTGAAAACTCACCTACAGTAAGTAAGTGAGTGAGTGAGTGAGTGAGTGAGTAAGTAATAATAATAATAACAATAATAATAATAATTCCCAGCCAAAGCTGAGAAGTGAGAAATTCGATTATGATGATGATAATGATAATAATAATTATTATTTCAGTTTGATGATTCTTGGTGTTGTCAAACCCATAACATATTGCGGAAGCTTTTCTTGTTTTGATGTGTAGCTTGTCAAGTTGGATAGAGTGTTTATTTCACTCGCTTATTGTTAGTCTTCTAGGAGCGTTCGCTGAATTTCGAAAAGTTACTGTTAGCTTCGTCATGTCTGTCTGTCTGTCCGCGTGGAACAGCTCAGCTCCCACTGGACGTATTTTCATAAAATTTTATATTTGAGGGCCCTTCGAAAACCTGTCGAGAAAATGCAAGTTTCATTAAATTCTGACAAGAATAACGGGTACTTTACATTATGACCTTTGTGCGGTCAGGATAATATCTCGCTGAATTCTTCTTAGAATGAGAACTTTTTTAGACAGATTTGCAGAGGAAATCAAAACACAATTTATGATCAGTATCCCCCCACCCCCCGCCCATGAAAATCTTTCCGTTTGTGAGTTTATGTGGAAAAGTGCTGTAGAATCGGACAGACCAAAGTAAAGATTCGCTGTGCGTGCCGGATAACTAAGGAAAGAATACAGACACGCCTTCATAATATTTAATACTGCTTTTCCACGGTAACATTGGTTATGCGAACATTCCTCATTGTTGAGTTACGCGTACATTGCTTACCTTGTTATGATTTTGTCTTCTCCATATTGTGTTTTATTCTAACTTCCTGTTACATCTTTCCTCCTTTGTCCACATACTGCCCGCAGCTCCCACTGCTGACATCCTCAGTCCCTACTCTGCCATGTTGTAAGAGATTACATATCATTTGCTGCAAAGGTATGCAGCTTAACTGCTAAATACGGAATGTTTGACCTTTGACAATTAAGCGTGAACGTGCTGTCACTAATATCTCATTTGAAACAATACAACGGAATGCGTATGCGCCTTAGACAACAAAACGCGCGGATAGGAACGCACTTGTCCTTCCATTACGTGCCTCACAAACCACACAGTTAAATATTTAAAAGCTGGGTTGGACCCTTCTTAACAGTGATTGGTGATCGAATTTAAACAATTGTTCTTGCCTGTACGTCTTTAGCCACGAGGTGGGGAGAATGACTTTTGTATTACTTGTTCATATTTAGAGTGTCCCTTTTATCATGTCCCTGCATCTCGGCAGCTGTCACGAGATTTCTCGGCGGATGCAGGCTTTGTACGCGGTAAAGTTTTCTTCCGCAGCGACACGATAAAAGGGACACTTGTTGTTGAATGCGCCTCTTCACTGCGAAGACGATGGTAATGCAGTTTTAATTTTCATGAGTATACAAGAAGGCCGGTGAAGACATGGCTGGATGATCATGAACTGCGTCTAAAGTGCAAACCTCTGTAAAGATTGTAATTATGACACAGCCAGTATGTTTGTTACGGCTTGGTTTTGTGTAAATGGCCCGAGTCAGTACAAAAAAAAACACATGGATACCAGCGCCACAACAATGATATTTCGAAGCGTTATTGTCATAGTGGTTATGAAACTGCACATTTCAACTCATGATCCATATATATATACATACATACATACATACAGGATATACAAAAAAGAATGTTGCGGTTTAAAAACTTCACAAGAAATTTATTTCTCACCTTACACGGGCACACCGTACACCGTCAGCAGCGGCAACTGTCCGAGTTTCTCATGCGCTATCAGCAGTTCGCTTCTCATGCTTACTGCGGGGCCGCGGGGCCGGTTTCCAAGATGGCGTCGCAGTAGGAAAAGGCTTTCTGTGTGTGTGTGTGTGTCGTGTGACCCAGGGTGCACATATTCAATGATTGTGATTAACGCATGAGAAACTCGGACAGTTGCCTCTGTTG
>Ga0136643_10016300_pt1 | contig 11170 bp, 10 predicted proteins | sample TergutLab28metaG_FD_96883 | JGI IMG/M metagenome (GOLD analysis project Ga0136643, IMG submission 96883) | Labiotermes labralis P1 segment gut microbial communities from Petit-Saut dam, French Guiana - Lab288 P1 (version 3) (version 3) | ecosystem: Host-associated > Arthropoda: Insects >... | reverse complement strand
CTTGGCTTCTGGCTATCGCGAAGAGTGCTGTAGGGTTAACGTTACGTTTATGGTGCTGTTTATGGGGGCTGTCATATTGATCGTGGGTCACTGTGATGACGTGTCGGTTGTTTATTTATTCTTACAGAAACGAAGATGTAATTTCACCTATTTCGTTGCTCCCCTCTTGTATGTTCTTGCACTAAGTGCTCGTTGCTCAGCTGTTTCTTCAGCCTCAGGCCGCGGCTAACACACAGCACGGGCTCTCAACTTCTATCATAAACATGGTAACCGATGTGTGGCTTGCTGACCCAAGGGCGTTAAATATAGGGTGATAATTATGTTTCGCACTCAGAGGTTCTTGAATTTTACAGTACTAACTGACCGCTATGGAGGGGCTCTTCACTCCAAGTTCCACGGCAGCCAAAGTAATCACAAAATCGAGTGGTAACTTTGTACTTGTTGGGCGTTGGGTGTTGGCAATTACAAATAAGGATTTGATGATGTGCCTAGTATTAAGGTACTTTATACTTATGGGCAAAATTTCGGATAAATATTAGGCTTACAGACATCGAAGGGTTATTTAGTGGCTGGTGTCCAATTGGACGGCATATTTCTTTCTAGTATTTAATAGACGGATCCCAGTGGCCACACGGTCTAAGATGTGGGTATGCGGCCGCTTGCTTACTGGAATTGAGCGTTCGAAGCTCGGGGATATGAATATCTCTCTCTCATTAGGGTTTTGTATGTGTTGTGAGGCGGAGATCTCTGGAACGGGCCGATCGCTCGTCCAGAGACGACATACCTTATGTGGTATGTCTGAATGTTATCTCGACACCGCAACGATGAGGAGGCCTACGCTCACGAGGGCCGTCGAGCCACGAAGAAAAATATGTAATCCTTTACAATAATTGAAACTATACAAGATACTTTCAAGAATTGGCTTCCTACCATGAACTCTTACTAACAAAACGGGTATTTTTCTGTTCTTGCTCTGTGCAGTATTTCATAAGACCACGTTTGAAGTCTGGTATTTTTATAATTCTTTATTTCACGTGGCTGCAATTTTTTTTTTTTTTTGGCTTTTGAAGTGTAGCTTGGCATTGCAAAACCAATCAAGACAAATACACACCTCACTTAATGCAATTCACAGGTGAACTGTAAAATACATTTTCACGTGTAGTTGCTAAATTTCAAACCTCAGCGCGAGTTATCCCGTATTCAAGTTTTCTAGATGATTCTGTATTTGCTCAAGAATCTGCCGCGATTCATAAAATTTTGAATATAGTATTTTCTCCAGTTTTTCCTGTCGACGTTCCAACGCGTTCAATTTGTCTGTAATCATGCGCCACTCTTTTTGAAATGCCGTCGACTCATCTTTCTCATGAGTCTTCGATTTCTCTCTGATTATTCACAATAGAGTTCGAACAGCAGCGGACCCAATTCTATTTTTCCGGTTTGGATATATTACGAAGATTTCTTTTTTTATTTCTACAGCAGGTTTCATGAATCTCGGGAGTGCATTTACCAATCTTTCAATCCTAGAGATCAATTTTGCTCTTGCCGCAAGACTCAGTGTTTCTGCGTCCTTTCTTATTTCTTTTGTATCACTTACGGCCAGACCGTTCAACAAGTTCAATAAAATAATCGACACCAGGACAACAAATAATAAGAATATCAGGTGACTGGTGTACGGCAAAGTATCAAAAGATAGAGTGGAAACATCAAATTCACCTGCGAACATGACTATTGTCTTCAGTAATGAGACGGGAGGATTGGCGAACATTTCAGCTTTGTGTTGTTTTGAGCTTCCTTTGAAAAGAATGTAGAAACTGAAGGCGAATGCTATCAACAAGGTAACATAGCCCGCTATGAATCTCAAGAATATCATGCTGACGGTTCTGAGCATCGCCATTTGTACTGACAGCAGCGGCAGTCGGCCTGACAACATCAACAACTCGAACCATCCCAGAAGGAGGGCGACTGCGGAGAAATGGAGTTTCAGCTCCGCATTCTCCACCACACCGGAGCAAGATAGGAAAGTAACAATGAGCAGCAATATTTCCAGCCATTTCTCCGTTGACCGTACATAGTCAAATCGATATACATTCAGCTGCACCACCTCTCTTAATGTTAGACAAAACATTAAGCACATTAGAATCAGCCACAAATAAAACCGGCCGCTGTAATTTGGTTGCGATGTGAAGTTGCTATCATTTATGCCAGACGTTATATAGCTATCGTTAAAACTGAGTTGGCCGGTAGTGTTGCTGGCAGCATTTCCGTCATTTACTCTGTTGTATGGTTCAGAATATAGGATATACGGTCAAGAAAAAAAGGAACATAACAAAGAAAGACATATCCTTAATGAAAGTGGATCTGACGTTCAGCCATTTTAAGAACAAGAATGTTGAAATTACCGGATGTTTCAGTAATTCCCTAAGATGGTTACTTTCAACGATCGGAAGAACAATATTCTTAAGCAACTCATTATTCAACTGGAGCAGGAGATTCTTACTAGTTAGAGGCTCCTTGTTACTCAGCAAACAGTCATCTAGAATCTCCTATAGTATTGGTAAAGTAGCTGGTAGCAATACTGGATAGGCGTTTCCACGTAAACTGATATCAGCACATCCAGTCAGTAACAGCTTTGCCCTAACCAGGAATCCTTTTTGTAGTGCTATGTAGAGAGCTGTGTTGCCCGAAACACCTCGACAGTCAATACCAATCTTCCTGACAGGGTTCTTGTCCAGAAGAAGCTTAAAGCAATCCTTCAGTCTGTACTTATCGCCTGGTTTCCTTTCACTTACCTGGGCCAACCAATGAATTATTGTCCGCCCTTCTTTATCTTCAAGACTTGTATCTATTCCTTCCCACTCCAGTAATAACTTCAGTACCTAAAACTTTCCACTCCTAGGTGTGTCGTGTATCAAAGGCATGCCGGTAACACGGTTTGTGATGTTCGGATCTGCACCATTTTCAAGAAGAATTTCGACAAAATATTCACGTTTCGTAATCTGACAAGCAATGTCCAGTAGAAATGAATAGTAAAGTTCACCGTAATAAGTGTTAGCATTAATTGAATCGAGATTATCTTTAAAAGTATAGTATTTATCATGCCGAATTGCAGCAAGTAGATTTTTATCACTTTCAGATGAATCCAGGCTCTCCATTAGAGGTGCCGGTAGAAGTGGCTCTAAGTCTGGAAAGGTCTCCATTATAATTTCCCTCACAGTAGATTCTCTGTCTCCTGGGTAGTAGTCAAGGTAAAGACGGTCAGCTGAAGGATGCTTCAACATATGTTCAACGCAAGTCCTATGAAGATGGTGCACAGCCAGTCCTATTGCAGTGTAACCCTTCTTGTTTCGCATGTTTAAGTTCAACTGCTGACAGTTCATCAACACATTAATGCACTGGTACAAATTGTCGTCCCATTCGCCGTCTTGACAAGCTAATGAGGCAGCCCAGTGTAGAGCTGTACTTCCTTCACTGTTGATGGTGCAAACAGTTGTCATGTCGCTTGTGAACAAATTAGAGTGTACTTTATAGTCACCACGTGCTGCCACCTGAAATATTCGTGTGCAGTTCTCTGGAGACGTATCACCTGTATGATCAACACTTACTTGTATTCTTTCTTCTTGGAGTGGATTATTTTGTGTATCGCCTGAAGGTAGACTGTTCAATGTTGCTGATTCGTCCTTCTTTTCCAGTAGACGCGAAGACTCACCGAATGCCTCAGAGTTCAAATCGCTGTCTCCCATTTTCAGCTGTGGCGAAGACGAACACAAATGTTAGTAGTAATAATAGTAACATTAGTTTGTACTGAATAAACACACTATCCAAAATTTCAGCATATTTTATTTTATACAAGATTCACAAATCAACAGACTATTAAAATATACGGTAAGGACGGTCGTAACACAACTGCTGTATTGAAGAGGGTTTTTAATTGTCACAAACAAGTTAGCTACATGTTTCGGCTTTATATCAATTAAACCATTTCACCCGCAGATAAAATACTACATAAGAATATCACGCGTAGCTGTTTGCTTTTATATTAAATGATAATAACTCATGTTGTTGGTTTTTGTTAAACATTGTCACTTAAAGACTGGTAAAACGAAATAGTAACGTAATTATAATTAATATAATAGAAAGACAATCGTAAGTTTTTAAAGTCGTGTATTGATAATTATGACGTTCGTGCTCTCGTTTGTCTTGCTTGAGGTCATTTATGTAGACCGATATCACACACGCGCGTGCACGCACCCACACACACACACACACACACACACACACACACACACACACACACACATACGTAGGCGTCCCAGGAATTTCAGGTCAATATTTCGGGATTTAATTACAGAGCTGATGCTGAGTCAAAAAGTCATATATATGTGAGTCAAATTCGCAACATTTCAGGAATTTTTAGTTTTTAAATTACAAGAAATAAATTAGAAAGGAAAGAGGAGCATTGTGCATTTATTAAAATATGTTGCTAAATGTACAGTTACAGATTCGCCGTTCAACACTGAAGCAAGTTATTCGAAGTGTCCTCCATCTGTTTGGATATATTTTCTGACTCATGTGACCAGAGAAATTTGTAATCTTACGAAGCACTGCAGCGTTGTCGATGCTTCTTGTAGCGCTGAGAATTGGCTGGATTAGTGCATACACCATAGGTTTCATGTAACACCACACACAGTAATCTAATGGGTTGAGATCCAGTGACCGTAGTGGCCAATTTTGTGCACCACCACGACCAATCCATCGGTTTGGGAATTTATGATTCAGATACTGCCTGACAACCTGACTGAAATGAGGCGGCGCTCCATCATGCTGGTTCAACAAAAAATCAAGCGGCCTGAAATTTTCTAAAGTCCCGAACTGGAAGTCGCGTGACGTACAGTTGCCATCATAAATCGAGTCGATTTACTTCCCCCTTGTTTGTGCATTCGTGGCGTCTCTCTGTATTCCATTCAATACAATCTATCACGCCGCATATATATTAACCAAAGACACCAACACATTCGCTTAATTTGAAGTTAAAACATGAATTAAATGTCATTAATTTTCCGTGGCGTGTGGCTTGCTAGCTCTGCTTCCACGGATGGATGTTGTGAAAGGGTGGTTGTTTGCCGCACCCGGAGGTAGCCGAGCGCGTTAACGTGTGATGGCAATACTCTTCGGTAGCAAACTACATTGGTTCGATTCATGAGTCTGCTACGAGCTTCGGTACGGAGAGTTTGTCGTAGAGTCAATAACCTTCCGAAAGATACGGAAAGCAGTGTAGTGAAGTGTTTACGGGTGCGCCTATGTACTTTGAGTTTTGTGTGGTGAAGTGGAGTTAAGTGAATCATGGCAGAACAACATAATACCCTAGTTTACCATCTAGCCCCGGATAACAGCCAATGACATCCATGAGTGGATCTACGCCTCTCTACGGCTTCCGGAACATAAAGTCACTAAAATCCATATCGATGTCATAGAGAGGCAGGTATATATCAAAATGAGTGATAGTGATTGTGTGCTCATCGTCCTTCGCCACACGGGCGGACAGGCTGAATATAAATACCCTACTGGACAGCTGTCGATAGTGAGCATTTCCATGTCTGGTATGGGCTCGAAGCGTATCCGTGTAGCCAGCTTACCACCCGAAGTGCCCAATGAAACTCTTCTGGCGACACTAGCCGCGTTCGGAAAAGTCCTAGATATACAAGCAGAGTTGTGGTCCAAGGCATTCAGATATAAGGTGCCGAACGGTATACGGCAGGTGATGGTAATGCTGACTCGACACGTGCCGTCCCTTTTCACTGTGGCCGGACACAGGGTCCTGCTGTCTTCTGAGGAACAGCCGGCAAGCTGTTACGGCTGTGGCAAAATCGAGCATATGTTCCAGAGGTGCCCAGCGCGCCAGACATCGGGACTGGTGAGACCAACTCTGCAAATGCCACATATGCATCCATTGTATCGGCTACCGCCGCAACTTCGGAGAATCCAGTGGCAGATATGATGATAGAAATGGGAAATAACACTTAGCGAAACAGCGCTGTAAACACGACGCCCGTTTTGAATGCGCCTAGACAAATCATGGACATTTGTATCCTAGACTCAGAACTCCTCTGTTCTGAGGGAGTGGCGGCCACAATGCTTCCGGCAGAGGGGCAAGACACTACCGCCGACAGCGCGCCACAGGGAGAAGACACAATGGAACACAATGATAAGATGGAGAAAGACACAACTCACACCGCTTCTTTTAGAAGGCGAAGGGGGGGGGGATTTGCAAGCCCTTGACACACACACCCGGTAGCCACTGTATGGAACCCATCTCTGAAGACACATCTAGAAACGGCCTCTGTAAGAACGACATTTTGGTTGATGCGAGTAACAACCCCGCACTCTGAGTTTTGGGCAGTTCACAAGAGCTCCTGCGCTACAGGTCGCAACGCAACAAAAAGATGAAGACTGACAAAACTGGGGAGCAACGAACAGAACGGTCTCGCAACCTGCCGCGACGGTCAGCTCACAAAAGCGGGAAAACATAAGGTCTTGTCTTATTAACCGTCCTCCACACACACGAGATGCGTGTTGCGAAACTAGACAGTATCAACATTAACGGGATAACAGCACGGACGCGAATGGAGATGCTCACTGATTTCACTAGACGCCACGTTCTTGACATTTTATTTTTACAGGCTTCACAAACGATACTACCCAGAAGTAGTCACGTGGTGTGTGCGGTGTGTTAAGAAGCAACTCCAGCGCCTCATTCGACAGGAAGACAATGAGCGTCACAGAAACCACAGACTCATGGAAATCAATTTATACGAGTGCCTATATGACATTTTGCGTAACGACGCCCTCGAGACTGAAAACTTCCAAATTCTGCAGCGTATCAAGGCTAAAATTGTGCGCCTCCACGCATCGAAAAAGGCGAAAATCCTGCTAGGTACAAACAATCACGATAAGATGGACGGCGAAGAAATTTCCTTGTACTGTACCATGTTCTTAAATGAGCCGACTCCATAACGTCCGTAAGATCAGTCACGTGCAAGACTCGCATGCCTATAATTACGCCACACCAACGAAATTACCAACACCTTTGTGACGCACCTGTCCCGGAAATACAACCCTATTGACGTGGATAAGAATTCTATGACCACCCTCATGAACTTCATACACTCCGTGTGTCCAACGAATTATACTGGAGCAGCCTATAACCTCTTGCGCACACGTGCCCGTCGGAAGTTGTCCGGAATTGGTGGCATTTTTCTCTAACTCTACACCGCCAATTGGGAGACGATACATACGGACCTTCTACAGCTATTGAATCACATGTTTCAAAATAAACACATTTCCTCCGGCAGAAACATGGGATCATAATCTGCCTTCCCAAGGATAATGGAGACCAAACGCCTGATGATTATCGACCCATCTCCATCCTTAACACGGAATATAAACTACTGGCTCGAATTCTGGCCCGTCGCCTTCGGCACATTCTCGTCGATCAGCACAAGGCAGTCAATTTTGTGGAGTTCCTGGAAACTCGATCTTGGACGCAATTTTCAGTGTCCGCGGTATCCTCGCCAAATCCCAAGTAATGGGAGTCCCTTTGTGCATCCTAACATTGTATCTCAATAACGCCTTTGACCGTGTTTCCCACCAGTAACTGTTTCACGTTTTGAGGCGGTACGGAATAAGTCAACGGTTCATAGACAGAATACACACCCTGTGCGACCAGGCAACAACCTCTGTACAAGTCAGTGGCGTTTTGGCGGACCCCATGTCTATCCGGAGCGGAATCAGAAAAGTTCGTCCCTTAAGCATGGTCCTGTATGCACTCTGTCTACACCCCCTCATACGTTCACCGGAGGAAAACCTGCCAGGATTACAGATAGCAAGATCTAGGCAGTTTATACCGGTCCTTGCGTAAGCGGATGACGTGACATTTTTCGTCTCCCAACCTGCAGCTTTCGCCAAAATACATCAAGCAATTCGGTGCTTTGAATAGGCAACAGGAGCTCGTCTCAACCCCACAAAATCGAAAGCACTGGCAGCGGGCGCATTGACGGAACCTGTGACAGTACTAGGAATTGATTTCCACGATCAAGTAGACATACTCGGTTTAACCTTCGGACCCACCTTGGCACTATCCATGAAGGACAGCTGGACCGGTGTCGTACGCGCTGTGCGTGCACAAGCGCGAGAAGCTTATGTTTGGAACTTGTGCTTAGCCCATAGATTACTCTATGTGCAACAATGGCTTCTTTTAAAAATTTGGTATGTTGCTTAAGTCTTCCCACGATCCACGTACATGCCCAGCAATTCACGACCATCTGCTCATGGTTCATCCGGCAGGGCGCAACCTTCCGAGTCCCTATAACTACCCTTCAACGTCCGAAACTCGAATGAGGCTGGGACCTCCCAAAACTTGAGGTCAAATTCAAGTCTCTCCTTTACAACAGGATCCAGGTGCTAAGTGCCAATGAAGGATCAGTAATCTCGGAGCCAATGCGCACTTGGTACCTCATGGGCACAATGGTGTAACACAATCATCACTTTTTACTGACTAGGTACAAAACAGACTGCGTCGCTTTAGTTTTACAGACTTGCGCTGGTTCAGATTCATCCCCTTCTGTAAACTTTATTATTGTTCCCATCTGGCTTACTGTTAAATTTAACTATTTTCGAATAGGTTCAAATATGAAATTTTAAATACTTTCTAGTAATATTTTTATTACCCAAACATGGCTCGGGATCGGGGTGTCGTATCATAGATTTAGACTCGCTGGAGCCTTGGGTTTAATTCCGTGGTTAAGGCGACAGTGAAGACTGGAAGGAACTAAACTAAACAAAAATATTTATTAAATGAATAAATGGACAACCCAACTTTAGATCTCGCATTTCTGGCTGAATTAGCTGGGACAGCGCCGGGTCGTGATGTTCAACAGACCAGCTCGGACTGACCTCTTCTACAGCGAGAAATGAAAACTGTAATGTGTTATTTTACAGTAGTATATACATAAAAATACACCTCATAATATGTCACATTCTAACATACAAATATTCGTTTCATCACCATCGGTATTTTTCTTACATCATTTGTAAATTTGACTACTTTTGCAATCCTTTCGGTGTTTATAATAATTTCAGATACCAAAATGGCGATAGGAAACATACCGAATTACAACATTTGTATACACTTGCTACAATTTATTTTTAACATAGTTAAATCCATTCAAGTAAAAAATGAGTGCATACAAGATTGTATGATAATTATACAACAATTGGTTTTCAAAATTTTAAATTTCGACAGCTCCAGAAAATTCATAAAATATTATTTTTTACACTGACCAAGTTATACAGACAAGTTAAAATTTCCTTTCCACCCTATACTAAATTACTAAATTTCAACAATTCTGCAGTATCTGCCAAAATATAAATTTTGATGCTTAATAAAAAACCAGTCTACAAATAAGGGTTGTGTCGATTAACAGGAAATCAATAATCTTCAAAAGACATCGCTAAACCTCAGTCTCTCGCATTGCTATATGTCAGGGCTGTTACACAGTATGATGGGGTAATTTGTTGCTGACGTTGCGGGACAACCTTTCGGTAAAATAAAGTTTCTTCTTGGATTTCTTTTACTTTTAAGATGGGATTAATATGTTATCCTGAAACGTCGGTAATATTTTATCACTATGCGCTGCGTAATATCACAGAAGAGCGCAGATCGCATCTACGTTGCGGCGGAACCCCGAAGTAATAATCAGTTAAAGATACAAAATGGAAACAATCAAAGACAATGCTACACAGCCGCCATATTGATTTTTTCCGCGACAGCCCCCAGTGGGCCAGGCCCTCCTTATTCACGAGGTTTCTAGATCACACACAACGACGCACTACAGCTTGTAGGACTGCTCTGGACGAGTGATCAGCTCGTCGCAGAGACTTCTACTTTACAACGTACACAGTACTCACAACAGAAAAACGTCCATGACAACAGTGGGATCGTAGCCACAATCTCAGCAGACTTATGCCTTAGATCGCACTGCCACTGGGACCGGCTTATTGTTACTTTACATTCTAAAATAATATTTCATTAAGAAGGACTGTGATATGTCCAAACGTCTGTTACCAGACATAATTACATGAGCTATGAATTAAATATGACTGTACGGTACTTGGTTTTCCTTTCAGTTTCTTCTATAAGAGGGCAAGACACATTTTATTTATATTTCCAATTCCAGACTCTCATTGTTTTTCAGTTTCTTTTTAGAATATGTAATTTGAAAGATTAGAGAAAACCAGAACGGACTGAGGTTGTGTGGGATGCTGGGGATGGACGAGTGCAGGGTGCTGACGAAAATATTTGTACCTAGGAAGGAGGCAAAAGCAGAAGTTTGGAGAAAATTTAAAAGTGTGCATTTCATTGTTAGTACTCCGCGACAAATATTATTGATTCAGTAGAAACTGTCGGGCGGTACACGAGGCATACAGACATAACACATCAAAGCTTGCGTAATTTCAGTCCCAAAAGGAATGAGAACACTTTGAAAGAAACAGACCGGTACAGAGAACTGGCTTTGTCATTTTCAGGTTACAGACAAGAGGCGGGCTCTTTTACAAAAGATAACACATATTTGGGCTCCAAAAAAATTAAAGGAATTTCTTCACCAATTTAGTATCTGTTAACTTTTCAAAGAGGGCTAAGCTTCTTGGAGTTACTGTACTTCTCTGATAGCATCGTGGCTTCGTATTTAGTAGAACCAGCTCCATACATTTCAAATGTCTTTGTTTCCCCGGTTTTCTACGCATACGATAAAGTAGGCCACGACATGTACCTACTGTCCCCAGACTTTCATATTTCATCATCATTATACATTTCTTTTCATATTGTGTCTTTTGTGTTTTGACTCGGTTTTCCTTTACTCTATTGGTACTCCTCCATGGTAGTTACGTACACCTTTTAGATACAGGCACTTGATCTCTTCTGGCAGAGTACAATGTATCAAACAAAAAAAAATGATAACTACATTAATTTTGTGAATTGTGTAGGCTGAACCACTACACTCGGATACCACATCGCCAACAGACAATCCAGCTACATAACATCAGCACGCCTCAAGTCAGCCTACACAACACAACAAGTACTCGCTAGCTCCTGAAGATGGACGTATTAACGTCT
>Ga0136643_10016298_pt1 | contig 11170 bp, 8 predicted proteins | sample TergutLab28metaG_FD_96883 | JGI IMG/M metagenome (GOLD analysis project Ga0136643, IMG submission 96883) | Labiotermes labralis P1 segment gut microbial communities from Petit-Saut dam, French Guiana - Lab288 P1 (version 3) (version 3) | ecosystem: Host-associated > Arthropoda: Insects >... | reverse complement strand
TTGCGCTGACCACGTGACACCCCTCTATCCGCAAAAGTTGGCACTAGTTTCGCCGACCGGCGGCGGCCGCTCTGTCGGTATAGTTCGCGTGCGGACTAAGGCCACGGAGTTTAGTTTAGTTTAGAAGAACATGGACCAAAAATTTGAATATGGAATAAGATAAGATGTTTTAGTGTTATACTAATGAAGGAACAAAAAGAGATAAAGTACGAAACAATACCATAAGGAAATACTTTGAAATAGAAATACAAGAGAATGAAATTGAGCATATGGCCATTTGTGCATGTTTTAAACATTGGTATCAGCAAGGATTGAGTGTGTAACAATACGCTAAATACATTAGTATACATGTATTGAAGACCTAAGAATTTGTACAGTACATTTAACAACTGAGAAGAGAAAGTATTTAAATGAACAGGATGGTATGGTTTTGCTACAGTGATGAACTATTTTATTTGTAAAGCATACCAAAAAAAATGGTACTTAAACTGGGACCAATATAAGCCATCAAAATTGTTCTGGAATATATATATATAAGTAAATTGTTTCATTTGCAACAAAATTTTATTGAATTTCTCTGTGTCAGACATGGAGTTTCAACAGCATATTAAGGTTACAGATTTATGGGTTGCGACATAGTGTAGTTGGATAGACAGGCAGCAATGATTCACAGGAACCAAAACCCTCAGACCATTCTTCTGCCCTCAAAATAGTAACAGCAAGTACCTCCAGAACTTGGTACCCATCTACTGAACTACGCAGTATCAGATTCCAGAAAACCATAATCTTTAATTCTTCTGGTGGTAGGCCTACCACTTAAGCTTGTCACTAAATTATATAGAACTTGAGTCTTTCTTTTCTGAATGGGGGGAGGTAAGAATTACGGAACTTAAAAATCATGTGTTAATTTTTTAGGTCAGAATTTTTTAGTATTATTTATTTAAATGTCAATTAAACGATCATAAACCATGAGCAGACATTTTCTTGAAGACAACCTTATTTAGAAAAGCAGGTGAATGTTAACAACATGAAACAACAGTAATTCCTCTTGGGACAAATTTTATGATTGCCAGAAAGTTGCCCAAAATTATGAAAATTTTAAATAGGATACTGTCAAGTGATGCTGGTAGTATTAAACTCTTGTGTAAGTAAACTGTGGTTGTAAGGTACTCTTCTTCCATGTTTGTCCTTTCATTGACTTGCACAAACAGCAGTATGTGCCAACTGTACACAAAATATGATGTATACCTGGACTTTGATGTTTCCCTGCTCATTTCTTCCCCTTGTTTTTCTCTCTCTCATTGCTGCTTGGATGAGTGAACAGTAGCTTCCTGTATCTCCCAGAATATTGTAATATATTGTTGTAGGTTTGTAAAATCGCCATCTTCAGTCACCTGCTGCACATGTATGTGGAAGATGCCAATATTATATACATACATACATGCATTCATACATATATTTTTAAGTACATGTGGAATAGTGTTGAAAATGACTCTGGAAATTTTATAAGAAAATTTATAAAAAATAACTGAAAGATAATAGCTAATAGCTGTCTGTGAGTGCTTGATTTATTACATGGTAATGTGATATACAAGGAGCATTATACCCATTAGTAACAAATCTGTTGGCATTCCAAATGTTGGAGGCCATGTTGTTAAACAGTATACTATATAAACTGTTAACACTTAACGTGCAGTTTATATATTTAAAGCAGCAGATTTATAAAAAAAAAGTACTGTACACAAAAATGGCCTATTCATAAGTAGCGTATCTTCCAGTAACTGGGGGGTAAGAATGCCTGTAATACATGAAATTGGATTGGTTTTTAACAAAATCACATATCTTGGAATCTCTTGTATTATATCTTAGATTATGATGAATTGTAGAATTTACTTACTCAGGTATAAAAATTTTGAACGAGATTGTTAAGTGCATATGGATGTCAACTGGTTCTTCTTGTGAGGAAATTAAAGAAAGGATGTTAAGGTACAGTGAAACCCAGTTAGGGTAGCACTGGTGGCCGAGTCAGAGTTCAGACTTCAAATAACAAAAGTAGAGTAAAAGACAGCAGTAAAGTGATATTTTATTGTTGAACCCTTGTTAAGGAATGTAACATTTGAAACTTGCAGGAGTTTAATCCTAAAAATAAATATTCCAAATTGGTTTGGCATTACTTCAAGGGTGAAGAAACCGGGCATGAATAGTGATACCAAATCTTTATTTGTTGTTATGTAACAACAGTTTTACATTTTTAGGTGAGAATTGAACATAAGAATAGTTAGTGAAATGTATATACACAAAGATGCATTCACATCAGGCAAAGAGCCTGACAAATATAAAACTGGAAATCTTCAAGTTCTTATACACCTATTACATTCCTGTAATATAAAAAACAAAACTGTTCCTTTCAAGTGTTTTCATGACAAGCATAGTAGATTACAACAGTGAAATTATCCCTTTTAAATAAAATAATAACAAACCTTCTAACCCTTATGGTAGAATGTTCACCTTCCCTTCTGTATATTTACCCAACTATGTAGCATCATATCCCAAAAGATCATAATCTTTATGTTCACCAGTCTGAGAATCTTAAATCTCAAATGATAATGTCCTGCACCATGTCCCTTCTAAATGAATCATGGCCATTCATGGTTTCTGTAAATTGTTATTTATACCCACTGTATTTCCATTTCTGTCCACTATCCATGAGATTCAGAATATCTGATCAGTAGTTAATCTGTTATATCAAAATCCACATTGATTATACACAACTAATAAAACTGTTATTTTAATGTAACATGTTATGCCCAGAAATTTAAAAACAATTTTACTCTCAAAATGAATATGTAATCTCTAAGGGATTTTTATGATATAACATCAAAGGGTGTGATAAACTCGCATTTATTAATTCAACATAAATGTCCAATACATCGAATTATAATGGACAGAAGCCTGTAGTTCTCCATGTCTGCACCATTGACACAGTTTGACCTTTATCTCTTCATGATAGCAGAAGTGTTTTCCTTTGCTGTTGTCGTATAGTCCAGGAACTGCAGAAGGAAATTTCCTGTGCATGCCATGAAGACATCATATACTGTGAACCGTTGTATATATGATACACATCACTATTCAGCCTGGATCTTGTGACTAGCACTTTTCTCTTCTGCATATCACTGAGGAAGCACTTTGAAAGAAATCATGCCTGACATAATGATGCAGTGAAATTTGATTCTATCCATCCCATTGTGTATAGAGAAATACATAAACACCACCACATATTCCATCCAACACAGCTCTTATTTATCATTTCCTCCAACACCATGTTTCAATCAAGCCAGTCATCGTCAGGTGTTTATTTTATACAAAAACTTAAAACTGAGGGTAAAATGTAAACTTTTATGACATTTCAATTGTAATTTATATTTTACATCATTTGTGAGTGCTTGCAAAAATTTACATTTTGTACCTTTTTTAAGTTTTTGTACACAGTAAACACCTGATGATGATGATGATCAGCTAGATTGAAACATGGTGTTGAAGGAAATTATAATGAAGGGTTTTGTCAGACAGAATATGTTGTGTTAATTATGATACAGTGAAAGCTGTAATGTACTGATAAATACTCACATTGAGCTGCCAGTTCTTTTCCATGTGAATCAAACATGTGCTGAATCACTGGAACCAATACCTAAATTGCTGTGGTGGTCATGTACAGAACTAGAGAGTCTGTCCATTGTTGCTTGTTGTTTTGGATGTCAATATTGGGTGACTTTAATATACCTACAGGGGATATGTATTACAGAGCCTATCTGAAAGGAATTGTTATGCAACATAAAAAGCAGTTTTATTTGATAGATTGAGCCAGTTGAAAGTAAATTTGGAAGACATTCCCCTTCACACTTGGAAGTTTTCATAATTTATTTGAAAAATTAGATATGAAAAGAAAGTTCATTCACTTTTACAAGACTTCTGGACATGTGTTCTTATATACTGTGTTGTAACCTACCATAAGACGTGTATTGGTGGAAATATTTTGCTTTGTTACATGAACGGTGTCAACAACTATGGATTCTCTCCTGTTCTTTCTACAAAGTGATATTCATAGCCACAACTTTACTGTGAAAGGAACTATAACAATAGAGAATATGAAAAAGATACCTTTTAACAGAACATATGAGGTATGCACCTCTAAAACTATCCAAGTACAGTGTAAGGTGATTTAACCTAGCCATTAAAACAGTGTTCTCTACAATGGACCAGCTAGCACATCTCAAGCAGTGTAGTGATTAGGCTGAAGGTTACATAGTCAGGGAGTTGGGGCTTCACTGACCAGCAGGGGCAGAGAATTTCTCTTCTTCACAATGTCCAGGTCATTTGTGGGGCCTACCCACCTCCTATCTGGTGGGTAAAAGTGGTATAGCAACCAGAGCATGAAGCTGACCACCTTCATCTAACATCAAGATTATGAATGCATGGAGCTCAGGTGCCACCCTTCGATTCATGTTTAATTAAGCAAAGGTACAACTTTACCTTTACCTTGATCTACACAGTGCAGTATGCAAGCAATGAACCTTATCAAAGGTAACTATGAGGGTGCCAAAAATACAAAGGGCTACATGTATCTAGAATTATTACGAGTTAAGAGGGCTGACATTAACTTTAGACATGGAAGTGTTTCTTCATCATTAATTTAGTATATGGAATAAGCAAAACTATATTTTCCTGCAAAAGATGCTGTGCATTACAGATGCATTCATTGAAAGAAAACGTGCTGTGTTAAGATGCAGCTTACATCACAAAAGAAAGCACACACATTTAAATCATGTCAGTTTTAATACAAAGGGCCTCCACATAGCAAGGACAGGGGTTAATTATTCCATGCATCCATTGACATTGTCATAATCATCATCATCATCATCTCTTCCTCCTCTTATTTAGCCACCTCCTCCTCAGTGAATTTTTTTTTTTCCATTTCATACAGGCCAGTGGACAAGAAGTCTCCAGTCTCTTTCCTTTTCTGTATCTTGCCCGCTCTTGCCTCTCTTCTCAGTATGTTCCACTACCAGGCTGAACAGTTTTGTTTTTGGTTGTCCCACAGGCCTCTCTCATTTCATTTTGCATTCTGATACCCTTCATGGTATCCTTTGTCCATCCATTATTTTTACATGTACATGGCCAAACTGTTGAAGTCATTGTCCTAACTCTACTGGGAAATTTTAAATTCAAACTCCTTTTCTCAAAATGTTAATAATACTTCTGTCACAATTTATTTCACCCTTATATAAATCTAACACACTTCAGAACTTCACTTCTGTGCCACATCGTCTTCAGTGGCTGGGCACTATCAAGATATCTATAAAACTGACATCTGAAATACTTGTTACATAACTGAGTAACTCCTTCAGACAGATTCCTTCTTGAGAAGTCAGCAGTTACTCTGCTGGTCAGCAAGATGCCTCTGTCTCACGGAACCCAAGTGCTTATTACTGTGTTTACAGCATCCTACATAAAAATTCTTATATCAATTAGTGTGAGACAATGAAGATGTAAGTTAAGTAAGTGCATGATATCAAGTACAGAAATGTTATACCATGGAGAGCTTGTAGAATCTGTGTTGACATTTCAAGAGTTTCTTCACTGTGTACAGATAAAAATGACACAAGTCATGTAACAAAGTATGTGTTATACAACTTGCAGGTAGAATTATTGATGGAAGTAAATATGTTTCAGAACTTTAACTTAAGACTTAAACTGTAGTGTGACACTTCTACATTATTGAATCAAACATATTCTTTCCCCCCTGTTTAAATGAACTGAAAAAATTACATATTCTTTTGTCTTTGTTTTCAATCTTATAGGAGGTTTGTGCAAGTATAGACTGTATACTCTAAATCTAGGTTCTGTATTTTCATACAGTGTTTCCACAGGGTGTTGATTTATGCGCATTGTGGAACGTTTTGTGTGGTGTCAAGTAAGGTCTGGGTTGTGCAGAACCAGTAAAACCCTACAGCAGGAAGGTGGTTCTAAATTTTAAGAATTTAGAAATCATAGTAACAATTTTATACAGATGACACTGGTCAGTTTTAAATCACATACTTTAAACATCCAAATTATTTGTTAAAGTTCTTAATATTTGATGAAACCATTTATAACAAAACTATCTTTTTGATGTGAAAAATCAGAATGATTTCCAAATTATATTCAGCAGTAGGTCATGACATCACGCAATTTTAAATTTGTTTGGGAAAAATTGTCTATACTGTGCATGAAACACTATTTTATCATATGCTGTCAGTTAATTGGTTAATTACAGAACATAAGAGTTGGTGTAGCTCTGTCAGTATAGTGACTAGGCTATGCACTAGGCAACTAGATTAATTTCCAGGTAGGGGCACATATTTTGCTCACTGATACTTTGTCCAAAACTGAGGTCCATCCAGTGGGTACTGGGGGCTTGTTCTCTCAGGCTAAGTGTGTCGGACATGAAGCTGACCAATTACCATCTACTGCCAACATTAAGAAGGCATGGAGATGTAACTCCATTCCCCTATAGCATGGTGTTTAATAAGCACAAAGACAACTAATTTAAAAGCTGATATAATTTTGTCACAATGATCATTTCAAACAGGCAAAAAATCTGTGTAACATAGACATGAAGAAAACTGTGATTTGGAAGAAAAGGAAAGTACTCAGTCCTGTAGGCTGGTAAAAGAAGAGTAACATGGCTAAGTTTGTCTCATATCCTGTGACATTTAAAACACAAGAATCTAAACTCAAACTAACAACGCAAATATTTTGGCAACAAATTGTCACCCTCCAGTAAATGTATTGGTGGCATATACAATGATACTGCACTAATTAAATTTTGTGTTGTAAGCCAGTAATCAGTTATGTTTGATAATATTGTAGGGAGGGCAGGAGGGCTAGCCATGCTGTCCCTTCACTTTATTATTCATCCATTCCAGTCCAGTGACACAGTACTCATCAGTTTCAATCGGTCACAGTTGACATTCACAAATATATAACTAAACACTACAATTTAAAAATTACATAAATACATTTTTGTTAAAACCCTACCAATTTACTTAAAATAAACTGAACATATACTATTTCACCTTTAAATCGTGTATGTAATATATTTTTATCATCACAATTTTTTTTCAGTTCTTAAAATACTGCGTAGTGAAAACATTATATAAAAAGGAGAGAAACTGTATTTCTAACTACAGGCCAGTATGTCTACTGACTTCATTTTTAGAAGTCTTTGAGAGGTTATGTATAATAGACTTCTTGGACACTTAAATAATAACAACATATTATTTGAAGAAAAATTTGGATTTAGGCAAAATCTGACGACCAAAAAAGGAACCTGTGAATTTTGCATGCTTTCTTCTGGGTAATTCCCTGGCGTCCGAATTTTATGTGCCGACGTTTCGGAACACTCTGTCCCATCTTCATAGGCAGGTAGGTATGAAGTATATACTTCATACCTACCTGCCTATGAAGATGGAACAGTGTTCTGAAACGCCTGCACATAAAATTCAGACACCGGGGAATTATCCAGAAGAAAGCATACAACACTCAGAACACAGCGAAAGTTTGAAATCAAGAACCTATAAATTAATGAAACTTCATGTTTTTAATGACAAATTAATTGTGGGAAGGATTTTCTGTGATTCAGCAAAAGCCTTTGATTATGTTAACCATGATACTTTACTGTACAAATTAAATTTCTATGGAATAACTGGCAAAGTTTATGCATGGATCAAATCATACTTTCGAGACACGTATCAAAGAGTAGAGATAAAAATAAACATTCCAATAATGCATATTCAAACTGGGGAGTTGTAAAACATGGTGTTCCACTAGGAACAATTTAATGTCCTTTAGTCTTCCTTCACTATGTAAATGATTTACCAAAAAATTTATGGAAAATGTTAACCAATTTTATTTACTAGTTCCAATCTAGATGATGATCAAAATGATACAGATTGAAAATGAGTCCTTAAGTAAATGGTTCAAAGCCAGTAGACTCTTATTACATTTTGACAAAACTCATTTTGCACAGTTCACAAATACAAATAGTCTTCAAATTGATCTGATTATTAGTTATGTTAAATTAATTTCTGAAGCATATGATACAAAATTTCTTGGAATATATGTAGACAGTACACTGTCTTGGTGAATTCATACCTAACAGATTACACACAAATTAAGAGTAGACAGCTAAGCAATAAGATCAGTTACACCCTTTTTGTCACTGGAAACAATGAGGATGGTTTACTATGCCTGTTTCATTCCATTATGGACTGTGGATCAGTATGTTTTGGGAACTCTTCACATAGTGCAGGAATTTTAAAAATACAAAAGAATATAATTATAACTATTATATGATGCAGAAGTAGAGATTCATGTAGAGATTTCTATAAGCATTTAAAAATTCTACCTCTTCATATACCCTCATCACTTCTTTTATCAGTGGTTAACAACAAAAATAAATTCAAATTAAATTTTGATGTTTATACCATAAATACTAAACAAAAATATAACTTTCACAAACCCTTAATCAAATTTATCAGTATATAATAAAGGAGTCTCCTCATCTGAAATAAGGTGTTTCATAACAGTCTACCACAAAGTTTCAAAACTTCAAGTGATAACTCCAAACAATTTAAATCAGCCCTAAATAATTATTTACAGGCTCATTCCTTCTGCTCTACAGAATGATAAACTAAGCTAAACCAATTTTAAGTTAATTGTATCAACTACTGTATGTATGTCATATTTTCTTAACTTGTTCTATACCGAAGGTATTAACCTGTTTGTAATTGAGAGGGAGTGAATAAATTCAAATTCACAGAACATATATCCCTCAGCCATGTAAAATGTATGTTGTAACAGAAAAGATCTGATATCTGTCTTTAAGAAAAGGTTCTCTTCTCATTTTTATAGGTTTTGTAATTTATTATACAATTCAATTCCTGTTATGAAGTTGACTATGGAGATACAATTTTTATTATGTACTGTAATTGTGAATTCTTACATTCTGCTTCAAAATCACTTTATTACCATTGCCTTTTGTAATTTCAATCACTGTATCTCCGAGTAATTTGCTACAAGCTGGAAGGTCTGTCCAATTCCTGTGGGGAAAAATTAGAACACCACTGACTATATGTGGATTCCAGAGACAAAGTTCTTCATTTTTCAAGGAAAAAATAATAAATGAACTTGAAACATTTGATAACATACTTAATTTACTTTCTTTCTCATTATTTCAAATGAACACAATTTCACTTGTGTGTGAGACATTTATTTATAAAGAAAGGGAACACTGCATTCCACAGTAACAGACGTGGATCTGCTATTCAGCTTATTCCTGCTGTAGGGTTAAGTACACATAATCTTAAGTTTATTCCTCCTGTTAGTGGCAACTCTGTTTAACATTCTATTATATAAGAAGCACTAGTTGACACTGGGTTAGTCTGTTGTCTGGATTGTTTATAAAATTTTTTGGTACATATTGCAATTTTTTGTTACATAATTTTGTTACAGACACTTCCTGCCTTCTGCAATTTCAAATTGTGAAATTTCATTCTTATTCAATTTTATAAAAGTACAAAAAGTGAAATAGAAACATTGTTGAAATGCATGCCAAATTTTTGCTTCAGGGAGGAAAAGCAGAATGAGTTGAAGGTGAAGGAAGAATACTGCTTGGTGATAACATAGATGGCAGGGTGGTCCCACTGCAGCCAGTAAGGTTCCAGTGTGTTGGAGTTTGGATATCAGCTGGTCTGTCTTGTGTATGCATGTATAGCAGACTATCTGAGTTCTCAATTCCAACTAGCCCTGGATCTTCTAGAGCATAACTGTTGCTTAAGGGAGTGCATCTGTATTTCAATATGTTATTAGTAAGGTGAACCACATTTTCAAACCACAAAAAATGAGTGATGTGGCTATTATATAATCATAAAAGCATATGCAACCTGTCACCCCATTTCTTTAATGTAAATATTAAGTTTATTCTTATCAGTACCAAGATCTCCTATGTCTCTATTCTACACTCTTTTATATCTGCCATATTTGCTCATAATATGTTTATCTCAACAACCATTTCATCATCCTAATACATATTTGCAGAAGAGTATAAATGATGCTACTCCGTCAGATGTTAATTTGCTCAATGTTCCTGTCACTTCCTCTTCGTTCCAAACGTTCTCTTCAGCATCCTTTTCTCAAATATCATCCATTTATATTATCTTAGTGTGACAGACAGTTTCACACCCATGCAGAATAATAAGTAAAATTTTAATCTTCACACTTTTGGCAGCAGCTGGGAATATAAAATGTTATGAACTGAATTGCAGCAAACATTCCCCAGATTTGAGTGTGCTGTTAACATGTGTATGAATGCAGTTTTGATTTGCAACCATCAGGTCTTATCCTTATATTTTTACTTTGCCATATCTGTCTTTCATTCTGATGACAAGACCCCAAACTAATGCCATCATGAAAAGATTACTGATTAAGTAATAAAATAACAACTTACATTAAAGATCAAAAAGTATCATTACTTATAATACCAAAATGTAACTTGTAATTTTTCATTTTGTTTTATAAGTCTATATAAATATACAATAGTGTATTGTATAATCAGACATAAATTGATATGGTTAAATTGTGTGTTTCTTCTCTGAATACTGGACAAAAGTATGAACAAGGGATCTGTCCCCAAAAAATAAGAATTCATTACAGGCTATGGTGTAAATGTGTATGTTACAATAACAAGACATGGAAGAGTTGGGTATCTTGGCAGACTAACTTTGTGTAGGGCAATTTTTCTTACTCAAAAGCAACAAAATAGATATAATGACATGATAACTAAGTGTCTTAAACAGAGAATGAGAGGCACACACTGTCCTGTTGTTGTTGTTGTTGTTGCTGTTGTTGTTGTTGTTGTTTATCTCTGTGCAGATGTATGTAGCCTGTTATCTTCTGCATTGGAACAACAAACTTTTCTACAAATCAAAGTGAATCATAAGTCTTTGTATTGCATACTTTTTCTATACTGCAATATCCACATGAAAATTGCTTAAAAAAAATAAAAGCATATAATTGCATAAGCATGGTCACACAGTAGCTGTAGAACCAGATGTGTGTGCATGTTGGGGGG
>Ga0136643_10016297_pt1 | contig 11170 bp, 10 predicted proteins | sample TergutLab28metaG_FD_96883 | JGI IMG/M metagenome (GOLD analysis project Ga0136643, IMG submission 96883) | Labiotermes labralis P1 segment gut microbial communities from Petit-Saut dam, French Guiana - Lab288 P1 (version 3) (version 3) | ecosystem: Host-associated > Arthropoda: Insects >... | reverse complement strand
TTCGCCCGCCCAACCCACATCGTGGGGGGGGGGTGGAACAAGTGACGGAATAGAAGATAAAGAGTTGTGTTGTGTGGGTGTTAGGGGTGTTTGTGGGGGGGGGGGGGGGGGGGGGGGTAAAATTGCGCGTGTGTTGAGGAAATGAATTCGTGTAAATTGTCACATAGTATTTACGTAGGCAGGGAAAAAGATGAAGTAATATTGGAAGGTAGTTCATAAATGGAAAGACATCATCCTGTATAACCGAATTCCCCGGGCAATGGCCTGTCCAAAAGACAAACTCAGCAAATCCTCAGCGGCAGTTTCTAGAGCTACTAAACAAATTGTTATCTGATTTGCATTCTAATTGAATGAAACGTAGATATGTTGAGCTGCTACAATCATAAACGCATATAAACTAGTTTCAACTGTTTTCCTGTTCACATTTACTTGTTTGCTATGCTTATTGTCACAGCTGTATCCACCACCGTACCGCAGGTAACCAAGAGCGCAACGTTTGTATAGGATGTGTAATAATTTGTTAAAAAAAAAATAAGTAAAATGTTTGGGTCTAGGCGACGAATTAGTGGTTAACATGCACTAGGATATACTGGGTTCGACACCTGACGCCGGCCAGTACGTGATAAATACTTTTTAACTGGATATTTGGGAATAACAACGCTCTTTTTTCCTAACCCACATCTCTCTTAACACCATTATCTGCAGTAACTACAGAATATTTGGGAGAGTGAGAAGGCAAATAACTCAAAATATAACTACGCACACACTAACATTCACCTGCTAGCCATTTAGTGTTGAAATTAGGCTTCTATATAGCGACTTCAATGTCCTTCTCCAAGACCTATCACGACATCCGAAAAAGAAACTAATGGCTTAAAAATGGTTGATATTTTCATAAAAGGAATACACGTTGAACCATCTGTGTTTTGCGTGAAATTTGTTCAAGATTTCAATCAAAGCCGTGACCATGATCGCTCTATGTCATCAAAAAATCAACTAAAATTTTGGGCTTCAGCTTTCAATAATCCTGCTGGGTTACCTTCGTCAAGAGTGGAACACAATTTGTTGCTACAAAGACGCTGGCAGGAACAGGAATATCGTTATGCGTACACAACTAAACCTTTCAACTAACACAGTCTGTGGTCAGGAGACAGGGGCAGTCACTATGGCAACGAAATAACCTCTCGGAAGTTTCACATTGCATTGTTCTATAACTCGATTTTCTGGTCTTTCAGAGGGATAGCTTAAGGTTTAATGCCTGTATTTAGTTCTTCCATCGAGTTCTCTGCACACGCTGGAACAAAAGGGGCTTACAGAATTAAAGACTGACGATGCGTAGCCATAAATTTAATTGGAGATATTACATGGTCACGTGAAAATGTGTTCAATATAACAACCACAGTAGCAGTTGAAACAAACGTATAATATGTGTACATATTTGAAATAGATTCAGATCCCGCACTTCTGACAATCTGCAGATATCTGTCCAACTTTAACCGCACTCTAACATGAAGATGGAGCTAATATATTCCTCTAAAATGCTTGTAACATCTACCAAAATATATGGTGTCGTAAACTTCACGGTCATGAAAACCTGAATGAAAAATAACTCTACCCATAACAATCCGACACTAAATATATAGAAACAAGGACATTTATTCAGCTTTTAAGTCATGAGATTTCAATGTAATTTTGCACACATTACCCTCCAGAAGCCTTTCTTATATGTAAAACGCTTGTTCTATGTAGGAATACAAGAACTGGTGATTTTTATTCAAGAGAAAGGATTGCGATGTGATATGTATGGGTATAAAATCGAAATTGGTCTATTGAGCGACAAATGTTGTGAACATAACGCAAATGACCGTATCTCTAGAGTAAGTACCTTTTAAAATAATTACTATGGCACTCCAAATAAGCTTGATCAGTGGCTGTTCATGGGACTTCCTCTTGGTAGGGCTGGGGATAGGATTATTCAATGATTAAAGAAAAGGCCTAACAGATCGTTTATTTCAGCACAGCCATGCACCTACCTATGTTTAGCGTAGTCAGCAGGGTTGAATTTCCTCACACAAGTTTGTATTCTGCTTGATGATGACTGAGAAATAAATAAGCCAGGTGCTGCGTGACACAAATTCTTAATCTAGGTCTTCTCTGAGGAAGTTAATTGCAAAAAATAGATACCTTTTACTTGTAATTACTTCACATTGTTCATGTTCATGTTTATTGTAAAATTACAGGTATTAAAATTATAACCTTCATAAATGTGGCTTTGAAAACAGCTAGGCAAAAATGGTCATCAAAATTCCAGCCTTTGAAACGTTAGAAAATGTAACTAGATAAAGTAACTCCTCTTTGAAAAGATCTCTGCAATGCAGTGACCGCAGTCCAACCATCGACCTAGCTCACCGCGTCTCCTCTGAATCCAGCCCGCAAAGTCTGGGTATGGCACATCCCATTCCGTTTGCGATTAGAGTCCGTCGCGAGTATTTGAATTTAAAATGATCTCTTTCATATTATCTTCAAGAATGTATTCTCCTGACGAAAAAATGTATTCAGATATTAAGTACGGTATAATTTTTCCTACAAAATTTCTGAGAGGTATGTAATCCTGCAACCCTTTTGGACGAACTACCCCTAGACCTGATCCACTGTCCTATTAATATACAACATTCTAAAACACTAAGTTTCGGCAACTGCCCCTGCCTCCAACCTCAGGTGATAAAGAAAGAAAAGACTTGTCTCTTGCGCCCACTAGCTCAATCTATCTTCATTATCAGGCTTTCCCCCCCTTCATACCTGAAGAAGAAAAAAGAGCCAGTAACCTAAACGTCTTGCATTTTGAAATAGAAAATGGAGCACGTTCAACAACAGTATCACGATAGTAGCACTCAGGAAGTAGTATTTACAATGATAATAATAATAATACACACAACTGCAATTAAACGTCATAGCAATTATTCTTTTATCACGACAAGTTCTGACCATTTTCCAAGAGCACACTAATCACCCATGGCTTAATTTTATGGTTCAAAGCGAACTGGGGTAAATCGGCGGCAAATGAAGCCGACTGCTCATTTCCATCTAGCGCCGAGGTTAGTAATATAAGGAGCTACATCTCCACTCCGTCATATGACATGGCTTAAGCTTTCAAGACGTAGTTCTCAATTGAGCACAGAGACAACCGCCTCTCCACATGTATATTTGCGATTCCAGTTCACCACTACTATTCAGTAAAATCTTGAGCACTGTTACTACAGAATCAGGTACCGTCAACTATACAAAGCAGGACAAATATCTAGGTCTCCCTGTAGTCGTGTTACATGTTTCCGTACGTAAGCTGTGATATCTGAAACAGCAGAAATCTCGGTTGTGACAGGCAGGAAACTCATATGCGAGATAAAATCTCCTTCCAGGATTCTGCATCATCAGTTCTGGCAGTCACACTTTCAAATTGTGATTGGCAGAATCCTAAGAAGTGGATGCTGGTGCTATATTTCACAGTACCTTGTCACTGACGTGCCTGCATCAAAACTAGAACGCTGCAATGGTGAGCACAGACAAACAGTAGTACAAATATTTGTGCCGGTCACAACTTTCCGCAACGCAAACTAATTATTTCCCACTATAAAGCGGTGAGAGATTCAACCTACGACGCGTTGCCTGGAAACGGACGTTTGTCTCCAGGTGTATTGAGGCGGTTTCCGTTCCGGATAAGTAATATTAATTAACGCGGCACGAGTTGCTGATATGTTCAGTTCGTTTCTGAAATGAGGGTGAAGAATAGATAAAATGATGGCTACGTTGGCTAACCGAGATACAATTTCAGGGAGCTACTAAAGAGGTTTGCACTGCTGCCACTTTGGTACTCTCGATGATTAGGAGAGAAAGTTACGTCTGAGAGTGGCAGTGGATGTCACGGCTGCATATGAAATTTTGTAAAAATTCGTCAATTTAAAGCTAGAAGTTTATCTGAAGAGTACATAAAATTCAGTTCCTACGTCACAGTAAACACAGTATCTCCACTACAACCGGTTAATACTGTGTATTGAAACAAACGCTGTACACAATGAAAATATTATGTGGGTAGAATTTAGAATTTTAGGTCCGATCACAAAGTTGCAGAACTCGACTATTAACTTCCTCATGGCCGTCTGTCCGTCCGCATGGAACAACTTGATTCCCACTAGAACAATTTTCATGAAATTTGTTATTTGAGTGTTTTTTCGAAAATCTGTCGAGAAAATTCAAGTTTTATTCAAATCTAAAAGAATGCCGGTGCTCTACATGAAGACCTATATACATTTTTGATCACATTTCACTCAATTCTCCTTAGAACGAAAAGTGTTTCAGAGAAGAGTTGTAGAGAACATTGAAACAGACATTTTGAATTCAGTAACCTTTTTTTTCGAAAGTCGTGTCTTTTATGAAATATGTGGAAAAACACGGTAGAACCGGACGACAGGCTACAGATTACAATACGGCGCTTACGCACTGCATGTTGGATACCTAAGTTTACAAACATATTCAGAATATACAATACTTATTGCTTTTACGCTGCGACAAGAGTTGCAAGAACGCGCCTCAGTGTTACGTTATACGTACATTCCCTGTCTTGCTGTATACTAAAGTGGTGGTACACATACTTTCCACTGAGCTTCATATAGATAAACTCACCATACATATGCGCCCCAAGTGAGGCTTTGTACGAAGTTTCTTTAGGAAGGGTTGAACAGGACTGAGCCCTTGCGAAACGGGAGGCGTCAACAGTCGCTCTGCAGCAAAGATTCTGCCCGCTCCAAGGCAAATAGTTTCTCGATATAAAGAACACTCTGTATAAGACTGTTTGTTAATGCACACACTATGAGCAGATTTGTAGATTCTGTGAGCGGGTTCCGCTTTAAGTTGGATATCCTGTATGCAAATGTATACAAAATAAAATACAGCAAAGATAAAGCGCAATTAATAGGTTATGAATTAAACCCTTAATAAAATTAAAAAATTCCTAACAAATATAAAATGACAAAACAAGTGAATAAAACACAAAGTTTGAGAAATGGTGAGGGCTCGCGCAAGACAAGCAATGAAGAAAGCATTCAGCGGACTTCGGTCCATTTCCCCACCCAGTGACAAATGCCACCCCAAAACAAGACACAACTCGGTAAAGCACTTTGAACTTCAACACAGAAGTAAAAAAGAAATATTAATACAAAAAGAACGCAACGCCACTCGTGGCCAAAATGAAAAAAATTCTTTCCATGCCGACATGAACACGTGCGTTGCTCGGGGAAAGATGTGCTGTAATTGTTCACTGAAAGTGTAGCGGTAACCACCAGCATACGCGAGTGTAGTACCTGACTTCACTTTGATCACAGTTTATTTATTTGATCATAAAAATACGCAGCCATTACTTCCCTAAGGCATTAACCCAATGGCTTTTATAACGGACAGTGTAAGTCAATAAAGTGTCTATTGTGAGTTAAGAATCGAATTTCTAAACATTACTGACATTCATTACTTGCTCTGTCTTGCAACCTCTCCATATCCTCTTCCAAAGCGAGTTCTCCCTAGAGTCTGATCTAGTGCTGCTTCGATCAAGTTACAATATCTCCTTTTTCCGTCAGATCACCCAGTGCTCCTTATGTCTTCTACTTCTTTGTCACGCCCCTTCCATTTTCCTTCTATTTTTCCTTCAATAACGTGTTTTATAAGGAAGTATCTACGAAAGATGTGACCAACCCATTTAGTCTTCCTCCGTTTTATTGTATGTAAGATGTTCTTTCATCATTAATTCCATGTAATATTCTACATTTTTAATAGGATCGATCCAACTGATCCCATGCATCCTTCTCCAGCACCACATTTCAAAACTCTCAATAGTATAGATATTAATTTTAGAGTTAAATGATCACACAATGACTTAGGTGGTTCGCCGCTGCCATTTCACCGTAAAAGCCCAAGTTCTAACTTGGGCCAGTGTATATATGAGATATGTGGTGGACAATGTGGAAGTGGGGCAGGTTTTTTATGAGTACAACGGTCTTCCCTTGATCATAATATTCCACTGACGCTTCACAACCATTTCCACCTTAATGTTACACTCATTAGAAGGACAAGCGGAAGAAAACTGCGAATCTTAAAAAATGCAATGTTCTTTCGGATATGAAAGGGTACTGAAAGGAAAAGGAATTTCACTTTGTTTTGTGCTCGCAAGATTCAATGCTGTGAGAATTCATTCAACTTCGACCAATCGTGTATGCCTAGATTCATATTATGTTAATGTGAGACCATGCAGCTGACTCCTTGTAAGGTCAAATGAGTAATGGCGAATAACACCATGGTGTTATTGAAGCAGTCTCTAGTGTGTTCACAAGAGGCAAATACAAATGATTACCTAGTAAAACTAGAGGATTCCTTATTGATTTAAGTATCCAGTTGTTTTATAAAACTCCCATAACCGTGTGATAAATATTTTGTTACATTTCTGTTTTGGGGCCATTATCTGCTGTGCACAGAGAAGAGGGGTCAGCTCAAAAAGTAATTACAACACTGTGTTGGTCGGTGTGTAAACACAGAAAGCGTTCACTTTACTGAGCTCTTCTTGTTGTTTGCCGAAAGGCTACTGGTGCTGGAGCCACTGTAATAACATGTTCATTTCCACGCTAACATCACGAGTGTGACACAGCGAGGAGCAAACAACAGAGTACAAAGTTTGGAATGCGACCCATTCGAGATTCAATTCCCTACACGCAGCAAGATTACCATGACCGAATCTCTTCGTTGCTTCCTCACTCTGATAGTGCACAATTCCTGCTTCGCATTTAGGAAGTGCCTGCTAAATGGTCTGTTGCGCAGACCAGCTACCATGGCAGGTATTTTGTGGCTTTCCTCTGTCCATCCAAGCAACATGTGGAACTCTTTTTTCGTGGCTCGACAGCTCTAGCGTGCATAAACCTTCTCTATGAGGTTCCTCGATCACACTCAGACACACTACGCTCGATAGGACTCTTCTTGGTGAGTGATCAGCCCGACGCAGAGACTTCTACCTGACAACACACAACACTCACAAGAGACGGACATCCATGACCCCGAAGAGACCCGAGCCGCCTATCCCAGCAAGCGAGCGGCCGCAAATCCACGCCTTATACCGTGAGGCCACACGGATCGGTAATGTGGAAGTAGTGCCTAACATTGGGCCATTCCCGCTCTCTTCTACGATCCTTCCCGTATATTATTTTCTAACAATCCTCTCATTCGACGCTGACGATGCATGGTCTGAGACACTAATAGCAAGGGATAAACACTTCAAGGTGCGGAGTTCTCTTAATAACACTTAAAACTTAAGTTAATTCTTCACAGAAAACACATTACGTATCCATTGTAAAGATCAACCGGTCAATGCTGTTTAGGGAAGTAAGCGTTGTATATTGTGAGAGTCACAACAACGATATAAATATACAGTGCGCACCAAATGCAGAGTACTTAAATATTAATATACGTAGGAAAACCAATTACAGATCTTCTTTAAACAGGTACATAAATCATACATAAACAGAGTATATCCCCAGTCCCTCCAGGTAAATGATAGGATATTACCCTAAAGTAGGCCTAACCACTTCCTTGCGAAAGTTTACAATTCATCACTGCTCGAGGTCATATAGTCTGAGCTAATCTCAGCATCGTTAAACAAACCATAAATCAATACAGACACTATTACTTGTGTTATATGGGAAGGCCAGCCCTGTGGACATGTAACAATGGTTGCTATGCCGACGTAACAGTGGTGAGGCTGCTCCAAGTTACGGAGAGTCCCTTGGGAAATCAGTAACCGCAACAGCCAATACCGGATAGCAGGCTACACGCAAGTCACATGTGGTGAAGAAGTTGCCGACAGGGCGCGGCGCAGTCTACGGCGAAACTCTTATAACTTACTATTTAAAGACCTCTGCACTTTGAAGCACAATAATTTGTGCGGAAAGGCGATAAAGACTTGTTGAGTGCTTCGGCAAAGAATCAAGATTTGGTATAAAGCTGTCCCTGTGCAAGCCAAGTAAGTGGAAGAGCAAGTACATTACATAGTCAATACACAGAATACGCTACCTCTTCCCCTCATATAAAAGAAAGCACAGAAAGAGAAACAAACTAGAAAATTCATCATGGTTTTTCAATTCTGTTTTTCACTCTGTATTTTCAGTATTTTAAAATGAAGTGTGCTTCTTCATTACAAATAGCATAAAACAGATAAATAGGAGTATTTTAAAAGTGTCTCCCTGTTTTTTTAATAAACACACCATGGCTGAAATCATGGGAACTAAGAGTAAACGAACAGGCAAAACTGTATTCTGAATAAATAAACCATCAACATTTAAAATCCACAGCTAACCGTTATTACAGACACTAAAAGAGAAATTAAGCATACAGCATGTTTAAAATATGCATCAAAGTCACACTTGATTATAGAGCTATATTAAAAGAGGAATATAATTCAGACATCAGCGCTATCAAAAAGTATATATTTCAGAGCGACCTGCCTGGCAATTGAAGTACCTGATTAGCATTACACCAACGTGGTGAATCTCTACCCTTGTACACGTAAAATAAATGTCACTGCACAACATGCTTATGCTTGCACGGAGCGGAGGACGAGGTATAGTTCTAACCCATTCGCAATCCTGCACTAGAAGCAGGTAGGTGTCCAGCACCACGATCCAGCCGCTTTACCACCAGGAAGGCCCGGTACTCCTTGTACAGGAGTTCTACAAGTACACGCTATAATACATTTGTGCATTTTTATACAGGGTCCGGCAGAAAAACCTGATGATTTTTAAGTTACAATAAAATGAAAAGTATACTATCCTTAATGTGAATTTATTACTAAAATTATCTTTATCTCAAAGCATTTTAATTACAATATTCACTTCCTGAATATAGTGTCTGTGAGATGGCGTCCCTTGTTGTCAGCCCATTCCCGCAAGCGGTGGGCTTCTGACAAAAACCTGACGCAATCGTTGGATGTTCTCAGGAGTTCTAAGTGAAGGCTCTCTTCCTGGACGTTCTTTTCGCGGCAGACGCTGTTTCTCTGCAGTTTCTCACCCACAACAGTACAGTATTGCGACTAGGGACACTGTCGTTCCGATGAATATTGAAGTGCCGACGAAATATCAGCTGAGTCACAACGACAGAATCGTTGTTTTAGAAATATGTCTCCACAGCGAAAGCCCGATGCTGTACAGACCAGCGCTCCATGGCAACTGAAATGCTTTGAGTCTCACTAGAAGGGCGCTCAAGAACAAATTGCCAACGCCAACGATTCCACTCACAGCTGTGTTGCCAAATCGTCAGGTATTTCTGTCGGACCCTGTATTTGAAGCATTTATTCAGGTAAATTAAAAAAAAAGATCTTTACGTCATGTGTCCGAGGTGACTGTCCGAGCTTACATTCTCTTAAAAAATCGGCCAAAATCGGTTTATCCGTTCTCTAGACGCTTCATTTATATTACAGACGGCAGTGTGGTCGCAGCCGTTTTAATAGGCCTTCCGATTGGTTTTGAACGCGCGTAAAAGCGATTGGAGAATAAAGAAATGAGAAAGTGCACAAACATTTATGAAGGCGAGTAGAAGAAGAGAAATACAATTTTATTTATAGTTTATTTAACGACGAGGTCAGTAGCTCAGAACATTCGGATTCTGCTGCGGGACGGTGAGGAAATAATGAATTCAGTAGATGTGGAAAGAAGCAATCGTTTCTTGATTTCAGATACTGTTACTGAATTTGCCGGGAGGTACTAAACAGAACCACAAAACACCTCAGTCAAGATTTGCGGTCTCTGGGCCAAGATTTGAGTCCGGGACCTCCGAAACAGGAAGCGGTGACGCTATACAATAATTTTGCAGCGTTCGGAAATAAACACAGTGACACAGCAATAAATAAATAAAAACGTGAAACAGTGAAGTACAGTAGAAGAATCAAAGCACAAAATACGAGAAACTAGTATGAACGTAAGAAGAAAAAGTGGCAAAGAAAGTAAGGAAAAAAAAATCAGATTGATGGGGGGGAAGAACTGACCCATGTTCAGACCTTCAAGAACCGGAAGCTGTCACAGCGGGTCACATGACAATCTGCCCCTGTCCCCTGTGTTATGAATTATTCACGGCGCTCTCGGCGACACGTGTGACGTCACATGTAGCCAGGCAACTTATCAGGCATCTGTCGATTGCAAAGATTACGGCCAATAATTTCAGAAAATTGAAGGATTTTCTTCAAACTTTACGTAGGCATTATGCAATGTCCTTACGCCATAATTTCCTATCAGCAATAATGCAAAATGAAAATGTCGTTCGAGGAAATTTTATGCAAGAACCATACTAGTGTCATTAAATGTATGAAACGTCATTTCATGCACAAAATAGCTTGTGCAGCTTTTCAGACGTCCCTTTCTTCAAAATGCGAAATAATATCATCGTGGCCGCGTGAAAATTATAAAAAGCTCTTCTTTCGATTAAGACACTTGAATGGAGAAGAGCTATTTAACTTCCCTTGAGCGGGCTATTAGAGTATTAACACGACGTTTTGTGTTGAAAAGCACCAACATTACGATCTTGTCTACTTTACCTTTGTTAATTACTAAGCTCTGCTCTTGCTGGTGGCAGTAAATAGGCCTATATGAAGTGGCAGAAAGGCTGCGACTAAAGAATGAGTGAAGACAAGTGGCTAAAATACCATGGGATTACGAAAGCACAGGCAAGTAAAAGACACTTGAAAGAGAATTGAGACAAGTATGTCTGGCCCTTTTTTCACGACCTAGGTGCGTAACTTAAAAAAGTGGGAGTAAATCACATAGACTTAAAAAAAATGATATTCCCATCCGAAATAAGGGGTTTGCATAATAGATCGCAGGCAGCTGAAAGGCGTTACATCGAAAATGAAAATGGGCAAATTGAGAAGTGGTAAAAATTGGTAAGGGGCGTTAAAGTAAAACAAGGCGTAAAACAAACGGATGTAAAACAAGGGATTTTTAAGCTCATGGTTCCGTGCATCGTAATTTAATGTTAATAAAAATCCAAATAGATGCAACAGTATGCAGATATTTATTTACTGCAAAGTCACTCTACATGTTTCGGGTGTCACAGCACCCATCATCAGGAGTACTAAAAACTGTAACCGCAGCCT
>Ga0136643_10016296_pt1 | contig 11170 bp, 10 predicted proteins | sample TergutLab28metaG_FD_96883 | JGI IMG/M metagenome (GOLD analysis project Ga0136643, IMG submission 96883) | Labiotermes labralis P1 segment gut microbial communities from Petit-Saut dam, French Guiana - Lab288 P1 (version 3) (version 3) | ecosystem: Host-associated > Arthropoda: Insects >... | reverse complement strand
ATTTAAGCTGTGTAATTTTTTGTTTATATGTTTTGCTATCTTGTATGATGGTGCTTGTGTGTTATCTATTACAGGTCTGATTGGTTCATTTTCTTTGTGTGTTTTGATATATACATTTAGTTTTGGGGGTGCAGGTTTTATATTCATTAGATATTTCTGGTTTTGTTTTTCTATTATCAGGTTGCTTTTTTGTAGTGTTTGTTGGATTATTCGCTGGTACTTTTCAGTGGGATCTTTATTTATTTGTTTTATATTGTTGTCTTTTATAAAGGTGTCTACTTTCTTACTTAAGATGTCCATTTTTATTATTACTATGGCTTTACTGTTGTCAGCTTTTACCAGAGTCTTTTTTATTTCATTTAGGTTATGCTGGTGTCTTTTGTGTAGTATGTTCTTTTTACCAGTCATACTGATGCGTTTGATTTGTTTAATTGCTAGATGTCTGTATGTATATTGTATTTTTGGTTCTAGTGTTCTTATTGCATTTTCAGTATCCACTATTAATTCATTTATGTATAGTTTTGGTTCTTGCTCTATTGCATATTTAGGGCCCAGTGATAAGGTTTTAATTTGTTCGTTTGTTAGCTGTATGTCAGTCATATTGATTATCCGTTGTTGGTGTTTTGGATTCCACTGCCTTTGTCTATTGTTATGATCTCCGTTTGCTTGGTATGTTAGTGTGTCCAGTTTTTTGTTAAGTTTCTGGTATAACTTATCCATTAGCCTATTTATTTGTTCATCTATGTTATATTGGACATGCTGCCACATACCATTGAATTGTTGGGCTCAATCCAGGTGTAGTAGATACAGCTTTATTTTTTGTATTGTTGGGCTCAATCCAGGTTTAGTAGATACAGTTTTATTTTATTTATTCATCAACTAAAATACCTTCAAAGTACATCCCTTGTGCCTGCACACATGTTTTCCAGCGGTGCTGTCACTGTTTGTAGCATTCCTGGAACGCAGCTTGAGGAATGTTGTTTAAGGCCTGCTTTACAGACCTCTGGATGTCTTCTGTTGATTCAAAATGGTGTCCTTTCATTGCCAGTTTTACTTTTTGAAATAAGAAGTTGCAGGGTGCAAGATCAGGTGAGTAAGGAGACTGCAGCATCACCGTAATGCCTTTGGATGTCAAAACTGCGCCACACAGAACGCTGCATGGGTCGTCTGCTGCGCTGCTCATCTTCAACTATGGTTCTGCCTTCAGAAAACATTTTGTGCCAGCGAAATACTTGTGCTCTTGACACTGCATCATCTCCAAAGGCCTGCTGAAGTTTTCCGTATATTGTGGTGGCACTGTCACCGAGTTTAATGCAAAAAAAGATGGAATACCGCTGAGCGATATTCCGTGCTTCCATTTTTGTGACGAGGTTCGCAAACACATCTTGACACGTCAGGCACCTACTCCACAATGAGTCACTGCAAAGGCATGCCACTGCAAGTCGGGATAGAGGACGTATCAAGGTAAACGGCTGTCTGTGTTGGCGGGCTGCAGTATTGCCAGTACAGCAAGAAAAAAATTAGTCTCATTACTTTACTGTCGGACCTTGTAGAATGTTTTGAGAGTTTATTTAATGGGTACAATGAAATATGTATTTCACATAGTGGCGTAAATGAAATTGTTTGTATATACCGTAAACTAGTGAGATTCTGGAATGCAAGTAAAGAGCACCTTGGTAAAGTTCGTGTTCTTTGTTATACAGTACCCTTTTTGCAGTATGGTTTTGTTTGAATCTGGATGTTTATTGTTGCAGTCCGGTAAGGACAGCTAATATTGGTCAACAGCAGCAGCAGTACCATCCCCAGCCTCAGAGGGAACAGCGAGACAGAGAACCTGTACACCCCAGGGAACAGCAGCCACGTGACCAACAGCCAGTAGGTTTCATTGTGACAGTATTGTTTGGTATCACTCCCAACTTGATGATAACTGAAGTAGTGGCACTTAATCCGAGTTCATGGTTGGGGTAATCATTGTGGGATTTATAGTAGCCAAAATGGTTTGGAAGGATATTTCTGTTTTCTTCTTTTGTCATTCTCCCAGTTTTACACAGATTTTTTATTCCCTTGTTCTGTCCAGTGACACAGAATTCTTTAGTTAATTTTGTGATCACCTGTTGCATATAAAACTCTTCTGATGTAATTCAGTGTCATTCTCTGAAATGTGTGTGTGTGTGTTTATATATATATATATATATTTTTTTTTGTTCAGGCACCAGACAAGTCCAAACAGTACATTCCTGTAATCATGCTGAACTACAAGTAGAATCCTTTTTAAATAGCACAGTAGGTGGTATTTTTGTTTCTGCTTGACCATGGAACAGATGATGAAATTTTTAGTGGGGCTATATTTTAGTTAACCCTTTGGTGCTGTAATTAAATGTGCAGCAGACTGGAATTTAAATGGGGCTGCATGATGAAGGCCATGATAGGCTACTGTCTGTACCCATCGTACAACATTTTGAGTGTAGCAGTGCCTGACAGATATACCTGATTGGGTACCAAAGCATTAGTCTTGTGAAGGGTTTTATTTACATTCTTGAAACCTTTTACCACAAGAATACTTTCATTGAGTTTTGCAACTTGCCACATTGTACACTGGTACACATGCAAAGGAGATGCGACTGGGTTTTTGAACACTGTATGTTCTGTTTTGGATCCTACGTTCTCTGAAGTTTGTATTGTGTTCATTCCCACAAGACCTTTCTGTTGTGTGTTAATTGAATTTAATGGCATAGGTTTTACTGTCCACAGCAGTAATAACCTCCTGTAATATTTCCTTTAGTGGTTTAGTGTTTAAGTACTTCTTGAAGCTGTAGTTTATAGTGGCCTGTACATGTGCTGAAATTAAACATTCAATTGGTAGGGCCCTCTTCCTCAGCGAATTTCACAACAGCAGCAGCAAACACCAGGACGTGGTGGTTGGGTGAATCGTGGGGGGATGCGGCGTGGAAGAGGTCGAGGTGGAACTTCTGGTAGTGGTTTCAACAGGCAACCAGGCTCTGGTCAGCAACTGACTGGTACTGGGGGAAAGCCAAAGAGCACTCTGAAGTTTGAGAATGACTTTGATTTTGAACAAGCCAATAAAGAATTTGATACACTCAGGAGTCAGCTGGCAAAAACCAAAATTGGTAAGACTTCAGGCTTATATGATTATAATGTGGCTGTCTGTAATATTTGTGGTGTACGTTCTGTTTGCTTTATAATTGGAGTTGGCCAGTGTTTTACTATATTGGGTTTGCTGGTGTTTGAGGGGTTCTGATGTATGCAGGCATTCCAGATTTCTTATTTTGATCTTCTTTAATGTGGTCAAAAATATGTTTTTTACCATATTTTCTGGAATATTCTGTGCAGGTTTTAAAAAACGGTTTCTTGGCTTACACATGACAAGCCTGAAAACTAAGTGCATTTTATTCATGAAGATGTAGGCAGAGGTGCACAGTTTATTCATGACAAGGCTGGCGGTGGTGAACAAACTTTTGTTTACAAGGTTGACAGCACCACACATTCCAAGCATTGTCTCGCCTTTCATAACAACTTCCTTTTCTTTGTGTACCCAAAAATAACATAAAGAAGCAGGACAAATCAGGAAATCTGGTGTGCTACATTATTGTCTTAACTCTTACCCTTTGTTTCTGGACATATCACAGTTAAATGCTTGGAATTTGCTAAGAATTTTTTAGTCTTAGTAATGTAGCTGTTCAGAGCATATTTTGCAGGACCTGTACTTGGCACTTATTTTGCTCTATCGCTCATCATGGATGTAGCGCTGTTCAGTTCAGAAAAATGAGATGAAGCTGGATATTGGAGCTCAGTAAAATGTGTTTAAACCGTTTGCTGAGAATGTAGCTGATAATTATTGAGCACAGATATTACTGCATCCTTTCTCTGCTGTGTGGGAAAACTGTTTTAATGTATAATAAGTGTGATACATTGTGCTGTCCATGTGTGGGAAGGATTGTATGTGATCAGTAGTTTCATAATAACTAGTATAAATGGGAGTCACTGATAATTTGAAACTGAGAGTTGAGGAAGCATGGACAATGGTAAAGAAAAGAAAGCCAGTATAATTATGATTCAGTACCTGTTTCAGTGCATAGCGAGTCAATTGAAAACATCCCAAATACACTGGCTGCTGGAACTGTTCGAAAGAGGTTTCTGTGTTGATTAGGCAGTAAATGTTTTTGAACAAACAGTAGTCAGTGATCCATTCTATCATGCCTGGCAGAAATTGCAACCCACTCTTATCAGCATTTTGTAAATTCCTTCCTACTTTCAGGTTATCTGTACTCACCTGTACTTTGTGTGGGTACTTTATAGTTTGAGTTAGACGGTTCCTACATACTGGAAATTACATTCATAATGACCAATAGGCTACACCCCTGCCCCCACATCCACCCTACTCCCCCCAGAGACTGACCTGTGTTTGAAATTGCAATGTTACAGACTCAGAACCTGTTATTACAGGTGATGGGAAAGTGATTGATGAAAATGAGAAGAAAGATGACTCTGGAAATGAGACTGGTGCTGGTGAAGGTGAACAAGAAGAAGAACCACAGATCTTCTATGACAAAACAAAGTCCTTCTTTGACAATATTAGCTGTGAGGCTGTGGAGAGGAGCAAGGGGTGGGTGTTTGGTGTGAGGTAACACACTGAATTGTTGCATAAGAAGGAATAACAGTAGTAGTATGGAGATATGTGAGGTGTGTTAGTAGCATCATTTGGTCTGCATATTTTATGGTGTTGAATGGAATCTCAGGATGATTATATAATGAACTGGAAAGTATTGGAAGCAACTGTGGGCTAGTTCACAATACTGTCCTGTGATTAATGTTACTGTAAACTTGGAAGCAACAGTCACTGCTGCAAGCATGCTTGGAACCTTGTCCTTCCTGAGTACAAATTGAGCATGAGATTGCTGAGCCAGCCTGGTCACTAAGATAAAAAGTATAGAATTTTCATTACTTTGTTGGCTAAAATATAAGAATGTTGCATGAGGTTGTTACTCTTATGCCAATGGTGTTGTCCACTCATTAGTGTGACTAGCTGTGGCCTGGTAGACAACTTGAAGATAGCAAACATTATTCTTACTCGTCTGTGTCATAGATATTGATCTGCATCTGTGAAGTGGTTTTGACGCGATACATTGCTTGTAACATACCAGTGTCCAGATTTTCTATCTCTGTCTTCACCTAGTCATATCTTTTAATTCTTATTTCTTCATTCATTGTCCTTTCCTTGACCATGCCAGCCAAGCATGGAAGTGACAGATACCAGTGTGGTGGACTGCCAACTGAGCATACCTGTAATATAAGTTATTGCTTGTTTGCTTTGTTCTAATCTTCCATTTCTAAATGTGTTGGGTTTCTGAGGTGTTCAGCTTACGAAGATTTCAAACATATGTTATTAAGACAATATAACGAAGTAATGGGGGTGTAATTTGCTGATTTAACCATGTTTGTTAGTAAGCATGTGAAGTACAGTATTGTTCCTGAGTACTGATGTTACATGATACTAACTCTTTTGCAATTATTTGTGTGTGTGTGTGTGTGTGTATATATATATATATATATATAAAATTTGTAGTGTGTTTGTATCCACATGCCATTCTCAGTGAACTGGGAGATCGTAATGGTGAGGGGTAAATGTGAGCGGAAAGTTTGTTTATTTAAGGAACAGAGTGCTGGAAAAAAATTGTTCATTTTACTGCTGCTTTCATTTTCTTTTACTCTTTTGTAACCTGTCTGCAGTCAGTTTCTGTTTATATTCTACCTATGTTGCGTGTTCTGTGTGTCTTCAGTCGTTCTCAGCGAACAGATTGGAGGACTGAACGCAAACTGAATTCTGAGACATTTGGAGTTGCATCTGCACGTCGTGGAGGGTATCGAGGAAGAGGTTATTATGGCAACCGTGGCATGAGTGGTGGTCTGTACAGAGGCGGAAACTATCGAGGCGGCTACAGAGGCCAAACTGTGCAACGAGGTGGGAGAACCAGTAATGCAACCGGAAGCACTGGGGGACCAACAGGCAACTCCCAGCAGCGTGCTGTCAGTCAGCAAAGTAAGTTTATGTATATTTACTCAAAAATAAGATTGCTCCTGATTGTCATGCAGTTTTTAGAACCTCGGGAATCAGATGCCTCTAGTGGCCATGGCTTTAGCAACTCTTTGGTATGACATTACTACCCAGAGGTAATAGGTGTGGGAATGATTTCTGGAAGAAGGGAAACATTAATATCAAAAACATGTGGACTAATCATTTGTTTGGACCACATTCTCATGAAATTGATGGTCAAAAATTTCTTACATCAATTTTTTAGATTGAAATTCACTACATATGATAAAGTATGGCATTGTTTGTATATTGGGCCATGGTGGGGACCAGAAAAAGTGTTCAGTAACAGAATTTTAGTACAGGTGGGAGCACTAAATCGAGCATCCTGTTTTTCTTTGATGGGCTGATAGTTTGATTTTAGCTTCACATTGTGGTAACATTAAACCATTGTGGATCAACACTGAATTTGTTGAACAATTACAAGTATATACAGTAAATGCAATCACACTTGTTTTTACCCGTTACTGAAGCACAACGGGATGTCATTACTAAGGATCGTCAACAATTTCAGTTTAAAATCTGTTGAGCAGTTAGAAGAGGTGAAACATGTAGACTGACAAAATGTTCCCAATAAACATTCTTTTCTGAACTCATAAACAGTAAAATCTTTAGGGCAAGGAGGAAGAGAAATATTTCTGACAGCTTGGTAGAATGTGGAAGTGTAATTAGTTGGAAAGAAAAGTATATAAGTAGGGAATTACGGATTGGGTTATATTGCATTTTATTGGGTCATGTTGTTCATACTAACGGTGCTTTTTGTACATAGTCTTTCAGCACGTGACACTCTTGTGTTTTGTAAATAAAATTCTAGCCGAGTTGTTTGTGGAATAAATTACTAATACTTAACCCTATTTCAGGCAAGTAAATGTACAACAGAGAGCTGACCCAGGAATGTTGCAAGGAAAGAAGCAGCCACTGTTTGAATAACTGCCTCAAGAATTGTGGTGGTTATTATTGTTTATATCCCTCAAGCTATTTAGAAATTAGTCATCCCTCATGCAGCATAGGACAGTTGACTGTTGACACAAGGACTGAGGTGACTTTTTGTTTGAACTTGGAAGCTTCATTTTTGTTTTACTTTTTATGGCATCAAGAGGCTCCTGAAGAAAATAGATGTGGTTGTGAAGTGGGATTGTACACCTGCTTTTGCAGAGTGAAGTTGTGTTGAGGTTGTATCCTGATGGAAGTTGCAGGAAGTTTTCTTATATTGGAGCCTGGCTTCTAATCTGTTCAAGAAACTTCAGAAGAACATAGGTATTGAAGCTGCATGTTGTAATAGTATTGAGGGAATGCATTGCCACAATTAATTGTTAAGTTACATTACTATAGTTTATTATTGGAAGTTTCTGTGTACCTTGTACAATTCATTTCTGGTGTCAGGATCTTTTTCAAACTAAGGGCTGCCAAGCCTACTGAGAGAGACTGATGTATGAATGTAAGAGATCCAAGAGGAGTAATTAGTTATGGAATTTGATTGAACCTGGTAGAGGGTTCCCCTTCCGGAACTCAGGACAAATTATTTTATTTAGCTTGCTGCGTGTCAGTTTTAAGGCTCACATTACTGGAAATTAGGGGTGTGGTACATTTTTGTAGGTAAGAAAATATTAAATTGAAAAACCTTTATTTTTCTGTGAGAAAAATTTATATCAATGCAGTGGAAGTCCTGTATTTAAGTTTGGGGAATGCGAATGAAAAATTTAAGTCTTTCAAACATTTGGTTTGGTCTTTCATTGAAAGTTACTCTACTTGGCAGACTTTTGTTGGTACTGTGTGAAACATTAAGCTGGGTTTCGTGATCAGTCACTGAAGACATTAATTTAATGACTTATAGGCTATAATATAGTTGTAGCTTGAAGCTAGTACAATAATGAATTGTCAAATTTTTTTTATTTTATTTTTTCTATTGCTTAGATAATTGTTAAATGGTTCTGCTGATACACAAGAAGAAATGGAAATTTATATGGTAACTGTAAATTGGGAAAACTAGTTCCCATTTATGTTTGTCTGTTAGTCTTTGAGACATAATACATGGCCCTCAGTTGGTGCAAGGTTATGCACAGTGTGATAAAAGATAGAAGGTGTAAGGTGTTGCGAAGTATTTAATGACGTTCTGTGCTTAATGAAAAGTCTGTAATTGAATCTTTGTACACATTAAAAATGGACAAACAATTGACTCAATAGGAATTAAGTATATTACCACACGATTTATTTTTTTGTCATTGTATACGGTTAACCTCTGTGATACTGTACCTGGTGGATAGCATATTTAAGGGGAATAATACAGCCTACATGTGCAAATCCATGATAACTTGTTTGCATCTTCTTTAGTTACTCTAAGTGAACTTATTACCAACAAATTGCATAATAAAATTCTCTTATCCACATATATTAGACTACTACAACATGTTCTGTCCATTTCCTGTAGCCAACTTCAGGTAGAATTGATGTACTGAGGATATATATATATATGTGGAGTTAAAATTTAACTTTTCATCAGTTAATGGCGAGACTTAAACTGAACACATTCGAAGAGAATTCTACCAATTTCAAAGTTTTGGATGCACTTGATTTAATTCAAGTGGTGTGTAATTTTTATCTATACATATATATAGTTAACACCTTACGATAATATAATAGCATATGTATATTGTATCTTACCATTTATTGTTGACAAAGTTAAATTTTAACTCCACATATGTATCTCCTTTGTACATCATTCTTCCCTGAAGATGGCTAAAGGAAATGGCTGAAACGTGGAGTAGTTCACCATATTTGTGTAAGTGAAATTTATTATGCAGTTTGTCTGTGATAAAATTCATTCTCATTTAGTATTGGTGTATGTTGCATTTTATGGTACTTTCAGTGTGCAGGAAGTCTTTTCATTATAAACCTTCTGCTTCAAACACTACTTCCAGACTGTGTTGCTGCCTGATGTCTGTACTATTGTTATTTTGGTTTGGACAGTTTTGTCATTGCTGAAACTTACTATTTTTTTTCTCTTTCTCTTTTTCTTCTTCTACTTCTTCATATGGTGTGTGTGTGTGTAGTTGCAAGTAAATTTTTGCATATTGCTGGAAGTACCAAACTGGTTCCCTCTCCTCTGCCTCCCCCCTCTGCTCTTGCTGCATTCCTAGCTGAATGAATACAGGATTCCCACACCAAAGCACAGTTGGGATGTGAAGCTTCAGGCTAAGGTTAAGAAGATATTTGTATATCATGCATTATCACTTTGCCTCATTAAGAAAACTGAAGCATGGTTGTGCATTTTTTTAGTACCATGGATTTGCATTAAAATAGTCACTAGAGTCAGATACGTTGCATGTGTTTCTTTGAAAGAAAGGTTTTTGATACACAGTTGCACTGTTCTACACTGAGTGTAAAACACAGCTTTATTGGTAATGGGCACCCAGCGAGGTTGGTCTGTGGTTAGTATTACAATTATGAGAGAGACTGGTGTGAACAGATGATTACAAACACTGGATTATATTATTTTACAAAGTACTGATAGGTTTGTGTTTACATTACCACACTATTTTATATATGCACTTGGTTTCAAAATGTGTAGAACTTTATTGTACTAGACTAGATTGTACGACACTTCACGTCAGGCTGCAATGTACGGTGTTTATAACAGTACACAGTGGAGTGGCACTTTGTAAATTTGACTTCTGTGTTACAAAGTGTGTGACCAAAGAGTAATAACAGGGTGGAGTGTCTGTACTTAATGTTGTTGGAAACTGTTCCCTGTGATACTCACTGTTGAATGAAGACCTACAGATTCCAAATGCAAATTTTGAGAGTATCATTAAGTACAAAACTGGGAGCAAGCTAATACACGTGTATCATTTCCATCAAATAACATGTGTATGTTGTGTGTTAACAAGTTGTGGCATTGATTTGCTGTTATCAGATGATTAATAGTACTGAATCTAGAATTTAAAACATACCTGTCCGCCCAGATGTGGCATACACGTTCAGTTTTAAGTATAGAGCCGTCTACATATATATTCATGCATTTAAATGGGAACCACCTGCAGATCTTTAGATTTTAAAGCCAACTTTATTTTGAGACTTAATTTCTCATGTACATGTACTATAAATGATTGGATCCACCCATAAAATGAAAAACTATCAGTCAGGTACCCACGTGGATTTGGTTCTGTTGTGATGATGACAAATCATTGCTGAAGCATGTAGCCAAAATGTTGTGAAAACGTACATATGTTTTATGACAGAAATACTACAGATTATTATAACCATAAAAATCAGTAAACAGTATGCTACAAATAAACTAGAAGAATAAAGGCTCATGAAAATAGGTGTGTGGAATGAAACTTCTTTTGTGGCCACATCTCAAAATATTCAAATCTTATGTGCAGATGTAACTTTATTCACATATGATGTTCAGAGCTATTGATAAAATTTGTTGTCTTGTTCACTTCGTGGAGTATCAAAAGTGAATCTAGTGTTCTTAATTTTGTAATTGTCAGTTTCTTTTCAGTCGTCAGTCCATCATATGTAAGCAGTATGTATTTATTGAATATAACATTTTTCACCTATAAACTTGTCTTAATATCTCTGAATAACTGCCCTAGCTTATAAATACAACTTGTGAATTTACTTGGAAATACCCTGCTGTACAGCTGACTGGCCTCATTACAGGTTTGTGCATCAGTTTTTTTCATATTCACAAAAATGCAACATTTTTGCTTTGCAGAATAGCTTGCTTGCTGTTTGATCGACACTTGTGTGGGTGCACTGCATATTACACAGTAGCCTACATCTGCCTGCCTATCTCAGTAGCTACTTAGATGTTATGCCAGATTGAGTAGACTGATATACTTTTCACTGTATTTAGTACCTGTTGTTGGCCTTGTGCTTTACTTTAATGTGATGACATGCAGAAGGCAAAGCAATCTCAGACCACATCTGTTCGCCCCCACACAGCCTAGGATTGTGTGTATTCTTTTCGATCTCCCAATCACCCTCACAGCTTCCAGCTAGGAACACCATCATCTGGTAAACATAAGTAGTAATGTACTCATATTTGTTAATTAT
>Ga0136643_10016294_pt1 | contig 11171 bp, 6 predicted proteins | sample TergutLab28metaG_FD_96883 | JGI IMG/M metagenome (GOLD analysis project Ga0136643, IMG submission 96883) | Labiotermes labralis P1 segment gut microbial communities from Petit-Saut dam, French Guiana - Lab288 P1 (version 3) (version 3) | ecosystem: Host-associated > Arthropoda: Insects >... | reverse complement strand
TACTCCAAAATTTATTGAAGAAGTTTGTTTTTTGAAAGAGAAAAAAAAAAAAAGGGGGTTGATTGGAAAATATCGGGGCCCCCGGGAGGGGGGGGGGGGGACGGTAAAAAAAAAGGTCGCCGCCCCCCCCCCCCCCACCCAAAGCAAGGAGGCTAAACATATTTGTACTAAATTGGAAAGACTGAATCTCATTTCCAGGAAGACTTTGGCTTGTTCTGAAAGGGTTAAATTGTAAATCGACAAACAGTTATACTACCGTGAAAAGTATAAGCAACATAGTCAGGCCTGGGGCCCCCTTCCGGACCACCAGGCCCCGATAATTTGTACCGGCTTCCCCCTCCCCCTTTTGCCACCACTGGAATCTATGAGTTTGTATCTGACAAGCTGAAGCCACACAGAACGTGCAACTGACGTGCGTCACCAATCTCCTAGTTCTCCAGTACCTGTGTTCAATATATTTTACAAGGATTCGCCATTACAGTGGTTTAATATGACTTTGTTCCCGTGTTCTATAGAGTAGCCTAATGCAAAACAACTTCCGGCGGAGGACAGATGTGTAGCGCATTACTCTCCTTACCCATGAAGAACGCCCGAGGCCGATGCGTCGCGTTTCTCTGAAAGCATGCGTTCTAACAAATCAACCAGAGTTAGAACTATGTTCTGCTATAATGTCGACTTTTACTTCCTATGTCGGATGTAAATTTACATCACACCATTCTAACATCTCATCACATAAACCCAATCATTTTTCTTTTGTCGACAGCTCCGTTCTTATACACAAAACGACGGTTTCTCGTATGTGGGTAAATGTTCCTTAGCATAGAAATTCTACAGTTTTCGTTAATTTGATTTCGACTGTGAAGTTAATGAACGCATGGCCAGTAGTGCGGGCCAGCTGCGAACGTTATTCATACTTAGAAACATTATGAAAACGTTTCACATACCCGTTATCAGTTCTAGGGCTAGTTTCAACAAGATACCGAGAAGAAAAAAACAACTTTGTTAATTTAGACCCACCGCTTACATCTGTTTTCACCTAAATAGAGCCCTATTATTTGCTGTAACTGACATCGAATGGTGAGTCATTCAGCATAAACCATGCTTCTAGCAACTTACGTATGCACGCACGCACGCACGCACGTACGTACGTACGTACTTACTTACTTACTTACTTACTCTATTGAGCACAGTCCTTTTTGAGAAGCTACCCGGTTTTCACCTAGTCAAAAATGCCCCGCATTTTATGGAACCCAAACGTTCATTACCACATTCACAAGTGACGGCCATCTGTCTCTATCCTGAGCCAGCTCGACCCAGTTCATACCCCCACATCCCACTTCCTTAAGATCCATCTTAATATTATTCTCCCATCTACGCCTGGGTCTTTCAAGTCGTCTCTTTTCCTCAGGTTTCTCCACCCAAAACCTGTATACACCTCTCCACTCCCCCATACTTGCTACATGGCCCCCCATCTCATTATTTTCGATTTTATCACCCGAACAATATTTGGTGAGGAGTATAGATCATTAAGCTCCTCAGTATGTACCTTCTAGTAACTAGGTACTGTACATATTTATATCAATCCTGAAACGAGTTTTCCGTATAAGGATTTTGTTTCGATTTCTATTTGTTACTTCCAGGAACATTACTCCGTCCTCCATGGTGCTACGAACACAACATGTGGTTTTATATAAACACTATCTGACGAAGAAATCCAAGCCTAACAGAAAGTTTTACTTTTCTTCTTGTTAAGGAAAAAAGACAATGTCGGGCTGTAATGTGCCATCTTACTTCATATGCGAAACTCCGCCTTCATCAGTGTTTAATATTGGAAGTTAAATTTAAAACAGAACACCTTAACCTTTTAATATGGCAACCTTAACACGTTTTAATTCTACAGGAATTCTCATTCATCTGGAAATTCAGCGGTTTCCTTACTCTTTCCGATTATGCTAGAGATGCCACCGCAGAGACCTTCCAAGTACGGTGATTGAGGTTTTCGTAATAGGAAAAATTCCACGTATGGAAAAACATCAAATTCCCTGGAAAGAAAACAATTAACATTTTCTGTTGCATTTTATACGTTAAACAGCTGGGTCGAAACTTTTCTCGTGCCTGTGTCACAATTGTCGTTCACTGTTCCTTCTTTCTCTTGAAGATACTTTATTCAAAATCGTTTCTTAAACAAACTGTTTCTCTTCGCAACACTCGTCACCAAAAGCTCCACAAGAAAGAAACTGTAGTCTCAGTAAGTAAGGTAAAGGTAAATTTGTCCCTGTGCAAACCATGAAGACAGATAAGGGAGAGAAGAGGCAGCGCTTTGCACACTCTTAGCCTTGGCTATAGGAGCAATTTTAAGCCTCGGCCAATGTACTGCAGGTGAAATAACCCCCGGTACCATAAGAAGAGGTGACCGGATGGGCCCCAAAACTGGGCTGAATTTCGACGCCGTCTTTCAAAAGTTCCCTTTTCGGTAGGGTTCCCCAGAAACTCAGAGAAAGAATCTTCCAAAAAAAGATGTCTTAACCTTCTTTTGTGATTGCCACGTCTAGTTGCCGTGAATGGGAAGCATGCACTTATATCACAATGGAGTAACATTACCTTCCACAAAAATGACGTCAAGTTAAGTTTCCATATAAATACGTAGACTTGTTCATTGACGGTTTATATGACGAAGTGCTAATGATTAGGCCTACAAAGCTTAGAATGACAAAATAATTCGCAAATGAAACAAAAGGGATATTAATGGAGTCGGTCGTGGGCTAATTTGAGGTACAATCGTAAGAAATACTTGAACTGAAGGCACACAAAAAATGTCATTCAGGACATCCAGTCTCTGACGCAAGATTTGAAACAAAATTCTCCCAAACATTTTGCGACCGTGACGTTCGGTAGGGCATCTAAATTTTGTTTCCTGTATAAATATCAAAGGTAAAAATAGATTTAAAATCACAAAGAACGTATTTCGAAAATGCTTTCCCCATTTTCAAATCTGTTTTTCACGATGTATTTTAAATTCTGACCATCATTATGAAATCTCTCTCTCGCTCTCCACCCCAGTCACTCCCCACCCCACTCTTCCCCTCCCTTACATCGTGTAAGCGCTGTAAATGAGTTTGTGTGTGAGTGCTTGTTTTGTTGCCTTTTCGCGGTGTTTGAAAGTAGTGAGACGAGATGAACCGGTTGCCGCAAAGATGTGAAGTCACTACACTCACTCACGACTTGCCACTGCCGCTGTTTGTCACTAACCCGATCTGCCCGCTTTCGATGGCTTCATGCTCAGTTACCAAATCGCTTCTTTGTTTTCGGTTTAACATCCCATTTCATACTGCTTGCTCCGTAAACCGCAGACTAAATTTTTCTTCTTAGTAACTTGGGAGTTCAGTCCCCTGTTGGCTGAGACTTGCCGTCTATAGGCAAGTCTGTACGTCGAATATTGGACTAAATTCCGATAAAATTCCGTACTTCAACATACTGCTTGTGAAAATGTTTTCAGCTAGGCCGACATGCTCCGATAAACGCGATATAACAGGCTGATACAGCGGTAACAAATCCGACTCCCACTCAGGAAGCACACATTTCGAACTGGGCCCGTAAATGATAAGATCTGTCAGATGTATGTCACGCTTCTTTACCTGCCCCCAATCAAGTTCAGAAACAGTACCCTAAACCTTTAAAATCTACGACTAACCCGAATTATATTTAAATATGCCGTTCGTATAGCACAGTAAACACATTCCAGCTCGGTTAGAAAAATCAGTAAGTTAATGGCGTATAGAATAACGTTCGTTGTTTGAGAATCGTAAAAAAGCTCAAATACACTCTGAAGACACAACCTTTGAATGTTAAGCATGGTGGTACATAAATCAACGACTAGGCATTGGGATTAACCGCTTAACAACATAAGCAATGGCTGATTCCTGCCACTTCCTGTGAGCGTTATCATTCATAATTGCCCTCTCGTTATGCGCCGTATAAAACTGTGATTTATTTGTAATAGCTTCACGAGGGGAACAACGGCTCCTGTTACCTGTGACCTTTCAAACATTATGCAAAAAATAAAATTCTAAACTTAAAAACACATAACACTTATATACAGCCTCAATACACTGAATTATCCTATGTCGAACATTTAAACAAGGGCTTGTAGATACATTCCGAAATACATTAAAGTACTGGCCATACACGGAATAAATGAATATGTGAAGATATCCGTATAGTCGTATATGACATTTTTACACGTTTAGCTATCCAAGACCATGGAGCACAGTCCTTCATGAGAATCTAATAGGTCCTCATCTAGTCAAGAAATTCCCCGCATTATATGGAACCTGAAGGTTATTACCGCATTCACATCAGCCGCCACCTGTCACTATTCTGAGCCAGATTAATCCAGTCAATTACCCCCCTCCCACTTCATGAAAAACTATTTTATTTTTATTCTCCTATCTCGCTTAAGTCTTCGAAGTAGTCTCTTTTCCTCAGGTCTTACCACTAAACTCCTGTATGCACCTTTCCTGTCTCCCAAGTGTTACATGCTCCCCCCATCTCGTGCTTCTTGATTTGATGAACTGAATAATATTTTGTGAGAAGCGCGTAGCATAAAACTATTATATAGCTTTCTTCGCTACCCAGTTTTCCCGTCCCTCGTAAGGCCAAAATAACTTTCTCAGCACCGTCTTCTCGAACACCATCAAACTATGTTCCTCCCTCAGTGTGAGTGACCAAACTGACACCCATACAAAATAACAGCCATATTACAATTCTCTATATCATAGCCTTTACATGTTTTGATAGAAAACTAAAAGTCAAAAGATTCTGCAGCCAATGTTAGTAAGAATTCCCTGACTTCAGTCTACCCTTAATTTCTTCATGAATGGAATTTTTATTTGCCAACAATTTAGCAACTATTCGAAATAACAGAATTTCATCTTCGTTTCTTTTAAAATTTTTTAGGTACATTTTACGGGTATTTAAAGCAGCGTACAAAACGTTTTAGGGTGAATAATAGGTCACAAAATTCAGCATGCAGATACACCGCACACGTTCCGCCTGATATATTTCCACGGTGTTTCAAAATTAATTAAATTTTTCGTTTGAAAGTAAAGGGAGCGAAAATTGTTACGTGCCTAAACCACTCAAATTTAGGTACAAGACATGATATTTTTCTGGAGAACTAGCTCTGCAAAATGATGCATACTTCCTAATGTAAAGAAACACTTTTCTGTGTCCAAAGTACTAATAGTTTATTTTAAAAGAACAACATTCAGGCCTATTTACTGCGGAGTAAATTTTTTTAACTCTCATTCTTTGCACAGGTGAATACTGTAGAGACAAATCTCGCGCTGTGAGACTGGCCTTCTCAGAGCGGCGTCGATAAAATTTTAATTGTTCTGGGATTAAACGCTGTGTCGATCGGCTAATAGTAACCGACGTTTCGCAGGCTCTTACTGCCTTCATTTCCAGTTAGCCAACTGTACCTACAGTCCATTGTTAGAATGTGCAGTATGACTGACGAGATACCACTCTTCTGAGAACCGAACACAACGAGGAAGTGCAGACTGAGGTTACTTCGTATTCTAGAGGTTCACTAGAGCGACCAGTTCCATTAATAGGTTTATAGCAAGTTTCTTCGGTTGGTGAAGGTCATTGCTAGGATGTCATTCCTTCCATTATTACCATCATGAACGTCGCCGGTTTAACACTACAAATGCTGCATTTTTACCGCATACTGCGTTTATTTGGTCCGAATAATTCTTACAACAAACAACGATTTGTCTTTTACCGCATCACCAATATATCTATTGACGCACACTGTGTTCTCTGTTCTCTGCAAGATAAAAATTAGGACAGGATCTTCTCCGAGTATTTTGGCTTTCCCCTGTCAATAATATTCCACAAATGCTACATAATACATTTATTTAAATACTAGGTCTTCACACAAAGCAGTGCTGTTACAGATATACGATATAACTGGACAGAAGGGTTCTTCACCTTGTCCTAGTCTTAAAGGGATCAATTATCTGTACACCTAGGTGCATTAATTGTTCTCTAAATCACTACTTCACGTGTCCAGAAACGTCTCTCCTTCCATCCACAATTTATATTCAAGAAACTGCTTTGATATTACAATTAGTGTAACTGTGTATTTGTATTGTACCCAATGTTTTCGGTTTTCCTCATTTGTGGAAAAGATTTGGAACCTTTAACTTCCCTGTACTGTTGTTATTTGTCGACGACGCCTGTAGAAGTAATATAAAAACGTTTTGCTGTTTCGAGTGTTAAAAAGACCTACCAGGGTGTATTTTCGCATCAACAAGAAAGACGACAATGACAGAAAGCAGTCTTATAATGAAACCAATTTCGTTTGCAGTGATGAATAAATTACGAGGAGTGCAGCGTTGGAGCTTTCACAGAAATGACATTTATACGTTGGCAGACAAGTGCTCTATCTGTCGAATGAAATAACTTGAATCTGAATTGAATTATTTATTAAAATATTCAATTAACTCAGCGCCTGTCTGGAATATCTTGTTTAAACCTACGGAAAATGAAGAAGGTTCGGATTGTGGTGTCCGTCCCGACGCCAAAATCTTCACTTGCCATTATATTCCGAAATTTGTTCTGACGACACGCCGACACAAAGACAGTATTCATCACTTCATAAGCGCAGTTTATTTCGTTCTCAGATGTATCTAGTTTGGACACTGAATACAGAAAAAGACAGAGATTAATGCATCTGTCCTTACAGGATCATGAATCAAACTCGAATGCACTGTGACACACCAAATCTCGATACGAAGCGGTGATAATGGCTCGTGTATTATGGTCAGCCGTATCACCACTGATGACGCACTGCATTACTTACAAAGCAACAGCCGGTACAACTACAATGCATCATTAGCAGCTAAGAATTGAAAGTGTTATAGATAGCACAGAGAAGTAATACACTGGGGCTATTTAATGCAGTGATACACTAAGGGATTCGCTTCATCTGTACGTCTTTTATGGATGGAACAGTGAAGCTCTACTTGACCATTTGAATGCCGTTTGAAAGTTCACTTATGACGAACAATCTAACAAATTAATCAAATTATACAACGGTGTAGAATCTTTCCTAAAACACCGGCACCTACTCGGCTAGTGACAATATTCTCCACGTAAGAACTGGTAGTTTCTCTGTCTTGTCTACAAAATTCTGTTATTGGATCCAAACGTAAACAAGGTTAATTCAACTAACAACCTCATATGTTTAGTTATGACCCATTTTATTTTAATATTATCTTCCTACATATGCCTAGGTAATGGTTTCCTACTTCATTATTCACCGACCCACAATTTTATATGAAATTCTTATTTCCCCATAGGTGTTACATACCCCTTCCACCACTTCCAGTTCCCTCGTCAGATCTCTTTGGATGTTTAGTAAGCAGTATGCAACTTTTCCTCGTGTAATATCACCCATTCATGTGTTAACGCCCTATTTCTTCGGTCGAAATATTACTTTCACCTAGACAAGTCGAAAAGTAACTGTAAACAAATCTGGATTGAGAGAAACAAGAACATATGAGAAGACCTGACGGCAACCATATTCGTTTAAATTACTGGTTAACAAGAAATTGACAGCCAAACCGTTCGCCGCAGATTGGGGAAATATTACACAAAACAAAAGCCATAAATTTTGAGAGTCTGTCTCAAGACACTTTACACAGCTACGGACGTTGTGGAAATGACTCATGCCAGCGTGTTCAAGAGGCTCTTTTCTAAGCCAAACAAATATTTAAATGCGCATTCAGTGAATAACAAAACTGCATTAATAAAACAAGTGTTGATTTACGAAACTGAACAAGCCAACAATGTGTGTTCAGACCTTTCCTGTTATTAGATGGAAATATGTGAAGTATTAAGATGTGACAGGCTAGTTGGGTTCGGGTGAATGGGGACGAGGTTCAATGGCTTTCTTTAAAAAGGTAACGATCCGTCCAGTTTGATCAGCTGAGGTGTTTATCCTCGACAACAAGAAGTACAGTCCATTCGTGGTGAACACAACTTTGACTTCAATTAAAATTAGACCGAATATTAACAGATTTAAATTCCCAGATGAAATTAATCTATGGTACAAGTTTGTCATGATAGCGCATAATTGAATATATTTTGATATAAAGACACGATGATACAAAAAAAACTTTATAAAAATTTTGATATGCAATGAATTCCTACATTTTCTAAATAAAACATGCGTTAATAATAAAATATGAGATCATTTACATATACGGATTCAAGGACTTTTAATTTAGAGTCGTTAACTCACTTTCATTGCATTATTTGCTTGTCACATTTGTATCACAAAAAAAAAAGACTGCAAATGTGTTATCTTGCTTTGCTGTTAACTAACTAAATAGCTCTCACCTTAAGAAATACGAGGATGTAGCTTCTTTCGCACGTTGAAAGGAAATATGCTACGCGTTCGTAGACTAGGCTGTCCTGGCTCGGGACAAAATTGTGCATTGGATTATTGTTTCACTTCCAATGTTTACTCACGTTCCACGACGTTCTGAAGACCAGGTAATTAGTTCCACTTGAATAATCATATTAATGTTCAAAAGAGCTTAATATAAGTGGCGAAAATGATTTGGAAAAAAGCTGCACTTTCTAAATAAGTGCTTATGGAAATATTTGGAACAGATGGACGCAATGTAGAATGCAGCATAAGAATCACACAAAAGGATACTATAAGTACAACGGAAAATTACGGCCCGTACACAAAACTCGGAAGAAGAGAAAAAATGCATACAGATTTTGTGGAAAGTCGTAACTGAGAACAAAATGCAACAGGGAGGATAATATTAGGAAGGAATAAAGAGACAAGAATCTCTGGACTTTGGGGGGGTGTTGTTGATATTATTCGTTTAAAATATTCCATAATACCGGACTAATATGAGCGACGAATGTTACCACAGAATGGTATGTTTAGTTACTTACTGGTGCCGAACATGAAGCACGCACAGGGAACTAAGAAATATATAAAATGTTTGGTCGAAGAACATCAAAGGAATATATTTAAAAATCAAGAAAAGAGACTGCTGTTTAATCCCAGGCGTACGTGGCAGGAAAATAAGAAAAGAGAACATAACTAACCGAAGATAATATCCAATTGCAGGATCTTGTGAACACGGCGCCAAAACTTCGTTTTCCACAAAATCACGGGATTCCTCCGCAATCTTATAACTGAACTATAGCTGACTTAGAAACGACCCTACAGGTGATTTCTTTTTTATCAACATTTAGCAGCCTGACGAAGAGTAACTTTCCTCTTTTTATGTCTATAGAAGAAGCGACAAATGAAGATATTTTAACTCTTCGGATATTCATTCGTGTATATATCTAGTATGTAAAACAATCCATCTCAGGCCTCAAAGAGAAAAGAGTCTGTTTCCACCCCAAAGACCAGACAGTTGACGGTAAACGTTTATTGTCAGATTCATAAGCAGCACTGGATAAAATGGAGAGCTTCTTAATGTTATGTCAGGTGGTACATGAAGTTACCACTGGGCTCTAAACTCTTAAAAGTTTTTTAAATCGTCAGTTCCATCAAGAGGTTGCATCTTCTCAATAACAGCCACATTAAGACAAAGTCTACAGCCGTGTATCTCACCGCAAGGCCTTCAAATGCCATAAATCAAACAAGTTCAAACCGCATGTTTCCAAGTAACCATAAAACACGCGTACGGTGACGGACATGTGGTGGCATTGCATTGTACGGTTTTATTTTATGGTCATACATCGTAAGAGAAGTGTACAAGTATCATTACGTTTAAATGAACAAACAGAACGTGTGATATCATTTCCTATAAACTGCTGCTAACAAACTGGTGGTAGCCAACCCCGTTTAGGCGGACGAGAAATATTTCATGGTGTTCGCTGAAGAGAATACGTAAAGGCTGGATATTTTGTGTGCGAATACAGCTACTGTTAGGGGAATCGTACAATAAAGTACAGTGGTGTGTTTCCATAACTCTCTCGTTTTAAATAAAAATAATATTTTTAGTCATTCCACATGCGTATCCGACGGCACATGGTGATATTAACTCGCAGGCAAATCCCAGATTTTTTCTCGCTTTAATAAGCTATACATAAAGTTCGTAGTTGCACCGTGCATGTTGATAGTATCAAGTCCTTTATTTGTCCAACTAATGCACACAAATTATTATAAAATTGTTAAACAGTTAAAATCATTTAAAATTATAATAGTTGTTCCAACATGTTTAGGTTTACATAAACCATCATCAGGGAGCTCTCAGGCTGTGCTTCGCTAAAGTTATCGGTATTGTGGCTGCATATGCAGCCACATGCAGCCACATGCAGCCACAATACCGATAACTTCAAATAACGGTATGTAACCGAAGTCAACATTGAAACTTTAGCGAAGCACAGGCTGAGAGCTCCCTGATGATGTTTTATGTAAACCGAAACATGTTGGAACAACTATTACAATTTTAAATGATTTTAACTGTTTAACAATTTTATAATAATTTGTGTGCATTAGTTGGACAAATATAGGACTTATGCATAAAGTGTTTGAAACAAGTGTTAAGAGATCAACTTGTTTTAATTCTTCGAGAAAGGGATGCATGGATTGGAGTTTGGGGCCTTCTACTATAATGAAATTCCACATTAACCGTATTTTAGTTTATGACTTTAAATAATCATAATCACAATCCTGTTCCAAAGCCGTATACACTAAGCAGTCGAGGGTGTCTTTAATTAATCTTGGCAGCTTCGTGAGCAGATCGTTTGAAAGCAGAATAGGCACAGATGTTTTAAACGTTGCCATCAGCGGGTTTAGTTAGCCGGTGATCTTGTGTTAAGTTCATTTCACACCAGTGCATTGTAAATGGGGTGCAGCAGCTTTTCTGTGCTCAAGGGTCATGCGGAAGTCTCCGAAGCCTGCACGGGACGCAAACCAGTTGTTGAAAATAAAGGGTACTTTTTTCACGGAAACATTATTTTATGTTACGAGATTAGTAGACTAAAATTAGCGTTGATTGTGAGTGTTACTGCAATTGATTATGATTTAATTTAAAGGGCGTACATTAATTTTTGGGACTGGAAGAACATCAGTGAGAAGGTTACTTCCGTTGTTTTGACTGCTATTTTTTTTTTTAATTTTT
>Ga0136643_10016293_pt1 | contig 11171 bp, 6 predicted proteins | sample TergutLab28metaG_FD_96883 | JGI IMG/M metagenome (GOLD analysis project Ga0136643, IMG submission 96883) | Labiotermes labralis P1 segment gut microbial communities from Petit-Saut dam, French Guiana - Lab288 P1 (version 3) (version 3) | ecosystem: Host-associated > Arthropoda: Insects >... | reverse complement strand
GTTGGTTGGTTGGTTGGTTGGTTGGTTGGTTGGTTGGTTGGTTGGTTGGTTGGTTGGTTGGTTGGTTGGTTGGTTGGTTGGTTGGTTGGTTGGTTGGTTGTTTGGTTGGTTGGTTGGACGTTTGATTGGTTGGTTGGTTGGTTGGTTGGTTTTTTGGTTGGTTGGTTGGTTGGTTGGTTGGTTGGTTGGTTGGTTGGCTTATTGGGGTGGGCAAGTACACTACTGCCCTATCTTTTAATGAATATGCAAATGCAGATAAGAACACAAAACCTGTCGTTACAGCCGATAACATTTCCCCAGTTTCCACACGGATACACCAACCTGCTGGGTCATGCTGATACCAAATAATCTTTAATCATTCATTCGGTTGTTACATTACGTGTATCTACTTTCTTTGCCTTTGGAACATAGAAGGAAGGCCTCTGATTCAAGCACGATCTGCCATAGCATCCCGTCTGAAATGTGCTGCATGAACATAACATCTGCTGTTCTGCTCCTTGAGAAAATTCCACTAGACTGAGAGAAATAAAAGAGTAGATTGAGTCGGTCATGTAAAACGTTTAATTTTAGAACTCATCTCTGAGCACAGGATGTCACGTTCTTTAGACAATGACCCTTGAAGCAACTTCCGGTAAATGCAGTGGCTCGGTCGATCAGAGCAAGCCAGCGTCAGGTACCTACAACGTCTTATACGACAGACGACAAGAATCAGGGTGGACTTAACCACGCTGCAAATGCCCTCTGCCATTTATTGCAGCTCACTGGCACTGATAAAGGTAAAGGTCCACTCTGTACTTTATTAAGTACCGCGCAACTAACAAGCATAGGAGAGTGGAGGTTTAGACCCACGTAATCATAATCACGACAAATTTGGTGGAATAGTAACAACCTGGGGAAACTGCACTTGGTAACCTACTGGATAGGAGACTAAATGTGGCCCAAGAGCTACTCCGGACGTTGTGTAAAAGAGACGAAACTTTTCCCGATCCCGAGTGCCCAGCCGCCCAACCGACAGCCTACACACTAGTATTATGTGCTGATGGGCATAAAATTTAGTGGAGGTAAATTTCTGTAAACAGGGAAATTTGTCTTGGCATATAGGCATAGACTTCGTCGAATACACGTGCCCTTATTGAGGTTAGGTGTTTTTGAAGAAATTCCACTGCCACTTGAAGAGCAAGCACACAAATTTCGAAATCTACATTTAAACATCAAATGTACTTCAATACTGACGACTCAAGCGTATCCTCCACTGCTTCCATTTCCTGTTCCTCTTCATCACTGCACTCATTTGGTCACCTTTAATTACCAATCTCCCAGTTACCAACCTCCCAGTTACCAATCTCCCAGTTACCAACCTCCCAGTTACCAACTTCCCAGTTACCAACCTCCCAGTTACCAACCTCCCAGTTACCAATCTCCCAGTTACCAATCTCCCAGTTACCAACCTCCTAGTTACCAATCTCCCAGTTACCAGTCTCCCAGTTACTCCTCCGCAGCACCAACTCCAGCCGTCTGTTATGTCTGTACCTGTCTTTTTCCGCGTGTCTTATTTTTCTATCTAGAAGTTGTAGGCAGAATTCCTCTGTTACATTACTTTCTACCTATCAAACTACATGGCACCACATTCCAAAAGACGGTAATCTTCAGTAAAATCAATGACTCTTTATGGGGCACAGACCAACGCGGTAGTGTTTCGGCCATGACAGTGAGAAGTTTGTGTTGAGCAATGCAACCCCTCAACAGTACAAGAGAATGCGTATCTGAAATAACAGCGTAGGGTGTAGGAATCTTCTCATCTATCTTGGTCAAGCTGAGGAATGGTAGCTGTCAGTACCGTTCCTACAGCAGCTTCCGCACATAAAGCTTATTCTTCATACCTTGACGCCCCCGACGGTGAATACATTACGTGTAATGACTGCGTCCGGAGGTGACAGAAAGATGAGAATGTGGCAGGGGACGCACAAGAAATATGTTGATGAAAACATAAAGACTCGTCTTCTTTACGCCGCTTGAAAATTTGTGCACACATATCCTATTCTACGGCCTATAATGCCAGGGGATCTGGATTCGATTCACAGAGATATTTCTCTACGTCACAACTTCCAGAGTAACTTGGTGGGTTCCACCCAGCCTTCTTACGGTAGGCACCGTGATTAAGGCCACTGAACAGTGAAACTCAAGAAGAGACCTTCATCCAGTACTGGGGTTAAGAGTGCGTGGAACTGCACACTATCGCCATTATTCGTCCTCGTGGCGTGGTACCTAATTAAGCACAGGGGCAAATTTGTTTGTTTGAAAATGTAAAGTGAAATATGTAGAGTTGTATTATCCTGAATTATCACGAGGTAATAAGGGCAAACTGCATATTCCCGTTACAGTTACCCCATTACAGGCCTGAACAGGCCCTTAGGGGTCCAAGGGGTTGAGGCTCCCAGAATTTGTCGACAAATGGCACATGAAGGTGGTAACGTTGTCGGCCCCAAGCGCCAACCGCTATTACGTCTCATTTCTCTTAGAGGCTGAGACTAGCCCCGCAAAAAAAAATCCCAATGACCCATCGGGATTCGAACCCACGACCTTCCATCTTGTAGCTCAGTGTCTCAACCAACAGCGACACAGCGTACCCCTCCTGTCATCAGAATTACTTCTAGTATTGACTTACATATTTCTAAAGCATCTGTATGTATCAAAAACAGCTGTGCTTATCTCTACAGCATTTGTGTGTACCTCTAATGTACCTGCGCCTATCTGTAAATCATGTACGGTACGTATTTCTAAAGCATATGCTTATCTAAAGCAGCTGTATGTGTCTCTTAAACGTGTCTCTAAAACATCTGACCCTATCGTAGGCAAATGCAAGTAACTCCACGTTGTCGCTTTAATGTTCAGCTTACGGACAGAATTTTTCTTGAGTTTTGCTTCTTAATTTATAGTTTCCTTTATCTATGCCGCCAGCGGCACGCGATATGTTGCGTAAGACGGTAGCATGATTAATGAACAATAAATAGCCGTGTAAGTGGAAGGAAGTAACTGTGACCCAATTCAGATACTTCCCCGGGACTTGTCTGGAAGTAATTTGAAACCAGGACAAACGTCATTCTGGAAAGCTGATGCCCCGGCCGAGTTCGAAGCAAGTACCTACTGAGTATAATCTGAACCATCTTGCTCATTGATTTAGTCCGAAAAGCTAAGTCAATCAGCTTCCTCTCCGTTAACAGAACACGAAGATTCAAGGCGTATTCACAAGATCTCGCCAGAGGACTATATCCTGAGGAAGACGTATGAAGCTCGCATCCTCACATAGGCTAACATTGCGGATCGGCTTCTTGATTTCTCATTAATGTCTTCGTCTTGCAAGTTCCTCAGTTCTCACCCAAATTTTCATACATTTCTCAGTTCTCTTGTGCACGTCATATGTATCGCGCAGGTCAAATTGTCTCAGTTCATCCTCCTCACAAAATGACATCTGTACTGTTTACCAGTACGAAGTACTCTTTAAAAAAGTCTTGCATGCTTTTGTATGAGAATTGATTCAGTTATGTTATAAAGACAGTCTCTAACTGCATATGTCGATGTAAGTACAATCACATATTATTATCATTAATCGGAAATTTACTTTATTTCAATAATATTTCATTAGTTAATTAATATTAATTAATAAAAGATATTAATAATCAATTAATATTAATTCATTATTAAACCGCAATTAGTTTTATTAAAATGGTATGATGTACTTTGTTGTACGGTTGGTTCACGTGAGATCTGAGTATTTTATGGAGATGAATCTTACAGCTACTCTTTTGTAGAAAGTAATGTTTTGTAATTCGTTACACAGACTGGGAACTACAGGGTATCACATTCCCAAAAGCAGTGAACTTCATTCAGAGGCGTTTCTTAATTTATATGAAGTGTGACAATGGTTTGCGTACCACTACAAGTTTCGAGTTTCGGGCAGGGCGTAGTCTAAACTTACCGAGAGTTTTCGTGGTTTTCCAATGTCTCTCAAGGCAAATAATGGGGCAGCACCTCTAAGCGAAATTTTAGCGTCTCACGATTGAAGCCATGAAAACTGCCGTCTTCTAAGGTGAGGCCATGTGTTCTGGCATGAGAGCACTTACGTTAGTGGAACTTGTCACTTTCATCATCGGAGTGCTTGAACCGTAAAAAAGCGATACATAAAACCGCGTGGAGAAATGCAGATACAAGAACATCATCAGTAAACAATAGGTGTGGGTATCAGTCAATAACACAACAATATCTAAAAAGATGTTTAACCTTTTGGCGCCGGAAATATTTTTTAAATTTTAGCACATCCTGTATATAAAATGTGAATAATACAGGAACCAAATATGTTAGAATTATGAAAGAAACTGCATTTTGAAGAGAAAGAAACGGAGAGTATATACCATGTTTAAAATATTCAGTAATTATATTTGGTGAATAAATATATAAAATGCAACTTTAGAGTTTAGCGGTGCGGTACGACCACTATAGTTGACATTAGGCGTCTAAAGGTTAATAAAGGATGAAGTAAACTACATGTTTCGACCTAATGTTTATATACACACAACGGGGATGGCTCATTTTAGAACATCATCAGACTCATAAACGTAAGATATGAAGAGTGTATACCGTCAGTTAACCCGAAGATACAGATATTACGCAAAATAAATCATGTTTCCAACTGCCAGCTACTGGCATTAGGAAATGCTGGACAGAAGCTGAAGAGAGTGGACCTCGGCCTTGTAGGAGGAAGGGGCACGTCATGTTTCCTCAACGGAGCTGTATCCGGGGAAGGGTAGACACGCCCGCGTGACATTTATACAGCCAAACACCCCATGAGTATTGCAAACTCAGTCACAGCAGTGTAACGACGTAGTAACAATAGGATGGAAACACAGCACGCAGATCCTCTAAACACAAAGAGGGTATAAAAAACAGTTATCTGCGTTTGTGAGACAAGGCACAGCGATGTGTGGGTGTCGACAACATCCACCAGACACTGGACGAAGAAGATCGTTATCTGAAGGCACCAAAAAAAGAAATAAGAACGCCACTACGTAGATGACGGCGGTCAGGCTGCGTACTGTACAACTTTAACCCCATAAGGGGTTTATGTTAATCTTCTTAACGTAGAAACACAATCCATTTAATAAAATCAACAAATTCACTAACTTTACAATTATACTGTTTACACACAATTTATAATAACTCCGATATGTTTAGATCTTCTTGGTCATCTTCAGGGGGTTAATTAACATCGACAGAGCAAACATAAAAACATTGATGGATTATTAAATACATTAAACTTTGTCCATAAAATGTTTGTAGATGTTATAAAAGCTGTTGTAATAGTGCAGAACTGATTTGTGAGAGCTAGAGGTTGTAGCATCAGAGATTTTTACAATGGCTCATAACAGGAGGATGTCAAGTTTATGTTTTAGAAGCCAGTAATGTATCCATGTTTTTACATAAGCTCTACTGATGTTAGGTAATTCCGTGAAGAAGGTCAAGGTAGATCGAAACATGTCGGAGTTCTGATAGATTGTGTGTAAAAATATAATTTTAATATTAGTTAATTTGTTGGTTTCATTACACTGATTGTATATAAATGCACCGACATCAGTAGCATTAAGTAGGAACACAGGTCTTACAAGTATCCATTCCTCACGCGATGGAGTTACTTTCGTCTTCGATATCACAATATGTAGTAAATAAAATTTCAAATAATAAGTAACATTGAAATTAAGAAAATGAATTGTCACACAATTAAAAAATGTTGAAAAATAATTCCAACTCATAGCTTGCACATCGTTGTCATAGCACTGGCTAGCGTACATACACGTACAGACTAGCTTACATACACTTACAAACTAGCGTACATACAAGTACATACACGTACTAGCGTACATACACGTACAGACTAGCGTACCAGGAACATTTCAGATATTCAGGTGCTCTCCAGGTACGTCTTCACTTCAGGTTCTTCAAATAATCTTGTAAGCAAGCCGCCCATTTCCGTACGTGTGACAGGCCCTCCATTCATCTCAGTCTTCTCTATTTCATCGTTATAATAGTATCTGATGAAGAATAGAGATCACCACGTTCCACACTATAACAATTTTTCCATCTACCTGTTACTTCCACCTTCTCAGGTCTAGCCATTCTCCTCAGCATGCTGTTCTGAGTTACCCTCACTCGAAGAACGGCCCTTGTGTTAACAAATATCACAACAGTTGTTCAGTAACTTCAAGCAACAAAATCACGCTTAGTAAGTTGCTTGCAGGGATGCTTCTCAAAAAAATTTCGAAATTCATAAATCTCACGCTATCACATTCATAACACTTTAAATTATATCACACCCTGAGTCCAGTGAATCCAGCTCACTCCTCCAAAAACCAATTCTCTGATCCACTTCAGTATTATCTTCCAATATGAACCCACACACACACACACACACACACACACACACATATATATATATATATATATATGTATAAATATATAAACTTAATTCAGCCCCACTCAAACGCCCTTTATGTTGCCACCATAATAATGATAATGAAAATAATCCACGATGCTCCTCTTTAACTAAAGACCAGTCAGAAGCCAGAAGCTGATCGCTCATCTCCATCTAGTACTTAAATTAAGAAATAGCGGATTCCTTCTTCTACTGCCAAATATGTCTTCATGACGTGCATAGGAACCTGTCCCACAATTGCTTCCACACGTAATCAAATTGAACTAATTTAAACTTAAAGGGGAACGTTCATATAAACAGTGCTAAACTTCCAGCACAATCAGTGGCTTGATCTAGGAACGGAATGGAAGACAACCAGTGAATCCCATTTATATAACTTCCTAATAAAGACTGCGATATTCGGTTGCCTTGGAATAATTCCCCGATTAAAAGAACATAATTATCTGTGAATAAAAGTTCTGTCAACTCTCCATTATTTAAATACACTGACTGAACCGAAAACCGCAGTAAATTAGCAAAATACTGATAATGTTCACAGTAACTAGTTACGGAATTACTAAGCACCAAAACCTCTCCTACAGCCAAACACGATGCACTGATACATCGTGTTACGAAGTAACAAAAGACGGGCAATTCACGTATAACGTAACACTGAGGCGCGCTCCTGTACCCATTGTAGCTGTGGAAAAGCAATAAGCACTACATATTATGAGTGTCGTAACCTCAGTATTCAGCACGGAATGAGCGTGTGCCATTCTGTAATCTGTGGCCTACCCCGCTCTACAATATTTTTCTACATTATCTCATAAACGGCACGATTTAAAAAAAAAAAAAAAAGAAACCTTATGAAACATAAAATGTGCCTTTTGATTTTCTCTAGAAGGTTTGTCTGAAATATTTCTCATTCTAAGTAGAACTGAGAGGCATATGATCAAAAATGTATATTGGGCTTCATGTAAAGTATCGGCTATTCTTGTCAGATTTTAATAAAACTTGAATTTTCTTGACAGAGCTTCGAGAAATATTCAAACATAAAATTTCATGAAAATCCTTCCAGTGGAAGCCGAGTTGTTCCATGCGAAAGAGACGTGATGAAACTATTAGTCGCTTTTCACAATTTTGTGAACGCGCCTACACACGGTCATCTCCATAGGCAAGATAAATCACTCAAAATTCACAGACGGTTTTCCAAACGGTACGTTGGTGACATTGACGGAATCTAGATTATCAACTGAGAAGCTTCATTGTCTCTGTTGTTTTATGATACATAGAATGACAGGATCCTGCTTCTTGCTGTCCCATGGCCTTGCTGGCTCTAAGAATTTGCAGGTTTTAGAATTTTGTAAAGAAAAAGTATTCATATGATGGTAGGTATTCAAAGCCCAACAACACATACACTTCAGCCTCTGAACAGGTATTCTCCAAGCCTGTCAAGTCACATTATGATAATGATTATTTCATTTATTGAGAAAACAAATGAAACTTCAATTTTCTCGGCAGATTTTCGAAAAATTATCAAATATCAAATTTCACGAAAATCCGTCACTGGGTGCCGAGTTCTTCCATGCGAACATGCAGACATACGGAGAAGAGGAAGAACAGACAGACAGACATGACAAAGCAAATAATCTTTTCATAATTTTGCCAATGCGTCTATCAAGGAACAAAATGGATCTACCTGTAAATTCTCTTTACGTTATCGCCGACTTAAAAACAACACATGTGATACAAATGGCCTATAACGTGCAGGATTCTGGTGTGAATCCTCATACCAGACCATGCTGGCTGCTTAACTGTAAGCGTGCATTGCCAAGTTGTCTTCACCGACATTCAGCGTGCGTCACAATGCGGCAGCCCCTAACAAGCAGCTCATTAGAACACTCCGTACTTTTAAGTTGGGTCCTTCGTCCCTGTAACCCTAACCCTGCATTTGCCTAGTTACAGAGTACGGAGCACCTTATATGTCATTTATCTGTCTACATTTTATTCGCGTATTTTTTTCAACATTACGTAAAACACATCACTATTAACACAAGACGTATTTCCTGCAAAAGTACACTTTTTATATAATTTATAAACCGATATTTTGCGGATACGATTTTAGAAAGTCTATGTTCTTAAGGAGGGAGTGTACACGTATCGCTGGTAGCCTAACTGTCCGTTCCTCTAGGGGAAATCCAGCAGAAGAGGAAAGAAGCGACAACAAGGAAACCAATCTCCTCAGTTCACCTCTCTAGACCCAGAAGCATGTGAAAGGGGAGATACACAAAGAATAACGAAGTAAGAAAACAAGAGAAATTCTTTAACCATAAAAATTACACATTTTTCTTTACAAGAAGAATGTCTTCGTTCTTCGACACACGGAATCAGAAGACGCTGAGGCCTGTTCGTTATGAGTCAAGATCGATAAAAGCATCAAGGCATTCTCCCACAGCACAGCAAAACCTGCTCATAACGGAATAGTACAGGACATAGTAACACACGTAAATGTTGCCCAGATGAAATTTCGCCGTGTGTAGACTACGTGCTTATATTTTAAGGTCGAAAACAAAAATTCCTACAACGTAGAGTTCATACACTGTAACAACGGTTTGTAGATAAATCTAATGATGCAAGATTTGCTACTTTAAATAGTAGGTCACTGGGCCAGTCACTCAGATAGCTCAATCTAAGAAACCCACCAGATTAGATGCTTTTTTGCCTGAAGAAAGAAGCAGAGCCGGCTTCCGAAAACTCATGTTTAAAAAATGAGACGATGGACAAAGTCCAAAAAAAAAGGAGATTATGTCAACGAATCATACAACTGTGTCAAGTACTCCTTCGCTGAATTTTTGTTTCAAATATTTCAGCATTACGGCAATCCCGCCGCACGTACGTGCTATGGCGCCTCAGTGTCAAAAATTTCTTCCATTGCGTGTCTTATATTGTGAGACGCGCTATTCAAGCGGACAAATTTTTATTGCCTCTGTTTGCGACAGTGGCTGAGCTTCACACGGTCAGTAAGTCGCCTTGCGTTCCCTTGCTTCTTACTCAGAAAGATGGCAGAGGAAACCACACTGGTGACAGGACCGCCATGGCTGCCGACATAAATGTCTTGTCAAACGCCGCAATGAGTTTACATATTTCTAATCAACATAGGAACGTAAGTACACTTGAAATCATTTCAACATCCAAACTCAAATATGTTTTTATTCTCAGCAGTAATACTTTATCAGACGGAACGAACAAATAAACATTCCCCCAACACCACCCCCCCCCCAACCCCCTGCTTTGCCATAGGATCCTCATTGGTTTTAAACGTATTTATGGCAAAAACTGTTTCTGAACTTATGTTGCCTGAAACTGAAGGAAATACAAGATCCGAGTAATCTTCATTTCGGATTCCGGTGCCCTGCTGCATTATTCATCCCGTCTGACTGCTGTGTGTTTCTTTGATATCAGAGAGGAAGAGAAACTTGGCGTTCAGAAGGCATCAAGCGAGTGCCTTCCAAACTTAAGAACACTGCGTAATATTTAGTGACAGGCGACTTCTAGATGGAGAGTGTATAAATTAGTACAAGGATATTGCTAAAGAAATATATTTGGGAACAAAATTACCTAACACTTATTACTTTGGACCGAACAAGGAACACGCTAGAGTGAGATTTGTAAATAGCAGGCAGGCATACTCTTAACATAAGGAGACATGCCATCTCGGAAGTGTAGTGATCAGACTACAGTCTTCATGGGCGGAGAACGGGGGTTAGATTTACGGCGGGAGCAGTGATTTCCTCTTCACAGTCATGTCCAAATATGTCTTGGGGGACCTTCCCATCCAGTGGGTATCAGAGGCCTTTGCCGACAGTCTTGAGGCTCTTTACTACCTCCAACTACTGCAAAGAGTGCGCCAAGTTCCACCCACACTCCCGCTGACGTCTTCTTCAAGTGTTGTCTAAATAAACATAGGAAAAACTTAACGACAACAAAACCTCTACGGTAATTTAGAAGAAAACAAAGTAATAAGTCGAGTTACAGTAAAGTACAGGCAAACTGACCCTGCCCACGCCATGACAGCACATGGGGTAATGAAGATTAGAGCCCCAACTAGACAGATGATGCGCTATATTTATACAATAAGTGCAGCAGTGTTAGTGCTTTCACAAATGCGAACCAGACAGTAAATAGCTATTAATACAAACAAAGTAACAATAATAGCAATAGATTTGCATGGCTAGAAACTGACGAAAGGGGATCAAGAAGGTGTCTTATTATTAATACGTGGTAGTGTCTGTCTCACAGGTTTCCTGAAAATTTTTATGAATTCATCCTGGCAGTCTATATCCATCGCACAGCAATCCAATTATGCCCGTTCCCTCAAAGTGTGAACCGCTACCCTTCACACCCCCCGAAGTACTTTAACAGGTCTGTAGTCCGCTGCCGTAGCCGAAACCCCACGCCCTGTTGCGTCCGATGTTGCAGTCGCCGTGTGCAGCTGTCGCACAGTTCACTGTATTCAGCAACCGTCCGATGTTGCAGTCGCCGTGTGCAGCTGTCGCACAGTTCACTGTATTTAGCAACCGTCCGATGTTGCAGTCGCCGTGTGCAGCTGTCGCACAGTTCACTGTATTCAGCAACCGTCCGATGTTGCAGTCGCTGTGTGCAGCTGTCGCACAGTTCACTGTATTCAGCAACCGTCCGATGTTGCAGT
>Ga0136643_10016292_pt1 | contig 11171 bp, 10 predicted proteins | sample TergutLab28metaG_FD_96883 | JGI IMG/M metagenome (GOLD analysis project Ga0136643, IMG submission 96883) | Labiotermes labralis P1 segment gut microbial communities from Petit-Saut dam, French Guiana - Lab288 P1 (version 3) (version 3) | ecosystem: Host-associated > Arthropoda: Insects >... | reverse complement strand
TAAAAAAAAAATTCCCCCCCCCCCCCCCACACACACACACACGTAAAACTTATGTTTTCAGGAAAATACCTGCACAGGGCATGTTTACCTATGTGGGTGTTCATTAGGTAAACACTATATATTTATAAGTTGATAATTTAGGAAAAAATTCTTGTTTGATATTTACTTCATGTAATTGTCTCCACTTCATAATTGCCTCTCAAAATTTGTGATGAGGAAATATATTTCTTGCACCACAAAATTGTCTGTTTCCTGCTTAGATGTGACATATATTGTTTATGGTGTAGCTTTCCTTATGCTTAGCCTCTCACCCCAATGCTTGTAGTGGGCAGCTCATATTCTGATGTCATGTTTCCAAGCATAAGTAAACCAAGTACAGAACAGGAAGGCAGTGTCAGGTTTTGAAAGCGTTATGTAAGTGGTGTTTTTATGTACCATTTTGTACAGACTCAAAGTATAAATTAATGTATTAAAATTTCATTATTGCTTTACAGTTATTCTTGTTTGATCACTGTTGTATGAAAGGGAAACTTTGTAACTGCCCAATTTTAATTCATGTTTAAAAAAATCATGCAGTAGAGTGAGGCTGTTGTTAGACAAGTGAATACAACATTTTGTTCATTCTTTCTGTCTTTAATGTGTCACCTGTATTAACTCCCAAGATGTGGCATTATCTTGGAGTGTGTAAACATTCCAGCATTCCAAGCAGAAAGCAAGGTTTCTTGCTTTACTGGTCCTCACTGTAGCCAGTGGGAACATAGGAAGTTGATTTTTATACTGGGGTATGATTTTATGATGCCTTGTTCAGCTTACATGATTGGCTTGAAGACAAAATATAATGTGTTCAGCAAGAAAATAGGATAAGAGTCAGCAAGGAAAACATGCTTTTTATTCCAGTGAAGTAAAAATGCTGCCAATTGAAGGTAGTACCCAAACGGTGGTTTACCAAATGTTACTGTGTATGATTACTAGATGTGCTGCAAGGTGAAGAATGGGAATTTGCATGTTCACAGGCTGCATTGCAGTATGTGATGGTGCTGTTAATGCAGAGAGGAAGGATAGAGCTGCCCAATCCTAAATATGAAAATAATTTTATGAGAAAAGAATTTGTCAAAAATAAATTTAAATATTCCTTCAATGCACGGATATGTAACATTAAATTTATTAAATAGATTGTTGTTGGGAGAGTCTGATATTCTTATTAAAAACCAAGTTCAGTCAAATTATTTTCTTTTATTTTGTAATAATGTGTCGCCTTTGTCATCTGTATTTGTAGGATAATAAATTGTAGAGTTACAGGAGTTGTGAATTAGAGGGCTATAGGAGGCTGCAGTTGTGGAATAGTTGTAACTGGTATTTGCCTGAAGCAATAAAAAGCCACAAAAAAAAAAGTCAGGCAAAATAGCTGTCCCTTGATTTTGATGTTTGTGTAACTGTGCATAATTGATACAATAACATAAACAGCCAACTAGATGCAACAATAATAATTTTATTAACAATTTCAATCAGGCCAACATGTTTCGGTCGATAATTTCGCCCATCCTCAGGAGCACTAGACTGTGTTTACAGCTTGCGGTGTAAAGCACCGACGATGATGCCTGCAGGTAGCATCATCGGTGCTTTATACCACAAGCTGTAAACACAGTCTAGTGCTCCTGAGGATGGGCGAAATTATCGCCCAAAACATGTTGGGCTGTTTGAAATTGTTAATAAAATTATTATTTTTGCATCTAGTTGGCTGTTTATATTTTGTTGTATCTGTCCCTTGTCAGAATTTGAACTGGGAATGAAATACACAGCAGTTCTCTTACAGCTGTGTCCATGTGCTTATTCTACATATTTCATATAGATTTTTGTCTTTATTGTGGATTTTATATATATATATTAGACCATATACATGTTTGTACAGCTTTTCAGTGAGCAATATACTTCCTGAGTTAAAGTTTAAAAAGTGTGTCATATGTTACTGATGTTCTATAAGTTTTTATCATATGAAATATTTCCAGGTGGAATTAACGAATATTCAGAAGAAGTATTATCGTGGAATTCTGGAAAGGAACTTCTCATTCCTGTCAAAAGGCACAACTTCAGCAAATGTGCCCAATTTAATGAATACAATGATGGAGCTCCGCAAATGTTGCATTCATCCTTACCTTCTCAATGGTAAGATGATGGTCTCATTTTAACCCTGTTCTTGACAAATAATGGAATGTACATACTGAATAAAACGTAAGGGCCGTATAACCTTAGGCCACAACTTGACCCAGACATATCTTAACTAAATCTGGAGGAGTCCAACCAATTATAGAGGTAAGCTACCACTCCAATTTTTGGACGTGTGAAGTGCACTCTTCCCCCCCCCCCTTCAATTTGAAGTGCAGGATTATGGTGAGTTGATGTGAAGCTCAGATTGCTGTCATAAGTTGGAGAGGGAAAAAATTGTTGAAAAATCATGTTACATATTTTTTCACCTGTCCTGTTTTAATCTGTGCTGCTCTTTCATGAATATCTGTGTTCTGAGAACCTAGATAGGGCTAGTCGTATGGTTAAAGACTGACAAATTTAATTTTAACGTTGTTTTTCACACACATTTTTTTAATTTCTTGTTGTTGTTGCTGTCAGATGTTCTGTTTATTCTGTCACCCCCCTCCCACCATGCACTTCCAATTCAATTTACTTCGTCATTTTCAAGATGTGATCTACAGCTGACTGCAGCTCATTGGAGATCTGTGCATGCAACATGTACCATGTCATAGTATTGAAAGTTGTTAGTTTGGGTCAGTAGTTACATCCTTGATTACTTTTCCAGTACAGATTGAGCAAGATACTAAATAATGCCTCCAGAATTGGAACTTTGTCTTTGATGTGTAAGTTCACAGACACCAGTCTGATTTTTGTGGTATACCAAATTCACTTAAAATTCTGTACATTTTTTCCTGCGTATACTGTAATATTCTTGTGTTTAGTCAGTAAACAGGTAATGTAGCTCTGTGGTATGTAGAAAGAAAGAAATTCTAAACTAAATCATGGACATTTCAGGTGCTGAAGAGCAGATTCAGTATGATTATCGGCAGACAAAACAGTTGAGTTCTGATGATCCTGATGGTTATTACCAAGCTCTGATCCATTCTTCAGGCAAGATGGTTCTGATTGACAAGCTGCTTCCAAAGCTAAAAGCAAATGGTCACAGGGTTCTGATATTTAGTCAGATGGTACGCTGTTTAGACATACTAGAAGACTACTTGGTGTACAGGAAGTAAGTTCATTTATTGTAGCTTTACTAATTGTGATTTAAACGATTTTACTCACCTTGTAATATTCATATTTATATATATATATATATATATATATATACACACACACTTGTATATCTGCCATTAAGACTCTTAAAATATGCTCGGCAGCTTGCAACAGGCAAGTAAATGGGAACAGGTGGTGATGTACTGTTTCTTTGATACATATTGCTATAGTGTGGAAGCTAATTTTGGTAAGTGGTTGTTCAATTTGCTTGTGTGTGGCTCTGAATGCAGTCTTTTCTGCAGTAAGGGATGTTGCTTTTGGTTTTATGATGAAAATACTTCTCGTTCCAGGTATCCATTTGAAAGGATAGATGGTCGCATCCGCGGTAATTTGCGTCAAGCTGCAATTGACAGGTTTAGCAAGCCAGATTCAGACCGTTTTGTGTTCCTGCTTTGTACAAAAGCTGGTGGTTTGGGCATCAACTTGACAGCTGCAGATACAGTTATTATTTATGATAGTGACTGGAACCCGCAGAATGATTTACAGGTATATTGCTTTCCATTAAGTAGATCCATTGGCACAGTTTATTTGTAAGGTCCGGTTAATGAAAAGTTTTTGCAATCCATTAGAGGAGTGCTTTTATTAACTTTGATTTACCATTATTTGCACAAATTCACAAGATGTTGATCTCTGCTTGACATTTTTGGTTCACTTAGATTAGTTCTTAGTGACCATTTTGTAAAACAACTGAGATGACATTGTCTGTTTATTGAAAATCCCCAGAATATTCACCTGTGTGTATTATGGCAGACTGTGTATCTCCAGTATTTGAGGGAATAGTAGGATAGGTTTTACATGTTTAACACAGTTGATGGAAGCTGATGGTCATGTTTCCAACACACTGTGTATTAGAATTTACTAGTTTGTCACTTGTGCTGTCATTTATTTTGAGAAAAGTCAATTGATAATTCAGTCTGAAGTAATGGGTATGAATGTTCATCTGTTTGGAAAATATACTGAAGGCAAGTGGTGTAATGTATGGTCTTTTAAAGGCACAAGCTCGGTGTCACCGTATTGGGCAGCAGAAGATGGTTAAAGTGTACCGACTGTTATGTCGTAATACTTACGAGCGGGAGATGTTTGACAAGGCTTCATTGAAGCTGGGTCTGGACAAGGCATTGCTACAGAGCATGAACACGACTCAAGGCAAAGACCACAACAACAAACAGCTTTCGAAGAAGGAAATCGAGGATCTTCTAAAGAAAGGTGAATGCCTGTTTAAAGAGCTTTATGTTTTGAATTTAATTTTTAGTTAAGACTGAAAATAATTAAATTGTTTGGCAGAAACAAAATTGGGTTTTGTGAACATGTAATGTTAAGGGTGTTGAAGTCAGTTGGAGTATATATATTTTTCAATGAAAGGCGGTGAAATCAAAGGAGCACCACTTTTCAGCTAACTTTTTTGGGGATCACAATTCTGCAGCTTTTGAACCCAGACATTGGAAATATTGTCATCCTAAAAGTCTTCTATAGCCTAGTATGTGTATTTCATAATAATGAATTTGTTGTACGATGGAATTTAGTTCAACTGATTTTATTGGCTGCATTTATGGAACATGGAGGTTCATTACTGCATTCACGAGAGCCGGCCACCTGTTCCTATCCTGAGCCAGCTCAATCCAGTCCATACCCGCACATCCCACTTCCTGAAGATTCATCTTAATATTATCCTCCCATCAATGCCTCGGTCTCATAAGTGGGTTCTTGTCACCACAGCATGGCGCGCCCTCAGGTTGCAGATGGAGGAACAGCCTTCAGTATGGAGGATAGCTGTGAATATTGATTTTATTGGAACCAGGAGAAAAAATTCAGTGGTGGTAAAAGCATGTCACGAAGTGTAAATGTGTTTTAGGTTTGTGTCCGAAATGTGTAGTAATGAGGAATATTCCGTATTTCATGTTATTTTTAGTCCTTTACATTGGACATTTTCTTGTAGCTGGCTCTGACCTGAACATCCATATGTGTCAGTGAACTTATTTTGACATGCATCATTGTTGTTGCTTTAGGTGCATATGGTGCAATAATGGATGAAGACAGTGCTGGAGACAAATTCTGTGAAGAAGACATTGACCAAATTCTAGAACGGCGCACACAGATTATTACATTAGAATCAGAGAAGGGTTCTACTTTCTCCAAAGCTAGTTTTGCTTCCTCTGGAATTCGATCGGATATTGATATTGATGATCCAGATTTCTGGAAGAAGTGGGCCAAGAAAGCTGAGATAGATACAGTCGAGGAGATCGACAAGGTAAACAGGAACCTGACTTAGTATCCATTGTCATCAGTTACCAGTGTGTCATTTGCATGCACACATGGGGCACAGCATTCTTTTCTGTTACTCTCTGTCTGTCACTTTTTGAAGTTGTCATGAATATTGAGTGTGCCTTATTTTATGTTAAAAATAGAACCATAGAGTAAGTTAAATGTGACTGCCACATACTCTTGAATGATCTAAGGAAACAAAGAAGAATTATTACTGGACGGTAATATGAACCACGATTTTAGAAAGTAGGTTTAGGGAAAAAAATATTTGTATGTGAAGCTGTGGTTTTTTTGCCCAGTTCTTTATTACTTATTCCAGGTCAGGTCATTTTTCAGCATGTGTACAGAAACTGTGCATTCTAGTCTTAGGTTTTATAGTTCTTCCTTTTGCCTTCTCCACATATTTTTGTGATTGGAAATGGACAAAATTTTGCTGGTGGCCCATAATCCTGCCTTTTCACTTTGTCACATGTAATTTGAATACTGCATACAGCATACAACACCCTTATCTGTTTACTACACATTCTGTCAGTAGAACTTATTTAATTTCATTAAGCTTGTCACTGTTTGCTAGTCAGAAATGTGTGCTGCCAAGTAACTAGTGCAAGGAATTATGACGCTTTGTTTCTCTTCCTCCAGGGATGGGTGATGTAATAACCACTATCATCCCTCCAGCAAATGCTGGAATATCAGTTACTTTGAAAGTCAGGTACAGGTGAATTTTATTTTTGAGAAAAAAGGGCACTTTATGGTCCAGAAAATATGGGATTTATGAATGCTTCCATGTAGAGGGTGATTGGAAAGAACCATGTAATGTTAAATGGCTCTGTCTCCTGCATGGAACTTTATAGTGCTGCAATTTTCCTGCAACCAGGAAGGTACATATGCATTATTTTTTGTTGAGAAGTCAAGAGGGATGCTAGAAAGAATGTCTCAGATTTATTGTTTTAGTTTATCGGGTGTTCTTGGTTGTGATCAGTAGATATCCTCTTTTGCCCAGTGCCACAAAAAATGACATGGATTAAGACTGGGACTGCAGAGGCCATAGTGTTTGTCCTTGACAGTCAGTCCACTGACAAGGAAATCGGTTGTCAAGCGGTGCACATACAGGAAGTTCATAATGTGGTTGTGCTCAAACTTGCATGAAGTGCAGATCTTTGTTGTTGTTCCACTGAGAAACAGTGGGCTACGCAGAACTGTTGAGCATTATATTTAGGCAATACAGACAGCTATTTAACATTGTGCGTGTCCTTTACAGTTACTCTATAATGTAATGATAATGATTTCAATTAGTTTACTGTAGATAATAAGTGGTTTGTTGCCAACTGTTACAGAATGAATTGGTTATTTCTGAACCACGACGTCGCACGCAGATAAAGAGGTATGGCCATGATGAGAGTGTTGTGGATATGTCAGAATTGGACAGTTCATCTGAGAGTGATGAAGATCCATCTATAGGAGTTGGAAGGGGGAGAGGTAAGGGAACAGGTTTGCACAGAAGTGGAAATTGAACTGTTTGTGACTAATTAAGGAATTTTTACAAAACAGGACACACGTTCTTTTAAGTCTTGACGGCTCTACAGTTATTATGTCAGTGGCGTCGTGTTATTTTTATCATCTTGTTTGTGTACTGGTTTGAGCACAGTGGTGGTAAGATTAGCATTGAGTGTAAGGATGCGTGGGTAATGTCCATTGTTACTTTGGAAACTTTTAGCCAAGCTCTTTGTTATTAGGGCATATCTGTACTGTTCCCACTGTCATGTACTGCTATTATGAACTTCATGGAACAACCCTTGTGAAATTACAGTCATTTAAATGGCCAAGACATTCCCTGTATTTATGGAACTCGCAGGCTATTTTCTATATTCACAAGAGCCCTCCACTGATTCCTTCCCTGAGTTAATTAAATTTGATCGACACCAGTTGGTTTAAGATCCAGTTTAATATTGTCATTCCATATGCTGTTAGACCTCTGAAGTTTATGCTTCCACTCAGGTTTTCCAACACGAAGTTTATATATATATATATTTCTCATCTTCTCCATGCATATTGCATGTACACACTGTACAGCAAAAATCAAGTCTCTAAAATTATCAAAGTCTGAAACTAGAAGTGGTGCAAACATGCATCTGCTGTCATAATTTCAGGGATTTATAATTTACGTAGTATTTTTCCATTTGGAAAAATGGATGGTACACTCTGCGACTAAAATTTTTAAAGTCCCAGAAGTGACATAAGTTTACAGCAGCTGTCATACATGATTTTCCATTGTCTGTCAATGTGTGGCTCTTCTCTGCCTACCATTCATCAGAAGTCTTAGCAGCAGATATCTGTTAAGCAAACACAAACAGGGTCCATGGTTGAAGCTCACTGATTCTGGACACAGTAGTAAAGGTTCCAGGACTTAAAAAAAACCCCTTTAAGGGCTGACATACTAATGTATTTTGTGTGAGGGAGTGGTATAGTTAAAGATACAGAACATTAGTAAATGATGTACACGTATGTGTTGCAGACAATTTGTCAGTCTGCATTTCCATTCAGACATGGACCTGTCAGATCAAAGTGCCAGTAAACAAAAAATCACAGAAAGACAACAAACATCTGCTTCACTTGCACTTTAACCTCACCAGTGCAGTTGAAATAACTCTTGGAACATAGTGTTGAATAATATAACTGCACATTTTAATATTTCTTTAGTAAAACCAACTAGATCCACCAGCATATAAAATTTATTTTATTTTGGAATGACACGGCCCTATGAACATCAAATTTGCACATTTTAAATTAGTATATGCAGGCATGCAGTGCACCACACACACACACACACACACACACACACACACACACAAAAAGCTTGACTTCAGTAACTAATACTGGAACTAGCATGTTTGATCACTGACAAATGCTATTCTTTTGCCTTTTCTGCTGGTCTTTGAGTGAATATGTTTGTTGAAGTCCTCATCTTTGTTTTGCCACAGAACCTAGTCACACATCTTGCAAAACTTTTGTCCATGTTTATCTTCTAAGTAGGAAGACATATTGGTGCCTTAGTTTAGTAGGTGTCTGTTGTAAACATCTGTAATGAATGGAAGGCAGAGAACACCCCCACATTAACAAGTACTGGAAAATCATGAATGATTGGAAATATGACAGCAGCTGCAAGCTTATGTCACTTCGGAATTCAAAACATTTTAGGTGCTTGATTTTTATTGCACATTGTACCATCCATTTTCCACAGAAGTAACAGCTGTGAAGAAATCAGCATTGTAATGTATTTCCTATAGTTCTTTTCTTCCCTAGCTTTGAATGTGTTTTGTTGTTTTTTACCTTCATAATACACATTGTACATTACCGTGTTACAGGACGGAGAAGCAAGACAAAACATGGCAAGAAATCGAGGTTGAAATTTTTGAGTGATGATTATGTCCCTAAAGATGGTGAAATTGTGTATGGTAGTTGGGCCCGAAGTGAGTGTTTCAAAGTTGAAAGAGGTCTTTTGACATTTGGGTAAGTTGATCACATAACATATGTAGAATACATATGAGATGCTTGTCAAAGTTTTAATGTGAATATAGTACTGTAGGTTTATCATGGTTTGCCATTTGTATTGGATATACTGGGTTAATGGTTTAAATAGTGATGCTGTCAGTATCTGGACTATGTATATAACTGCTTTTCCAAATTTATCAAGACAGGCAATGTACATATGACATAAAAATGAGGCACGTTCATGCAACTGTTGTTGCAGTGGAAGAGCAATAATTGTTATATATTTCAAGTTGTGTGTTTGTTACTTTAGGTATCCAACGTGCAATATGCTTGCACCATATTCTTACTGTGCTCCGTCCTGCTTTCTATATTTTTCCACTTTATCTCATAAAGTGCACAATTTAAAAATGAAGTTACTGAACATAAAATGTGTGTTTTGATTTTCTCTGCCACTCTGGAGCATGATATGATCAAAAAGGTTTATTGTTCTTCATGTACAGTACCCATTATGCTTGTCATATGTTAATGAAGTTTGAATTTTCATGACAGATTTTAAAAAAATACTGAAGTATCAAATTTCATGAAAATCCATCCAGTGTTAGCTGAGTTGTTCCATGTGGATGGATGGATGGACAGATGGATAGGCATGACGAAGCTAATGGCCACTTCACAGAATTTTACGAACACACCTAACAAATGGGGTGCCTTCGTTTGACAGTGCACAACATTTGTGACTGATTAAACTTTGATTTGCTTATGAAATGGGGACATGTATACAATCAGTAACTTGACTTAAAATTTGGGAATCTCATTGAGAGCATCCCACCATGTTTTAACGTGAGGTGGAAACTGTAAAACCACAAAACCCTTCTGTAGGAAGTGTCATAACCAAAATTTGTACTGTATGTAAATAGACTCATTCTGTGGAAAAGTTAGGTTAAGACAGGATCATAATCCTGTTGAGATAAAGAAGGAAGAATATAGAAAAGGATTTGGCCTGCAAAGACAAACTGATGGTAATGAAATTGAAATATAAAAAATCTTGTCTTGGTAACATGATGACAAGATGGTCCCAGCCTTTATACCTGTCAAGAATGTGAACTAGTGTTCTTCTCCATCCTTCCAACATTACAGACCACTGGTCAGCAACTGTAGAACTGGAAGGGTAAGGAAGCTGAGCAAGTGATTGTGATATATTGTATGCCATTGAAAGTGCAAGAGAATTTTAAAGTATCGTGTAGGTGGTGCTATATATTTCATTCTCCTGCAGCAGCTTTTTACAGAAAACAAAGTATAAACTTAGGTCATACACCATATCATGTGTTACCAAAGAGTATACTATAGATGCAGAAGCTATATATTTGGTCACTGTGAAATGTCTATAATGGACATAGAATATATTTACATTATGATTTTTTTTAAGTCATTGTCATGTGTTGTCAAGGTACTAATTCTGAAAGACTCCCATTTCTGGTATTCAAATGGCTGCCATAAGTTTGTATGTTTGATACCCTATTGCCATTGGGGGTTTCTGGGTTTAGCCCTTTAAACGCTGAATTAAATCCCATATCCCGTATGCTGGCATTTTTAGGAGCTCACCATATTCTCCACGTTAGCAGGATAAGGGTCACTGCGTGGCATGGTGTTGACCACCCGCCCCCACCTAGTGCTGAGGTAAAAGTAAGAATAGAGCTCTACCATACTCCTCCTCTGGGCCTTCATGGTGTGTTTGAGACTGAACTTCCTTTATTCTGGGATGGAGGACTCAGAAAGTGAATATTAAAGTGTTCCTCTGTGAACAAAAATGTGATTTTTGTGAATGAATGGTTCCAATATAAAGATCTTGGGGTGGGTGGGGAGGGGTGTGAAGGACAGGGAAAGTTTGTATGTAACTTTCAAAGCCATTCTAGAGATAATGTTGAATAATTATGTAATCTGTTATAGGTTACAGTTTTCTATTCTTTGCCATTCCCAGTAGGTCTTCATTACTTTGAGCAAGTGAAATTACCCGTTTGGCGCCGGAATTATTTTTTTAATTTTAGCACACCCTGTATATAAAATGTGAATAATACAGGAACCAAATACGTTAGAATTATGAAACAAACTGCATTTTGAAGAGG
>Ga0136643_10016291_pt1 | contig 11171 bp, 5 predicted proteins | sample TergutLab28metaG_FD_96883 | JGI IMG/M metagenome (GOLD analysis project Ga0136643, IMG submission 96883) | Labiotermes labralis P1 segment gut microbial communities from Petit-Saut dam, French Guiana - Lab288 P1 (version 3) (version 3) | ecosystem: Host-associated > Arthropoda: Insects >... | reverse complement strand
TGGGATGTGGGTATATGGACTGGATTGGGCTGGCCCAGGATAGAGACAGGTGGCGGACGCTTGTGAGTGCGGTAATGAACCTTCGGGTTCCGTGAAATGTGTGGAATTTCTTGACTAGCTGCAAACCAGTTAGCTTCTCAAGTAGGACTCTGCACCATGGAGTAAGAAAGTAAGTAAGTAAGTGTTTATAAAGCCCGCCACTGGTCCGTATCCTAGGGCACACCCTGACGTCGTGTTTTCTAAATATTCTTTCTCGTAATACCTTCCCATCTACGTCAGTTGTCCCTAATTATTGTTCCCTTCGGGGTTTCATACACGGTGCATTGTATCAGCGGTATGTGTCTGTTCTTTCGGCAACAATCTGCAGCATGTCCTCGGTAGCTCAGTGACGAAGTTAGACCACGATCATCAGCACACACTCGACCCAAATGACAGTTCTGTTTACTCAATTAACAGTCTAATCCTTCTACAGGAATGAAGCTATGTAAATATGCCCAGCACTTCAGACGTGAAAGAAATTACTTCACTTGGCAATGCTTGTCTATGACGTAGCAGAGAAACCTACTGTCACGTGTCTGCAACAGAGAAGTCGTGACTTCGGCATTTAAGGTGAGATGTATGTGGCTTAGCTTAATCACAAAGTAATATAATAAGTTGCCACATACGTCTAAGCACACACAGTGGAAACTATAAACTAAACAAGTCTCTCTTTTACGCCCTAGTTGCGTTCCTGAAATAGTGAGCGCAAATAAATTTAAAAGTTGTAAATTAAGAACGATATTCTCAATACGATAAAAGACTTGAATAAACGCATATAAACCAGCTAAAGGGCAATAAATCAGACTACAGCCCAAATTCAGAAGTGATGTAAAGCTAAAAGACGTGAAATAAGCAGGTGTAAAACAAGGCCTTGATGTATTTTGTAGAACTAGAACCAGCACAAATCGGAAGGTCACTGATTCGATTCCAGGTGGTGTCAATGGAATTTTTCATTGACATAATCCTTCCGATCCCACTATGGCCCTGGGGTAGACTCAGCCTCTAACAGAAATGAGTACCAGGAGTATTTCCTGTGGGTAAAGGCGGTCGGTGCGTAAGGCTAACAACCTTACCACCATCCTGATCCATTGTCACGTAATCTGGGAACCTTAACATCCTGGAACCCTCTGGGTACATCGGGCCTGTAATGGGAATGATTTACCTTACCTTTAGCAACAACAGAAATGTCTCACTTGTTTCTCTCATCAAAGAAGTGGCAATAAATTGCTTTAATACCAAAACTGGCAAGAGAGCTTGCAAAGGCTGACACACTATCTCAGAATCGTTTCTCGTTACAGAATTAAGGTTAGAAAGAAAATTATAAAACTTGCCACTTCGTCACCTATTCAAATTAAATTTGTTCCGATGCCAATCTTAAAATTACTGCATGAGAATTCATAAAACGTTGAAGGCAATTTAAAAAACTTCAGTTACAGAAGTGTGTGCTCTTCATTACACAAGCTCTGTTAATGGAGAACAGGTTTTAGACACATAATTGAGCTACGTAATGCCTTAAGACAGTTACCATAAAACAAGAAAATTAAATCCATTTTTCATCGTTAACTATTTAAAATTCTCAAATATTTCAATTTTAATATTAATAGCGGTATTTGAATTCAACCACAAGTTGCGTCGGTTGATTACTGTGGGCAGCAGGTGTGTTAGCTACGTGACTCATTTGCGTGAGTCATTTAGTTAACTACTTCGTCTCAGAACAAACGTCTCAAATTCTTTCTACTTACGATGTCGATTAAAAAGTAACAGGAAATGGGGACGGAATATAAATGTCCACTTGTCTACGACGCAATTCGGGCGAAAAGATAGTAATCACGTTATCTTAAATCAGCAAAAGAAACGCAAGAAAAAGCATTCTTGTCATGACATGTGAAGTTCGGGGCTCTAACGTCTGTGGCTGAAGACTACTGTCTTCTGGGATATGACGCCGTGCTGTGTGCCAGGTAATTACCGACATTTCGGAATAAAAAAAAATTGTCCCAACATAATCTTGTTTCTTTGTTTCCCAGTCCCACCTCTTTCTGCCTACTCATTTTAGGTGCAGCGTGGTAATGCTGCACATGATCACACTCAGTGACTCTCTCTCTCTCTCTCTCTCTCACACACACACACACACACACACACACACACACACACACGGTAGGACTCCTCTGGAAAAGTGATCAGCCCGTCGCAGAGACCTCTGTCTGATTACATACAACACTCACAAGACACAGATATCCTTGCCCCCAGCGGGATTCCAACCCCGCAATCCCAGCAAGCGGAGCGCCCCAGACCCATGCCCTAGACCGCGCGGCCAACGGCATAAACAGTATCCTAACTAACTAACTAACTAACGTCAGGTCCAAACACCCCTGCATACGAAACTCAGATATTTAATGTGATCAGCTTTAGGTCTTTATAAATTATGACAGTGTCTGGTCGTCTTGGGTGTACGACCTAAGACGTTACTATTATCCCTTTTAAGGCCCCCGTGGTCACTGTATGCACTGCCACGTTTCAACATTCGAAATTTCTACGTTCTACCGACACATATTTGCAGTTGTGTGTGACGTTTTTTTTTTTAAATTCAAATTGTTAATATGACTTTAAGTTGACCGCTGCAGTCACCTGTTGGTCTGACAACGTTTAGGAAGCCAGGGAACTGAAAATCTAATGTGAGGTACACGCTAGCAGAGAATGTTGAAAAAAATTTAAAAGCTTTCTGTCGCAGGAGTGAACAATGAATCTCACGGATACCTTACAGAAGAACGTCAAACGACTACCGCATTACAACTCCATATTACAAACACCATCAGATGGACCGATCGTGTGAAAAAAGAAGTATCACACACGGTCAAGGAGGAAAGGAATATCCTACTTACTGTAAAACAAAAAGGGAAGGCTAACTGGATTGGTCACATCGGGCGTAGGAAATGCCTTCTAAAACACGTTACCGAAGGAAAGATAGAAGGAAGCATAGAGGTGAAAGGAAGACAAGGAAGAAGACGTAAGCAGCTTGTGGACGATCTTACGACGCGCGAGGATACTGGAAATTGATAGCGGCAACACTAGATGGCACTGTGTGAAGAACTGACTTTGCAAGACGCTGTGGACAGGTCGTAAGACTGACTCACGTACTAAATTAATTAAAAGCATCTCTGGGTAGTACAATTCCACGACACTTTACAACACTTTTCAATCCACTCTTACCGAACACCGTGTTAATAGCGCCGATATCGCATCATATCTCGATGTTACAGCACGCGGTGTGAAGACTGTACCGGCCCGTGTGGTTAGCAATTCCCTAACTTCCCTTCAACCTGTCTGTGAGCCCAGGGCATTTTAATTAAAAACCCATCCCCCTCGCAAAAAGAGAAACTTTTCATGGTACAGCGAAGCACGAAGATAACAGCTATTACTTTGCAGGACGCTGCAGTTAATGAAGGCCAAGACAGCGGTCCACAGCTCACTGTAATCTTCCGTAACGTTTCACTCATTACTAAAGCCAGGCCATTAAGAAGTACGAACTGTAAAGTATAATGAGAACAGATAACATCGATTGGAGGAGTGATCAAAAAGTTCCGGGACTGATGTCAACTGGTGACAGGATATCAAGAAGCCGCTGTCAGTTCAAGAGATTATACAGCATCGGTCGTAGATATTTGAGAGAATGGAGCGTTGGTGGAATGATGACGAGGGAAAAAATAATACTTGAGGGAAAAACCCCGTCCCAGCACCACTTCGTCGGCGATAAATCCCACACCGACTAGTCTGTGAATCAAACCCGGGTCTCCGCAGTGAAAGGCCGCCCTCAACTCCCTCTCGTATTAATGTTGTATGTCTGGAGACCTGCGTGTTCAGAGCTTCGTAGTGATTGGGCATAAGTTTTTGATACAGAATATATATATATATATACTGCTAGACTTAAGTAGGCAGATACTGTGGGATACGCTTATAATAAACCACAAAACTTAAGACTTTTGTGAAGTCCACAAAAACAAAAAGACTCCTAAAAATGTGGTTATTGCAAGGCATTTGTTAAGTCATCTCCTACTGCTACAACATATCGCTGTTAGCATATATAAGCTTATATACAAATCGGCGATACTATATATAAGAGCGGACCTCAATCGCTGTATATGTCACGCGACAGCAAGGTCCCTCAGAAGTATCGGAACACCGTAGTGGCATGATAATGGTACTAAATTTCGTAAGAATCCGTCAACAGGTTCCAAAGTAGCTAGTGGATACGAACACACGGACAGGATAATAACATAATCCTATCTAAGGAGGGGTTGGAGTACGTCAAAACACAACTGTCTTGTATCCTATTTATTATGCTGACGACGACATGTTTCGGCCACTGTGGGCCATCTTCAGGTCACAAAAATGTATATAGAGGACATCTATACAGAGTGTGATCACAGTATAGGTGCATATTCTAAACTTTCAACGAGATGTTGTTGTAGGTTGGACCTGAAGATGGCCCACAGTAGTCGAAACATGTCGTCGTCAGCATAATAAATAGGATACAAAACGGTTGTGTTTTGACGTACCCCACTCACTCCCTAATTGCTTATAACACAACGGGGATGATGCACCTACAGATAATCCTATCTTATCTCGTATCACACGAAAATTATCCAAATAAGAAATACAGGGTAAATATGTCTTTAAGATCAAACTATGACGTAAGGTTTTAGGATTCGAAAGTGGGTACTTCTGATACGCTAGTATTCTGGGATGTTACCCCGTTTGTGATATTAATGAGTGAGTTCCGACATTTTCAAGGAAGGTGCTGCCTCCATCTTCGGGCAAAATCAATGAGTCCAGAAGATTTCAGCATCCATGTGAGCCTGATTCAGCCACTCTGAACAATTAAGTACCACTTTCCTCCGAAACGTCAGAACACAGTTATTACCCTACATGGTGTAGTAACAAACAAAGTAGCTTCTCCAATATGCAGACTATAGGGTGTACAGGCCCGGAACTATTCAGTCACACCATAAACACACCTGATTCATCTGCTAATGAAGAACACAAAACAAAATGCTCTTGCTTACAGACACCTACAATTGTCTGTACGAACTCGTCCCCATGTGTCTACAATGTTAGGTACTCGTCATTTATGGTCTGCCAATAAATACCACCTGCGGCAAACAACCGTCTTTTTTATTTGCACGGTTTCACAACAAATGTATATGACCTGCTGCTGCGAGAGTTGTGCCCTCTAATCCTACCTTACCGGCTCCTATGGCGCCATATTTATCGATGCCACGAGCAATGACAGAGAACATACGCGACAGGCTGTGTACAAATTTGTTGGTCATATGATTTCACGATATGGCATAAACCTACATATATAAGACAGCAATGCCATTCTCAACGGTGTGGCGAATCCATAAATAAAGACTTGCATAAATGATGCTTCGTCGTAAGCGGTGATCTAGAATAGGCCTGCTGGCTTTTACGTGCCTGACCACAGCGTCATAATGTGAAAACTCCGCATAACTCCTAGGCCTACCTCTAATGCAGTGTAAACTGTTTAACACGTACAAAATATGGATCCGCCATATAAAATTGATGTTTTATAGAATCCCCTCCTGTAGTAGACTGGTCAATAAATTGTGACAATGACACAGAAGGCTAAAAAGACAAATTAGTACAGTTTATTACCCTCCGTTTGCTATTTAAAATAATCTACACTAAATGTCCTAAGTCACGGTTTATGTACTACGGTAATGAGGTTCTGCATTTCACGTTTCAATAAAACGACATTAATCAGGCTTCACAATTCAATTCTTGTAACTCTTCGGTAATTTGCTGGGGATTTGCAAAACCCCACGGACTTGAGACGGTCCTAAAGGGAGGCCCGGTTGCACCTAAGGGTCCAAAAACCAAGCCCTTCGCTCTCTTGGGAATTTAAGCGGCGTAGATTGGCAGTTTGTTGCCGACGTTTCGGGACAATCTATCAGTCCCATTATCAAGGGTTATGCAGTCCAGGAAGAATGCCGGTAACACTTACGTGCACAGCTATATAGGAAATGGCGTGGGCGGTCATTGGTTCTCAGAAAACGTGACGCTAGCCAATAGGGTTAGTGGGGTGAGGAGGTGGGGGAGGGAGAAATGAAATCGTGGTGCCAAGGGGGGTGGGGGGCTACGAGGTAAAATGGCCCCGGAATGAAGCCACCGCCAGGTGCAAGAAGAGGGACCGTAAAAGGGGGGGGGGAAAAAAAAACGGAAAAAGGGAAATTATAAGAGAAAAAATAAATGAAAAAAGAGAACGGAGAGGGATAACGAACGCCACTATGGGGCTAGGTTGAACACGTGCTAAGGGAGAAACGGCCGTTTCTTCAAAGGCGAATCACGTGGCTACAGGATGAAGATTTTAAGAAACGAAAACTGAAATAGACTCCAAAAGGAGGAGTGAGAAAGAAGAAATGAGAGTTGTCCCGGGCCGTGGGAGGAGTGAGTCGAGGAAAGGGAGCTACTGAGGTCGCTCCCAGAGATAAAGCGCTGGAACGAATAATTTCGCCTTATAATACTCAGTCTTACTTTGTGCGCTGTGTCGCCACCTTGTTTGCACCAACATATCGTTCACACCAAGTGCACACAACTTCTCACAAACTACTGTACATCAACTGTCATTCACTATACCGGCCGGTCCTGTTCAGACGAATAACATTCGAGTACCCCAAAAGGAGATATTCCACAACAAATGGTTACCGTAGAGCAGTTGTTCTCAACCTTTACTGCTGCTCACACTAGACTGACGTTAACCGGCCAACGACGCTGGGTTTTAGTCCGGGACGGAACGGCTTTGAAATTTGTAATACCCCTACATTTATTCACGATCTACGGTGCACCGAGGCTAGCGATATGTGGATAACTAAAGGGCCGTACAGTGTACCGACGCCGGCACTAAAGAGCTACACATGACTGCAGCTCACACACCCTTCTTTCTCGAAACCGTTCACCAGCCCACATAAAAATCTTTACAGGAGGTCAGATGTTAAATTGACAATATAGGACAAATGTAAAGTGCAAGGAATAAAAATTGGGGCATCTCTTCCACCCGCCTGGAAAGGGCATCTCGCAACCCCTGGGAAGAACGCGCACCCCACGTTAATTACCACTGCTTCAGATGCCGACCATGAAATTGTATAGGATGCTTTCAGGCAAGTACTGTAAATTCTGTGTGCCAGTGTTTCTCAACCTTTGTGAGACGGCGGCCCGGTAAATTCTTTTTTCATAAGACGAGGGCCTGGTTCCAACAGATTTACTCGTCAGTACCTTTCCAATTTATTTTTTTTTTAAAGTTCATACATTAAACTAACGTAAGTATTAATAATTAATTATGGCATAGCCATGCAGAGTATTAGTACAATTTTGTGTACGGTGTGGCATGTTGGCAAATATAAAATTACTTTTAAATTAGTTATCAATTCCAGGAGAATCACCCGCGGCCCGGTATAATTGATGCCAGGGCCCGGTACCGGGCCGCGGCCCGGCGGTTGAGAAACACTGGTGTATGCTGACGTGTCCGCTAACAAGCATTGCCCTGATCAGACATGAACAAATTCCACACACCTACATGGCTAACCAGATTTTGACAGATAACCGTGTACAGGGATTGAGACTGTTTCCTAATCGATCAGTTGTTTATTGTTCTAAACGTTGCAAGGAAGGCAACGCACACAAATCTTTGTGTATAGCGCCACTGTTCGTTCACCTCAATTCGTGGTGCTAGACAGAAATAATGTATAAGAGGGACTTTCTGTTCACACCTTTCATTGGCGCCAAGGTTCTACGTTGTGTTTGGAATCTGTAAGGCCACCGAGAGGCACGCAGACTTCAGCTGTACAGTCCTGTATTCTTCGCTCTTTCCATCTTATCTGGTGTGCGAAATGGACGTTTACTGCCGACCAAATATTAAAATTACAGTAAAATACACAACAAAATCTCTGCTAGATTCGAGGTCATCATGGCGGTGTCCATGGTGATTACTGCCTCGTGGGATATGACTATTTCCCTGTACATTTCAACTAATCCCCCAACAACAACCCACTGTTCTACCGACTACCTTCAGGATGTTCTACACGATCACCCTTCGTAACTTTGTTATCCCGACGCGCTCAGTCTGGTAGGTGATCCTCTTTCGGGAAACGAGTGTGGTTCACCGAATCACATATAGTTTTAATTATTTCCTTTTTTACTTGTTGTTTTATTTACTCAATTTATTATTGGTATAAAATAATGGAGCGCTATATCCAGTAAAACAACTAGATCATTTGTAGGAAACTGACACAGTCACTTCTCTGTACTCCAACTTACACCACACTCGTACGCGACTGAATTCGCTTTGGATTGCTAGCGTCCGTTGTCCGCTGCTAACGTTTCCTCATTTAAATCTCTCCCCTCCTACCTATCACCAAAGGTCCTGAATATACGTTGACAGATTAACTTACAACGCGTGCCATGAACCGTCTGTAACTGACGCCAGCAATCCTAAGAAACAACTGTACTAAAAATGATCGGCTACAATGCACGCAGCAGTTACCACCAAAACGTCGGGCCCCCAAATAATAACCAACATAAGATAATAACCAACATAAGGTCATACCCCAGAAGATTAGTAAACCTCGCCACTCACCTCCATCTACCGTTGAGGTTAAAGAATGAGTGCAGCTATACCTTCGCCCCCCCTAAATATCTTCATGATGTGTACAGGGACCATTTTACTTCACCAGCAAACCATGGCTTCTGATACGTACGCCATTCTCGCGATTGTACCTTCCTGCGTTACATAATATAAATTGACTGACAGACCATCAAGATATGAGATCTTACGATACTACTGTACTGTACAAATGTACAATGCGTTAGATGTAATTCTTGGTTTCGAAACAGTGGAACATGGCGCAGTCGTAAACAAACAACAGTCTTGTAGTCAATGTTTGTAGGGGGCATCCCGTTGTCTTGTATAATTGAAAAACAATAATAATTATATATTTTTTTCAGTCGAATACAACAATGTTTATTATTCAGTTTAGTGGTAATACGTGGCCTGATGACGGTCGAAATGACCGAAACTTGTTGCCACTAAACAGAACAATAAACGACTTTGACGTTCAGATGACCGTGCATCGTGATAAATTCTCATAATAAAACCAACTAGATGCACTAATTTCTAAAATTTATTTTTGGAGTAAAACTGATAAATTAATGCATCTATTTGGTTTTATTATAAAAATTTAATAATAAACATTGCTGTGTTCGACTGAAAACATACAAATTTAATGTTGCTTTTCAAACTTGTAGTCGCTGAATCTCAACGGGAAATCGCTGCTACCTAAAGAATACAAGCGCCTGTCGTACGAAAAGAATCGATTAATCATTTAATGATAAAGTGAGGATTATAAAAGCAAAACGTCATACCTTAGAGAAATATTAGGGACGTCATAATTCCTTTTGATGGCGTAGAAACAAGTACACAGCCTTATGAAGACTAACGAGTGGACTCACCTGAAAGCAGGAGAAAAAAACCATTTTGACGTTACTTTATTCCAAGCATGAAGTGTGGGTGTTTATAAAACATGACAATCTGTATGTACGAACCGTGCATTGATTGGTCTAAATAATAAACATTACAATAATTTAATCATCACACCAACTAACGCACATACATAAAATTTCACATTAAACACTTAAAATCGCTCCAACACGTTTCGATCCTAAGATCATCTTCAGGGAGCTACAATGTTCCTTGCTAAAATCACATTTTTAAAAACACTCACTGATTAATTTCCTTATATTAACTTGGTGCTGTGGCAGCATGTCGTATTGTGTAAGTCGTACGCTGCTGAGAATGCGTCTGACTATGGGTGTGTGTCGTGTGTTATGTTATGTTATAACACACGACGCACACTCATAGTCAGGCGCATACTCAGCAACCAACTCTTACACAATACGACATGCTGCTGCAGCACCAAGTTAAAATAAGGAAATTAATCAGTGAGTGTTTTTAAAAATGTGACTTTAGCAAGGAACATTGTAGCTCCCTGAAGATGATCTTAGGATCGAAATATGTTGGAGCGATTTTAAGTGTTCAATGTGAAATTTTATGTATGTGCATTAGTTGGTGTGCTGATTAAATGACTGTACGAAATGCACGGTGCAACGATAAAGATTAAAAAAACACATGACAATGTTAATTTTAACGGTTTGTGACGGAGTTGCGTTACTCCGAGGTGGCACATACCGGTAGACCTACATTTGACTTTTGCGTCATCTCGTTTTAGTTAAATAAATACGAAGTTTCGGAACCTATACCTGTTTCCGTCATCAGATAAAATACAAAAATTAAGAAACGGTTTTTTTTTGGCCACACTGGATGAAGCCAACTTTTACACTGATAATGGAAGTAGCATCGCGTTTCGAAAAGTTGTGTGTCTTCAACACAGAAGGGCACAAATCTGGGCGACTAATTTTATACGGTGGAGCATAATATTTGTGAATACTCAGTACAGAGCTTGTTATATTTCACGGGGTTTTAACTTAGAATTTTGAGGCGGTACCTATATTTTTAGAAAATTTGTACAATCCTACTCTAATAGTAACGAGAGAACAACAGAAATAAATGTATGTCACTTCATCTGATCTACTAATAAAATATAAGAAATTGAAACTGGTATGTGTGGAAACCTGACTGGGTTTTTGTATTTCCCTAGAGCGCCAACGTGGTTCAGAACAACCAATTCCATGTCAATTCATTACGAACACCATAAATGTTTTTCTTTCTTATAATAAAACTAACTAGATGCAAAATTTCTCACATTTGTTTTTGGAATAAAATTCTACATGTTTCTGACAGTTCCTCTGTCCATCATCAGGAGTTTTTCACTGTACACACAGCAATGGTATATGCCATACAGGTTTGCTGACAGCTTGCGAGCAGGATTAGGACGTTCCGTCCTGATCCTGCTCGCAAGCTGTCAGCAAACCTGTATGGCATATACCATTGCTGTGTGTACAGTGAAAAACTCCTGATGATGGACAGAGGAACTGTCCGAAACATGTAGAGTTTTATTTCAAAAATAAATTTGAGAAATTAGTGCATCTAGTTGGTTTTATTA
>Ga0136643_10016271_pt1 | contig 11175 bp, 7 predicted proteins | sample TergutLab28metaG_FD_96883 | JGI IMG/M metagenome (GOLD analysis project Ga0136643, IMG submission 96883) | Labiotermes labralis P1 segment gut microbial communities from Petit-Saut dam, French Guiana - Lab288 P1 (version 3) (version 3) | ecosystem: Host-associated > Arthropoda: Insects >... | reverse complement strand
TGAATGGAAGACAGAGAAACGCCACGAATGCGCAAATACGGGGAAAGAAAAACGACTCAAATTATGTTGGCAACTGTACGTCACGTGACTTCCAGTTCGGGACTTAGAAAATTTTAGACCGATTGATTTTTGTTCGATTGAGAAGGAAGGAAGAAGCGGAATTTTGAATGATTCAAATAATAATCTGTCTTCATACAGTGTCACCCTTTTTAGGGCTACTGTCTCCGTTTAAAATGCGCTGAATCTCTGACAGAGTTTTTCCCTTCGTCTCAAAAACTAAATAATATATAAATATTGTTGCTTTACCGCATATTATAGCAAATAGCCAGAAAGTCCAGTCTTCTCCCAAACCATCAACAAGTTTCCCAAAAGAAAATGTTACTACGAACGTCAGTGTCCAATTAATACACACGGCTATGCTGCTAGCTGCTCCTTTTACGTTAGGTGCAAACACCTCTCCCATCATCAACCACGGCAATGGTCCAAATCCCAAGGAAAACACCACGATGTATACAGTGACACATAACAAAGGCAGCCAGCCTATGCCTGAAACGTCATCTCCTTTCTTAAGGCAAAAATATAAGCCTAAAATTGCGAGGCATAAACCCATGATACTCGCCGACAACAGCAACAACACCTTGCGCCCCACTCTGTCGACAACGGTGCTTGATATGTAAGTAACCACAACCTGAACTACTCCAACAATAATGGTAGCGACTTTCGGGTCCAGGGTACTTCCTGCAGCTTTAAAGATATCACCAGAATAAAATATCACAGCGTTTATTCCACTGAGTTGCTGGAAAATCATTAGACCTAAAGCAATGATCAGGGCTCTTCTTGGACCTTTTGAAGTGATTAAATCCCGTATGGACACTTTTGTTTGAGTAGATTCACTTATATCCTTGTCTAAGTCCTGCAGTTCTTTCCAAATATTGTAAGAGGAGCCTCGGTAGTATTGTAGCGCCTTTTGTGCATAATCAGTTCTGTGTTTCTTCACGAGATATGTTGGTGATTCCGGTACTTGTGAGAAAGTTATGAAGAAAACCAAAGGGATAATTCCAGAGAGTATACCTAACCACATGTAGTCAGCGATGGCACCGACAACGTAAGTATAGAGAATCCCAACTGTTAGCATAACCTGGAAGTAAGATCCCAGTGCGCCCCTGACAGAACTCTCGGCAATCTCCCCAATAAACATAGGGGCAACTACCGTGAAGGCGCCAGTTGCAAAGCCAGCGATGAGCCTGGCAACATACAGGATTCCAACAGCGTTGGCCACGGTAATCATAATCCAGCTGAGAAGGAATGGTGCGGACAGGGCTAATAGGATGGGCTTGCGTCCGAACCGGTCGGCGAAGTAACCAGCTGGCAGCGCTCCAGCAATTGCTCCTACAGCCACAAGTGAGCCGATCCAGGAGCCCTCTTCTGGAGTGACGGGAAGTGTGCTGTTTGGGGACTGAAGTTCCAGTAACGTGGGGGACGTCCAGGCCAGAACCGTCCCTACTGCCGTAGCTCCCAGCGTAACTGCATATCAGTGGTGGATTATTATAATAGGATATGACAACAAATTAATCTGGAGGATGAAGATACATACTAAGGAGCTTTTAGTATATACAGGCATTCATCACCTTGGATAATTAAATGATGTAGCGTGTACGAAGAAAAGCAGATATTCATCAAATTTTCTAAAATAGGGGTATTTAAAAACACCGAATTTTAAAAGAATTACTTGTACATATTTTATCTTGCTGTGCCTATATATCGTCCGACTCAAACTTATGTAAGACCTTGTGATACCACTTGTTTTGCGTTAAGTGTATTCCTGGTAATGTAATAATGTTTCTTTGTAGCATGTATTATTCGTTTCATGCCCTACAAAATTAGTTCCAAATTTTAGGAAAGTTTAAAGAATGTAATTGTGGTTGTGTTCTTAGTGGCGGTGTCAGTTACTAATATTTTATAGCGTCTGTGATGCATGAATACTGGCGAAATTTTATTGGCAATGGAAAGCCGAAGAACTTGGGAGAAGCCTCTCTCAGGATCACTTTGTATACTGTAAATCGCACATGAACTGACCTGGAGTGAGGCCATGCTCTCACTACCCCAAAAGTCTCTGGTGTTCTCATGAGAAGTTCTTATCCGGGTTATTCCTCCGGAAAATAACTTCATGTTACATTGCATCATAGACATTATAAATTTTTGAAAAGACCTCCGCAAACATTTCACTTTTGAAAGTTAACAACTTATGCGACTTTACAGACACAAATGTTATTCAGAAAACTGAGGGTTTAGGACACAATGTCTATTTGAGGCTGTGGATTGGACGAATCTGCAATGGCCATGGCAGATTCATTATATAGAATACAATGATGGTCTCCCCCAAATATATTATTCTGATGTGCCAAACAACAAGTATTTTATGTCACATGCTCCCTTGTTGTCAATCTTAAAAAACAAAACAGCGAAAAATTGATCAAATCTAAGGGAGATATTGTAGTTAGCTGAAAGTCGAGTGTAATTTTAAAACTAATTCATACTGATTTGTTTGTGTAGGCTAGCTGCGAAGAACTCGCTGCTCGTCGGACTTGCCAAAGCTATTAAGTTTCATAGAGGAGAAGTAAAAACTTATTCACATTTTAGTGTTCGAGATTTGGAAAGCGATTAAGGTGGTAGGTGGTCACGAACTTTTGAGAGAAAATAGTTGCCTCGTTTTTCATGGTAGAGGGGGGCGGCAGTTTCTTTCGAAACGTCGATTGTCATCCAAAAGTCTGCATAATGTCCCGGCACAGAAGATGACACTATCTTTCTCATCTTGAAGACCTCAACAAAAAAGTAATAGCTATTAACAATTACCGTGATAAGCTTTAGCCGGAGGCAAAGATTTTGAATACGCTGTCCGTTCATGAAGGTAAACGTCACCCTATAATATGCCATGAAGGTACAAAGGGGAGGTACAGTTTTAGTTCTAGCCATACACAATGTCGGATCTAGAAGGGGGTAGGTAGTCCAAGCCACGCTTCGGTCACTTTATCATAGGAGAGAGACCCGATATCCATTTTGCAGGAGGCTAGATAGGCCTCGGGGCCTGTGTAGACGGGTACAGAAATTCTTGCCAGTACCGGGGTTCGAACACCAACTGTCCAGCCCGTAGCGAGACGCTATACCGACTACGCTATCCCGGCCGTCTCTGTCCCTTCATAACATTGAAAATGAAATTCGCACAAATATTACTGATTTTTAACTTGTGTTAAAATTTTTCCTTAACAGAACACATACAGCCAAATTATTTTGTAATCAAGTACTTGGAGTCCGGATAGAGGTTTGATATAATGAAATTTCCACCATACAAAATACTGCTACGAGGGGTGCTGATAAGTCCTTTGCCCGACCTACTTCCCGATGTCGTAGGACGGAATCGATAGTGTCGTTGGAAAGAGTGGTCTGTTCATGTGCCGAATTGCAAGTCTTTTCTTGTTACAGAGGCTGGAAGGAAGCATGTCAGGCGACGCGCGCGATTTCAACAAAATGGAGACGCGAGCTGTCATTAAGTATTTTTTCCTGCAAGGCATGGTGCTGAAGGAAATTCACGCCATTCTGACAGAAACATTAGGGGAACATGCACCATCGTATGTCACCGTCAAAAACTGGGTGGCCCAGTTTAAACGTGGTGATTTTTCCACCTGTGATGTGCCTCATCCTGGACGACCCAAAACAGTGATCGTCCTGGAGATTATTAATCAAATTCACGAGCTAATCTTGGAAGACTGCCGGAGTTTGGCTAAATCAATAGCTGAGCAACTGGGCATCTCACGTGAGAGGGTTGGGTCCATCATTCATGAAGATTTGGACATGTGAAAGCTCTCCGCGAAGTGGGTCCTGAAATGCCTGAATGCCGATCAAAAACGTCAACGGTGCCAGTTGTCTGAGCAACGTTTGGAATTTTTCGACGCGATCCAAATGATTTCCTGTCACAATTGGTGACCGTGGAGGAAATCTGGTTATATCACTATGACCCGGAGACAAAGCAGCGATCAATGGAGTGACGGCATAACGACTCACCCCGCACCAAAAAATTCCGAGTGCAAAAATCCGCTGGAAAAGTTCTCGCCTCGATTGTTTGGGATCAAGACAACATCCTCCTCATTGATTATCTTCCAAAGAGCCAAACTATCAACGCGGAGTATTAATCATCTCTTCTGGTGCAATTGAAAGACACTTTGAAGGAAAAACGCCTCGGGAAGGACACCAAGAGGGTCTTGTTCTTGCACGACGATTCCCCGGCTCACCGGGCACTTGCAGCCCGGAAGAAACTGGCCTACTTGGGCTTCCAGTATCTTGATCACCCACCCTGTCCTCCGAATCTGGCCCCGTCGGACTACCACCTGTTCCCTGGACTGAAAAAAAAAAAATTGAAAGTTCGCCATTTTTCTTCCGACGCGGAGGTCATTGCTGCCGCGGAGACCTGGTTGGACGGACAACCTTCTGAATTTTTTTTGAGTGGCTTGCAAAAGTTAGAGCAACGGGCTAAGAAGTGTATTGATCTTCGTGGGGAGTATGTTGAATAAACCCCCATTTTTGTCGCTGTAGCTTGTTTCGTTCTTGATCGGGCTAAGGACTTATCAGCACCCCCTCATATCATCACAACTGTAAAATGGCAAGGGAAATGTAGCAGAAAGTAGTACAAATAAACTCTCTTAGAAAAATGAGGGAAGCAAATTCACTAGTTGAACAAGACTGTTTCTTACCGAAAATTGCTGCCAAATACTGCCTTAATTTCTTTCCTTCAGTCGAAGTTTCATGGCTATTGTCGACAGCTTGCTCCTGCGTGAGGGGCTGTAGGTCAGTGCCTATTCCCTGCGGAGCCTCATCTCGATGAACTGAGTCCATTGTTACCCTGAAGACACAATATGTTATTATTGGAACTCGTAAATACACAATGCAGTATTCATTGAAGTAGGTGTGTAATGTAAGAGAACAATTTTCCGCCACATTTATAGCGTATTCATTTACGTACTAGAATGAGTCGTAAAAAAGATAACACGATATCCAAATTCATAATTAAAGAATCTACATTAAGAGCGATAATGTCAGAAGATTTCTTCTCTTAACAGTTTTTATCTGTTTCCATGGATAAAACAGTCTTGAAAATGTCAGTTTGAAGATGATTGCGAAGTGGACGGTGTTGTGACAATGATTGATAGCACTGGACCAAGAATGTTATCAACTATTAGTAGAAACTATCGTCCTGCGATATGATAAGTTCGTCAGTTGTTAGGCTGAATATGTTGAAAAGTTGTGGCATAGTAGTGAATGTTAAGAAAGTTCACCCTAGAACAGGCCATCAAGGCCGTGAGGGGGAGTAGGGATGGGTTGTCAAAGCAGCGCCTCGGCCGTTTTACGCCAGACAAAAAAACCCGGTACCAGTTTACAGGAGGGTGTTTGGGCCCCTGGGCTGCTATGGATGGGTAAGGAAAAACTCTTCCCCAAAGGGATTCGATTCCCGGACCATCCAGACCGTAGCGAGTTGCTATACCAACTACGATATCCCGGTCCATTCCATAAGGGTCTAGTTAAATCTGAACTATCCTTCTTAAAGCTGAATATTAAGAACCCAAAATATCAATTGTAACTTATTTTCTAACATACCTTCATATTAATGAATGCAGTTTACACTAATCCTCCGTGAACGCAATAGATTAAACCAAACTCTGAAGACATGTCTCACATATAGTGCAAGTGTTCCACCGCACAAAATTTAAAAGTTCAATATCAACCACTACTTTAGTTCTGGCAGGCAGTTATTTCCAGCATCGCGGATGTGCGGTTTTCCGATTCCGGTTGACGTACTTTTTATGGCGTATGTCTGAAGCCAATCGATTGTTGGACCGACGGTTCGAATCCCGCTGAGGGCATGGATTTTCGTTTCTGGTGGTTGTGTAGGCAGCGGCATCTGCGACGAGATCTTCACTTGTTCAGACGAGTAAAAGGTGTGTTTGTATCTAATTGTGTGCGATCTAGAAACCTCGACAATGAGGTGGCCAAGGCCCGACTTGGGCTGTTGCGACACACACACGCACGCACGCACGGGGTTTAGTAATGAAAGGTTTTACGCGTTTGGAAAAGAAGGCGCTAAGAGGGGCAGATATACTGTACGAATGTCTCGAATATTGCAAACTTTGTCTGAAATTGCATGATTTAACTTGCTGGAATTCCACACACGTCAACCACACGCTGAGTTCTTGGGGCAAATGGCCAGGGCCCATAGTTAAGAATTCTTATCCTCATTGTGTCGAGCTTAAAATTTCTTGAAGCTATGCGGAGTAAATGCAAGTGATGTGAGCGGTGTGAAAAATGCATTTTACAAGTCTAAACGGAGTACAAAAACTAAAATAACGCCTCTGAGAACAGAAAATTTAAATGTATTTTGGTACAGTTCTTGAGCCCAATATGCCCTTTGCGTTTGGCCGTGTGCACATCAGAACATTACCTTGTTTCACGCCAAACCTTTTTGTAGCATTTCACGACAAACTTCGTCAATAGTTCCTCAACCATTCTCTTTTAACTCTCTGAATAGTAAAATTGAATTAGAATATAGGCGTATGTAACTATTCAGGTTCTGTTTCATAGAGAACACAATCTGTCCATGTTAGAAAGACCTATCTGCTAATGCTGTTTAGCGAAATAATCCCTGTATATTTTAAGTACTATACGAAACGCACAAATAAACAAATTGTGCCGGAAACAAGCTGCAGCAGCAGTCCGTGCCCATAGTCGCTGCCAAGCTGCAAACGTTTGCATTTTCCAACCTCGTTTCGAATGGCAGAAAGTAAAATTTAACTTTGAATGTAATTTAATACCACTGTGTCAACTGCAGGATGCATAGGACGAAAGACACGACACGAGTAAATCTGTGTAATGAATTGGAGAGGTTATGAAGGCAACCTTAAGTAGCATACTTTGCTGTAAACTTATTTAACTGGAAGAACTTAGAAAACAAAGACAATCTTCGACTAGGGTAACCAATCTGTGGGTCAGTATTCAAATTTGGGGCCATCAGATTAAACAGCGACCTTTGATAGCATGCTTCTTTCACTGATACCTGGCAGCTTCTTATCTGGTATTTTGACTTTTACACTTATTTTCCAATATTTCTGTTTGTTTTATGATAATATATGATGGACTGTACAGTTTCCAAAGATTATTGGTGATTGAAATTTCTTAAGCCACGAGATTAAAAGGTGTACAGATTGATGGTATTCGAGAGGTGAACGTTTACACAGCAGAAATAAGAATATTTTAACAAAGAAATCTGTGGTTCTTACGTGATTTTCTTAATTAAATGTTAGAAGAAAAGTGGGGAAATTATGTAAATAATTTGAAAAATGCGTTAAATCTTGATTAAAAATATTTTTCATGTCTCATTTTTACACTCACTGGCCTACATTAATTAGTGTTCTCTTAATTCTTTTGTGAAGCTGGGATGGTGTAGTCGTTAGTGACTGGACTGTGGGATGGGCGGCTTAGGAATCTGGGTTGGATTCCCGGCAAGGTAAGAGATTTCTATTTACTCCAAGTCGTCCAGACCGACACTGGTGCCCACGCAGCCCACTGCTCAAAGAATAGGGGTTCCTTTTCCTGCGATTAAAGCGACGGGCCCCGAATTTTACTACTTACCTCCATATAATGCTGATGTTAAAAATGAGACGAGCTACAACACCGCTTCCGCATAGGCCTTTGTGGCGTGCAAAGGGAATACTTTACATTTCACTTAAAATTCTATTCACGCAAAAATAATAAACAGTAGATATACTACGCTAAATAACATAATACTTTCTGCTGTTTATAAATAATAAATGCAACAGATCAAATGCTTCATGAACACACAAATTATCCAATATGTATTTTATATATATATATATATATATATATATATATATATATATATATATATATATATATACGCATACATACGTATACATATATATCGCCAAGAAATATTTGGAAAGAACGTCACAGTGCTTAATGCGATATACAATTTATACCTACGTAAGTCTTGTATGATGATAGTTTTATTTTTTCTTGGAACGGATTCTGATTAGGGGATATTTTGGGTAGATAAGTACAAAAATAATAATCGTTTGCCAATTTGTAAAGCTCACCTCCATTGACCAATTTAATTAAAATTTTTTAAGTAGTTTTAGAGACGAACGAGTGTAATGGGCGGAGAGGCAGGTAAGACAGCACCATTATTCATCCGTGATGTGCAGTTCGTGCGAAGGAATCATGACAGGTAAGGAGCAAAGCAATGTCAAAAAGTGCGACACACGAATTATCATAGCGTTAGTATAACTACAGATTATTTTGTAAAAGTATCCTTGCTTCTGATGTAGATGAAAAGTAGTCAGTGTGGAGTTCATGAAGGTCAGAGCAGGCATACTTCCACGCATTAGGCTATTAAAGTCGGAACTGAATAGAGGCGATTGGTGAGTTCCGGGCCCAAGCCTCTTAAATCCCGGTGAGAGTATTACAAGGTGTATGAAACTCAGGAATTTTTTCGGCATCTTACAATAGTTTTCCTCAAAACGTTTCTCTGTAATCTGTACAGTTCATTTAGAACACCATCATAAAACGACAAACCCGTTGAACAACTGCTCAAAAACCAGACGGCTTTGAAAGGATATTTGACCATGTTCTATGAGTTTCGCGAAATTATAATAAATAACGACAAGCAAATGCCCATGTAAAGCTGTACCGCGTGTACGGTTAGGGACTCACAAACACCTACAAATATGTGGAGAGGAATTTGACCCACATTACAACAGGTACAGCATGAAGAACGGGAATAAGGAGTAAGCGGGAAAGAAAAAGCACTAATGAAATAGCTATGCACCTAATTCTTAAGGTCTTTATGTCCCTTCTTAGTCTGATCTCTTCTACCTACTCATTGTAGGTGTAGAGGGTTATTGTTTCACATCATCACACTTAGTGACACACACATACACACACTCGATAGGACCTCTGTGGACGAGTGATCAGCCAATCGCAGAAACCTCTACCTGACAACTTACAACACTCACAAGAGACAAACACCAATTGCTCTGGTGTGATTCCGACCCGTAATCCGAACAAATAAGCAACCGCGCCCCACGGGATCGGCGCCTGTATTCAGTAGTGGCAATTATGTACCGCTGATCCGTGAACAGTTTTAGGTGATATAGTCGAAAAAGAAGTTACTGTTTTATGGAAGCTGAATACGCTTCTTCTTCTTCTTTTTTTTTTTATAAAATTTAGTCCTCACTATCTCTTTACATTTTAATATTATCCAACTCCATATGTTTTATCTCTCATGAAATTTGTAGGCACAATATGCGATGCATATTTTAGGTACATGTATACCCTTTCCGTACTTCTTATCTACACTTTTGAAATTTCACACTTTAGTTACTTAATGACGCTGTCCATCTGGTAGCTTGGAAAACATGTGCAAGTAAATGATCATAATGGATCAGAATCGCTGTAACTACTCTGATAACTGTAAAATAGTAGTAAAAATTATAAAGTTGAATAATGCAAATTTTTTCACTGTGTAATGTTTTTATTTATCGTAGGACTCAGTACTCCATTCAGAATTTCGTCTAAAATTCTTCCTTTCGTTTTAATTCACCCAGACGGACAGAGAGAGAGTGAGAGAGCCTGCCATTGTTAATTAAAATTAATAATTCTTTATATATTTTTAAAAAGTAGGAATGCCTAATACGTAAAGCTATAAGTAGTTAGAAACAATAAAGGAATAATTATATTATCCCTGAAAATGCTAGATGTTGATTAAAAATTATGAAGCACAGTGTTTCCTTATACCATTGTTCTCATTATTATAAAGTTTTTATTCTTCAAATGTAAAAGTAATCTCCTCAGCATTTCATTATGAAACATCTTTAAAAATTAGGTTTGAACAGAGTACATGAGAAATAAGACATGAAGAAATAAAATTTACCTGCACTCCTGCCTACAACTTTATGGCATGGCGCTTAGTTATTAAGTAAAAGATAAAGCAGTCCCATTACAGACCTGGAGTGGCCCAGAGGGTTCCAGGAAGTTAAGGTTCCCAGATTTCATGACGACTCAGGATGGTGGTAAGGTTGTCAACCTTAAGCACCGGTCGTCCTTACCCCCAGGTACTCCTGGTATTCATTTCTGTTAGAAGCTGTGTCGGCCCCAGAGCCATAGTGCGATCGGAAGGATTTTATGTCAATGAAAATTCCAATGACACCAGCTGGGATCGAACCAGCGACATTCCGATTTGTAGCACAACACCTTAACCACTGTGCCACCGCGGTCGCTTAGTTAAGTAAGGGGACTTTATATTTACCTGGCTGTATCGCTGTAGGTGTTGTAGAATATAGTTCATCTACCAGCAGTGCCGAAAGCAGTGGTCTTTCACTCAACCGTCAATCACAGAATGAGTGTTTCGAGTCCTGTTACTTTGACATGTTTTCTTATCTCCTGAGATAGCCAGAAATGTTGGTGGTTTTGCAATTATAGAAATGAGAGGCCACCTAAGAATAAAAACAATAACCACTTTTCAAAAGGTTCTGTTGCAAGCTACAGGGTTGGGCAATGAAACGGGAAAAAAGTAAGGGGCCGTTGGACTCACTGTAGTAGAGTGGGGAGGTGGGGAACTAGCCTCTCCCCTTCTGTAGCTCCTACCATTTAGTAGCAATGCAGCAGTGGACGCCGTTAAGGCTTATTATCAAAATGGAGAGAGTTTGGTGCGGGCTCGGTGCGCGTTCCACACTCATTTCAATGTTCCGCGTAACCGACCAGTTCCATCAAACCATGCGATAAACACATGGGTAGAAAACTTTGAGGTGAGTGGATCAACATCTAATAAAAGAGGTGGCAGTCAAAAAAACTGTGCAAACTCCAGAGAACATTGAGAGGATTAGAGAGGCATTTGAGAGAAGTCCGCGCCGATCTGCCGTGCGACACACAACCACTCTTGGAATAACTCCCAGGTCCGTGTGAAGAATTCTTCACAACGATCTTCACTACCACCCGTACAAGATCCAGATCGTTCAGGCTCTGAATACTCGCGATTATGGGGCTCGAGTACGCTTTTGTCAGGAAATGCTGGACCTAATCGGCGAAGACGAAGACCTTGTGAATAACATTTGG
>Ga0136643_10016268_pt1 | contig 11176 bp, 8 predicted proteins | sample TergutLab28metaG_FD_96883 | JGI IMG/M metagenome (GOLD analysis project Ga0136643, IMG submission 96883) | Labiotermes labralis P1 segment gut microbial communities from Petit-Saut dam, French Guiana - Lab288 P1 (version 3) (version 3) | ecosystem: Host-associated > Arthropoda: Insects >... | reverse complement strand
GAATTAAAAAACGGTCATAACTCCGTAACCGTCCAAAATCGGACACATGTTTATATGAACTTTTTTGATCACAAAGGCCTAGGAAATCACCTCCTGCAGTTATGTCCTAAAGTCGTGAAACACTCTGTATATAAAATCTACTGCTTGGTAATAAATGGGTAAAACTGTACAGGCCATCTTGGGTGATATAATAGTTTCGCGGGCATTAAGACGGTTGCTGAAATAACAATATTTTCACTTCATTATACGCAGGCTGTGACTGTCTAATACATACAGATTTTTGTGCTAACTCTGGTGTTCTTTTCTTTCAGAGAGAAAAAACAGAAAATAGAAGACATTAAAAAGAATATACGAGATGCAATATTAGTAAGTATCAATTTCTGTAATATCTTGTTATTTATGTAACATTCCATCTCTCATTACTGTTCTACTGAACACCTGATTTCAAATAAAATGTTGATTAGTTAAGTCAGATTCTGCTTAACACCGGATTTTGCCATTGGTGAGGAATGTATTTATATCCCTGTTCAATAATGGACGCTTTTGCACGTTTAGATGAAATAGGCTACACAACGCAGAAATCAGTCACGTGGATTGTTACCGTTACGTGTTCTCTAATTTTTCTGAAGGATGATTTTTGGAAGCATTTATATCTTCTCTGTAAATATAGAAATATATTGATGACAAAGTTCGGACCTTTTGGAAGGTACTTTGAATTAAATAAATTTACTTACAATTTCCCATACCCATACTTTGTCCAGTTTGCGTTGTACATGTTTTCAAAATTCATTGAAGGTCCAAATCGGATTGTTTCAGAGCTAGTAAACACGGCAGATTCTTCAAAGCATGGAGACCTATGTGACTTAACGGTAAATTTAGAGTTTCCCCTGTGCACACGCCATGAAGGCGTATGTGGCAATTAAAATATAGCTGCACTCATTCTTAACTTCGGCACTGGATGGCTGTGAATGGTCAGCTTCACGCCCTGGCCGCTTTACCGCCGGGGAAAGAGCCCCGTCTACCCTTTGGGTAGGAGACTGGGTGGGCCACAGAGCCAGTGTGGGCTTTTGGAGAAGAAGGAAATTCCTTGCCCCTGCCGGGAATCGAACCACGATTTTTCGGTTGTCCAACCTGTGGCGTAGTCATTATACTGTGTAACCGAACCACGGACAGTGAACAAGTGTAATCGACTCATCTAGCTGTGAGCCTGTGATGTCAAACGTTCGGTGCCCGTGCCACAGCTCGTGAATATGTGGTGATGGAGTATTGGTACCAGAACTGGGTTCCGGCTGCGATCAGTGGATGCGTTCAGGGCTTTCAGGGATATAGGCGTGCAGTTAACTGCGACATGACTGGATAAGCACTAGCGAAGCGTCTGCGATGAGGTTGTGTACTGTTCCTGTTAAGACCCTGGTTAGAATGTTTTTTACACCACACAGTTTGTACTTATAATTCTACCAGAACACTGATCGGAGACGAACCAGAAGACGTGTGCTTGTTTTTGATTTGTAATACTGTGCCGTTCTCTGAACAGACTAGTATTATGAACTTCGCTGCAGCGTGTAAGACTTGCCGTTCATGAACTGATGCGGAGCGACGGAGATTGTTTCTGTATCTAGAGATTACTAGTTAGTATTTATGTTGCCTCACCACCGTAAGATGTATCGTGGCCTCTGTATGACGTTACCAAATTTATTTAAAATAACGCTTTCAAATTGGTAAGCCAGAAGTGTTATGGCTCACTCCTTGACCGAACAATTGATTTTAGCTACATGTCAGACTTCTCATTGGCGTACTAAAATAGTAGGCGAGGACAATTCTCAGTGCCAGCAGGGGGGCACTGAAGCCAAGCCATGAAGCATGTGAGTGTGAAATGGACACTTTTCTGACACTGAAAAAGTTGTACGCCAACTAGCTGTCAGTCTGATTTATGAACAATTCACCTGCAGTGCCCGGGAAAACTTACTTTAGTGACAGATAAATTTCTAGAACTAAAAAGAAAAAGGACGCCACACCAGGGGGCATCGCCTTCTGCGTTGTCATTTTGTGACCGATACATGGGAAAGTAATTTTCTTAACGAACTAGCCTGAAGACCACGTGCAGAGGTGGATCTTGAATTATTCGAGGGAAAACGAGTCGGGTTATGATCTTCGGACCTGCACGGCTGTAACTGACTGCACTTCCCTGTCTCCTTTAGAGACATAGAACTTTACCGTGTATTTTCTATAATATAAATCATGTCAACACATCGTTGAAACATACATTGTGGATCGTGAGGGACTTTCATCTAAGGTTTCCTTTTTGTAATGTTTAGCAGTGCTTTCGTCTATTGTGTGGCAGCCCGCTGCAGGCCTTGAGTTCATCAGGTATGCTAATATAGTTTTGGAACTGTCAGTATGAGTTTTTCTTTATTACTAGGACGGGGACTTGGAGGACCAGCGTACGCCTTTTAATGCATAGGTGGCCCAGCAGCTAAGTTGCGGCCGGGATAGCCTTCAAGTTCATTGATGCACGCAGGTCCCTTCACCCGGAAAAATAAAGCAGTCAGTAATGTGGAGGAGGATAGCAGTCGTTTCGTAAACTGATAAATTCGGTGTAGCATTCCTTATTATTAGTGACTGTTGTGGGGAGTCGAGTTGCTCATATAAAACAGTGACTGTGTGTGGAGTTGGATAGCTAAAGAACTGACGTTTGATATCCATTTGAGGGAAAAATACTTTTCTTTGCTACCATGTCCATATGGACTCTGAAGTCCACCCAGCTTCCTGTAGAGGTGGTACCAGGTGCTCTGCACACCAGGGAGTAAAGTGGCCAAGGTCTTAACGCTGACTGCTTACCTCAGAACTGAACTTTGAAGAAGATGGGAGATATAGATGCACGAAAGGCTACGGCTTATATCGTTCTGTGTTGCTACCTTGAAGCGGTTTTCTTTGGAGTTTGCTTGCCTAATAGTTCAACTCTTTTCACACTTTCTCTGGTTATAGTGTGTTTGTGTCGGTTCCACTTGTTGGACGTTGCACTTACGGTGTCATGTGTTTCTTACGCAGACAATTACGGGTGCAATGAGCACATTGACGCCACCAATTGCTCTGGAGCATCCCGCCAACCAGAACCGAGTGGATTACATCCAAGATGTTGCCTCACAGCATGACTTTGATTATCCACCGGTAAGTAGACCCTCATCTGAGAGATGGATATTCATCCACGTGCTGTTTGAAGATATATTTTTGTGCTCCTGTATCATGAAAACTGGAACTAGTAGTAGCCTAACAAGGTACGCAATGTACGTATAACGTAACCTTGTGCCGCAGTCGCGTAACCATTGTTGCAGTGGAAACAACAATGTGTGTGTTGTTGAGCTACATGTCACTGTGAGCTATATGAAAATACTGAGTGTTGCACAGCAGTGACAATTTTTTGTCACCAGAACAATGAAACGTACTTGTGTTTTCATGTAAAGTACGCGATGCTGCATTAAAGTAAAAAAAAAAAAAAAACATTTTCGTTTCCTAATGACTTCATCGGACTTGCAAATTTCGCAAAACAGATCTAACGACAGATAAGTCGCGCATTGTCTCAGTTTCTGTAAGTATTGCCCCAAAGAATTTTACGAGATCGGACGGAACTAATCAGTTATGTAGGAAAAAGTATTAAATAGTGTGTGATGTGCCCGTCTCTGTTCGCGGGTAAGTTATCTGGCACGCAAATCACATATTTTCTGCACCGCATTAAATTGTCTCCTGTGGCCCGTCTGGCTGTACCATATTTTCCCGCATTATCTCATAAACTGCACAGTTTTCGGGGAAAAAGTTATTGAACACAGAATGTCTGTCGTGATTGCGTGCACAACTTTTGTCTGAAACATTTCTCATTCTAAGGAGAATTCATAGACATACAAATGTACGTTGATCTTGGTGTAACAGTGCCTGTTATTCTTGTCAAATTTTAGTGGAACTTGAATTTTCTCGACCGGCTTTTGAAAAATACGCAAGTATCAAATTTCATGAAAATCCTTCCAGGGGGAGGAGAGTTCCTTGCGGGCAGACAGACATGTCGAAGTTAATAGTCGCTTTTATCAAATTTGCGAACACGTTTAAAATCTAAAGGAATATAAGGTGTTGCACAGAAATATTGTCTATATTTTGTATATTTTCTTTTTTTATGTATTTTTGCTCTCCTGTTTTGTACAGACAAGAAATAACCGAGATGAGGGTGTGGTATTGACCTGATATATATGTATAGGTTATATGCCATTGTCCCATTTTGGTTGAAGAAACACCAACATTTATGCAATACAGTTGGCTTCGTGTAACGAGCCCATCAGAGTAGGTTTTGAGCTTTTACGTAATGGTGGAAGGAGAGCCAATTGCCGAAACCTCATGTCTCTTCGACCGAACTGTGTCAGTGCAAAAGTGCAGTATGTGTGTTAGTGTAAGACATATCGTGTAGTACACAGCGGAAGTCATATGAACACCGTGTCTGTTACAGATCGGGTTATTAGCAGAGGTTTCCACTCTAGAATGTAGTGCCGCGTCACCATGTAACAGGTTCCCGATGTCCCGTCCCCAGGAACTGTTGCCTGGTGACGCGGTGTTACATTTCGAAGGGATATTTCAGCTAGACCTCTCCGGAAACCTAAAACGTGCAAGTTCTTAGCATTGTTTGATGAAAGTGTGAAGCGATTCAGTCCTGAGCCCAAAACAGTGTTGATCAGAATCCTGCGATTCTGTATTTATGGGATAATTGTAATGTAGACAGAAGAGCGACATGTGTCTGACATTGCTTTATCCCTTGCAAGATAACGGCTTACCGAACATGCTGTACAAGAGCAAGAGAGTACGCTGTGTTAAAGTCTCTGTCGTGGCACATTAACCCTTCACAGACGAAGTGCAGACTGCCTTATTTAAGGACCCAGTTCGTACCGCGCAGTAAACACTTTTCATCTCGGTTATAAAAACCAGTCAGTTTACGATGTAAGTGGCACAATTCGCTGTTTGTTCTCAGATAAATACAGAACACATAAATACAGTGTGGGCAGAATGTAGAATTGTTGAGTGTTAAACTGGTTGGCGCATCACGTAACCAGTAGGATTTAAAAGTTTAAATTTCAAGAGAGTCTGTACTGTGTCTGAGGACAGGGTAAGAAATAGGTAAAGTCGACGCCATAAAAGTATATAGGGGGAGCAGACGTATAGCTCAGCTCATTCTTAACCTGACCACTAGATGGGGGTACCGAGCAGAAAGTTTGGGTGTAAAGAGGAGGAATTGACAGGAGTTTGGAGAAAACCATGTAATGGAGAACTTCATATTCGTACTCGTCACGTATTACTGGGATGTGACATCGAGGAGGTTGACATGGGCATGACATTTGGCATGCGTGGGAGAAATGAGAATTGCGTACTAGGTTTGGTTTGAATATCATAGACACCGTTTGCATCACCGACATATACAGTATGTGGGAGAATAATCTCAAAATGGATCTTTATGGAGGTACATTGGTGGAATATGGACTGCATTCATTCGGTTGAGGACAGGGACTAGGCTACGAACGTTCAGGTGCCACAAAAGACAGGCTATTTCGTGACTGTTAGCTTTTGAAGATGAACTCTGCCTCATACGATTAGCTTAATTTGTAGAGATGGAGGTTGGAAAGTGTAATTAATATTGTAATGTAGTTTGTCTGAAAGTGCTTTATGGAACCATTTCTAACACAGATGCCAGATGTACATTTTAAGACTATCTTAACGTCCCCTGTACACTCTTGGATTGCTTTCAGCAATTGAAATTTTGTATTATGTTGGTGAATAACAGGGCTAGACTGTGACAGTCGTGTGTCCCGATTTAGTGAACCCAGATCTGTTTTAGTTTTCAGTAACACTGTGTGTTGGAGGCTGTTACCGCGAGTCGCTGTTTTTAGCACTGGTTCTTATAGTACAGTTCAGGGAATTGTTTCGTGTGCAGCACATCACGGGTTTTATAAAATGTTGACCCTTCATTTCGTCCCTGTTTTGTAAAAAGGGGACAGCCTACAAAATATTAATTTTAGAGGGGACGTAAAAAAGGTGGCCCCATTTTACATATGACAGATTCTCTGAGACGTAGGATATCCGCCATCTATCTTGGTTATTCTTGAAGATGCAATGTTCATATTTTTGCGTATCATAGAGGACCGTTACTTGACTGATTCGCTGCACATAACTCAGTGCAGTTCCGAGTGGCAGTTAGCCCCTTGTTACACAACAGTAGTCATATGAGACACGCGTATTAAAGATGCAGTGCACTTTTCTGTTTACATGTGATCTGGACATTTCAAGGTGGGCCGGGATGCCGTAGTCCGTGTGGCGTCTCGCTACGTGCTGTATGGTCCGGGAATCGAATCCCGGTGGTGGCGAGATTTTCCGCACCCCTCCAGACCGGCCCTGGGGCACACCCAGTCTCCTGTACAATGGGTAACGCTTCTTTTCCCGGGGTTAAAGCGATTGGGGCGTGGCGTTAACCACTCACTCTTCATCTTGCGCCGAGGTTAAAGAAAGATTAGTTTTTACTCCCTCGATATGCATTCTTTGCAGGCTGTAGGGTGAAATTTGCCTTTTATGTGCATTTGAAGACAGAAGTAATTCCTCTATTGCGATTTTAGTATGCGTTTGTTTCTTACTTAAAAATGTAGACTTGTGAAATTGGCGCGCTGTTTTATGTCTTCATATTCGTATGTATTTATTTCCCTGTTGGTTCTCTTTAATACAATAAACTACGAAACCAGTTTAGTGTCATTCACATTCTCAACCCTCAGATTAATTTCTCTTCTGCACTACTTACTACTACTACTACTACTACTACTACTACCACCACCACCAACAACAACAACAACACTTCCACCACCACCACCACCACCTCCACCTCCACCTCCACCACAGTACTACTGCTACTACTACTACTGCATTGACTTGATTAGGCTGTCATATCTGTTTCAATTTGGAATTAACTTCTGTACTGTTTGTATATTCTTTAAGTATATTTGATAGGATTTTTAGGATGGAGGTTTAGCCCATTGCAAGGTTTATATCTGCATGGTTTATCACAAACCAAGAAAATATGTAGACACAGGTCCATTCCCGAGGTGGTATTTGAACCCATAATTCCAGTGTTCAGATAGTTGAAGACTGTACGTGCCCCACACCACTGCTGCTGTGATCGGCTTGGTTATGTTTTATTGCGCTGTTTCTGTGATTGCTTGGTTGGTTTGGTTTGGTTTTGGTTGGTCGGTTCGGTCTGTTGGGTGGTTGGGTTGGTCAGTCCGTATGAAGAGTGTATATCCGCTATATTTCAGACAGTGTAATGCATGTGGAAAATTCAGCAGCAGAAAATATAATTTCATTTTCCCTGATGTTTGCATCCTCTGTGAACTCAAACATACAGACATCAGATGGTTTTGTAAAATGTGAAGGTACATGCTGGTGAGCGATGTACTGAGGCAATTTGATGATTTTAACACCAGTCAAGCACTCGAGAGTAATGAAGTTCTCTTTGACCACCAATATGAATGATACTGGTTTCTGCTCTGTAGGATTACAGACGGTTTGTAGTTACATGCAGAAAAAAAGGCGTGAACTTTTCAGTTTTCTTGTACCCCCCCCCCCCTTTCTCGTATGATTTTTCTTCAAGCGTAGTTCCGTCTCCAAGGTTGGTGTCATTAAGTGCCTTACAGAAACAGTTAATTTCTTGTTCTGCCTTCATTCGTTTTGCTGTTGCCACACACACAGATGGCATTTCATACATTTATTTGTAATTTCCCCATATTTTTGTGATTTCATCTTCTACGTCATGTGTACTGTTGATGGTAATTATTGTTGCTGGTTTAATGCCCTCATTATCACACTCACAGTCAGACAAGGTTATTTCTTGTGAGATTTGAAGTCCTTACAGCCGTGCTGCTTAGACTTAGGTCTTCTGGCGTATGGCGGCGTGTCCAGAACTGTTTGTCCCTGAAGGTGAAGGCGCTAAGATCCTTCATTTCGTCCACAGACGTGGCGTCATACCTCAGAAGACTCGAGTTTTCAAAATTATTTTTTACTCTTGTCTCTTACTTCAATTTGGGGCTATACCTCCACTCCTCCATCTGCCTTCATGGCGTGCACAGGGATGCATGTACCCTAAGAAATTGTTGTCGCTTATTTACAACAAAGACCATAAAGTAGTTCAACCAGGTACTTCTAACTTTCTCACCCTAAAGGCCTGAGTTAAAACCTAGGGTATTACGCGTGCCGTTTGTGATGATCGAATCGGCCCTAGGGTCTGTCTCATCCCCCCCCCCCCTCCACGAAAACACCGGTTTTCGCTTCCAAATTATCATACCGCTGTGTTCCATACTTATGTCTTAGGGGCTGGTACAGTATGCACATTTCAGGCGACGTTACCACAGGGCTGTCACACACTTACAGTCTAAATGAAAAAACGCATTGAACACTGGAAAATAGGAACAAAATGAAAATATAGTTGAACTCGGTTATAACGACCCCGGTTTGTGCGACACCTAGGCTATAACGTAAAGCATTCTGTACATCAACTTATTCTCCACAAAGCACGTGTTTTTCAGCCCTGCTTAGTAGGACATAAGAACATATTCGCCGGATATAACGACAGTGCCAGAGATCAGTCCCAATATAAGTTTCCAAGAAGTAGGCTGTATTAGCAGTTCTGCCATCTTCTCTTCCTCGAGAAGACCAGCCCTCTTCGTTTTCAGATAGCTACATAAATCCAGGCCTGCAAAATGACAAGAGTAACGGCAGTTCACTTTGTTCGTGAAGTTTCCCTCTACATTTCTACCCCTGCAGTTAACAGTAGACTGGTAACGTGATAACATGGCTACAGCCACGAATAAAAGGAAAGTTTTGAGCGTCGCAGGAAAAGTTAAGAGTTGCGCGACAAATAGAAAACGGAAAAAAAGAAAGCTGACATGTGTCGGGAATTTGGTCTAGTAAATTCTACGATCCAGACGATTTAGAAAAATAGAACCAAAATGATTAGTGTGTTTGAAGGGAACAGGTCGAGAATAAAGGTAAAATTTTCTTAGCCTGAACGATGTGACGTAAACGAGGCGCTGCTTGAAATGATTTTAGCAACAAAGAAGTGACAATGTACCAGTGAGCTCCCCCCTTATGATGATAATTTTTGTTCTTCTTTAATTAAAAGTTAATGAATTTTTTTTTAGCGTAAACCTGTTGGGAAATTTAGAGTTATATGAGAGTGTTTTTATTATTTCGAATTTTAATGGTTATTTGTATTTAAAATACGCCATACCATAAACATTTAAATAATATGCCAGAGGCTTGTATTTTGTCTGAAAATATCATTCCTTTTCTTGCGATACTCCTCGCTTTAGAGCGACAATCATTTATAACGACACGTTTATTCTTTCCGTTTAATGACGTTATAACCGAGTTCGACTGTACTAGTAACAAAATACACAACAGGCTCTGGAAAATCCTGCTCCGCTCTTCTTCTCCCACAGTTACTTGTTTAAAGTGCATAGATAATGTGTTCGTAATAATAATAATAATAATAATAATAATAGTAATAATAATATAATAGGGGTCGCATAGAAAGTAATGCCTCTTACATTCTTCTCAGTAAATATTTATTCCTAGATCGTGAAAATTACGCACTATGAAGAGTGATGGTTGAACTCTGTACCCTATTTTTCTGCAAAGTCTCGTCCACTTCTACCGCCTTGCACCAACAAGGAATATGTGCCTGTATGCCTTGTCGTTACCATGTCTTTTCCTGCTAATTTAGCGAAGTTCTGACTGCGCGAATTACGTTATCAGTGTCACACTCGTACTGCGGATTGCATCCTTCAGGGCTGCAACAGTATTTTTTTTTTTTTTTCCAAATTTCCATTAAGATGTTTTATTCTGTAAGATTTCGTGTAGCTTTTTATTGCAGCTTTTCCCGTAAGTATTCTGCTTTGAATATGTCACACGGTCCAGTATCTACTACTACTACTACTACTATTACTACTACTACTACTACTACTACTACTACTACTACTACTACTACCACCACCACCACCGTTCCACATTTCCTTCTTCCAGTTGTCATTACTTTGCTGATGAGTTCCTGTTTCACGAATCTTTGTTTTCCACTGTACATGTTGGCATCAGATCAAAAAATCATGTTGTTTGTTTGCTGCGATAAGGTGATGTACTAACACACGTATTTGACTGTGAACCCCATTTCGATTGTTTATTTGGGTAGTAGGTCGTTCCCTGAGCTTTGCTTCAAGAGAGCAGTACTGCTTTCATGAATGACCAATTTTCCATTCATAACAAACATTTGTCTATGTTTATAACCCAGGTATGAAGGAACCTTTTATCTGCCCCTACGACGTGTAGTTTCTACAATTAGTAATTGGGGTGGCAGTTATATAGGGGCCGACAAACATGTGCACTTGCTTCATTAGGTGTCGCCATCAGTCGGAAAGCTCGAAGTTTATTTCGTGTATCCACAGTTTTGTTGTGTGTCGTCTACAACGGGCCTTATACGTAGTTTCATATGTTAACGTTGCGCAGATCTGCTACCATTCGTGATTTGGGGACCCTAGATCAAGTAGCGACAGTGCCGTGCCGCTCCACTCTAGAAGTTCGCACGTTTACGTTTTTGACATTACCGACGTTTAGGAATCAAGGTAAGGGCTGTGGGTGGCCTCAGATGGCAAAACTCGTACAGAATTTGATGAAAATCGATCTCTAGAATTTTCTTTATAGGAGCCATCCCGTTGTGTTGTAGTACTGACTAAAAGTCGTTCAGTCAAAACACAACAATATATTCAGTAATGTAAAGTTTGGTACGTGTTTCGGTTAGAAGTAACCATCATCAGGCAGACGTACTCTAAGCACAGAACGTGTCTTGTCCATGTACTGAAATGTCTACCTGATGATAGTTACTTGTGACTGAAACATGGAGCAAACTTTACATTATTGAATATATTGTTCTGTTTTGACTGAACGACATTTTAGTTAGATCTCGAGAAATTAATGTTGGGGGGGGGGGGGGGAGGGGAAGGGGGGAAAAAGGTTGCGTGAGGAAGGGGGGCCTTTTTTTTTTAGGGAAGGAGGGTAGATACCAAAACAAAAAGTTTCCCTCCATCTTGAAGGGTTGTTACCCATCATTTTTTTG
>Ga0136643_10016266_pt1 | contig 11178 bp, 7 predicted proteins | sample TergutLab28metaG_FD_96883 | JGI IMG/M metagenome (GOLD analysis project Ga0136643, IMG submission 96883) | Labiotermes labralis P1 segment gut microbial communities from Petit-Saut dam, French Guiana - Lab288 P1 (version 3) (version 3) | ecosystem: Host-associated > Arthropoda: Insects >... | reverse complement strand
TTTGGAGAAGAGATGATTCTCTTTTCCCTGCCGCTAATCTACCCACCTCCAGCCCTCAGCCTATTCAACACACCAACTACTGTGTCTCAACTAATGTCTGTCACAGTGGAAAATTAGAACTGAGATTCAGTTTCAAAATACCTAAACACGAATCACTGACGCTAAAGTAACGCAATTTTCAGATTTAGCTTCAACTTGTAAACTCCACTGCAAAATTGAAACATCCAGTCCGTCAAGTGTAACAGTCATTTGTTTTAATGTGTTGCTCGTAACAACTGTAATTTTTTCCGGTTTGTCCAGCCTAACTTAACCCAGCAGTACAACAGTTATTGCAAACTGTGTAATTGCACTGCAGCTAGTGTGGTGTCGTGATTTGATCCCCCACACACTCGCATATCACGTTTCACTGCTGTGCTTTCAATCGTCCGTTTTGCTGTTCGGACAGAAACAACAGCTTACGGTTGTGCGAGGCGCCTTACCTACGCGGCAACTTCTCCTACAGAAGTGTAACGCGTGTGTACGCGACGCCTGTGCTGACAATTGACATCGTCTCCCGTATAGCTACTGACAATAACGGACTCCTTGGAGCACAGTCCTTACGAAGCTAATAGTCGCTCAGCTGGTCACACTGCTCCCTGCCTTTCGTGCAGCCCAAATTTTGTTAATGCTGTCAAATGAGCCTGCTTTATTTCTATCTTCATACTGCCGAGTCCAGTACGTCCCGTCACGTTTTATGACCTTATAATCCGATTTAATATTATCTTCCCATATATACCCAAGTACCCAAAATTCTCTTCTCCCTTCATGTTTGTGGATATCTATTTCTCTTATCTTCCCATGTATGCTACATTCTCCATGCTCATCACTCTCCTCGGTGCCATGCTCCTGACGAAACTGGATGCTTGTAAACACTGAGATCTGCGCTCTTCTTGGATTACGCAGCGTGTAATGGTAATTCCGTACCGACGTTTCGGGACAACCTATGGCTCGTTTTTTCAAAGGTCTTGCCGCATGGCCTTCTAAAACAGCTCGTAGTTTTACAGCTAGTAAAAAAATGTTCATATTTTTTAGAAAGAAAATCTTTATTGGCGTGTTCACCTGTCCGTGCCCTGAACCAGGTTAATCCAGTCCACGACATATCTTCTTATCTTTAAAGGTCGAGCTGAATAGCATACTCAGTTTTACACCGAGAGCTTCAAAGTGGCTTCTCTCCTTCAAGTTTCCCCACAACAACTATGTACGTTTTTATCTTCTTCCCATTACTGGCCACATAACTCCCTTTTCTAGCTACAGGGCTGTGAAGGTCTTTATGCTGAGCCGATTTAAGTTAAGTTTATAATAATAATAATAATAATAATAATAATAGGGGCGACTGGAACCATTTCAAACTCACTCAGACAGTACGTGCGCAACATACCAGGAAAGCACGAAATTAAGGAACTACAAGAACCAGCCATATTGGGCACTGCACACGTACTGCGGAAAGTGCTAATGTAGAAGTACAAAACGTGTTTCACGGGCGAAATAACATTGCGTGTAGCACAAACTGTAAATACAGAACAGCTGCAATACTATATACCGTAGAAACAGGGGTTGTTTCAAGTATATAATTGTAAATACCCTGCATAAAGGGGATAACAAGGATGATGATGATAATGATGATGACGATGATGATGATGATAATAATAATGGGAAGATTTTTAACTATGCTTAAATTAACCTTCGTTAAGATCTTTATTTTATAATAGAGTTACTGAAGACATCATAAACTAGACTTAAGGTTGTAGCAGCAGTTTGTGACGCTGTGTGACGGGGCTTTAGTTACCCGACGTTTCGAGGCAGCTTATTGTTGTCGCCTTCAGTCGTCTGCAAATCATACTATAACGCTGTCTCAGTAGGCCGGTAACCAAGTACCCGTGACACAGCTTCACGTCTCAGACGGACGGATACTGCAGTTTGCCTTATCCACACCAGCCACAGAAAGGTTTCTGTCAGACGGGTCTTTCACATAGAGGGACTGATATCCAGTCTTCCATCGGTGTATAATTTACACATTGAGTGGCAAGTGTATAATTTTGACCGTCGGATGCAGAAACACGTCAGCGTATTATTTGCATTGCAATAAAAGTTCCTGCACTATCAGCTGCATCGAAATAAATGAGTAAGCTGTAGCAATAGGCAAGCAATGACGAAGCAGACTCACGGCAGTCTATAACGTGATAGGCTGACACGCATCAGGGTGGCACAGCTGGTATACTGAGATTGAACTTACTGGTGACAAATAAAGTAAGTTGGGTGTCTGTCAAGTCAAAATAAGGGGAATCTGGAAATAGCACTGTGTTTATCTCGTTCATATCCCTGCAGTAATATGGCTGCTGCGGTTCACAATTCACGCTACATTTTATTTTAGTTTTATATCTGGTGACCCATTTTGCTGACCCACGCTGCTGGATCGTAACACGTGGTACTCCCTGAAGACGACCCGTTAAGAACTGAAACATGTTGCAGTGACGTATAATACTAACAAAATGGTGACCAAATAATATATGAGTGCAACTGTCAGCATTCCTATGATTTTGTTCGTTCTGTAATGTTTAAATATTTCAGGGAGTGTGTTGTATTTAGACTCGTACCTCTCCAGCAGTTCTCAGTGCAACATACTAATCGTTTTAACTTAATATTCTGTCATCTGCAAGAACATTTCTGAAGCTAACAGAGCGGTGCCAGTCTGAAGAGGGCGTTAAGTTCTTGACGTATTGAACGTGTAATTTAATTTAAAGTAAAAAAAAGTAAATTTCGCCATATAGCCTGCCTTGGAGGCCCAGAGGGGGAGTAGAGATATAGCTCTACTCTTTCTTTAAACTAGGCGTTAGATGGTGGTGGGTGGTTAAGATCAGGCTCCGGCTGCTTTACCCCCAGAAATGGCCCACTCTCCATTGTATAGGAGGCTGGGTGGGTCGGTCTGGACGGGCGTGGAAAAGCTCGCCCTCACCGGAAGTCAATCCACGGAGTGTGCAACTCCTAACGATTTGCCAAGCCGACTGCGCTATCCCGACCCAAAACGTATTTTAAACTTACTTGATACGGTGTTTGTGACTTAATACTGTTATGGTTTATTACAGTTTTTAATTGTTTGCGAACATTATTGTAACAAAATAGTCTATTTTTCGAAGAAATTTGTAAGTCACGTGTCCATCTACAGCTTCTCAGATTGGCAGTACCTTTCAATTATTTGTCTTCTATAGATTTTCCTTATTTGTTTCCGGCGTTTGGAAATTAATTCTGTGGGACCATGTTAGCCACTGGTAACAACTGTGCTCAGATGAACACTTATCAGCAATCCTACCCAGTATGCAACCTGATCAGAAAGTTCCACACGTTAACTTAAATGACAGATGCGCATCGAATGAGAAGAGAAGAAAAGGAGAAGGCCCGACAGCACGTACTGCAAGCAATGTTAGTACTTACAGGAATTCTTCTCTGGTCTTCTTCCGGGTAGGATAGTGGGGAGTGAGCCGCACCTCTTCCTGCTCTGAGCACAGGTTCTCCACACTCAGCACCGACCGGAACCCCGACTCCGGAGTGGACACCGGACTCACTCCGAGCCTGGAGACTTTTCCGTCGGCATCCTGCACATAAGTATCACATGTGAACATTTACAGTGATGAGTACCCCTTAGAATTATATTAGTGCATCTACTATTGACGACGTAACAAGAAGACGAAATGCACGCCAAGGATGCTAAAAGATTTTCTCGTCGAGGAGAAAGTTATGAGGCTCATTTATAAAGTGAAAATAAAGCGTCATCTAGAGAAAATTTGTTTCTGTCCTTCCGTCTGTGCGTGGCCTAGTATCAGCCCCTGAACCACGGGACAGACCCTTTTATTAAACTTTGGTAGAGGGGGCTGCATTGGCGGATAAAGGTTTTGTGGGGCCTGAAGCTTTTATAAATTTGAGGGCCCACTTTATGGCAAAGAGTAACTAATGAGGTACAAAAGTAAATATTTATTAGGGTTCTGAAGCTGAAGCTTCATTAGCTTCAAGGTAAATCCACCTCTAGAGGGGGGGGGCTGTAACTGAAAGTTCTGGAGCAGTTACGAACACCACTCGCATTGACCCGTAATACAGTCCGCCTTTCTGAATCTCACAACTGTATAAATAGTAAGTAAGGCTAATAAAATTCCAGTCTTCTAGAATACGACACAGTTCATATTGATATCTTTATACCAAAGCTGGGAATTGTGTGCGAGACGTCAAGAAGTGCGCCTCCCCAGTCTTAATGTGCCACGGGTCTTGAAGTTAGACGTGGTGGCAGATTATATAGAACGTACCGTAGTTATGCTGTTTAAAACGTTTCGGGAAGAACTCACATTTCTAGTTGCGTTCTCATACCTTGCATATGGGCGGCAGGGAGGTCTCTGAGCCCGGCCGCAGCAGAAAGTTGCCCAGGGCAGTAATGTTGACGTTCCCCAAGCGACTGACCATGAAATTGCCAATCCGCCCGTAACGCGGGGTCCTGTCTTCGGGCGGAGGCTCCAGCTGCAAAAATATATGATTCCTTATTAAGACGGCTAGCCGAAATATGTAAGACCTCTGGCTTACAATAAATCTACTGCTTGTGATGTTCTTTATTGTTACTTTTTACACCAAGATAAGGATCCTTCGGCTCCATAAATGTGGTAGAGGATTTCTTGACCTCCTAAACGGTTTTTAGGCGCGTTTGCAAAATCGCGAGAAGCGAATATTAGCTTTGTCGTGTCTGTCTGTCTGTTTGTTCGTATGGAACAACTCGGTTCCCATTGGACGGATGTTCATGAGTTTGGTATTTGAGTATTTTTAAAAAAATCTGTTGTGAAAATTCAAGTTTTATTAAAATCTGAAAAGAATAACGGTACTTTACATGCAGCCTAATATACATTTTTGATCATATCTAGCTCAGTTGCTGTGAAGGAGAAATGTTACAGATTAAAGATGTGCAGAAAATCAAAACACGCTTTTTATGTTTTTAATAGTTTTTTTTTCCGAATATCGTGCCGTTTATGAGATAATGTGGAAAAATATTTTAGAGCCGGGCATGCCACTGATGATAATAGAGCACATGCGAGTTGCATTCTGGATACCTAAGACTACAAACACTTTATCAGAATATGTAGTACTTATTGCTTTTCCACTACAACAACGGTTGCACTAACACACCTCATTGTTACCTTCAAAGTAAACTGCCCCTGTTCTTGTATCTCGTGAAGGACCCTACTCCGTGCACTTGTGTAATTAGCATAGTTTGCTACTTTTCAACAATGCCAACACAAGAACTCCTTTTACACTGTATCAAATCCACTTAAACACCGGACACTGACCAGCTTGACTAATACTGTACTCTAGCCGACCTGACTAACATGTACAGGAAATACCAACATAAAAGTACGAAGCATATACTGCTATAATTAGCTTACCGGTAGTCGCAGTGTTTTTTGTTCATAATTTTTCGCTGCCGTTATTTGCCCATGTATATATATATATATATATATATATATATATATATACACACACACACACACATACTTCAGTTTCACTTGTACCATAGTGTAGATATTTATCCAAACTGGTTAAGGGAACAATTTTGTAATTTGTCCTTGTACACGCTGTAAATACTCTCTGTGCAATAAATCTCATTTTTAAAAAATACTGTGCTAGGCATATTATGACATACTTTCATAACGAATTACACGCCGGCCGCTACATTACATAGTGCAATTATGTCGGAGCGTGTAAGTGTTCTCACGGATCCCCAAAACATCTCACATTACGGCTTCTATACACCGAAAAACTATTTAAAGCTGACCTATGCTGATTGGTTATCTGGATATTTGATTATGCTGATCCCATTATAGGAGCTGTAACTTCTATCGTGTGACGTAGTTGTTAAATAGTTGTGAATGGCAGGTAGGTAAGGATGTAAAACAAGTCGTTATGGACACGTAAGACGGAATTGTGCTGTCATTTGTCTGAAGAAACTGAGGAAACTATTTAAGATTGAGGGAATGAGTGGCTCCCAGTGCATTGCCAAAAGGAGACTTGGAGGAACGAAGGAACGTACGTACCGCCTATTAGACAAATTGATAAAAAGACGATATTTAAATGAAAACAAACTTTTATACATTAATGGAACATGATACTGCCACATTATAATTGACAAAAGTCATATAAGAGCATAAATATAACAACGTCTAATTGAGAAGAAGCGACACATGGCTTCAAATTTCCACTAAATGAAGTTATTTCTCGAATTTTTAAAGTAACAAAAAATTTCCATTCTATATTTGACATCGGCAGGTCAGAGTTAATTTAAAGTGTTAGTTATCTTAGGTACTTTAATAATTCACTGTGTACTAATGCAAAACAAATTTCTGCGTATAGAAAACAAGAAATAAAAAAAGAAAAGGGATAATTTATTTTAGAAAGATTCCTAGAATATCTAATTAGTATGAGTACTTTCTGATATCTTAAATTCACTCTTTTCCGTACCCTTGCACTGATGTCCTATTTACAGCATATTTGTATTAAACATGCCAATCGTTAAGACCATCCTGTCTCATTGAGAAACATGTGGTGTGCAGAAATACATCACAAAAAAAAAAAAGATTGGTGTAATATCAGTCGTAAGAAATTTTGTCAGATTACGCCTAGTACGTTTGCAGGGTCAAAATATCGTTTTTTAGAACGTTCCATCAAAACACCAGCATCGGTCTGCGTCACAAACCCTTTCATCACTGCTCTCCGAGTACCCGTTTGGAGATGTTATTTTGCTAGGTGTCACTTGGCCCATACTAGCTGCGTACTTACGATAGCAGGTAGCCTAAAGCTGGGCAGGATCGGGTCACTGCATGACCTCTGCCCGTGTACACGACCGGCCCCCACGCCCACTCCAACCGGCGGCTGTTCCGTCTGCTGCACGACGGTTGTAGCCACGTAGGGCTGACCACAGAAGGGACAGGCGGCCCTGAGCCTGGGTCCTGGCTGCTGATGATGATGTATGGTCACTCTGCATGCCGTGCACGTTGTCACGCTCTCTTCTCCGTCTGTGGGCTGTGTCTCGCTGACCTCGTGGTTCTTCCCTGCAGTCCCGTACACGGAAATCTCTCGGTGTTGTCCGGGGCGCTGCGTCAAAAATACTCTTTCGTTTCAAGCCTAGCGAGGAACTTCGTGCTTTGCAATTGACGCCAAGAATTACTGGGGTGATAAACAAAGGAGGGTATGATGGGGGAGGAATGTGGTACGGATGGAAGGCAAAAGGAATGTTTTGCGGCTTTTGGCGGGGAAATCTGCAGGCAATGGACCGCTTCGAACAAGTATGGGTTGTGGACGGGTAATATTGAATTGGGTGTTAGGAATATAAAACTTTCTTGACGTGATTTCATTTTGAGGCTCTTTAACACATTCAGAGCTATGTGACGTAAGTACAGACAGTATTTGCTTAATATTCTTTCAAACAAAGTTAACAGACATGCAAGAGACTTCAGAATATTTGTAAGCTCCTCCCCCTCCACACACCACACACACACACACGTAAAATGAATTTAGGTGACTATGTAAACATATTACAGAATGGGTCTATTTTTATCATCTCGTAGTGATAAGAAATCCCTTTATTTGATGACGTCAAAGATCACGCCATTTCCCTTTTATTGGCGAATGAGCTGCATTCGAAGAAAGTGTTCAATAATCATCCTAAATCATTAATATGTATTTTATTAGGCATAGCGTTACGCTTGTTACAAGTATGGGACCAGAAAGTCGTCGAGAAACATGAAGTATATGAAACTTTTGATCGGAAGGTATTACAGGAATGGATAATTTGTGAGACATAGCAGTAATTGGCAGATGTTACCAAAGTGGATCTTGTGGGAATATATTTTGCAGTGAGATTCAAATAGCTCAGTATATGGCCCACAGTACTTATTACGACAGTGAGGAATTTTTAGTGCCCCTAGCTGGAAATCCCATCATTGGCGATCCTGAGCCAGAGATTGTCAAGCATGCAGTATTCTCAATGATCTGTGAAAGTCTTACCGTCTCAACATCGACGTCCTCGCTGCTATCTTCCGCTGAACTCCTGAACGTGTTTCTGAATCTCTGCCATACCCACGACATAGGTACTGAACTGCTGTACATTCAGACTTCTGAATCCTACCGCTTCATAACTAAGGGATGATCCTTCAGCCTCAGTTTACTGAAGACACTCCCTTTTCTACGTTACCAATCAAACGCACGGATTCCAAAACGCAAAATATCTCTATACTTTTCTATCACACGTGTTTATTAGAAGTATTTGACTGTAATGCACTTTCTAGCTGCATGTAGCAATTGTCTGTTTGTACTGTCATCTCTAGCTTTACTATGATATTGGCAGCATACCGTAACTTTAAAGCTGCAAGAAAACAAACCCAGAGCAGTGTTCATAGATGCACCAACGAGTCTAACATTGCTGCATGATTAGGAGACAAACAGTGACACGAGGGGCAGCCCGACATGGATCAGATGTCGACTTCTTTTGTTTCACTTCCATTTTAACAACCATTAGCTTCGAAACTATGATATATTAAAATTAATAACAAACAAATTAGTTGTACTGCTGTTTTGAAATCAACAATACTCTGACTGCAACAACAATTACAGCGAATCTAATGGTTTTTGTGAGGAGTGCACGTAGCTTCTGTTAGATACTGTTAGGTGGGTTTCGAACACACGGACACTTCCAGCCACGCACAGTACAAGGTTTTCGAAATGCACTACATGTACGCAACCACCACGTTGGAAGAACATCTAGATACTAATGCCCAGCAGGCATTCCGTGGAGAGGTACGTGAAGACGGCACTCACCCCCACTTCAACCCCCACGCCCTACTCCTTCTAACGGATATCGATCCACCATACCGCACCTTCCCGTTCTCACCAGCCCTCGGTAAAGGTCACTTCTCCTACAAACAACGTTCCGCCCCATTACTCTCATTAATGACCACGTCAAGGCGACATCAGCTTTTCAAGATCGAAGCGTGGAGTTCCGTCGGTCTTGAGTGTCGACAGTGTTGCAGCAAATCGCGATGTTTTCTGTATCCTTGGTGTGGTCAGGTGAAGGAGCGGAGGAATATATGTGAATTATATTAGTTCTCTAAATTGAAGGTTCTCCATCCCGTTGTGCCAATATAACAATTTGTTATTTATTGTCCGTCGTACACAACACTGTGGTGTAAAGTTAAGTTCTACAACAATTAACAAAGCTTCATATTTCAACCCCTTGGGGCCATCTTCAGGCTTATAAAATATGGTATCATACAAGGTACTTCTGTGTGGCTACCCACGGGATCCCGTGGTTTACAGTACGCTAGTTATAAAATATGTATATAAAATGTTAATTAATCTTTATCTATATTTTAATTAACATTTTTATGTACATATTTTATAACTTGCGTGCTGTAAACCACGGGATCCCATGGGTAGCCACACAGAAGTACCCTGTATGATACCATATTTTATAAGCCTGAAGATGACCCCAAGGGGTTGAAACATGTAGCTTTGTTAATTGTTGCGTAACTTAACTTTGCACCACTGTGTTGTGTACGACGGACAATAAATAACGTATATTTGTTCTGTTCTAGGCTGATTTTTGTCGCCGAAGTAACGAAAGATAAAAAAAAACCGAGACATAAAATTTATAACTTGCTGTTCGTATGGGTGATAAGATGTGATACGATGTTCCTGATAACATATTTTTTGGAACACCTTACGTTTAATTTGTTTTCTTCTCTTTTTGTGAAGGAGCGTGTATGGTCGCTTGTCACTTAAGAGTTTAAAGGATCATTCGGTCAGGTAGAATTGTCGCTGTGCCTGCAACGAAGGCTTAACTTAGGAGAAGGCCTGTAGCTCTAGTCCTAACTTCGACACTAGACGGTGTGTCAGTGGTCACCTTCACGCGCCGGCCGCTTAAACCGCGAGGAAAGAATCTCCGGTGTCTATTAAATAGACTGGGAGAGCTGCAGGGTCGGTCTGGAAGCTGTCGTGTAGAAGAACTTCTGGTCCTTGCGGGAATCGAACCACGACTCCTGGGTCCTTCGGCCCACAGCTGTCTTCCTTTTACTTAGCTCGCTCTTCTACATGAAAGCTACTATTGCTACTGCTACTACTACTACTACTACTACTACTACTTCTACTTCTAAAACAAATAATAATAATACTACATAATAATAATACTACATAATTACAAGAACAGGAAGAATCTCCCCCACCTGAATCACGGTAGCCGTTAAAATCTGTTCGTGAGAGCATTTGTCCTTTCTTTCTGATTACTTCTCCAGGAGGTCACTCTGTTGACCTCCACTCTCACATTAAGGTCAAGGCTATTCTTCACTTCGTCGTCCATAACACCCCTTGGTCACGATATGAAGATACGTCACCAAATCATAAAACAAACTCAATATTCACAGTCCTTGTTTTTATATTGCTTCCATAAGCAACAAGTATTTTAACTCGCATTCTTACTGACACTGTAAATTACACAATTATTGGCTCAACATCGATCTTCATTACCGCTCGCGCAATAAAAACACTTTGACGCGACGTGCAAACTGGTGTTTACAGCACGAACACACAACTCGCATTATTGCCAGATAAAAATCACATTTTGTTCTTGGCCTTACATGGCACGAAAAGGTGACCAGCGATGACCTAATAAGATATAATCCATAAAAGATGCTAAATACGCGTTAAACAGTATCGTAACCGAAAAGCAGTACATTTTGCTGTGTCGGTAAGGAATGCCCACCGAATTTGCAGCCTGACTGACCGAGCTACCACAATAGAACTGAATTTTATTTTCTTATTTTTGCATATTTTTGTATATCGGTTATTGTTATAGCCTTACAGAAGCCTTGCCATCTTAAAACACAGTAATATCCAAGTGTCATGTGACAGTAACATCAGGACGACTCATGCATCAGGCGATTCTTCCGTAATTAGAGTTGTGAAGCGACCCGCAATTAAGAAATTACCAGTCATATTTAAAATCCGCAGTATTTATCGTCTGGGGGGGGGGGGGGAAATTTGAAAAATTGAATTCCGGCTACCCTCACAGCCGTTTTTTGAATCATGACTTCAATATTAATATCGAAGTTTGGAGGACGT
>Ga0136643_10016263_pt1 | contig 11179 bp, 6 predicted proteins | sample TergutLab28metaG_FD_96883 | JGI IMG/M metagenome (GOLD analysis project Ga0136643, IMG submission 96883) | Labiotermes labralis P1 segment gut microbial communities from Petit-Saut dam, French Guiana - Lab288 P1 (version 3) (version 3) | ecosystem: Host-associated > Arthropoda: Insects >... | reverse complement strand
TTTATAATAAATTTAGACCTCATTCTTCCAATGATTTTCTATCTCCTATTGAGTTTGAGGACTTGTTTTATTCTACCCTCTAATTTGGTTTTATACCTTATGTTAAAACCTTGGGGCTGACTGCGCCCCAAACCCCCAGCAAGCGTGCGACGCTTGACTCGGTAGGTTTTTCCAACACCTTCCTCTTCACCAAATCGTGTCCCCTTTTTTGACTATAGTCCATTGCATCCCCAGTTTCAATTCCTGTAATGTCGTAAATTTTTTTAGATTTAATAGCATTTGGTAGACAATTAAATTTTTCTTGATATTCATTTTTTATATGTAGTCCTCTGTTTCTTAAAACTGTAGTTTTTATCTGCAATAAATATTCATTTCCTATCTCTCTAACTCGTATACTTACACCTGCTTTTTTTAGAATCCTTTTTTCATCAAGATAATAATTATTTGTATGAGTTATAGCTTTATCCCACGTAAAATAAGTGAGTATTTCATTATATTTTTCCTCACTTATTAATGCTTTCAATTCTTTTTCAATCAACATATATCTCCTAAACTTTGCTATTAAAAATCTGCTCCTAATATTAATATATTTCTTCATATTAGCTAAGTATTAATTGCTCTTTAAGCTCAATATATCCAACCTTAGAATAAGAAAAACTGTAGACAACAATCTAACAGCACGAATAAATATTACTCCACCATCAAACTCTTATGTTATATTTCACAGGATTTTTGTTAAAATGGCAATCCGATAATCAAAATACGCAAGAGCTTGATGGTGGAGTAATATTCATTCTTATTGCCTATAGTCTTACGTTTTTGCTATAGTAATTTTTACACGAAACATTAAAAACTGTGTCTGAAATCACTAATTGTTATTTATCGTCTATAACTTTCATTTCTTCCTCAACATAAGATTTTATTTCCTGTGTATACTCAAATATTTCTTTCAAGAACACAGCTTCATTTTCAATCTTCTCCGTGTTAAATCTATAATATTTATCAACGTGATATCCACTATCGTTATAATATTTCTTTAGTAAAACATATGCCCATTTGTCTCTAAAAACATAAACCCCATTAATAATATTTAGTGCTAGTATCATAAATTTAAGAGAATTTCTAGCTATTCCAATACTGTCTATATATTCCCCCATATTATAAAGTTTGAGAGCATCGTCATATAGTCCATTTGATATATATATAAGTTTTTATACCTTCTATCTTCAAGAGTTTTCTATCAACATATTTACTTAACTCTACTTGTTCGTCAGATGTGTAAATAACTTTTCCTTTACATATACGGTCTAAAAAGGATAGAGTAAATACTTGTACAAAACGTTGTTCTTTTGTTAGAGCCTCTCTCACACTATCAAGATGATGATATTCTACATCAAACTCAACTCCTTACAACAAATATCATATCTATGAGATAAAATGATTTTATCATGTGATGATACTTTTAATTCAGAGAGAAAAAACAAAGCATCTAGAGCATAGCAAACATTAGTTACTGTTTTGTCAAATGAATGATTATACCATTCTTCACCTTTCATTTTTGTGAAGTTTTTTAACTGTGGCATAATTGAACCATTTTTCATTGGATCAATTTGTACCACTTCTTTTTTAGTTGCTTCAAAATATGACTTAGCATATTCAATACAAGAACTCTTACCAGAGCCGTCAATCCCACATACTGCTATAAGCATTTTAAAATTCCCTCCATATAATTATTAATTTGTTTCCTTTTGTATATATAAACATATGATGGATGATGTATTGCGATGAAATTCATCGTTCTATACTCAATAGACTGATAATTAAATTCTTCTATTGCAGGAAATTTAAGTGAAAAAGAGCGACTAATCGTGTCTCTAACTTGAGTTCCTAGTAAGAAAATTGTTTTCGGCTTGATTACCTTAATCTCTATTTCAAAATTGGCCATACATGTATCCATCTCTTTTTTATTGGGGTATCTCAATTTGCCATTATTATCCAAAGGGACACATTTTACTAGATTCGTTCGATATGTTGAGATGTTTTTTATATTTTCTTCAACCTTTGAAATAAGAGCACCAGAATTAGTTTTTGGAGATATAGGCTTTTCTCCTTCATACATTAGCTTTTTAGCAGATAAACCTACCCAAAATACTTCTGCTGACTTTACTCCATACACTAAGGGTATTTGATTTTCACATATTTTACACTTTTTACAACTTCTAATAAGCTCTAACATATTACTCCTTGGTAAGCAACTGTGTTTTTCTTATATAGTTCTCTAATACACAATCCTCAATATTACTATAATTACCCGAAGAAAAATTGAACTGTGAGCGACCTTCAATTATGTTCAAAGATTTACTACTCCTCATTTTCCCTATAATCTTTCCGTCTTGTACAATTTCATTATACAACGGAGTTCCGTGATATGGACGAAACTGAAATACACTAACTCTGAAATCACCCTTGCTTCTATTGGATATTTCCTTGAGTTTGTAAGCAAGTTTAAATGTCATTTCGGCATCTTGCTCAGATTCCTTATAAATCCCATACATAAAATAAGCTTTAACGTCTATACCTGCTTCTAAAACTTCAGTTATAACTCGTTCAACATATTCTACACTACCTAATTTATTAATCTTCTTACGCATAGCTTCTGAACCTGTTTCAATACCAAAGAACAACTCTCTACATCCACTTTCTTTTAATAAAGGCAACATATCCATTGATTCTTTAAAAGCCAATACTTGTGCCATACAACGCCACGAAATATTATCATATTTATTGAATAGATTTATAGCATTTTTTATTGTTTCATTATTTCTAAGAAATAAATCATCCAATATACGTATTGAGGTTATATCATTATTGGTTGATAATAAGTCATTTATTTCTTGTTCGATATTTAGAGGCGTTCTAAATCTACTTGTTACATTAGTATTTAAGCTAGATGCAGCCCCACAAAAAGAACAATTATATGGACAACCCCTAGAAGTTACGATTGCAAGTTCCTTGTCTCCATAATGATTAATCAACACCTCTTCTTTTAGTAGCTTTCTATCTATTTTGATATCATCTAAACAAGAGGGAAAATAATCAGTGTATTTATCTACAAGATATACTTTTCTATTGTCCTTACTATACATAGGCATTTCTGAATATGTACCATAAATTAAATCTGGGAGAATTAATTCACTTTCACCAATAATAGTCCATAACTCATTATTGGTTTCCCATTTTAGAATTTCTTCATAAGTAAATTTAACTACTTGTCCTCCTATAACAATTACAGCATTACCTAAATAATGCTCGACTATCTCCTTAACAATATCAAAATTTTGAGTAAATATATTAATTCCGATGAAATCAGGGTTATGTTTTTCAATCTTAGTCAAAATTTCATCAATTCCAAGCCTATCTTTTACACAGTCAATTATGATAGAATCTATACCTTGATTAGTTTCAAAATCTGAACCATAATACTTTTCTACTAAATTTTTATAGATAGAACTAAGACTTTCTGCATTGATTTGCGTTTTACTTTCTTCTAGTCTGTGAGCTTCCATTTCAAATTCTGAAAACATCGTTTGTCTAAAAAATATACTATTAAAACCATTCATTTGATAACTAAGCAAATACTTCTTCATAGCTTTATCTTCTGTGGTTTTTAGAAGATAATCTATAAGCAAAGCTTCATGAACTGTAGAGGCAATCTCTGCTATAAAAATAGTGTAACTGCCATATACATATGGTTGGGTAGTTCTAGTGTAATGACTATGAACAGAATGACCTAATTCGTGCGTTAAAGTAAATAATGACCTTAAATTATCTACATAATTTATCATTATATATGGTGGTGTTCCGTAAGAACCCCACCTAAAAGCACCTGCCATCTTGTTCTGATTTTCATATACATCAACCCAACCAGATTCTAGTATTGTTTTAACTATATTTATATACTCTGCACCCATAGGAGCAAGAGATTTTAATATAAGCTCTTTTGCTTCTTCATATCCTATAGTATACTCTATATCATCTACGATAGGTACAGATATGTCATAAGGTTTTACTACGTCCAAATTTAAAGCTTTTTTACGGATATTTGTGTATCTGTGAACCAAGTCCAATCTATTATTTATACTTTTTATAAGAGTGTTATAAACTTCTGTTGGTATGCTGTTTGTAGATAGAGAAGCTTCAAGAGCAGAATTATGTTTGCGTGCCTTAGCAAAAAAAGCTTCTTTCTTTATATATCCATCATATAATCCTGCCAATGTTTCTTTACGTGATGTAAAGTAGTTAAAATAAGAATTATATGCGTTTTCACGCAATACCCTATCTTTTGACTCCAACAGCTTTAAATAAGAACCATGAGTAACTTCAAGTTCATTGCCGTCTTTGTCTATAGCAGCTTCAAAGTGTGTCTCAGTATTATTTATAATACTAAAAACATTAGTTGGAGTATTTGAAACTTCTGTAAGCATAGCCAGTAATTCCTCTTGTTCTGGTGGGAGTTTATGTTTGGCTTCACGGAAAATGTTATGAAAAAATTGCTTATATAGCTGTAAACTTCCTACAGAAGTTACAAAATCATTTAACTTTTTTTCACCTATTGATATAATTTCAGGGGCAAAAAAACTAACTATTGTGTGAAAATTAGCATATATAGTATCTGCTTTACTAGAAAATTTCATATATAAAGAGTTCTTCATATCTTGTCTGAATTTTAGTTTAGCATATACATACAGCTTAGATACGATTAAATCTAAACTGAAAGCTTCATCTAAAGCCTTAAAGAGTATTTCGCTATCTTCGGAAAGTTTACCTTGATACTTAGAAAGTTTGTTCATCTCCGCAAGCGTTTTTGTGTATTCGTTTTCCCAAGCTTCATCAGATGGATAAACTTCCGATAAATTCCATAGGTACTCTTTATCCATCTCTTCTCTTGATTTTAATTGCTTCGCCATTTTCTCTCCTTTCTTTAAATTTAAATTTATTTACATTACTGGCTCAGTTGGCTCTGGCTTCGTTCCCAATAAAGGCATTATTGATATTTGCATTTAGAAAATACTCCTATAATTTTTATCATACCACTTTTATTATACATCTTTCATGTACAAAATACAAGTGTTTTTTTACATTTTTTTAGGATATTTTCCTTAAAAAAGAATTAAACTCAGTTTTAAGCTATTTTTTGTTATTTTATGACCTTTTTATTTGTTACTCATATCATTTCTTGCTAACCTTGAAATCTTATCTTGTATTTCAAGGGTAAAAGATACTTTAAAACCTCGTGTTGTTAATCAAAACAAGGTTTTATGTTTAAATACGAAACCATAAAAAACTGGTTGCAAAAAACTATTATTAAAATAATAGGATTGAAGAAAGCGGTTAAAATAACTTTGAGGAGGATTCTTTATATGTTTTTAAAAACCAAAAAATCTTTACTCAGAGTTTTAGCATTTACAACACTTATAGTTATGATTCTGAGTAATATGCCTATTAATATAATGGCGGCTCAAATTACAACTTTTAGCGATTCCCGATATGAGTATGATGATACAGACGACATTCCTTATGATTATGAAAAAATTGAATGGGATGAAGAATACTATACGTATTATGAAGAAAATTATGATGACACTTATCTCTATGAGGGGATGGAGCCAGAATATGAGGTACCTCCAGAGCGTATGTCAGATGAACAAATAATCGCATTTGCAACGGCTTCTTTAAATGACAATATTGTTTATATAGATACAAATGAACATCTCACAGCATTTTTAAATTCCGCAGTTGCTGGAGATGGAAGAAATTTCACAGATAATGCAGGTCATTATGTTTTGAGAAATAACGTTACAGCTCCTGCTACCACTCAAGGGCGACAAGGAATTTTTACTGGTATTTTTGATGGAGGGCATCATACGATAACTAATTTAAGGTTGCGCCCACCAACGCCTGCCGCTGCTAGACCTGGCATTGGTTTTATTCAACAAGCAGGTGGACATGCGGTAATTCGTAATGTTACTTTTCACGAGAGTAGTGGAACAAACGCAATTGGGGCTACAAGCTCATGGTTAGATGAGGTAACAACTGCTGCCTGGAGTAATGGTCAAACTGGTATAGGTATGGTAATAGGCCGTACTGTACCTTTTGAAGATAGAATTTCTACAGTCTCTGTTTACAATGTGCATCTAACTGGTCAAATGACTATGATACAAAATAGAAATACAGGTGCTGGTTATACCCAAAGGAGAATTGGTGGTATGATTGGTCAAGTAGACCGTAGTAGTGTTTTGAATATTAGAGATGTCTCTGTAGAAGATGTGGATATTTTAGGTAATGCGGGTAATACAGAAAATAGAATTCACGCAGCGGGAGGCCTTGTTGGTGCTGTGGAAGGTGGTACGCTTAATGTTACCGCAAGTCCTGGTATGATTAATAATGTTGCTGTAATAACACGCGGTGGTGGTCGTACTAACATTGCAATGGGTATTAACCGTGGTGGTGGTATACTAGGTTTCTTATTTAGCGGTCATGCTAATATAGAAAATGTAGAAACCCTTCCACCACGTACTGCCGCAGGAGCAATTCGTGCTGTCAATGATGGTATCCATGCTATTCAAATGGGTGGTGGTATCGTTGGTGGTTCTGAGGTTAGTGGTACTATTACACTTCGTAACGTTGTAAGTAATGTACACCGTATCAGAGTTACTATGGCTGGTGGTGATACTTCAGCTAGTGGAAGAGTGGGTGGTCTTATTGGGCGTGTCCGTAACACCGTAACTATTGAAAATTCGAGAAACTATACAACCGTATACCAACTTGGGGCTAACGCCGTAATTGGTGGACTTATAGGTTATACAGGCCCAGTGTCTGTTGTTCGTATTGTAGATAGTGCCAATGGTAGATTTATACCTGGATTTGTTCCTGGTATCGGTAATGATGCTGCAACTAATCCTGATGCTTTAATTGGCCAATTACGCCATTGGAATAGTTCTGGTTCTGCTGGTGCGAATGGGTTTACTCCTGGTACTGGGAGTGAGCATCAAACAGGGCGGGCTGAAATGGGTGGTATTATTGGTCGCTCCAGAGGTAGGCTTTATATTTCAGGCACAACAAATTATGGATGGATAAACAAACGTAGGGCTAATAATAACAATACACATGTCGGTGGTATTATTGGTCGATTGCACCGCCCAACCTCTGGTGAAATTGTTATTAGTGCAAATACCGTGAATCGAGGCGAAGTTTTCCTTGGCGGGGCTGGTACTGCCGCTTCTCCAACCGCTAGAGGTAACGCTGGTGGTATCATTGGTACAATAACAGGCAGGGGTACTGCTCATATAGAAATTAATGGAGTTAGTAACCATGGTCCTGTAACCGGTGGTGCGAGAAATGGCGGTCTTATAGGTCAAAATTCTGCTGCTAGTGTAGTTTTCCGCAACTCTGATAACTATGGAAATACCGAAGGTGCTCCAAACTGGGCTACTGGAACAACTGCTGCCAGTGATAACCGCCCCACTATTACTGCCGCAAGGGCTAGAGTTGCCAGTGCTGGTGGTATTTTGGGTTTTGCTAGTGGTGTTAGACTCCATGTTACGAATTCAGAAAATCATGGTGATATTTCAATAAGAGGTACTGCCACCGCAAGAGCAAACAATGTCGGTGGTATTGTGGGCCAACTTGCTGGAAGAGATTCTTCGCTTAGAGATGTCCGCAACTATGGTAATGTGGATGGGCGTGAACGAACTGGTGGTATCATTGGCCGTAGTGTTGGTATTGGTATAACTGTTGTAGATGCCATCAACCGTGGGAATGTTACTACTCATGTTGCAACTGCTCCCGTAGGTGGTATAGTTGGTCGTAGTGAAAGACGTAATCTACTCATATTAAATGCTGGAAACTTCGGTACTGTTGCAGGTGGAAGTGGTGCAGGTACTGGAAGCGGTGCAGGTGGTATTATTGGACGTGACCAAGGTGCTTCTGCTCGTGTTGAGCGAAGTTTTAATCAAGGTCATATAACTGGTGGTATTGCTACTGGTGGTCTTGTAGGTCGAAGTCAAGGTGGTCTTATTATTTCCGATGTTTATAATATTGGTACAGTAAATACTGCAGGAACTGTGGCACAACAAACTAGGCACGGTAACGGTATTTTAGGTAGACGTCAATCTGGAGCGGTTCGTATTTCACGTGCTTGGGTTTCAGGAAACTTTAGAGGTTATTCTGTTGCCACAAGTGGTACTGGTACTGGAAACGTAACAACTGCAGCTCCTGTTGCTGGGATTACTTTTTCTCAAGTATACGTGGATAATTCAACATTATCTAGTGCTAATACAACAGATTTTACTACAGCTAACCCAAGACATCAAGAAAATAGAGCTGGGATTACTTTAATTGATACTGAACTTTTGACGAGTGGTTTCTTACCTGGTGTTGCCAGCGGACCGTGGCGTTATGGTCTAGTAGAAAGTGATGGTTCAGCAGTTGATTTTGATGAACAAAGAACTTTCCCATATTTTTATTGGCAAGTAAGAAACGAACAAGGTAACCCACGATTACAAGAAACGTTTTTTGACACAATAAGATGGTATGATGTAGAGGCTTCACGTGATCTTGCAGTAATGGATTTAGAGCGTACTGGAGCAACTGTTGTAAATTTTACAGGTGTCTCTAATTCTGGAATAAGAGCATTTCATCCATATCAAGCACTTACTGCTGGATTCCCTAATGTAGTAGCAGGCAGTTCTTCGCTTGCATCTTTCACTAGAGGTACCGTAGCTGCTCCACTAGATACTTCAATTGGACTTATCCATCCTAGCGGTGTTGTTGGGTTTGAAACGAGAGATGTTCCTGCACGTATTATGATACGTGGATATGACCCTCTTTTCGGGAATCCTACTATATTTGTAGATCATGCAAATATTAGCATTGTTAGTGAGGATGCTTATGAGGTAACAAATGCACCAAGAAATTTATTCATTGAAGGTCTAGCTATTATTCACTTCTCTTTAGATGAATTTGGGGATATACACGGCATAACCCCAGGATCTACAGAAGCTCGTATAGAAGCTTGGGGATATGAACCTTTGCAATTCATTATTGAAGAAGAGCATCTAGGAGAGCTTACTATTAACGAAAATATCTCTGGAACTCGTCAGGTTAATCAACCTATGACGAGAAGGCTTGAGGAGATAAGGGTGTGGTTGCGTGATTTCCCTAGTGAGCCAGCTGAAACAGAAGCGAATGATTATGCACCTCCTGGTTCTGCTATAGTAGATTCAGTATTATACCATAGCCGACCTCCAGGATGGCCTGCTCCACCAATTGCACCACCTACAAATAGAGCCGCTGATCGAACAGGAACGACATCAGATCCTTTGACAGGAACCCACTTTGTAATAGTTAATGCTATGATTGGCGACAATTTTATAGGATCAGCACCTCTTCGTAGCACAGAAGAAGCTATACTAATGTTCCGTGATTTAATTCCTAGAGATGGAAATATAGATTTAGATATGTATTTGGAAAATCTAGCTTTAGGAGTTATGGAATTTCGTTTCATTGAAGAATCAGGAATAGATGTTAATAATTCTAATGAAGGTGGATCAGGTGATATTATACGTACTCGTATAAATATCGGTTCAGATGTAAGTCCAAATCTAAGTATACGTTTGCATAATCACCCTGAAGGAGAAGTACAAGCGACTTATTCACGTGTCACTACAGGTCTTACGCACTTTAATGTAGGTGCTGTAGGTTCAACAGGTAGTATATCAAGGAATACTACGTTTGATGTAATAAGTGAAAATGGTGAGTTTGAAAATAGATATAGTCTTTTGCTTGATGACTTCCTTGAATATGTGGTGCAAGAAGGTGGTAATACTGACGTTGATCTTGATGATGAGTCAGTGCCAGCACTTCAGAACTTTATATATATTCCTCTTAGACGTCTCGTTGAAGAAGAATTTAGAGTTGTTGCAAACTTTTCAGGATTTCTTTTGCCTATCCCTCATTCTACACTAATACAAGAAGATGGAACACCTGAATCTCGTTTGGATGGAACATTTACCATTCGTGTCCTTGGTATGATGAATCGCTTTATTGGTAATGCTTTAGGTTTTAGTACTGAAATAGCCAACTTGTCTCGTGTAGAAATTGATCAACGTTTGGCTGAAGATGGATACTTGTATCTTGAGCTTGAACGACAGCTTCCAGCAGGTACAATTAATGGATTTGTGTGGGAGCTACAACCGATTGAAGGTGCAGATGATTACGAAGTTGTAGGTATTATCCCATATGCTAATGTAGTTATAATAAATGAGCAAGGTGTTGAAATATATCGTACTATTGCTGACTCCAATGGACATTTTTCAGTAACAAATGAACACTTTTTACCAGATACAACATTTATAGTTATTGGTTCTCATGAAGGCTTTGAACCTGTAACATCTTTTATTAATCCTACAACTTTAGATGCAACTGGAAGTTCTCATGCGGACGTATTCTTAAATGCAACAGATAATGATTATTTGCTCGTAGCAACAATAAATGGTGAACATTCGCCTAATGATCTTTCTGTTGTGCTTATATCTTATGATGATTACGGTGATCAAGTAGTATCGAACTTTGAATTTAATACTTCTGTTAGACAGTGGCAATTGCGTAGCAATGGACCTATGATAGGTACTGTAGTTGTGAGCATACCAAACATGAATATAAATGAAATTCTTGTAAACAATGTTATAGATGTTATAGAAGAAGATTATATAGGCCGTGTTGCGGTCGTAAGTTTAAATCCTGAAATCGCAGAAGCTGTAGTAGTTACGTTTGATAGAGGCTATGAAAATGCAGAGGGATCTGTAAGTGTTTCCATTTCTCGTGGTTATCCAATATATGAGCCTACTCCTGCTCCACAGCGTGAAGGTTTCGTTTTTGGAGGCTGGGCAAGAGATGTAGATGGAGAGTTTGTTATCTGGAATTTTGAAGATAATGTAACAGAAGATATGACTCTATATGCTCAGTGGATACCTGAACACACAGTAACGTTTACAGTAAATCCATCAGAAGGTGGAACTTTAAATGGCACTACTTCAATTACTGTCAATCATGGACATTCAATATCTGCTTCTGAAATTCCAACTCCCGAACCTCATACTGGTTGGTCGTTCACCGATTG
>Ga0136643_10016262_pt1 | contig 11180 bp, 8 predicted proteins | sample TergutLab28metaG_FD_96883 | JGI IMG/M metagenome (GOLD analysis project Ga0136643, IMG submission 96883) | Labiotermes labralis P1 segment gut microbial communities from Petit-Saut dam, French Guiana - Lab288 P1 (version 3) (version 3) | ecosystem: Host-associated > Arthropoda: Insects >... | reverse complement strand
TCGTGTACCTGAACTGTAGCACAGTTGTGTGCCTGAACTGTAGCACAGTTGTGTGCCTGCACTGTAGCACAGTTGTGTGCCTGAACTGTAGCACAGTTGTGTGCCTGCACTGTAGCACAGTTGTGTGCCTGCAGTGTAGCACAATAAGTGTCGTGAACCTTTAATTTCACATCAAACAATCCGCGCCCGGTCAGTAGCAAGCGGCATGAACGGTGCCCTGGAGGGTGGCAGCAGTTGTCGTGCCCCTCTGCAGCTGCACCTAAACGCTGCTGTATCCGGCGGAAGTCCGGTGGTGATGAAGGTGTAATTACAGTTCAAGTCTGATACCTGCATTCTCTCTCCTTCACACTTCTCTGTTCCAAACAGCAAACGTAAAAGCTGCTGTCCTGAGCACGCTGTGAGGGCAAAGGGAGGGTAGAGGCGTGGCTCCACTCATTCTTAACCTTGTCTATAATTGGGGTGAGGAATCAGGTTCAAGCTTCGACATATATGCCGCGGTACCCACTGGACAGCATTGTGTACAATTCGAACAGCTACAGATATGCTAAAGACAAGGTGGGGGTACATGGTGGCACTGCGCTACTCGTCGGGATGTCGCGGGTTAGGTTCCCGATGGAGTCATTCCGGCCGCCCTGTGACCCTGGTGTTGACTCATCCTCTAATAGAATTGAATACCAGGGATATTTCCTGGGGGTACAAGCGGTCGGTGTCCAGGGATGACAACTTTGCCGATTGTCTACAAATTCTGGGAGCCTCAACCTCCTGGAGCCCTAAGGACCTGCCCAGACCTCTACAGGGTTAACTTTCCCTTTTAATGGATAAGTTAATTATAGTTTGTAGAGTGTATCTAGGAGCAGGAAGTGTTCGATTCTCTATACAGTGGTAGGTGTGAATGGGAGGGCAGAATTGTAAATGTAGTGACAAATGTGGAGGAGAGATTGGAGTCGCTGAAATGAGTGTAATTAGACTGCGTACTGTTTGGTTCAGGATACTGTCAATGTAGGCTACATACTGACTCCGGACTCAATTGGTACACATTCTGTTCTCGCCCATCCGAAATGTGTTATTTTGCGAACTAATTGGAATCACTGATCCAGCTGTTCGACGTAGCCATCTGCAACGCGCCGTCGGTCGCTGTGACTGTCTGTCCGCAATTCTCTCGCCCTACCGTCTCTTAATCTCTGCAAACCACCAAACGTCCCAGTCCAGTGTGCAGCAATTCTGACCCTGCCTCTTAGCCAAATGTCGCCATGACCCCAACTGTCCCGCGCGAGGTTTTCCTGATTTTCTTCAGCCCCCCCCCCCACTTCCATTCCGGGATAATGTCACAGATTACGTCACGGTCGCTTTCTTCCATATTCTTCCCCCCTCGCCTACCTTATATGATACCATTTTGTAGTGACTGAGTCACACCCAATTTGCCATGGATACCAGTGACGTCACACCTGATATTCGTTATTACGATAGACGCATTTAAAACAACAAAGTTTGATTTGTGAGTGACGTCACACCCAGCTACCGTGGTTACAAACAAACAACAGTCAGGATAGATTTGTAGTGACGTCATACCGGGTTTTGTAGTTTGTGAAAAAATGGGTGGAGAAGTGCGGGGCCAGTGGCGGTTGTTACTAGAAGTGAATAATATGGCGGGGCCAGTGGCGGTTGTTACTAGAAATGAATAATATGGCGCGGCCAGTGGCGGTTGTTACCAAAAGGCCTATCGCTAGACGCCGTATAGTCGGCGCTGTTGCCAGTGTCAAATTGTTACGGACCTGCAACTAACCTATCTGAATGTGGAGCGTTGAGGCAGGTTGACAAATGCACCATAGGCTAAATTGGAAGGGATGTGGGAGGAGGTGCTGCTTTGTGGCAGTCAGGGTAGGCTCGAAAACCCGATGAATCGATTTAAGACAGAAAATGGAGTTAAAGTGACAGTTGGTAAGAATGGGGAAGACACCGAAAGGGGAAACGACGGACTGATGGTTTGAAATCTGTGCTCATTCTTTCCCTGACCCGAAATTAGTGCAGTGGAACGAAATACCATGGTCTAATTTCCTGTTGTGGTTTTAATTCGAAGACGCTGGGAGAGCTGTTGCTTCCGAGGAGGGCCGGAGAAACGAAGCGGAACACACGGCCTTCAGCGGAATGTAAAGCATTCGCTAACGTGTTGCAGTTATTGGTCCTTGTCTTGACGGGGGTCACTTGAATCTGCAGCGCTCCAGAACTCACCTACACTTGACCGTTTGCCGCACTCATGCTCTTCGAAACACCCCAACAGGAAGCACGTGCCTACCAATCGACAGGAAGGCAGGCAGCAACTAAGTCAGTTCCAGTCCGTACGCCATATGTTGTTGCCATGCCGCGCAGTCACACGTAACGCAACACACATGACGTAACCCCCCCCCCCCCAAGTACACCTGACGCTCCGGCACCTTACACTTGCACTGCGGCAGTTGGTCTTGATGTCAGGTTCTTCTCAGCAAATCCATACAGCAGAATTGTGTTACTTAAGTTGACAAATTACTCGGTTTATCAAGAAATTCTTCGCCTTTTATGGAATCTCGATGTTTACTTTCGTCTCCTTCTTAGCCCGCCACTGGATCTATTCTGCGGCAGTTGCACCTTATCCATACACCTACATTATTTATTGAAGAAATACTTTAACATCATCCTCCATCTTCGCATTGACGTCTTATTTGGTATCTTACTGTCAGCTTTTCCGAGTGAAATGCGATATAGGCGTTTAGAAATTTAAATCTTCAGTTTCCATCTCACATTAAACACGCTGCCTCTCCATCTAAATCTTCAGTTTTCATCTCACATTAAACACGCTGCCTCTCCATCTAAATCTTCAGTTTCCATCTCACATTAAACACGCTGCCTCTCCATCTAAATCTTCAGTTTTCATCTCACATTAAACACGCTGCCTCTCCATCTAAATCTTCAGTTTCCATCTTACATTAAACACGCTGCCTCTCCATCTAAATCTTCAGTTTCCAGCTCACATTAAACACGCTGCCTCTCCATCTCAAAGACTAAACACTGTTTCCACCTCGCAGAGAACACGGTTCATGTGTATTATGAAGACCAGCCGCTGATTGCTGTTTGTTAAAATAGCCGCTGTTTGTAATGATAAGCGTACGTAGTACTTAAATACGCCGTGTGGGCAACATGCAGAGTACATGACATGTGGTACGTATAGTTACCAGTGCGTTTTGACGGTAGGTATCCTGCTGTGTGATGTATCGGTGTTCGTGTAGCTGTTTGACCGTTGTGTCCCTCATATCGGACTGGATAACGAATATTTTAACCTGCAACACCTGCCGACCTATCAGGGTACAATCGCTCGTATGCTAATTTCATGTATTATTAAACATGACTGCAAAAACCCCCTGTTAGTTGTGAATAAATACGTAAGGGTAGCTGTCAAGGGGTGAACAACCTCCAGTCGATTGCATTTTAGCAAGGTAAGTTAGGCGTTGTTAAATGTTGCTACGGGAATCTGTGTTGACTCTTTGAAGACTGAGAAGCGCCTGAATTACATATAAAGACCCAGTCCGCACCGCGCAGTAAACACACTCCGTCTCTTATGTTTATTGGACCGTGCATCATTGTGATAGTTGAAGAATAAAAGACCAACTTGATGTCACTTGTTATTTTATTTCACTTTTTATGTGCTCAACATGTTTCGGACTTTAATATATCCATCATCAGGAGCTTGGGACTATTCTGTTGAATTACCACACTGGTGTTGCAGGCTGCAGCCTGCAACACGGTTACCACTCCAACCCAACCACACCGAATCTCCAACACACATCGAACCAAGAACAATACGACCAATGTGGTAATTCAACAGAATAGTCGCAAGCTCCTGATGATGGATATGTTAATGTCCGAAACATGTTGAGCACATAAGAAGTGAAATAAAATAGCAAGTGACGTCAAGTTGGTCTTTTATTCTTCAACACTCCGTCTCGGTTATACAAACCAGTCAGTTAACGCTGCATAGGGAAATAATCGCTGTTTGTTCTCACATCCACACAAAACACATAACCTTAATTATAAAGACCCAGTCCGTACCGCGCAGTAAACACACTCCGTCTCGGTTATACAAACCAGTCAGTTAATGTTGTATAGGGCAATAATGACTGTTTGTTCTGAGATCCACACAAAACACATAAACACACAAGTGGGCAGAACGTAGAATTGTTGAATGTTAAACTGGTGGTACATATAGTGACCACTGGGGTGAAGTGGGTTAAGGGGCTATCTCTGAGTGGCCATGTTATGGAGGAGTGTTGCAGTAAGAACGCGACCAGTAGATCTTCTGTCTGTCCTTTCCGTCAACGACAGGGTGAGATCCTGCAGTCTTAAATTATATTGAAGGAAGTTCCATACCGTGCTTGTTCAGTGATATTATGTTAAGAGCAGCACACCTCCAAGGCCGCAAAATGTAAGAGTGGATCAGCGGAATGGTTAGATGTAGCTGCGTGGCTGGCGACGGTATGTGACAGACAGCTTGTTTCGTGTAAATGTCGGAGTGCCTGTCTGTCACCAGTACGTCAGATATGGAACTGTGCAGTGCTGCACTGTCGGTGCGCCGAACGCGAGCTGTAAAGTGCGGCTGCTCCATGGCCTAATGGCTGTCGAGGAACCTGCTCGTGACGAAAACGTGCAAAGTACTGCAGGAACTGTTCATATTACGTCAAGATTGGTACAGGTCGGCCGGAGCTATTAACTCAGCGACGACCTATCTTACCGCAGAGCTGGTCAAGTGGCTGTGGAGCGGACCTGTGTAAGGGAAATGGGTTGTGAGGCTGGGAAGTGGATTGTACCGGCTCTTGCTGGCCGTGTCACTGATCATTCGGTTTTGGTACCTGACATTTATTTAGCTGTGTTTCTGAGACACGTAATGAGGTTGGAACTGGCTGAGGATCGTGTCTAGCGGCATGTTTCTTATTGCCCTGTTGAACAGCTGAATGGCTGAATAACGGTCTGTGTCCGTAGGTGCTGGGTCCCATGCTGAAGTGGACAGTGGGACACAGGAAGGCCGCTGGGGATAAACGTTCTCCATCCGGGGAAGCGGTGGGCGGTGGAAGTGGCAGCGGTCCATGCTACAGCATCAGGAGAGCCGCGGCCAAACTGCACCTGTCGAGGAGGCGAAACCGTACACCTTCAGCACATGGGTTCGAACCCCAGCAGAGCGGCAGTCTGCAGCGCAGCAAGAGCTGTGACAAGGAGAACCGGTAAGGAGGGGGCGGGGGGCTGTTGTGCTGTGACAGTGGCTGACAGGCACTTGAGGGGTTGTGTTCCTGAGTGTGCGGGGAATTTCTTGAATGACTGAGAAACTGTCAGCTTGTCAAGTATTCCACTTCGTACCGTTTGCTGCTGGTTGGGGCACCAAATGTTGGCCACTTCGATTTTCAGCAACATGTAGTTAGTTAGTTAGTTAGGTACTTAGTTAGTTAGTTTGATGCTTAGTCTAGGTAGTTTGTCAGTTAGTTAGATAGACAGTCAGTCAATTAGGTGCAGCAGACAAACCAGAACGTCCTCATTGTGTACTGATCTCGACAGTACAAGTGCAACTTGATATTAAGAAGGTAGGGATAAAGTGTCCCTGTCCACGCCACGAGGGCATATAGAAGGAGTAGAGGTGTAGCTCCACTCATTCTTAAATTCTGCTTCGGATGGAGGGGAATTTTCAGTTTCATGGTCTGGCCGCTTTATATTCGCGCTATGAATCAACTTTTATCCATTTATCCATTCAAGGGAAGGCTAGGTGGGCTGTAGAGTCGGTTTGGGCATTTTGGAGAAGAGCAACCCCCCCCTTTTCTCTCGGAGCATCCTGCCCATAGCGTTGTTAGTGTGCTGACTGAGCTACAACGGTTGCCTGATGTTAAGAAGTTGCTGAATTGGTGGGGCTGAACACTTAAGACGCCGTCAGTTGTCAAAATAATGTATGGAATGCAGTTCGTACCTCACAGTAGACACACTGCGTTTGCATTACAAACAGCAACCGGTTAAAAGAGTTCAGCAGCCTAGCTCCAGTTTGTTTCAGTCGTGCTGTACAACATGCAGCATATTGCAGCACTGTCTTAGTGCAGAGCGGCGATATTTTTTTCCTTAAACATTTACGGACTTTTCGAAGAAACAAGCTGCTGCCGTCTTAACGGCACAGAACTTAAGACTGATGACTTAGGATTCTCCGAAATTTGGTAATTTCTTACCACAATACACGACAACGCAACTCAGAAAAAAACCATCTTCATTATCATCACACTCACACAAATGTTGGGGTACACTGTGTGGGCAAGTGTGTGGGCGATCCTCCATTTTAGAGCGGATGGTTCTTATGGTTACCACTGTCTCTGAAAGTTGCACATGAAGACAGAATTGTCCCTGTCGGAAATTTGTTTCTTCTCTGCTACCTTCTCTTGCATGCCAATTAATTCCTTAGATACCAAATAAAATAAATTATATATCAAGACCCAGTCCGTACCGCGCAGTAAACACACTCCGTCTCGGTTATACAAACCAGTCAGTTAATGTTGTATAGTGAAATAATCGCTGTTTGTTCTGAGATCCACACAAAACACATAAACACACTGTGTGGGCAGAACGTAGAATTGGTGAATGTTAAACTGGTGGTACATATAGTGACCACAGGGCTTTACAGGGTTAAGGAATTGTGTGTCACTCCGGCACAGTATTTTGACGACCCAAAGTTGGCTGTTCCAGGGGCGGTGAGCAGACCGACCAACATGGCATCCTGTCCCCCGGATCACGTGACAGCCTTTACATGCGTCTGGACACGATCCCGGCAGCGCTGCGTGACGTCAGCAACCACTACCAAACCTCCCCGGTGCCACCTGTCGTCAAAAGGAGCAGGAGTCGTGTCCGAAAAATTCGCACTGTCAGGTAGGTACTTGCGGCGCGTCCGCTGACAGATGCGAGTTCAGAATTCGAAATTACTGACATATTGCTGACACGTGGAAGTGCTGCAAAGTGCTGCTGTGTGAGGAGATGGTTCGTGCGGCGCTGTGGAAGGGCGAAGGGCTGGGTGAGGTTACATGTTAAAACTAAGTTTATGCAAGGGATGTGCCGGTAGAAAGTGCCTTTCACGCGTGCACGCACGCACGCACGCATTCACACAAAGTTTAGAAAGGCGATGAATTTTGTATTAAATCTTTGTCAAACTGAGGGTCTACTTTACACGGAATTTAAACACCATTGCATTGACTTAAGTTATTCAAATTGACATTTGTATCAACACTTTATGGACTGCCTACAGAACTGTAATTTAATGATTTTACATTAAATTATACTACTTAAAAATAGGTGCATTCGTATAATTTTACAATAAATTCTGTTACTTATAAAGAAGTGCGTTATTGTAATTTTATCTGTAGTATTTTCGTCCAGCTCTGTCGTATTTTCATCTTAATACTCTGTTGGAATTTGTGACACTTCAGTAGTGTAACTGAGGTACATGTAACTTGTAACAACTCTTCATTTCATTTTGGGATTTACTGAACCGTACTTATTGAATGACCTTACATCGTGCCCGCCTCGTCTCCAGTTCCATCACAGCAGTACATTGCACTATATACCGTACACATATACCTGCCATACTGGTTTGTTCTCTTACTAATTCCAGAGATTCAAGTGAAGGTGTGCAGGAAGCTCTCGGCGTTCGCAGCTCAGAAGCAATTCGTGATGCTTCTCGCCGGTCATTGCCTCATCACAATGTACAGACATCGCAGTTAAGACACCCGCGACCCACAACAAGTAGCAGCGTCTTTCAGAACTCTGCCGCTCCCAATCACGGCGCTGTCGGTGACGCACTTTCCTCTCCTCCTGCACAGAATTCTTCCACAGCGGTCTTCGAACCAGCTTTACAAATAGAATACTCTCCGTGTCCTGTGAGGACCACGAAAAGTTTGCTTGCACTGAGGCGTCGTCTAACTGACGTCTTTGTACAGCCATATCGCAGTGTTGGGACGTTACATCCGCCCGCTCAAAGAAGCCATGATAATCCGATCTACTTTGCTCTACGACAGAGCGAAAGCTCGTCTTATGAGGTTTCTGTCAGCAGAGAGACAGATTCTAGATTAATGAGCTGTGACGTAGCAAAATCTCCAAACGGACAAAATGTCGACGACGTTCCGTTCAAATTGAGGCGTAAAGATCCAAGCCTTTGTTATGTTGGGCAGCAGGACGACAGTAACAAGACCGGAGCAATGGGACAAAGTACAGGCCGTCCATTTTCGGAAGACAGAAATGACTTTCCCACGTCTTATTCTAGTAAAGTGACGCTGTCGCCGTTATCACGTAACATGGCCTCCTTAAGGCTAAGCAACTGTCCAACAGACGGTTCTGCCGTCCAGCACTTCTCACGCATCACTCCTCCATCTCCTTTTCTAAACTGCACAACGTTCATAGCCAATGCCCTTTCAACCAGTCAGCATCAACCAGTGCAGGCGCTGGGTCATGACGTTACTGACCCAAGGTTTTTGAGCTCATATTCTGTGCTTGAGTCAGCCGATGTGCCATTCAGCAGCTCGACTTCCGACCCAGCAGTAAGCAGTTCCGCTGATGTACTGCGCGGCAGGAATCAGGCGAGTCCTCACACTCCACCTGCTCAAGGCAAATTCACTAGAGTCTTGCGTTTTCCTGAGGAAAGTCCGGTGAAAATGTCAGATGGTTCACAAGAACAGACATATGTGGCCAAAAAGAGACCTTCTCTCAGGCGAGTCAGAACTGTAACTTCAAACGCTGAAGGTCCACCTGTGAAAGTGCAGCCGGTGGTGTCGTCGGGCGGTCAGTTAATATTTCCTACTCACGATACTTCTCGGAGCCTCAGTCCTCCGAACACAAGAGCGGTGAGACGGAGTTCAGACATAAGCCGTCCGAGGAAGACGTCGAGACTCTGCTCAAAACAGCTCGTTGGAGGCGATGAACGCACAATGCTGATGGGTTTCGGACACGCACTGTTGGCTAGTGACAGTATAGTCTGTGATAGTGACTTTAGTAATGAAACGTCTCCTAGTTTTGAGGTATATCCGGACAACAGGGAAGGAGTCATGCTCAGAAGACAAGGCGGATTTCGTCGACGCCAAAGGACGGTGTTCAGAACCACAACAACTAGTGATTCGTGTTTGTTGAAACTCCCTGACAGACGTTCAAACAAATTACCGGGACTCACTTTACCGAATGGAATTCCAAGTCCGCTTAGTCCACGAGACGCAAACTCTTGGCTGCCCGATCTTTCGAGCTTTTCGAACTTGTCATGTCATATCGTCGGTTTGCCAAGAACTGACTCAGTACAATCTTCTAGTCAACCAGCTGTCCGTGGACCTTCTGTTAATGTAGTTGGTCGCTGGAGCAGTGCAGTTAGCTGCTTCAGTATGCCATCTCGGTTCGGACTCACTCTGTCTAAAGGAATCCCAAGTCCACCGAGTCCAACAAATGATGACAACGACCAGTGCAGTTGCCCACTGGGTATAACAGGAATCCAACCACTTTCGTCGTCCCCTGTGCCGCCAGCAGAAGGAAGCAGTGACATTACGTCGAAGCGAAAGGAAGGACCGATTGAAGAGCAGGGAACGTCGTCGTCCGACGACACGTGGAACTCACACAAGCTGCACTTGACGAAGACACCGTTCCTCGCAGCGGGACACGTGGAGCACGTGAAGAACGCTAGTATAGGTAAGAGCACGAAGAGAAGAGAGGACACGTGGCTAAAGGGTGTGTGGGTCAGCGTACGAAATGAGAGTGCGCGGTTTCGTTGTTGGGGGTCACGTCTTCTGGGATGTGCGTGGGTTAGTGTATCGCGAGTTTTCTGAGGAATCCACCGGCCAGGGGAAAATCCCTGGTGGTGGTGGTGGTGGGGGCTCTGGTGCTGTGCGAGGAATTTTGACTGTCCCACCATAGCCCTAGCTGGGTCGCCACCAAAAGGGGCCAGAAACTGAATGCAATGCATGGTGTCTAGTATTTAAAATATCAGTTGGTACCTCACCGAGAACAGTCCATGTCCATTATAGTGTGATGGTTTTTAGGCGAATAATGGCTGGCCGTAGTGTGAATAATATGATGCACATAAATGAGCAAGACGGACAGTCCTAGTGAAAGTTACAGTAAACAATGTGGTGTTGTAGCATGTTCCTATTTCCCACAGCGCCCTTCGGCGACCCAAGTCCTATGGCACTCGTCGAACGTCGGTCACGATCAAGACGGTGCTTGCTGTTCGCGTCGCCTTGTGGCCCTGCGAGGTCCAGACGGCTGCCTGCAGTGCGGTCCAGTTCCTGGAGGCTGCACAAAGAGTCGTGTCAGAACAGAGGCAAGTGTGAAACTGAGGGCTATGGGTGAGTGCGTGATGACGGAAACGTGACCGTCAGTACACAGGCTATAGGCTTGCAGGCTTGAATAACCGCGCGTAAGGCTACAGATATATAAATATATATACATATATACACAAGGGCGGGCTGATATGTTTTGCCTCCAATTAAATAGAAAATGGACAGGAAAAGATATTTTAATGAAATAAAAAAGAAGTATGGCTACATCTATTATTTTCAAAGCTGCATAATTATTTTTCTACAAAATCACCAGCACTACAATACACTTCCTCCAACGTTGCACTAGTTTTTAAATCCGCCTTAAAAAGTTGGTGTTTTGTTTTTAAAGCCATTTCCTCACTGCAGACTTCACCTTGCCCAGCGTCTTACTGTACTCATATCACCACACTTCACCTTACCCACCGTCTTACTGTACTCACATCAACACACTTCACCTTACCCAGCGTCTTACTGTACTCACATCAACACACTTCACCATACCCAGCGTCTTACTGTACTCACATCAACACACTTCACCTTACCCAGCGTCTTACTGTACTTACATCAACACACTTCAATTTACCCACCGTCTTACTGTACTCACATCAACACACTTCACCTTACCCAGCGTCTTACTGTACTAACATCAACACACTTCACCTTACCCAGCGTCTTACTTTACTCACATCATCACACTTCACCTTACCCACCGTCTTACTCTACTCACATCAACACACTTCAACTTACCCAGCGTCTTACTGTACTCACATCAACACACTTCACCTTACCCAGCGTCTTACTGTACTCACATCAACACACTTCACCTTACCCAGCGTCTTACTG
>Ga0136643_10016261_pt1 | contig 11180 bp, 7 predicted proteins | sample TergutLab28metaG_FD_96883 | JGI IMG/M metagenome (GOLD analysis project Ga0136643, IMG submission 96883) | Labiotermes labralis P1 segment gut microbial communities from Petit-Saut dam, French Guiana - Lab288 P1 (version 3) (version 3) | ecosystem: Host-associated > Arthropoda: Insects >... | reverse complement strand
GGCAGCCCGGGACGTGCGTGTCCACGCCCGGGGCGGCGTAGAGGCGGCCGGCCCTCGCTCTCCTTCCGGCCCGGTGCTCGCGTCGGCGCTCGGAGTCCGGCGTCTCGCCCGGCCGCCTGATCACCACCCCGCCGTCCCGGCCGCCACCCCGGCGCGGTGCTCGGGCGGCGCGGCCCGGATCAGCTCGCGTACTACGCGTCGCGTTACTCCTTGACGTGTACTACGCGGCACGTAATATGGCTGCCATGCAACGTGCCGACGAGAGCGCACGCGCGGCCCTTGCCGCGGTGCGGGCCGCCCTGGGGGCCGTGGTGTTCGAAGCGCTGACCGTGGTGGCGACCCACGACAAGGCGGTGCGGGCCGCCAGCCCGTGGCAGGACGACCCCTATGACGCGATGGTGTCGCTGGCCCAGTTCACGGTGCCGGTGCTCGCCCTGGTCATCGCGCTGCGCCTGCTGGTGTGGCGGGCCCCGGGCGGGCTGGACCGCGCTCAGCAGACGGCGCGGGCGGCGGGGCTCATGACCGCGCTGGCCGGGTTGACCGCCGCCTTCGAGTGGGCCGCGCTCGCCGGCGGGCGCCACCGCTCCGCCTGGGACGCGTGGACGGCGGTGCTGGTCGGCGGGCTCGCCGTGACCTCCGTGCTCGCGGTGTCCGCGTCGGTGCTGCTGGTGCGCGGCCGCCGGCCGCGGGGCTCGGCGCGCGGGTGGCGGCACGACTGGCTCGGCGACGCGGTCCTGCTGGGCGGCAGGGTTACGGTCCTGGGACGGTGGCTCGGCCCCGAGGCGGCGGCGTGGACGCGGGAGCGGGCCTGGCCGGTGTTCGTCGCGCTGAGCCTGCTGGCCTCGGCGGCGCTGACCGCGGCCCAGGCTGTGGGGGAGCGGTGGACGGATCCGCTGCTCGTCGTCTGGATGCTGGGCGTCGGGACGGCGTCCAACCTGGCGTTCTGCGTGATCAGCAACGCGCTCGCCGGCTTCGTCGCCCGCCCGCCGCGCAGCAGGATGCGGCGCGTCACCGAGTTCTCCGTCGTGACCGGATGCGTCACCGTCCAGCTGGTGATGGCCTTCCGCGACCCGCTGTGGTCGGCGCTGGCCGGCGGCCCCCTGACCTCCGTCCCGGCGCTGACCGCGCTCACCTTCGGTGCGGGCGCGGCGGCGTCCTTCCTCTGCGCCGTCCTGCTCCTCGCGAGAAGGCCCGCGGCGCCGCCGTCCGGCGGGGCCACCGCGGCCTGACCGCTCCCGATTCCGTCACGTCCCCCGCCGAGGTCCGCGCCCTGCGCGAGCGCCTGGGGGACAGGGTGCGGCACGGTGCCGCCGTCCTCGTCCTCGTCCTGGCCCGCCGCGGCAGGCGGCGTGACGCGCGTGCCCTGCGGAGCGGACGCGTGACCGAGCGCAGTGCGCGGCGACGGGACCGTCCACCGTGCGGAGCCGCAGCGTGACGGGGTGAAGCATGTCGTCCGCGCGGCAAATCGAGGAGGCGGCATTTGCGGCATAAGTCATGAAAACTGGTTAACTTCACCCTATGGACTTCGGTCGTCGACTGACTGACCTGCCCGAGCGCATGTCCCGCCTGGCGCTGGGGCTGGCGCTTGCCCTGGTGGTGGCCATCACCGTCGCCGACGTGATCTCCCCCAAGCAGGTCTACCTCAGTCCGATGCTCGTGGTCGCCCCGGCGCTCGTGGCATCGTTCGCCGGCCCTTGGCGCACCGCGGGCATCGCCCTGGTGGCCCTGGGGGCGCAGGTCATCGCGGCGGCGGCGAACGGCGGCGCCGCCACCAAGACCCGGGTGTGGCAGCTGGCCGCGCTGTTCGTCGTCTCGGTCCTGCTCGTCTTCTTCAGTTACGTCCGCCAGCAGCGCGGCCAGGAGCTGAGCCGGGCCAGACTCGTGGCCGAGACCGCCCAACGGGTGCTGCTGCGGCCGCCGCCCCCGCGCGTCGGCCCGCTCCGGATCGCCTGGCAGTACCTCGCCGCCGAGAACGACACGCAGTTCGGCGGTGACCTCTTCGCCGTCACCCGCTGCCGGCCGGCCGCCAGCCGCGCGATCATCGGCGACGTCCGCGGCCACGGGCTGCCCGCGATCGCCGAGGCGTCCGCCATCCTGGGCTCCTTCCGCGAGGCCGCCCGGCGCAGCACAACCCTGGACGAGCTGGCGGCGGTGCTGGAGGAGAGCGTCGGCTGGGACCTCCAGGAGATCGCGGACAGCGGGCAGGAGCGGGGCGAGAACTTCGCCACCGCGTTGCTGCTCGAAGTGCCCGACCAGGGCGATCGCGTCTACATGACCTGCTGCGGGCACCCGCCGCCCCTGCTGATCAGCGCGGACGGCCAGGTCACCGCCACACGCTGCGCCGACCCGGCCCCGCCGCTGGGCCTGGGTTTCCTGTCCGGGACCACCGGCAGCCTGGAGACCCTCACCTACTCCACCGGGGACACGCTCCTGCTCTACACCGACGGGGTCATCGAGGCGCGCTCACCGCAGGGCGCGTTCTACTCGCTCGTCGAGCGCGTCGCGGGCTTCCCCCACCCGCTGTCCCCGGACGCCCTGGTGCAGCACCTGCGCCAGGACCTGCTCGCCCACACCGGCGGCCGGCTGAGCGACGACGCCGCCCTGCTCGCCCTCAGCATGGCCCCTGAGGACGACGAGACCCAGCGGTACGGTGGAAACGAGACCGAGGCCGGCACCGCACCCAGCCCCGCCGGGGTCCGCGCGACCAGCTCCACCAGCGCGTCGGGTGCGTCCGGCCCCTCGGGCGCCCCCCGGGAACCGCTCCGGAGCGGGGCCGACGAGAGCCCCACGAGGAGGACCTCACGCCATGGAATCCGAGCGCATCGACAGCATCGTCTCCGCACTGCGTACGCGGGGCATCATGGCCCATCGCGTTGACGAGGGCGTGTACGAGTTCGGCATCCGCGTGGTCATTCCCGACGGCAGCGAGGCCCTCTGGTCGATCGGCGCCGGCGGGCTGGAGGCCGAGGTGCTGCGGGACAACACGCTCATCGGCTTCGTGCCGCACATCGCCGGCTCCGAGGACTTCACCGACCAGCAGGCGACCCAGGCGATCGCCACCACCAGCTACTCCGAGGAAGGGCTGCACCCCGCGAGGCGCGACGTCCCGCCGCCGGACCCCGCCCGATCGCCCGCGCCTTCCGACCCGCTCGTGGAGACGCGGCCGCTGCCCGAGCCCGAGTCGCCGGCCGGACCGCCGAGCGCCGGGTCACCCGACGCGGAGCCCGGAGCCGAACCGGGCGCCGAGCCGCTCCCCGGCTCCTCGCACCCGCGCTGGCGCCACTGGCCGCACCGCTGAACCAGACGTGACCGCCCGGCGTCGGGACGGTGGCCCCGCCGTGGCCGCCGGCCCCGGTCGCCTCGAACCGCTCGCGGGTTCCAGCCAAACGCTTCGGCCGGCGCCACGGCATAGGTATGTGTCGAGGTGGCTGCCACGTACCCCGGTTCATGACTGACGGGCACCCCTGTTCATAGGGGTGGTGGACACAGGGGTAGGGGTTACTGGCGACTGCGGGGCCGAACTACTTTCGAGCGTGCCTGTGTGGCGCTCCCGGAGTAAATTGGGCGGGTTTGGATCGAATTGGAGATGTGTGTGGACCGCGAGGCCTGGTTCAGCCGCTATCACCCTGCTCCTCCTGGAAGCGAACCCCGCAGACTTGTCTGCTTTCCGCACGCCGGCGGCTCGGCCAGTTTTTACCTCCCTGTTTCCCGGGCACTGCAACCGGATGTCGAAGTCCTCGCCGTGCAGTATCCGGGCCGGCAGGAGCGCAGGACCGAGCAGCCGGTCCGGGACCTGCACGAACTGGCGGACCGGGCGGCCGAGGCGCTGGCCCCGACGGTCGACCGGCGGACGGCGTTCTTCGGCCACAGTATGGGTGCGGTGGTCGCCTACGAGGTCGCCCTGCGGCTGAAGCGGAACCATGGGGTGGAGCCGGCCCGGCTCTTCGTCTCCGGACGCCGCGCGCCGTCGGTGCACCGCCCGCTGCCCGATCCGGTCCACCTGCGGGACGACGCCGGAGTCGTCGCCGAGCTGCGGCGGCTGGCCGGCACCCATGCCGACCTCCTCGCCGACGACGAGGTCGTGCGGATGATCCTGCCCGCGGTGCGCGGCGACTACCGGGCCATCGAGACCTACGTGCCGCGCCCGTTGGTGCCGCTGGGCTGCCCGGTCACGGCGCTCGTCGGTGACCGCGACCCGCAGGTCGAGGTCACCGAAGCGGAAGCATGGGCCGGGCACACCACCGGCCCGTTCGACGTCCAGGTGTTCCCCGGCGGGCACTTCTACCTGGTCGCCGAGGGGCCGGCCGTGATCGGCGCGGTCCGCGACCGGCTCGGCGTGCCGGTGTGAAGGCGGCGACGGCCGCGGCTGATTCCTTCCGCCTTCTTAACAGGCCGGGTTGCCCGAACTTCGGGAAGCCGCGATAGAGTCGAACCGGCTTTCGGGGCCTGCGGAAGCCGGTTATCCGGAGTATGCCAGGAGCACCTATGCCACGGGCTGCGAGCCCGGCGGGCACCTTGTCGTGTGCCCGGTTTCTGTTGGGTAAGAGTGCGAATTGAACGGTTTGAACGGGGGCTGTTCACTGTCGTGGAATTTATTCAGCGTGAAGCACAGTTAGAGTTTCTGCGAACCGCCCTGAGGGAAGCCATTTCCGGCAGCGGCGGAACGGTTCTGGTTGAAGGTGGAATCGCCTGCGGGAAGAGCCAGACCCTGGAATGGGTGATCGACGAGGCGACCCGCGCCGGGGTGACCCTGCTGACCGCGGCGGGGTCACCGGCCGAGGACGGCACGCCGCTGGGCGTCGTCGCCCAGTTACTCGACGGCGCGCCGCCGCTGACCGGACTCCCGTCCGCGGTGGAAAGTGCCGCCGACCGGCGGCCCGGCCGGTTCGCCCGGCAACTCACCGCGGCCGTACGGGACATGGCCGAACAGGCGCCGGTCGTCATCGGCGTCGACGACCTCCAGCACGCGGACGCCGAGTCGCTGCACTGCCTGCTCCAACTGGCGCGGCTGAGGCGGCGCAGCCGCATCCTGATGGTCCTCACCCAGCCCCTGCACGGCGGGCCGCGGGACCCGCAGTTCGCCGTCGAACTGCTCCGCGAGCCCGCCGTGCACCGGTTACGGCTGCCGCCCCTCGACCCGGACGGCGTCGCCGAAGTCCTCGCCGGGCACAGTGACATGCCGGCCGGCGCCGCGGACGCCGCCGAACTGCACCAGCTGACCGGCGGCAACCCGCTGCTGCTGCGTGCGCTCATCGAGGACTGCCGGCGCTCGGAGACCTACTGGTCCTCGGGCGTCGCCCGGCTGGCGGCGGGAGAGCTGTTCGGGCAGGCGCTGCTGACCTGCCTGCGCCGCGGCGGCGAGAACACATGGGAGGTGGCCGCCGCACTGGCCGTCCTGGGGGAGGCGGCCGACACCGAGTCCCTCGGGCGGGTCGCCGAGGCCACCTCCTGGAGCGTCGACGAGGCGCTCCAGGCGCTGGAGTCCGCCGGCATCGTCGACGGTGCGCGGTTCCGCGACCCGGTGGCGCAGTCGGTGGTGCTGGACAGTCTCGACGCGGGCGAGCGCGGCCGGCTGCACCGGCAGGTGGCCTGCCTGCTCAAGGACCAGGGCGCACGCCCTTCCGACGTGGCCGCGCACCTGCTCGCGGGGGGCGAGGTGCCCGACCCGTGGGGAGCGGCGGTGCTGCGGGAGGCCGCGGAGGCCGCCCTCCACGAGGACGACGCCCGACTCGCCATCGACTACCTGGAGTTGGCCTGTGCCGGCTGCGACGACGAGCGGGTGCGCATCGACATCAGGCTGCGGCTCGCCGCCGTGCTGTGGCGGGTCGACCCCACCGCGGCCGAGCTCCGGCACCTTCCGGACCTGGTCGCAACCGCGGCCCGCACCCGGCTGCCGGCGCACACCGCCGGCCGGCTGGCCCACCTGCTGATCGGCCACGGCCGGGTGGAGGAGGCCCGCGAGATCATCGGCGGCCTCAGGGAGAGGGCGTCCTCCGGCCAGTCGGTCGCCGCGCAGGCGGCCCTGGACCTGGTGGCCCCGCTGTCGGGCCGCTGGTACGCCGAGGGCGGCGACGAGGGGCCGCAGGACCACCCGGCGCCCGGGGACATGACGGCCCCGGCGTCCTTCGACGGGCCGCCGCGCTTCCCCGTCCTGCCGCCCGACAGCGGCGGCGAGGGGTCGGTCGAGCGCTTCCTGCGGGTGTCCCCGCTGATCGACGTGACGCTGACGCCGATCGTCAACGCGGTGGTGTCCCTGTACTACAGCGACCGGCTGGAAGCCGCGGAGGACGCCTGCCGGAAGTTCCTGGAGGAGGCCGGCCGGCGGCGCGCGCCGGGGTGGCGGGCGGTGTTCGCCGCCCTGCGGGCCGACATCGCCCTGCGCGGCGGCCGGTTGGAGGCCGCCGCGGAGTACGCCCGGGAGTCGCTGCGCGGCGTCTCCGACCACAACGGGAGCTTCTTCCTCGGCGGCCCGCTGGCGGTGCTGGTCCTCACCCACACCGCGGCCGGTGACTACACCGCCGCGGCCAGGCGGCTCAACCAGCCCGTGCCCGACGCCCTCCTCAAGAGCGTCTACGGGCTCGGATACCTGCGCGCGCGGGGCCACTTCCACCTGGCCACCGACCAACCCGAGGCCGCGCTCGCCGACTTCATGACCGCCGGCCGGCTCGCCGTGCGCTGGGGCGTGGACCGCCCGGTGCTGCTGCCCTGGCGCACCGACGCCGCCCAGGCGCTCTACCAGCTGGAACGGGTGGACCGCGCCGAGCGGTTGATCGTCGACCAGATGCGGATGCCGGACGCCGTGTACCCGCGGGTGCGCGGGGTCACGCTGCGGCTGCGGGCGCAGAGCGTCGACGTCAAGCTGCGGCCGTCGCTGCTGGCCCGCGCGGTCGAGGACCTGCACCGCTCGGGCGACCGGCTGGAACTGGCCCGCACCGTCAGCGTGCTGGGCGAGACGTACCGCGAACTGGGCGAGACCACCCGGTCGATCGCGGTCACCCGGCGGGCCATGCACCTGGCCCGCGAGTGCGGCGCCGAGCCGCTGTGCGCGGAGTCGGGGCAGCGGCTGCGCGAGGGCGAGCGCAAGCGGGTCCAGGACCTCGGCCCGGCTGGCGGCGCGTCCGCGGAACCCGACGGGTGCGACGTGCCGGGCGCGGAGGCCGAGGCCAAGCTCAGCGATTCCGAGAAGCGGGTCGCGGCCCTGGCGGCCTGCGGATACACCAACCGGGAGATCTCGGCGAAGCTGTTCGTGACGATCAGCACCGTCGAGCAGCACCTGACCCGGGTCTACCGCAAGCTCAAGATCACCAGGCGGCACCAACTCCCGCTGGAAGTGCACCTGCCGACCAACGAGATCGCCTGACCGCCGGGTCAGGACGGGGAGGACCGCTCATGCAGCAGATCGTCGACGCCGTGCTCGCGGGAGCGGGAGCCGAGGACTTCCTCGCGCTCCCGGTGCCGGAGAGCCATCGCGGCGCGGCCGTGCTCCGCGAGGAGACCGGTATGTTCGAGGGGCTGGCGACCCGGGACAAGGACCCCGCCAAGTCCCTGCACACCGTCGAGGTCGCGACCCCCGAGCCCGGGCCCGGTGAGGCGCTGATCGCCGTGATGGCCAGCGCGATCAACTACAACACGGTGTGGAGCGCGATCTTCGAACCGCTGCCGACGTTCACCTTCCTCGACCGGTACGCGCGCAGCAGCCCGGAGGCGGCACGCCACGCCCAGCCGTACCACGTGCTCGGCTCGGACCTGTCCGGGGTGGTGCTGCGCACCGGGCCGGGGGTGCGGAACTGGAAGCCGGGCGACCAGGTCGTCGCGCACTGCCTCAGCGTGGAGCTGGAGTCGGCGGACGGGCACGACGACACGATGCTCGACCCCGAGCAGCGGATCTGGGGCTTCGAGACCAACTTCGGCGGGCTGGCGGAGCTGGCCCTGGTCAAGTCCAACCAGCTGATGCCCAAGCCCCGCCATCTCACCTGGGAGGAGTCCGCGTCCTCCGGGCTGGTGAACTCCACCGCCTACCGCCAGCTGGTGTCGCGCAACGGCGCCGCACTCAAGCAGGGCGACGTGGTGCTGATCTGGGGCGCGGGCGGCGGACTCGGTTCGTACGCCACCCAACTGGCCCTGAACGGCGGGGCGGTGCCGGTGTGCGTGGTCTCCGATCCGCACAAGGCCGAGCTGGTCCGCGCCATGGGCGCGGACCTGGTCATCGACCGGGCCGCGGAGGGCTACCGGTTCTGGAAGGACCCGCAGACGCCCGACCCCCGCGAGTGGAAGCGGTTCGGCGCGCGGATCCGCGAGCTGACCGGTGGCGAGGACCCGGACATCGTGCTGGAGCACCCCGGCCGGGAGACCTTCGGCGCCAGCGTCTTCGTCACCCGCCGCGGCGGCACGGTCGTCACCTGCGCCTCGACCTCGGGATTCCGGCACGAGTACGACAACCGGTACCTGTGGATGTCGCTCAAGCGGATCGTCGGCTCGCACTTCGCGAACTACCGGGAGGCGTGGGAGGCCAACCGCCTGATCACCAAGGGCATGGTGCATCCGACGCTGTCCACGGTCTATCCGCTGGAGGCCACCGGCGAGGCGACCCGCGCCGTCCACCGCAACGAGCACAGCGGGAAGGTGGGCGTCCTGTGCCTGGCACCCGGGGAAGGGCTCGGCGTGACGGACCCGGAGACCCGGGAGAAGCACCTGCCGAAGATCAACCGGTTCCGCAGCCCGGCGGCCGGCTGAAGCCGGCGGTGGCGCGCGGCCCGGGCGGGTGCGCGCCACCGCCCCCTGGCCGGCCGTGGCGCGCCGTCCGGCCCGGTCCGGCTGTCCGGCCGACCCGGCCGCCGACAACGAGCCGCCGACAACGAGCCGCCGACAACGAGCCGCCGGCCGCGAGCCGGCGGCCCGGCCGCGGTCAGCGGGCCTGGTGCACGAGGAATCCGCGGCCGGTCTTGCGCCCGAGGCACCCGCGCCCGACCAGCCCGGTAAGCGCCGGTCCCGGCGCCAGCGCCGGATCGCCCGACGCGGCGTGCAGGCTTCGCAGGATCTGCACCGCGACGTCCAGGCCGATCACGTCGAGGAGGTGCAGCGGTCCCATCGGGAATCCGTGGACGCCGGTCATCACCGCGTCCACGTCCTCGGGCGGGATCCCGTGCCGCTCGGTCAGCGCGATCGCCCGGTTCAGATACGGGAAGAGCAGCGCGTTGACGATGAAGCCCGCCCGGTCCGGGCACTCCACCGGGCGCTTGCCCAGGGCGATCGCCGCGTTCCTGGCGCGGGCCGCGGACGCCGGTGACGTCTTCGCCGTCCGCACCACCTCGACCAGCCGCATCACGGGCGCCGGGTTGAAGAAGTGCAGGCCCACCACGGCGTGCGGCCGGCCGGAGGCCGCCGCGCACGCGGACACCGGAAGGCTGGAGGTCGTCGTGGCCAGCAGCGCGTCCTGGTGGGCCGCCCGCCCCAGCCGGGCGAAGACCTCCCGCTTGGCGGCCAGCTCCTCCGCGATCGCCTCGACCACCAGATCGCAGCCGCCCACCGCGTCCAGGTCCGCCGCCGCGGTCAGCCGGCCCAGCGCCGCGTCGGCCTGGTCGGGCGTCAGCCTGCCGCGCGCTGCCGCCCGGCCCAGCGAACGCTCGACGGCGACCAGCGCCTCCTTGGCCCGGCTGTCGCTGCGGGCCACCAGCACCGTCGGCACCCCGGCGCGTGCGCACACCTCGGCGATGCCGGTGCCCATGGTCCCGGAACCGACCACGCCGACCGACGACAGCGCCGGCAGCCCGCCGTCCGCCGCCGTATCGTCCGCGGCCGGCACCTCGGCGTTCCGGTAGTCGTGGAAGCCGCGCCCGGCCTTGCGGCCCGTCAGGCCGGCCGCCGCGCGATGCGTCAGCATCGGGGCGGGCGCGTAGCCGGCGTCGCCGGTCCGCTCGTGCAGTGCGGCCAGGGTGTCGTGCGCGGTGTCCAGGCCGATGTCGTCCAGGCGGGCCAGTGGCCCGACGGGCAGCCCGCAGCCGAGGGTCATCGCGGCGTCGATGTCTCCGGCGGACGCGTAGCCTTCGGCGAGCATCTTCACCGCGTCGTTGAGGTACCCCGCCAGCAGCGCGCCGCCGACGAATCCCGGCAGGTCCGCGCCGGGCAGCGGCGCCAGACCCAGCGAGCGGACCAGGGCGGCGGCCGCCTCCCGTACCTCCGGCGCGGTGGACGGCGTGAACGCCAGCTCCACGGCGGGTCCGGCCGGCGGGCGGCGCAGCGCCGCGTCCGGCGGGAAGACGTGCAGGGCGACCAGCCGTGACATCACGCGCTCGTCCGCGGAAGCGACGGCCGTCAGCGGGAACGAGGTCGTCGTCGATGCGAACACCGTGTCCTCGCCGGCGAGTTCCACGATCCGGCGCAGCACCGCTGCCTTGGCGTCCAGGCGTTCCGGCAGCGCCTCGACGACCAGATCGGCGCCCGCGGCGTCCGCCGGCCGGAAGGACCACGCGATGCGGTCCCGCACCTCCGGTTCACCGGCGAGCGCCATGTGCAGCGCGCGGCGCCGCAGTTCGCAGCACTCCTCGTCGCGCTCGACGACCACCACCGTCCGCCCGTGGCGGGCCAGCAGCGCGGCCAGATGGGAACCGACCCGGCCGGCCCCGATCACGGCGACGCGCGGGAAGGGTCCGCTCATCGCCGACCCTCCTCGGCCGCGGGTCCTGCGGTCCGGTGCACCACGTCACTTCCTCTCGATGACGGTGACGTCGGAGCTTCCGTAGAGCGCCATCATCCGGTCGACCAGACCGACCGCGTTGACGCGGATCGTCATGACCATGTTGACCCGGATCATCTTCTCCTCCGGGTCGTCCGGCGGGGCGGCGGGCAGCAGGCCCGACTCGGCCATCGCCGGGCCGGCCAGCGGCAGGTAGTTGAAGGTCGAGATCATCGGAACCGAGGCCCACTGGCCGTCCTTGGACGCCACCGGCATGGCCGCGTCCTCGAAGGCACCGGAGAACACGGCGGCCGCGGCGCGCTGGCTCAGCGCGTGCAGGCCGTGCTGCTTGCCGTTGCCCACCGGGTCCTCGAAGGTGCAGTCCTCGGCGTACAGCTGCAGCAGGCCCTCCACGTTGCCGTCATTGATCATCCGGCAGTGCTCGAGTATGAGCCACTTGGCCCGTTCCTCGTCGGTCATCGTGTCTGCTCCGGTGGTCGTGAGGGCG
>Ga0136643_10016260_pt1 | contig 11181 bp, 7 predicted proteins | sample TergutLab28metaG_FD_96883 | JGI IMG/M metagenome (GOLD analysis project Ga0136643, IMG submission 96883) | Labiotermes labralis P1 segment gut microbial communities from Petit-Saut dam, French Guiana - Lab288 P1 (version 3) (version 3) | ecosystem: Host-associated > Arthropoda: Insects >... | reverse complement strand
TCACCTATAGGTGTGATGATACCAGAGGCTGTGTAATGTAATTTTGACTTCCTGATGATGAGCACATGTGCTCGAAACATGTAGAGGCGTGAAATAAACTTGTTGCAAAACAAATATTTTGTCCATCAAGTTGGTTAATTACTGAAATAAAAACCATGTTGCCAGGTTTGAGTTTGTCAGTGCTGTGAATATTAATGTTGCAGCCCTGTGGTACGTGGCGACAGGCAGCATGACGGTCAGGCCAAGTGCTGTCTGCCGAGTAAAGAGCCTTTGAAAATGGATATCAGATTTTTTTCGAAACTTCTGTGCATAGCGACCAAACTACATGGTGTCACATTCCGTAATATTAAAACGTTATACAAGATTGTACTTCACTAGTTTGGAGCTTTTGAGTAAAAAAAAGTGGCTGAGTGCGGTATTCGTCCCCTTAATGAGGTACTGTAAATAGGCGAATAGAGAAATTTGAATAACGAGGCATTTTATAATTTGTACTTTTTACCTGTTTTTGTTAGACATGGTAAATAATGGTGGGCGAGAAGGTGATACATGTAGCACGCATCGGATAGACGAGATATGTCTGTACACCTTTAGTCGGATTAATTTAAAAGGTACAACCTCTCGGGAGATAATGTAAGGTTTGGGAGGGGACTGTACAAAAAAGCTCAAGAAGGCATCCAAAGACTGGCTTTTGTGAATGCGCTAAACAACTCTGGAATTCTGTATAATTACTGCATTTCTTGTCTGTCTCGAGTAATGCAGGCATTTAAATATTCTGCCCCTTGTAGTTTGTCTTCCCGTCGAAGCTTCACTTCTGATCTTTCATTTATATGATGCAGGCCCGCGCCGTACTTTGACCCCCTGCCTATTATATGGCCCGAAATGAGACTTTTAGTCGCGTGACTTTTGATGGTTTGCTTGCTCAATGTGGGTGTAATAAAGTGAACTGTCCCTCAGAATCGAGACAAGTTTAAATTAAAATTAATATTAGTTTCTGCTGACATTAATCAACCCGTAGCTTTTGTACCCTCCCGGACGTTGTTAGAGGCCAGATATTTGAAAGTATAACTGCAAACATCTTCCTTTTAAGTTGCCCCCTCTAGTCTGCTTTATCCCTCATTTCTCTTGTTATTATCTCAATTTCGGAATTACGTTTCACATCTTAATGTTATATGGATATAATTAAAAATCTGAGAACGCGTATCTTGGGGTAAATGAAAGGCTTCATTTGTCTTCAGCAAATACTCACTCAGTTGCAACCCTCGCCCCATGTTCATTAGTCTCTGAACGGTACCCCTAATTTTAAATATCTGTTTGATGCCAGCAACAGAATATATTTTCCTGCAAGTGATTATTTAGTTCTTGAAACATTTTGTGTCTTTTCCTATAGATTATATTTACTTTACGTCTAATGCTTTGTATATCTGCTTTAATATTCACTGAATAAATTTTCCGCACGCAGAAAACAATCTGTTTCCACGAAAAGCAGGACTTATTTCCCTATACAGTAGTTTGTGTAGCGGCTGTATATTATGTTTTCTTGTTGGCAGGGTGCTCATTTGTAAATATTATTGGAGTAATGGATTCGAATGGGACTAAGTGATTTACATACGGCACTTTGTGTTGTTAGCGTAGTTAAATCGAAAAGATTTCACGGAATTTTAATTGGATGACGTGAATAAACGAAGAGATAGAAGGACAATATGCAGCTGTTCGTTCAACATATTGTGTAATCAGTCACATTCCTACAATGCAACACATTTTAAAAGAAGAAACGTCTTGAACTTTGTTAAGCGTTTCAAGACCGGACAATCCCCAAACATGCCGGCTAGCTGACTGTAATTAGCCCTACATACATCCATTGGCTCCAACATTCATCCACACAACATTCTTCAATTCATCAATCCACCGAGCACGATGGTGTAGCGGTGATACTCTACAATTGTTTTAGGAGGTTTCCGTTTCGCATCTCAGCCACGTCGCATTTTACCATAACTTAGAAATTCCGTGGTGTTTCTCATTCTCTCCAGGCCGCATTGAGCCACGACCGCCCACTTCCGCACGTTTTCCAACTCGTCATCTGTCAGTCATAATACCATAGACGTTATGCAGACTGATATAAGCAATTCAATTGATATTAGAGGAAGTAGGTTCTGTTGATGGCACTTAAAAGACATTGTTGCGGGGTTGTGTTCAGTGGCGGACATTCGTGGTAGTAGATTCCTTTATTAGGATCATAAAGTACGATAAAAGAGTTCATATATCAATATTACAATAAACGCACACAACATTCTCTTAAGTACAGTTAGAGCGAAGAGACCTGGCTGTATGTTGTGTATTAAATAACAGTCTTTAGATGCGCCATCCACGTTGTGTTTAGTAATGCAATAAGGAGAGGGTTTTTAATGAATCAAAACACAAATATTTTTTGTAGATGTTATTTTAAACTGACGACATGTTTCGGCCCCTGCTCTGGGCCATCTTCATGTCACAAAAGTATTTTATTCGAGGAAACTATACAGTATAAGTCATAAAATATACCAATCTAAAATTCAACGAGATCTCTTTGTTGTTCATTATTCTAATGCTGTTCATGACTAGGTTAAGATCTGGATATATCATGAAACCAACAATATAATAGTCATCTACTACTCCAGTTTTTTAAATACCTACTGTAAATAATGACTATTATATTGTTAGGTTTATGATATATCGAGATCTTAACCTAGTCATGAAGAGCATTAGAATAATGAACAACAAAGAGATCTCGTTGAATTTTAGATTGGTATATTTTATGACTTATACTGTATAGTTTCCTCGAATAAAGTACTTTTGTGACATGAACATGGCCCAGAGCTGGGGCCGAAACATGTTGTCATTTTAAAATAACATCTAAAAAACTTAGTTGTGTTTTGACTCGTTTAAACCCCTCTCATTTTTTAAATAACAGGGTTTGAAGTTCATCTGGCTGTGGACAGAGTGTTTATTGGTGGATTTTTGTGGAAGTGTTGCGATCTGCAAATACAAAGAAAATTAAACCGTTAGTTTATCCTCAAGTATCTTGTTTATGAAAAATGAACCTGTATCTATAACTTACCACTGTGACTGTCCGCTTACAGTAATCAGGTTAATATCTCCTGTTAATCGGAAAAGAACTGCAGAAGACTGAAAATAAAAATGAATTTAATATACAATACAACAAACCAAAAATAGACTGGCTTTTTAGAACCACATTTTATATTTAGGCCATTTCTCTTTTAATATCCACCCTTATCCTTGTGAGAAGGTTTCGTAACATTTTATCCCAGATATATTTAAATTTTTATATAATTTCAGTCCAAAGCACCCATACACGTCGCGCCCAGGGCGCCCTAACCCCTAGACGGGTGAATTTAGAATCTCGGGTTTATATGCTACGAGTTCTGTTTCACCTTAGTGCGCTAAATTACAATTTGTCCCTTTAGAGGGGAAACCCCCGGTTATTAGAAGCCAGTACTTTATGAAGACTCACTGTAGATTCCCTGACCGACATTGTGATAATCTTGTGGTGATCAGAAGCAAAATAACGTAGCAAATCCCCGGAAGATAGGGTGCCCTCCCACGTGATGATCCTGTTCAGTGTCGAAAGCTGTGGGTAGTTTTCAAACAGGGATCGCTGAGCTCCCTGATTTTGTCACACCACAAACAATTAAACTACCGGCTGCTTTGTAAAATCCGGTTTTAATTCAATAACATTACAAGAGCGAACAGCCTGCACGGATGACGATGATATCAGGTTTTTATCTCTGAATTTGACACGGTTTCTGTCATTACTGTGGAGACTTGTCTCTGTGCGCAGTCTAAGAACTGGGCAAAATGACTCAGTTGACAAGCTATACCTTCTGATACTGTAACACATTACGGGCCCAAGTATAACCAAAACATTATATCTGTATAATAAATGACATCACAGTTGCGTCCAATTGGTGTTCACGTCGTATCAATTTCTGGTGCACTTATAAGAACGAGTTTATTTCCATCCGATGCTCTTATAGACAAATTTAAAATTTATTTTGGCATTAATGCAGTTTTACATTTTTTAATTGGAAAATTTAAAATCAACAAACCAGACTGGTTACACAAATAGCTCACTAACAACCTGACTGTCTAAATAATAACTCTTCGGCGCAGCATCTGAATTCGTAAGTTGATGCTGAACCATCTGGACAGCAAATGTGCCGATTTATATCCACAACACCGACCACTGGCCTCCGCATTAAGTCGAATGAATTCATTTTATAGTTTCACGTCAGACCTCTCCATGATCCATTGCATTACCAACTTTTATCTGTACATAGGTCTCCAAAATCTGACTCTTCACTTGTTTTCCAGCTAAAATATGTACATAGTTTTTGTCTGTTCCATGCATGCTGCTAGCACAGTTGATTTCACCCGGACTGATCTGATGAACCTAAGAATATTAATTTCAGAATATAAATTATGACGCCCCTCGTTATGGAATTTTCTCTGTAAATTTTTTATTTCTCTCCCTTCCTCCGAATCCTGTCCTGAGCACTTTATTGTCCAAGACCTGGTCCCTAAGCTGTAGACATGATACGGAGTTGTTCTGGTGTGGTGTCAGCTGAAGGAAACTTTACTGCAACAGGGACTTAAATTTATTCAAATATGAACCTCTAATTGTCACAAATAGTTTATTCTTTGCTTAAATTGGAAGCGTGGGCTCATTTTCCATTTGGAAACTTTTTAAAACTGGTCACTTGGTAGAATTGCCAGGAGACGCGAGGGAACAGTAAGATGTGACTTCTCTTCTTCTTCTTCTTCTTCTTCTTCTTCTTCTTCTCCTCCTCCTCCTCCTCCTCCTCCTTAGGGCCCGTCAGCTTATGCACCGAATTCACCACGGCCTTAGGCTTATTGTGCAGCCCTAATATTTCATTCAGCACAGCCTCAATAACCCTGGGCCTCGTATGAAGAGGCTAAGGTCCCTTACTGAGGCTGTGCTTATGTCTGTTGGTTCTACAATCAGCCTCCCAAAGACATTATAGCGCTGCCGAGCCAACGCCTCGCAACAGCATACAATGTGCTACACTGTTTCAGTCTCCATTCCGCAAAATCTGCAGATTGGATCCCCATCAAACAGGCCCATAGTATACAGGTGCCCCCTTACAGGAGCATGCCCTGTGTAGATCGCAGTTACCATTTTTAGTTGATGCCTACCTAACTTTAGTATGTCGTCGAGATGTGACTTAGGAAGGCATGCAATAACCGGGATAACTTAATTGGTATATTGACTAGGTTAATTGCAGGAAAACCGAGCATGCGTGGTCCAACTTCAGGCAGGGACAAGGGATTCTTTTCTTCTCCAAAATGCTCAGGGCAATCTGGGGCCCATTCTTCTATTTAATGTGTACGCGGTTCTCTATTTTCGTGCGGCAAAGCTACCGGTTCGTGACGCTGGCCATTGGCATCCATCCGGACTCTCAAAAGCTTTTATGGCGTCCACCGAGTCAAATTTTCCTTACATTTACCTTAAGAGTATAAGTTTGGAGGTCAGGAGGTAGAGGGGACTTTTTGAGAATAACGTCCAATGTCGTCCATTGCTGGGCCTAGTATCGGTATTGAACCTTCATTTTGTAATACCAGAGTGTTAATTTTTGGCTACTTGTCTCACCGCGGTAACAGAGTTCAAGCTCAGCATTTACTTGCTACAAGTCCTATCCTGTCAAAATGCCATGAAGTTAAGCAAACAGTAAACCCCGCACTCTTTATAATGTAACCGGGTCACTTACTTCTGCCAGGCAGTTTGGCGGTCAATAGCTATCAACAGCGAAACAAAACGAGCTTTTCCACTATAGTGAACACAACTCAGAAGGCGCAGTTTTTAACTACAGCGGTTATAAACTGCGGGTCGCGATCATTCCCACTGCTATATCTCTTTTCAACAAAGGTTTTTCTCGGATTCCAAACATTAATTTTATATTTTAAGAAATAACTTTCCCCTGTGAGGGCCACCAAGACTGGTAAAATACAATTCACAGCATTTCGTATTCAACAACTTACAATCTTCAGAGCGTAGCTTCACGATTCGGGCGTTTTCCAAGAAAGAACCTTGAGTTCTCCATGACAAAGGGTTGTGAGTACGGTTGAGACATATTCTGACTCGGAGTGCAGCTGGAATAGAGAGAAAATTCCCACCCCAACCGGAAATTGAAATCCGGTTTTCAATTTTGTAGTCAGTCGTCTTACCGACTGAGCAGCTCTAACTCTCGCACTTGTTTATATGGCATGTTGCAGTTTTCAGTTGTCGAACTGGGTCAAAAAGTTCAGCGTCGGACCAGGAAAATCCTCACTCTGTCGCAGGTGTCAATCACCAAATATTCGCGAGTCAGTGATGGCGGACACTTAGTTCCAGTTTAATACTTGCGCAATCTCCTGATATTTATTCACCCTTTGGCATTCCATATGTGTCTATCGACAATGAAATGCAGTATCCACAGATGTTGGATATATTTGAATCTTTCGTTGTGGTCGGTGTAAAAATAAGGGCACTTTACACGAAGACCTGTGGGCCGGGTAGCGTAGTCGGTATAGCGACTGGCTACGGGCTGGACGGTCCGGGGATCGAATCCCGTTGGGGGCGAGATTTTCCGCACCTGCCCAGACCGACCTTTGGGCCCACCCAGCCTCCTGTACAATGGGTACCGGGTCTTTCCCGGGGTAAAGAGCGGCCGGGGCGTGACGCTGAACCAACACCCCCTTCTAGGGCCGTGGTAAAGAAAGAGTAAAGCTATACTTCTACACCCCTATGAACCGCACCGCCTCTACAGAGCCTCAGTGCCTGTACAAGGGTGCACTTTACCTTTTTACCTTTACACGAAGACCAGTTCAGGTTTTCGCCTATCTCTGCTCCCATTTAAGGGACTTTTATGAAAAATCATATCTGAAGAGCAACAGACGTTAGGTACGAAGGTAGCCAATTTTGTTCATATGAGTCAGTAATAAGGATAACTTACATGATGACGTGTTTACCTTTCCACCTGTATTTCTGCTTCCATTTGGGGGATTTTCCTCAAAATTTAAGCCTGGGATTCTGAGAGTTTAGCTCGTCTATAATGTTACACAGCGTAGATTGGTATTTAGTTACCGACGTTTCGGGACACTCTAATTTTGTTTGCAATCTGATTGAAATCAAGGACACACTGCACGCAGACGAATGTAAGTTTTCGCCTTTTCTTGGCCCGTGGTGGAGGGACTTTCCCCACCACTCACGTTTGCTACATGATACATACTGGCTACAGACGTTGTCGGTTTGATTGAGATCAGTCTATAATTAATTCGCGGCACCTCACTGAACACCTGCGCCTGGACTGCCCCTTGGGTATTTGTCCACATCTAAGTAAATCTGGGAAATCAGATATATGTTCTGTTGCTAAATAGGTTTTGGCTTGTAGTTTGGAAATTCTCTCTCTCTCTCGCAAGTTAAAATACCCACAACTTTTCAAAGAATTGATGTCTCCGTCTTTAATATAAAGAGGATACGGTGAACCTCGTGCGGTGGGTCCTTCAGAGAAGGTTAATACGCCAAGTGTGAGATCTTATCTTCGAGGGGTGGCTGAAAATTGTTGAAGTGTTAGTAAAATTAAAAGCTTGGGAAAAAAATCTGAAATCAGAAGACTTGGATCCCTCTATAAATATCAGCGACACTCCTAATACAAAACAAGAACCAAAGAACGATAAAAACAAGACATATCATTAAAAGCTAAAAGTCGTTAACGACATGCGAAGATATGAACTATGTAATGATGACTGATGAAAAGATGCAAACAGTTTGCAGAGTTCGTGCCCAATTACGCGAAAAATACGTAAAACTGGGCCCCCAAAAATATGTTTAACGTTTCGACCACGCAGTCACTCGGTTACTTAAGTAATCAGGACTGTATCACCAGCATAACGATAATAGGGTATCTAAAAAAAAGTTAAGGACATCATTCTAAAAATTGTGTTTTAGCACCAGACGATGGATAATCTCCAAAATATTATTCACGTCTTTTTAAAATATGCTACCGTCAGAGTCCTTATGGACATGAATTGGTACATAATTTTTATATGCAAGTCAAGTTCCATTTGTAAGTTTATCAAAATATTAGTGACATTAATTACAGCAGCTTACTTAAAGGCGAAATGTAGATTGAACGCTGCCCTGTAGGCATCGGAACAGCCATAAAACAATGTTAGAGCCGTGATCACGTGCGCGCAAAGGCACATAAAGAGATGAAAGGCTGCAGGCATGTAACATTAATCCAAAATTCCCGTATAAAGTAACCCAATATATACAAAAAATTCAGGAAGGAAATTTGTGTCGGTACTAGACAAATTTTCAGCAATTCTTCTACCTATTAGTTATGAAGAGAGCTGGTGGTCACACTGGATAATTCCTCTTGTTAATGCGATATTGCTTGAATTTTGTTGTACCATAGAAATAAATTAATTTTCGCCGGTCAGCAAGGCTGAGACAATTAGAACCCGGTCATCACAAAGTTGCCTTTTCGCAGGAAAGCCATTCCCTGTCCGCAACTGTACGCTTTCCAACCAGACCAGCAGCTCGGTAGAGGTGAGCTGCCAGCCGGGTTTCGATGGCGGATTACCACAGTACTTCCTGTTGGAGCTGTATTCAGCAGACTCTGGGGTTCCCCGGTACAACCTCACTAGCCTTGAACAGCCAACCTTCTTTCTGGCCAACCTGGAACCCGATGTGACGTTCCGAATAGCGGTGTTTGCGGTTAACTCGAAGGGGCGTAGCGTCGGCATCGTGCTGGAAGAAGTAACTTTCAGAGACGCGGAGAAGAGAACAGGTAAGTAAGGGTCGACGTTTGTGTACATAGGTATGAAACTGGGCATGTCGTTCCAACGCGAAGCGTGTAAAGGCACAGACTAAATAAACATTGTGAGGCTGTATAATATAACAAGAATATCAACACAATACATACTACTGAAATTGTTTATGTATGTCTGCTGGGGGTAGGAGGTGGCGCAGTTGGTTGAGGCACTGCGATACAAGCCGGAATGTCACGAGTTCTGTTCTCGATGAGGTCATAGGGATTTTTCATTGACATAATCCTTCCAGCCAACACAATGCACACTACTAAAAATGTTTATATATATATATAATATACATAAAATAGATATAACCTCGTATATGCCTCATGGGGTTACGCGGTGGCTTAGTTGGTTCAGGCACTGCGCTACAAGCCGGAAGGTCGCAGGTTCGATTCCCAATGGTGTCATTGAAGTTTTTCATTGACGTAATCCTTCCAGCTCAACACAATGCACACTACTAAAATTGTTAATGTATATATATATATATATATATATATATAAAACCCCGTATATGTCTCATGGGGTTACGCGGTGGCGTAGTTGGTTGAGGCTGTGCGCTTCAAGTGGAAAGGTCGCGGGTTCGATTCCCGTTGATGTCATTGAATTTTTTCATTGACATAATCCTTCTGGCCGCACTATGGCCCTAGGGTTGACTCAGCCTCTAACAGAAATGAGTACCAGGAATGTTTCCTGGGGGTAAAGGAGGCCGGTGCGTAGGGCTGACAACCTCACCACCTTCATGTGCCGACTGTCTTGAGGTCTGGTAGCCTCAACCTCCTGTAACCTTCAGGGCCTGTCCAGGCCTGTAATGGGATTGCTTTACCTTTTACACATGTCTCATGCGGCCGACCTGAGGACGGCAATACAAAGGGTAACAATTAAAAGATGATTATTGAATTGAGAGAACCAATCCAAAACATAAAATAACAATAATATATATAGAAATATGTGAATATATAAACTACTCCATTAGTGTTCATTTGGTTGGTCTATATATGTATATATTCAATATGTGCACGGATTACGGATCATGTAAAATTCTGATTCTCTTTTATCCCAATATAAGAAACGCTTGGTTTGTGAGTGAAATCACGCTGCTTTTCACCAAATAAGAGACTCTCGGTTTTGGATAGATGGCTTTAGGGCCTTATTTGTGAATGAAGTTAGGCGCGCTTTAAAGCCAGTGTTACGAAGCACTGTTACTGCTATCGACATATTTATGGCATGCTTATACTACAAAATTGAACAAATATTTCATTAAAGTGTTTCGGATTTATTTCTTTCAATACCCTTTGCGTGATGAAAATTTACCGAAATATTGAAGAGTGAAAATGAAATGGCGTTAAAAAGATGTGAGCCTTCTGTAAAAGCTATCAATTTGAGACACCTGCCACCTTACGCTATTTATTATTTTATTGTACTTCTTATAGGCTGAACATGTTTCGGACACTACTATGCCCATCATCAGGAGCTTGCGACTATAGTGTTGATTACCACATTGGTCGTCTCGTTCTTGGTTTGCTGTTGGTTGGATGTTAGGTGCGGGTAGGCTGGAGTAGTGTCCGGGCTGCAGGTTATAGCGCGACCTACGTAGCATCTAGTTGGTTCTTCAGATATCACAATGATGCACGGTCCAGCACACATCAGCCAGTGACAGGCCCTGGAAGTCTTGAGAGTAGTTTCAGAATGAACGAGAGATTTAGGAAACATATCGTGCCAAATAACAGTCAAAACTGGGCTTCCTATGCTGCGGTTGGGATTGCAGCGCTCTGCTTTGCCGATACCATACTTATATCAAGCCGTCTGTGAGGAATTTTAAAACTCACAGTCTGAATACTCAATGAAACTGTGACGTCATAACATTCCCCTAGGGCTGTGATGTTTAAGAACGGTTTACGTAAAGAATTGTGTGTGAAAATCGTACCTAGAAACAGGCATTGTCAAAAATTTTCCTTTAAATTTTAATGTAATATTCACTAGTCGTAAATAAAGCATAGGTAATATATTAAATTACTCTTAATGTACCATTGAATACTGGTGATTTTTTACACAAAGGGGTTTGCCCTTGTTACCGGTAGTGACGTATGGAGCGGAAGCATGGACGTTGACGAAGAAAGAAGAACAAGCTCTGCTAATTTTTTAAGGAAAATATTTAGAAGAATATATGGTACTAAATATGAAAACGGGGAATGGAAAAGTCGGACGAATCGAGAACTAGAAGAGATGAGCAAAGGAGAAAATATAGTAAAATGGATAAAATGGCAAAGGATAAGCTGGTTAGGTCACCTAGAGAGAATGGAGGAGGATAGG
>Ga0136643_10016259_pt1 | contig 11181 bp, 5 predicted proteins | sample TergutLab28metaG_FD_96883 | JGI IMG/M metagenome (GOLD analysis project Ga0136643, IMG submission 96883) | Labiotermes labralis P1 segment gut microbial communities from Petit-Saut dam, French Guiana - Lab288 P1 (version 3) (version 3) | ecosystem: Host-associated > Arthropoda: Insects >... | reverse complement strand
GTTTCCGGACAACCCTTCAGTCCCATCCCGAGGGTTCTTGGATTGTTTAACCCTGAGGATGGAGCCGATAGGTTGTTCCGAAATATCGCTAAGAAATTACCACTACTCGCTGCGTAATGAAACAGAAGAGCGCAGTTCTTAACTGCTTCGCGGTGGAAGCCTTAAATCACGCATATTAGACAGAATGGCTGTGGCCGAAGAGTAATTGAAAATCAGTTTCAGAAGTTTAAAATTAGGTTAAATTTTTTGTTGCAGGAATATGCGAGCTAAGCGTGTTAAATACAGGGCTGAGTTGATTGTGTGAGATACGATTATGAAATCGTCTATGTCTGCTGCGTCGGTTTTACTCTTCTGTTTGTAATCATAATCTGTAAAATTAGTAGATTTGTCCAGTCAGCCAGAAATAATAACTTCATGCCTTATCGCTTTGTATGGAAAAATATTTTCACTCTATATGACCCAGTTAGTTAATGCTCCTAGTGTCATGCATTAGCTTTGTACCGAGATGGACGTCGAGTGTGACTAAAGTAGGCCCTAATTAATGCCAGATTTTTGTGAACTGTCACATGAAATTCTTGGCCGTGTTGAATGTATCTCAGCCATATTCATACCTTTCGCCTTCTCTTGTCTTCCTAGCCGATGATGGGTTCAGTTATTCGCCTATGTCATGAAAGTTTTGTAAGACAGTTGCCTTTGAAGTCTACTGTCCTATGGGGCTGTTTAGTACATGAACGACAAAGATTGTTTCAGAATATAAACCTCGGATGTTTTGACATTACTTGGGGGAGATGCACGGTATCGTTTTCGGTTGAAGTTGCTGTTTACATCCTAGTCATAGTGGAGGAATATCGTCCATCTGGGAGGCTGCAGTGCTGCGTCTCTACTTCATCTCTGCCTTGTGTAATCTCACTGGTACTGTAAAGTAAACATGACCTTCCGATGTGTCTGCGCTTTAAAGGCACCACATTCGTTACTCAGATGGTGACTTGTGCAAAATGTATGACTCGCTTACATAAACGTGTTTCGGTGAAGGTCTTTGATAGTGGTTGGTACTGTAATGAACGTCGTCCATCATCTGACATAATTTGATGTAAGTTTATGCTCTACTCGACGAGTAAGAAGTTGAATATATTCATCTGCAGGTGGTTAGTTGTCATCTGAGTGCTCCATGGACCCTAGACATGCTTTAGAATCTGACTGTTTTTTGCTTGGTGAAATTCCTCGCCTGTTATGTACCCAGAAGTTTATCGCCACTCGAATCCAGTCTGCATTTCATTTAGTGTAAATCCGTTTTAATAGTATGATCTGTACCAAGATTTCCTGCTTCTCTTTTCCCTTCTAGTCTTCTGACTGGAAATTCGTACGCGTTTCGCGTCCTTTCGTGCTACATTTATCGCCCCTCCATCCTACTTCACTCCATTGCCGTGACAAATTTCAATGAGTACAAATTATGGAGCTCCTTGGTGTAAAGGTAAAGTGGCTGTTGTGTTTAATTAAGCACCATTCCGTAAAGTCGTAAGGGAAGTGGAGGCACAAGTGCGTATTCTTTAGTTCGGTACCAGGTATTTGTTGCTGCTTACTTTCACACTGAGGCCAATTTATTTCCCGGGGAAGTACTTCCCTTCACCATATTCTTTCCGGCTTGTCATGTTGTTATCATGCGGTCGTCTTCAGCCTTTTTTTGACGTTACTGCAGCGTTCCTGTAATTCTGTCGTTGATAGCTGTGTACATTTAGCCGAGAACCGGCAGTCGAATTTATTACACGTCCTTTCCGATACACAATTACTAAATTTGTTTCTAAGCATCCGACGTTGTGTCCGCACGTTTATAAGGTCTTCTTTCACAGCTTGGCATATTTCTGGCCTGTGGTCAGGTTACGTAGGGGCGCCACCCATTCGTCACCATCTCGACACATTTGAGGGTCTCACAGCGGAGACAATGACCATTACTATCTTCTGGGTTGTGACGTCGTGTAGTCTGGTAGAATTGTGCCCGCGTTTTATGGAAAGCCGCTGCCTCCACTTGTGTAGCCCTCTGTAGTCTGTCAGAGTTTCGCCGAGGTTTCAGAGGAAGCTGTTTCCTCCATACTAACCTGACGTTGGAGACATCATATTCTGTGGAGCTTTGACACTCTTGTGACTGGCCACATGGCGTCATATGCAAGAATAAAGTAAACTTCACATTGTTCCCTGACTCACAAAAAGGGCATATAAATGAGCTCATTTGTGTACTTGTTCTATAAGAGGTTGGTATGGTGGAGTAAAATTAAAGTCCATTCGTTTCCAGTAAAACTCAACGCTTGCTTCGAAACCTCTTGTAGTAGTGTACCTGTCCTCCTTCTCTTTCACTCTTTTCCATCTGTAACCTTCGTGTGCCTCCTGGACGGATTAAAATTATGTTGTACCTTGTGTCAGTGGGTGTATGCGATGCTGAAGTGTTTGTTCATATTTACTTTTGATCATAGTAGGAACAGGCGAATAGAGACATGAAAGAGCACAGTATTTACTGTATGCTTTACACATTCAAAATCTCACAATTTTTCCACAGAATATATATACACACACAGTGTGGATATGCACACTACATTAGGCTCCGTTGCCATGCAGGTAATAATATAATATCAATGTGTAGTTCGTTTAAGCAGGGCAGTATTTTTTTTTTATCGGAATGGTTGTCGGTTTGTCGTTCGTTTCCGTGGAAACTAAATCTTGGTATACCACTGCAAGATGGCAGCATTAAATGATACTTAGTAATATAATGTCCACATATGTCGGACGGAAATTACTCCATTGTCACGTAGTGAGGTATATTATTCAGTGAAGTTGACAGTACGTTGTTTGAAGGGGCAGTGTTAAGTGTTACGCAGATAAACAGTTTGCGGTACTCGTTTTTAAAATACGTGGATATTTTCTGTATTGGTTCGTAACCGGAATATTAGCTTATTGTGAATGCAGTAACTAGAATGTTACCTCTAAGTCGTTTTGAAAGTGTTATATGGTTATGTTCGTGACCGATATCGTGGACTTTGTTTGTTGTCTCAGGATAATAAATTCAAAACGTTTCGGCGTTGGAATTTGGCTCCGTTTTCTTAGGAGAAATTGGTCATTTGTAAAGTGTCATTTGAGGAGAATAAGTTTGGTCAATCAGACGTGAGTTTTAATTGAACAGTAGTGGGCTATTGTGAACGGTCAGTAAGTACTTTATGTTATATAAACGGTTAATTAGTTAAAAGAAATTGTACTGAAATTATGTTTCCTTACAAGTGAATGGCCATTTGTTTTTTTACGGTGTAAATATTGCCATTAGACATCGTTGCAATGGACCGTGTGCATTGATTTCTAATATCCGTGTGTAGTGCTGTGTGATTGGTAGTGTAACCGTTCGATGTCAATACCAGGCCGGCGTTTCGTTGTCAAGTCTTGTTTCTGTAAGTGTTATTAGATTCATTACGTGATTAGCCACGGGTGTAGAACTGCCCTGCCTGTCACCCTAGAGTCGCATGCGTTCCTGAAAGTGCAGTGCCACGAATGGGTAGGGGTGTCGATATGGAATCACTTATCGATATCGGCGACGTTTATATTAGTATCGGAGATTGTATTGTAGGTTCGGAGCTTTCTAAATTCCCATGTTGGTAATTGAAAGGTCTACTGTACGTTGCCTTATTTCGTAATTGAAATTGTCATTCTTATTTATTTAAATTATAGCTCAAGATTACAGTTTAATTTAAACACTTTGAGTTCCTCAAGTAATGGAGATGATCCTCGCTTTACTTGCATTGGACACGTGTGATAGTCTTTCATTTATGTATGTTTTCTTAAGAACCAAATGAATTAATAAGGTAAATCAGTCCTATTACAGGCCCGAGGTGCCCAGAGGGTTCCAGGGAGTTAAGCTTCCCAGATTACGTGACAATGGCCCAGATTGGTGGTGAGGTCAGCCATACGCACCGGCCGCTTTTACCATCAGGAAATACTCCTGGTAATCATTTCTGTTAGAGAGACTGAGTCGACCCCAGGGCCATGGTGCGACTGGAAGGATAATGTGAGTGAAAAATTCCAGTGACACCTTCTGGAATCGAAGCAGCGACCTTCCGATTTGTAGCACCGCACCTTAACTACTGTGCTACCGCGGTCCTCAAACCAAATGAATTATACATCCAAATTGCGTTATTTCCAATATTTTCAGCTAAATAAAAGCAGTTGTATTCTGCCAGTTGATTATGCGATATGTCTGGACTCTTTATCCATACTGAGATTAGTACAGAGCTTTGGTATCATTTCCTGTCGATTTATAGATATCAGATATCGCTATATAAGGTTGCATTGGTCTGGAAATTAATTACAGTATATCATATTTCTTATAGGGACTGGTGTATTTCATAATGCAACACCGACTGGCTCGCTATTCGAGGAGACTGTAAGTCAGCTAAAAAGTATTTAATCGGAAAAATTTCATTTTATTTCAGAAGAAAAGTATGAAATTTGGCTTACATAGTTGTTCTGGAACGAAGTGATGTAGCCTGTATGTACTTCTTTGTCGTCATGGTGACACGTGCGCTTAAAACATACAAGTTACTGACAGGCCATCATGAACCATAAATCTCTTATCTTCCCTCCTGTCATCTTCTTTTCTGTTTTGTTCTATTCTCTCCTCTTGTTATGTCCTCGCTTTTTCTCCTCTCTCTTTTTCTCATCTCTGCTGCAGGTTTAAGGGGTGTCAATGACATAAGGAGAATAGTGCTGTTGCCTATTTAAAATTGTGTGTTCTTGTATCGCTGCCTGTGCTTTTCAGCCCCTAGACGAATACGTCTTAAGTTAATGTTCATGTTAAAATCTGCTTCTCCAGGTTTAATTCAACGTCGGCCCATTAACCGCCCACCCATCGCACCGTGTGTCAGAAAGCATGTACGGCTACACACCGTGAACGTATTATGTATACCCACTTGAAGTGACGTGCAAATTAAGCTAAATATTACTGCATTGTGTTTTTGTTTAATAATGTCGCGTATCATTTTAAATAATTCTTTCAAATGGAGCTTTAGTCGGGCTACCGGCACGCACGTGTACCGATTATTAAGTAACTTCTTGGCACGGAGCCGATTTCAGGAAACTTGCAGTTTGTTGGCTAGTTAAGGATTTTTCCGCATTTTGTCGAAACCGAAGATACATTACCATATTGTCCAAAGGAGGCCGTCACCAGTCTCTGTTCTGCAGAAGGTGATCCATTTTACACACTCCCATCCTATTTGTGTAGCGTCCATGTTGTTATTATCGTCCCATATATGCCTAGTTCTTTCAAGCGGTCTCCTTCCATCAGGGTTTTCCTTCAAATCCTATATACATTTTTCCTCCTTCCATGCATGCTACATTCAAAGCTTTTGTCATAGTAAACGACTAATATGTTCAGTTAAATTGGAAACTTTTAATTTCTTCGTATGTGCTTATTCGTGAATGAAAATATTTGCTGCTTGTAGTACATTACTATGCTGAAGATTTAAATACCAGCGAAGGCGATCGTACTGTCATATAAAGCGTTTTTGCAAGTTTTGTTAGGAAGTTCAGGAGAAAATGTGACCCATAAACTTGAAAGTAGTACAGTTGGAAAAGAGATGTTTCTGTTACGCAGTAGCAAAGAGAGAATTGTTGAAGTTTAAAGTGATCCTAAAGCCCAGACAAGACTGAATTATAACTTCGCGATAAGATGAAAATTTCCTCCATCAGGAAGTAGAGGGGTAGAGAAGCGTGGAATAAAATCGAAATTCGTACCTTCGGGACTATCGCCAGCCACTTCCATTCTGAAATATTCACTGCGTTCAACGTCGATCCTTTCTTTTCTTTATTCTCCTGCTTCAGCTGCTGTAAGATTTATTTTGGGAGTCGCAGCGGTCATCAATCGTTAAACTTACAAAGAGATCCTCCACCGTACTTCCTCCTCATTTTTTATTTACCCACCAATATGGCTGACATTCCAGGAGGCGAATGTAATAAGCGATACATGCCGCTAACGTCTGCGCTGGAACATCGTTAAAAATCTAGTCTTACAGTCTTCTCTAGAAGAACTCATTCAAACAACAAAACATCTGAATAGGCCGTTATTCGAACTGGGTACCGCGCGAATCATGTTTATAGCTTTGCAGTTGATATATTCCTGGGTATAGAGAGTGAGAGTAATTGTTTTTACATTGGCAGTAATGGGTGCATTTAAACCACTTCAGTTGGGCTGCTAGCATGATAGGTTAGCGTTATTTCTTGTTCGAGATGTGAGGTGAACATGCCATTAAGGCACAGAGGGTGTCACCTCCACCGGAATGAATCTCGACGCTAGGTGGTGGTGGTGGTGGTGGTGGTGGGTGTTGAACGCTACGCTCTGGCCGCTTTACCACCGTGAAAGAGCCTTGCTACCCATTGTACAGGAGGCTTTGTGGGCCCCAGGACCGGTCTGCATGCGTATGGAGAAGACAATTTCTTACCCCACTGCAGTTCGAACCCAGAACTGTCCCGCGTGTAGCGAGTTACTATGCCGCTTACACTACCCCCGTCCCATTCGGGATGTAAGTCTACCGAAATTCGACGTCAAAACCAGCTAAGAAAACAGATATAAATGACGTGTGTGAAGAAGCCCGATATACCACATATGTGTCATTGACTTCCTTCACTTATAATTCCTTGATTGTCTAATGATTTGCGACAGTAGTTGTTCATTGCTCTTCTGTTGTAAGAGTACAAGCCCTAATGTGCGCTGTTTCCACACGTAATTATAAATAGGCGCACCCAGATTTTTTTTGAGGGGTACTGACCCTGAGGGTACATATAATCATGTTTGAGTTTAAAAACTGTTATGAAAATCATGTCTAAATCTCCGAGCCGACATCTAGTTAGGTTGCAGGGAAAATTAAAACTAACAATGTACGCATTCTTAAGTTTTATTAGATTTTTCGATATTTTAATGTACTAGTCATTAGCCGATTTCGGTAGTAAATCCTTTCGATATCATAGTGTCTACAAAATCTGTGTTTTGTAAACTTTCGCTTTTGGGGGGAGGGGTTGGGGCTGCAGCCTGACACCCCCTTGCACACACACGCGCGCGCGCGCGCACACACACACACACACACACACACACGTATTGCGCCAATTATATTACCTTCTGATACCTTTTGTCACGAAGTCACATTAACTTTCTGGATTAAAATTCCCGGGTTTGCAACCACCGTGCATATCAGATTGCTGTGGTAAAGGTTTTGATTAAATCTAGAGTAGAAGCTTGCCACACCAAGACAGCTTGTTCGCACGTAGCCAAACCTCAATTCAGCGGTTTGAATGCATTTATCACATGACGTTTCTCTGTTATCTTTTAATTGAAATGGCCTGTAGCAGCAGTAATCTCGCATTGGACGAGGGCATTAGACGGGATTCACGATGAGAACCAAAGTCGATGTTAAAAAGTTCTTTTTTATTACTGATAAGGTTCACCACACGTGCACAAGTGTCCAGTTTTTTAATACCGTTACGAATGTACAAATCAACTTTTTGGATATTTCTCTTACCGACACGAGGTTTGATCGTTGAAGAAACACAACCATTAACACCTGTGGAAGCGGAAGTATATTGAAAGAATAATTGGAGAATCTCTGGGGAAGAAGCGCAGGGACAGATGTCTGTTAATTTGTAAAGTAATCTTGTAAATGGGACGAGTGAGTGTGGACCGGGTAAAGGGGGCATACCATAATTCAGGCAGTGAGTCACCGGCCTCTCACCGCGGAAGCCCGGCGCGGTCTTAGGCCAGTCCGTCTGAGATTTGTGGTGGACAAGGTGGCACTGGCACAGGTTTTTCTCCGAGTACTGTGGTTGTATTTTGTCATTTTTCATCGACTCTGCTTACTCTTACTTACATCGCCTTTATTTAACACACGGACAATGTATGCGAAAGCCGCTGTTGATTTTCGAATTGTAGGTCTAAACAAATGAAAAACTGGAGGAAATTGCACAGTGAGGACTTCATGGTTAATATTCTTCACCAGGATTATTCTGGTGGTGAAATTACGAATGACAGAGGTATTTTGCGCGTATGGGACAGAGGAGAGTTGCATGCAGAGTTTTGGTGTGTAACCACAAGGATATCAGTTGGAAAACCTAGGCGTAGGTGGGAGGATAATACTAAAATGTACCCTAATAAAACAAGATGGAGTGGCCTGGACTGGATTGATATGGCTCTGGATGAAGACGGTTTGTGGGTCTTATGAGCGCGGTAATTAATCTTGAAGTTCCATAAAAGTGGGGAATTTGTACAGCATTGGAGGAACGATTAGCTTCTGAGGAAGGTTTCCGCTCCATGGTGAGTGTAAAGACAGACATTCATATCGGACACATCCCGAATGTATGCCAGGAGTGTACCCGTATCTTGCAAGATCTGAGGCGCTGACTGCGGTGGTGATTAATTCCGTAATATGGCTACTTGTATGTTGGTAATTATTTTGAAACTATATACAAATTGGCACTGCTTCATATTCTAGACGAATTAAATTCTCGATTCCCATCTTCTCCTCCTAATGAGAAACAGACCTTGTGGACGTATCCATCCCGAGTTATCATTTGAAGACAGTATATCCGTTTCGGCAGTCGACAGGACCTCTTCGACGATGGCCGTCCTAAGGTATCTACTTACACAGGGCATTTTTGACACAACACAGAACAATTCGGTCATAAATCTAGATCCCAGTGGGATTCGAACCCACACTCCCTTTGTTCGAGCGCAGCAAGGCAAGTATGGCCTATCGAGCTGTGTGGCATCTCCTCACGGCGTGTTCTTTTTTTCTTGGTTCGGTGTTTGCCCTTTTGCATCTCATTCCTACTTCTGTTATTCCTTCGCAGTTCATCCGAATTGTGCAACGATCCACGCCTTCTCCTGTCTGCTTATACTTCACGTCACAACAACTTGCGCATCGCGATTTATACATTGCAATTCCCAACGGCTGGAAGACCCATCGCGGTTACCAAGAGATACACGAAGTAGTTACCACGTACAAACCAAATGTCGCAAAGTTTCTCAAACGTGGATATGCTTAACCGAACATGTACTTGAAAAAGTAACAGGTTTAGTGGAGTCTGGAGTCGTGGATACAGAAGACGAACTTCGGATGGGGAAGGTGGCTGTTATTGTATCGAATAAGAGTTCGCAGACGGTTGGCATTAGTTACGCCTCAGGTCTGAAAATCGAGCGGGAAGCTAATAATCCCTCGGCGTGAGAGAATATCATCTTAGCATATATTATAAATGGCACCGACAAAAAAAAATTGAACCTTGAATTGCTACTCTCTCCCAGTTCTATGTGACATTAATAACTCTGTAAGATAGGACAGGCAGCAAAAATTATGATTAGTTACTGTCGAAGATGGAATTGTTGCAACTAAATGATGTTGAATGATAAAATGATTTAGCGCGAAAATTAACGTTGTTATTTCTACGTATTTTGTAAGGTAGGTCAGCAGTTTTTAAGAAGACACTGACAAACCCGCTCTCTTCTTTAAGTAAGTTCGGTATGCCAGTGTTATGTAAGATTTGTTTTTGTGTAAGTTACAGGGTGCGTGAATTGATGAGACGCGTGGGGGAATTGGTGTTACAAGAACAGAATTCAAAAATTGAAATGAAGTTTAAAAGAACTAGTAATTCGCTACTTGTAACTTTTATGTGGCTTATTATTAATAAAATAATACCATAGGAGTAACGTTATGTATATATATTTTAAGGTACGGCATTATGTATCCACCTGACTATGACGTGACGTGAGACGCGGCATCGCATGGTCGGCACTGTTGGCTTCGGGCTGGAGGACCGCGGTTTCGGCAAGGGCAGAAGATTTATCTCTTACGGCGTTAAGACTTACGCTAAAGCGTCAAAACCGGCTGTCCCACCCACCTGCTGTTAAATGGGTACCATGAGCCCTTTCAAGGGGAGTAGAGTGGCCGGGACGTGAGGCTGACAACATATCTCCGTCTGGCGCCCAGGTTAATAATACACAAAGCTCTACTTCCATCTTCTTGGCGCCCACAGGCATAGCTCTCCCCCCTCTCCCTTTTTTCCCGGACCGTGGCGTTTGGGCCTTCAGTTATCAACAAAAGAATGTTACTAGTTTCCGTGCTAGCAGTTTCAAAGTTAGTGTGCATATCTCTGAAACTTGCATCGATTTCCACTGCAATGAAGCATCTGCGTCGAGAGCGTTCCCTTTTCCTACTTTCCTTTCACTTTAGGAGTCGGATTACACGAATTTATCCCAAGTTTCTTTGCCTCGGATACTGGCGCCGTTAAGCATGATGGCAGTCTCCGTCGGGATGGTTGTCATTAGCATTTGTAAGAGCCAACTGTCAGGTGGTTAAGCACAGCAGTATTTAATGATTACTGACAAGTAGGACTGGTCCATTTTGCAGCAGGCATGACATGTCTCCATGATTTTGCTCTAAGTCTCCCAGTGTTTCGAATTATCTTCAGTTTGTAGTGTCCATTGTTAATCATACGCGTTTTCTTCTGTCCTCTGTCGGTAAGAATCATTAATAAAATACAACAACAGTTCGAAGAACGCGACCTTCAGTGGAATTGGCTACAACATGTAACAATAATGAAAAACGAGATACCGAAAAGAATGCTGAATTATCGACCAAATAGACCAAGACGACTTCGAAGGCCTTTGAAGATATTATTAGGCGAGGCTGCAACAGGGCTGTCTAGGCATTACCCTTGCCGAATGATGATTTTTTCATAGCTTATAATAGACAGAAATACATTAAAACATTCGTGTTGTCAGAATTTTCATTTCATGCGTTCCATTAGCTGTAGTTGACAGCTGGTTTAATTCTGCAACTCGTGTTATGTGCTGTGATACTACGACTTGTGTTACGTAACACAGCGTTTGGCGAGGAAGGGAAATAATTCTGTACTCGTGCCGCATTACATATTGTGAAAAGTATTGGGTGACAAGACAGGCAACAATGTACAGCACCGTCCGATGAGACCTCCATGGCGCTGAGAAGCCACGCTGTTCCTATCCAAGGTTGCGAGATATCGCTGAGACTTCCTTCTCATTTACCCCCTTGCGCTGCGACAGTGGCGACGGGCTGAAAGAGTAGGTGACAAGAGAAGGTCATGGTAAAAATGAGAGCTTTTATTTAGTCTCTCACATATCGCATTCTC
>Ga0136643_10016258_pt1 | contig 11181 bp, 4 predicted proteins | sample TergutLab28metaG_FD_96883 | JGI IMG/M metagenome (GOLD analysis project Ga0136643, IMG submission 96883) | Labiotermes labralis P1 segment gut microbial communities from Petit-Saut dam, French Guiana - Lab288 P1 (version 3) (version 3) | ecosystem: Host-associated > Arthropoda: Insects >... | reverse complement strand
TATACTATTAACAGGGTTAAAATAATGTATCAGTGAATCAGCCTCTTAAGGTTTATATTCTTCTGTCTTCCTTATATTCATAATATTCATTCATTGAGTAGAAAGAATGGTGATATAAGAACCTCTTCAGTGTGGATTTAAAATATTTATGATCATTAGTCAAAGCTTTAATATATTGAGGAAGGTGGTTAAGAACTTTTATACCTGATATATAAGCTCCTTTATTGCATTTTGTTAAGTTAGCTATTGGATGGTGTAAAGTATTGTTATTCCTAGTTTTACATTTATGAATTTTTCTCCTATATCACCACTCACATCATCAGGACGATGTAACTGCGCCTCATGGGCGTCCCAACCTCAGAAGTTGGTTACACTCCTGCCATGCCCAGGAGGGAGGATCACGAAGTCCACAAGGACATGTGGTGGCATTGCAGGAGGGGGGGAATAATTTCGTTATTTGTATCAAATAGGTGTTTATTATTAATTGTGTATAAAACTAATGAATATATGTACTGAGAATATAACGTCATTATTTCCATACTCTTGAAAACTTCCCTACAAGAGTCTCTAGGTCTAGTGTTAGTTATAATTCTGATAATTTTATTTTGGAGTTTAAATGTTCTTTTCCATTAAATCTGCAGGAGAGTGGAAACATATACTGAACTTTGGGGTACATGTTTTCCAAATGCAGTATTTGGAAATTTGCATATATTGGCCTTCATGTTTACCCATTCATTTTGTATGCCTTGCAATTTTATATACATTGACTTTAATATTTATGTGTTGCGGAAAAAAACTCCATTAACCCATTTATTAAACCACTGCTTTAAAGTAAATGGACAACATTATATTTCATGTAGTAATCTTTCATGTTCCCACATGTTTCATTAAATATTTAACACACAAAAAATCTCCAAACATTTTCTAACAGCAGTTTTAAATCCTGACGAGTTTTATGACTAAATATGACTGCTTGATGTTTTACACTCTGAGATTTTTTAAAAATATGAAGTGTTTGATTTGACCTTTAATTTTAATGGAATGACAAATAAAAGTCAAGATTAATTTCTCTACAATACTTTCAGTATACATTCTCCTCCCTTTCCCTAGTCTCCAGTAAAATTCAGTCAGAATCAGCTTAGTAATTTCAGAACTATAATATGTAGACTGATCAACATAACCTCATTTATATCCAGAGATGTCTTTCAGCCAGTTTGCTACATCTTTGCATAGAGAGTACCTAAAAATTAAAAAACAAATGAAAGAAGTATACAGGAAACAAGCCCAGTTCAGTCAGATTCTACATAATGTTTTTTACACAACAAAGAAATTTAGAACACCTTTTTCAATTCCAGGAATTAGACTAATAAAATTTAACAACTGAACATGTGAAACTTTAGTTCAAATTTTAGCAGCACACTCATCGCTGTAACAGTGTAATCTCTTTGTCAAGAGAAAGCATAAACACTGAAATGTTATCTCTTTTGTATAAGCTGACAAAGCCGATCACCATTTGGGAAATTGTAAAATTAGAATGTGGTAGGAAAAAGTATTAATGAGGAAGCATAAGATTTGAATATTAGTGGTAAATCTACTTACAATCCACAAAATATCGTAATTGCATTGAATGAATATTTCCTCTCGCTGGTTGAGATAAAAATGTGCTACTGCTGCTGATGATGATAATGGTAATGACAGTAGTAGTAGTAGTAGCAGCAGCAGCAGTAGGGATAATAATGATAACACTGTACTCCAATATATTATTTGTGTAATGCTTTTTACAACTCCTTTCCAAATATAAAACCGAAATCTACAACAACGTGGGAAATTTAAAACTTTATTAAATCAATTAAGTCAAAAATACATACGGATATGATGAAATCCCTAGTAATTTGCTTAAAGTAAGCTCGGTGTATATTAGTTCACCTTTAATTCATAAATGTAATACACCTTTATTGTCAATAATTTTCCCTCAATGCTTAAATATTCTGTAGTGAAACCATTGTATAAAAAAAGTGAGAAACATTGCATTTCTAACTACAGACCAGTATCTAACGACTTAATTTTCAAGAGGCTTTGAAAAGGTTATGTTCCATAGACTACTTGCACACTTAAACAAAAACAAGTTATTAGTTGAAGAACAATTTTGAATTAGGAAAAATTTAACAACTGGAAAAGCGACGTATGAATTAATTAATGAACAAGTAAGTGCTCTTAATAACTAATTTATTGTGGGAGAGATTTTCCATTTAGTAAAAGCTATTGATTGTTTTATTCATGATATTTTACTGTAAAAATTGAATTTTTATGAAATAACTGGCAATGCTTATGAATGGATCAAATCATACTTTAGGAATAGGTAGCAGAGAGTGGAGATAAAAAATAAAAATTTCAGTCATAAGACATTTTCAGACTGTGGATGTTTAAAACACAGTGTTTGACAAGAATCAATTTTAGGTCCTTTGCTTTTCCTTTTTTGCATAAATGATTTATCAAAAACTATTAATGGAAAATACAAATCAATTTTATTTACAGGTGATACTAGTATTATATTTACCAATTCTAATCTCCAAGATTTTAAAAATGATATAAAAATTTGAATTTGAGCCCTAAAATAAATGGTTCAAAGCCAATAGACTCTTAATTAATTTTGATAAAACCCATTTCATGCAATTTACAGTCAAAACTACTCCTCAAATTGATCTGGACTTTAGTTATGCTAACAAATTAAATTCAAAATTTCATGAAACAAAATTTCTTGGTATGTATGTAGACAATACACTGTCTTGGAAAAATCATGTTGAACAAATTACACACAAATTAAGTGCAGCATGCAATGCAATGAGATCAGTTAAGCCCTTTATGTCACAGGAAACACTGAAGATGGTTTACTATGCCTATTTTCATTCCATTATGAACTTTGGATTAATATTCTGGGGGAAATCTTCACATAGTGCACTAATTTTTAAGATAAAAAAGAATATGACTAGAATTATTACAGGATGCAGACGTAGAGACTCATGTAGAGATTTATTTAAGAATCTAAAAGTTCTACCTCTTCAGTCGCAATATATACTATCACTTCTGTAATTTGTGGTTAACAACAAAAATAAATTCAAATTAAATTCTGATGTCCATCACATAAATGCTAGAAAAAAATGTACCTTTCACCAGCCTTCATCATATTTATCACTATATCAAAAAGGAATCTGTTCAAGTGACATAAAAGTATTTAAAAATCTCCTCCAAAAGTGTCAAAATTTTAAGTGATAACTCTCAACAATTCAAATCAACCCTAATGAATTCTTAATATGCTGACTGTTTCTTCTCTGTAGAAGAATATTTTAATCTATACAGAGAGTGATGAACTAAGTTTAATCAGTTGTATTTTACCAGCTACTACTAATTGTATGTGTTATTTCTCCTGACCTATTCTATATCCAAGGTATTAACCTGTCTTGGATTCATAGAATGCAAATAAATTCAATTCAATTCAACCACGACCTCAAAACAACATGACACGTTCAGTCTGATGGTACAATTTGCAAATTAGTAAATACTCTTTAAGTAATACCAACTCTTGAAATATTTTGTCATGGGTACTGATGGCTTGCTTCAAACACGACCTGGCAAGGTCTGTGATGGTGACTAACTTTCTTAACTTCTCTTCTTCCTCAGCAGATTCATTAACTCTGTTTTTCTCAAGAACATGGTGAAACCTAAATAAAGAAAGTAAAGAACTTAATATATAATGTGCTCGTTTTAACACTCTAAACTTCATACGGTAGTAAAGAGTGGGGAACTGTGGACCTTTAACTAGTAACAATAATAAGAAAGAAATTGTTTTGAAGTAGTTCCTTGTTCATGCATTACAATATATGTGAATAAAGGAGGGTCATTTATATACACGGAACTACAACAAATGTGTACTTGTGTATTGCGTTGCCATATTCGTGGTTTTTATTTATTTTATAATGCTGTCTTTAGATCGTACAACAGGAGAAAGTGTGTAATGATTTATTACTGATGAATTGAAAAGTATCGTCCTAACCTAATGATGAGACACTTGTCTTTTATTCTGGGAATGCCATACCTGTATCTCAGAAGCCATGCTACCTTAGTGCTCACTGTGTAATAAACCAGAAGGTGAAATTCTCAGGTCTTTTGTTGCTTTAGAGAAGATTTAATTTATATTTTCTTGATAGTATAAAGTTTTTGTGCCCATACACAGGCTATAAATTGAATGAGTAGCCTCAATTCACCGTGCAAATTATTCACTTTTTTTTCCCACTGTTGGTTGTTAGTTACTCTGTGTCTCTCTATTGAATATCTAGAATTTCATTCCAAGGACCTGATTTAAAATAAGACCCACAACAAGAAGCTTCTGTGTATTGAATAGAGTGACAAATTTGTTGCTGTCACTCAGGCATGTCTTGGGGGGGATGAATTCTCCCAAACCCCCACTCTAAATATAGCGCTAATTGTTGTAGGTATGGACATATCATTATGTAACTTAAGATTTATTCTTACCAGTCCTTTGATCCCTGCTGAATAGTTTCAACCACTGCATTACGGATGCTACTGCTAGTTTCTTTCTCTTTTAATGTCAACCAGTCATAGACAGTGAATGGGAACAAGTCTATTGCCTGTGGAGGCTGTAATGTGGCCATCAGAGATAATATGCTGTGGGGGGAAAAAAAAAATATATATATATATAAACCCACACTGTGTGTAAAATATTGTGATAATGACTGACTTCAAGCTGCATATAATGATGTTTGGAATACTATCTGCAGTTTTTAATATGCCTATAACCTGCTATATGTAAATGGTTTGAATCAAATATATTACATGAACGTGTGAAAAGGGTTTTATTTATGTACTTCATATAAATTTGGCTTTCATTAACAACTCTTTCATATATGGTTAGCTTAGGTGTGTGTGTTAAGATAGAATTAGCGAGAGAGAGAGAGAGAGAGAGAGAGAGATTAGTATATGATAAAATATGCCACATTTTGAGAGTATGCTGGAATATCCCTCTTAAGATTTCTGTATATGTTGTGTAACAGCATATTACATTCATTTTCTCTTTACCTTAGAATGACAGAAGACTGATCAAAGAAATTTTCATCCATTGTACATATCTGAAGCTTTCTAATATTTATTATACATGATTTTATCAGCTTCTTTGCAGCTTCCCAGAATGTTTGTTCCTGTAAAACAGGTTCAGTCAATAATGATGTAAGGTGATGGTTCACTGGATACTAAAATCTAGTAGCAAAAAGAACAATAATTCTGTCAGTTGTTTTTTGTGCATTTGAAACACAAGCTGTCCTAAGAGAAGAATATAAGCTCATAGTGTATCAAAATAAGATCAGGAAAATATATGGACCCAAAAGAAGGGGAAAGAAAGAGACTGAGGATGTCATATGTGCAGGAACTTAATGATTTGTACAGTTTATGTAGGAAAGTCATCCATTGATATACACACATTCCATTTACAAGAACAATAATTTATACTTTTTAGCAATGAATAAATGTGTTTACAAAGAAAATAGTACAACATCCAAAGATGCACAACAAAGAAACCAATGCATCATTAAAAAACCTTCAATGGCATTTTTGTGTTACTGTTTTTTACTGTTGGCATCTCTTTTCTTTCTACAGACAGTTATGAAATAGAAAAACAGTAATTTGGGCGACAAACTACTTGTTTGCCATTATGTGATGTGCAACATTTTACTCCTATAATTACATATTTACTGTTTTTTATATGAAGTCCTATGGGCTGGACAGCTCAGGGTTCAAACACCTGAGAGGGCGAGATTTTCTGCACCCATCCAGGCTGGCTCCAAGGCCCATTTGGCCTCTTATATGATGGGCACCAGACTCTTTCCTGGAGGTAAAACAGCCGGGACATTGTGTAGACCACCACTCTGTGTAGTTCCAAGGTCAGAAAAGGAATGCAGCTATACCTCAATATCTCAACCCCCCCCCCCCTCATATCACGTTATGCAGTGAACTTTACTTGTACTATTGTCCTGATTTGAGTGAATGATATTTTTACACATTTCTGGGGAAATTGTAGGTGACTTTTTGGGGCTTGGAAACTCGTCGCAATTTTTCCTGATGAAGCTAATTGGATCTGGGTTTTTGATTTATGAATTCTTAGGTAACAAATGATTTTAAATGTACCAATTACTTTTGTAAACCAAGGGATGCCTCTACTGTTATAATAGTGAAACCGAGCTTAGGATAAGCTGAATATGCAGCTCAGACAGCGGAAAATAAGAAATGTATGCAAATGCAGAACACACTGGGAAAATGAAGGAAATATGGGGATAATATTACAGTGGACTTTAAGAAAATGGGATGTGAGGACACACAGTAGATTTAAGTCACTCAGAATCATTAAAATAGCAGGATATGCTATTGGAAGTGTACTTCTTCCACTTGGTGCAGGTAACAAAACATCACAACTTTTGAAGTCAGAGTTCTGTAATTTATGTCAGCGATAATTTAGGTTTTAATTGTGAGACAAAAGTCAGCGTTCATTACAAATATTTACAACATTAAAGCACTTTATTATCCAACAGATGCACAAATATATAATTCATAGATACAATTAGAATTATTATAAAATATTTAAAATTTTTAAAATTGCTCCAACATGTTTCTGATCACAAGGGATCCATCATCAGGGAGCTCTATAAAATGCTTGGCTAAAATTACAGTAATGGTTCTATCTTGTCCATTGATATGGACATAGTCGGTATTATGACAAAATATTTGCCCATGGTGTTTGTGCGTACTACACAGTCTAGAGAGGCACTAAATGTGCTGTACACGCACGCACCACGGGCAAATATGCTGCCATAATACTGACTACATCCATATCAACGGACAAGATAGAACCATTACTGTAATTTTAGCCAAGCACTTTATAGAGCTCCCTGATGATGGTTCCCTTGTGATCCGAAACATGTTGGAGCAATTTTTAATATTTTATAATAATTCTAATTGTACCTACGAATTATATATTTGTGCATCTGTTGAATAATAAAGTGTTTTAATCGTCATTGATGCATGGTACAAACATTGCAACATGTTACATTCCAGATATTCATTTACCTCTTCCTGTGTGAGTGAATTGTTTTGAATGGCCTTGACTAGCTTCTGTAGTAAGGACAGGAAGACACTGAAGTTGAGGGTATACAGGATGTGCACACTGATGAATTCAGTCCATCGTGCTAGCATCACAGAAATTGTAGAAAGTCCACATTGGATGCAGTGCTGACTCAATATCTTTTCTGCAGGGACTGAGAATATTCCTTTCCAATTCACTGATTCTTCCTAGGTGAAGATAAATGAAGGAAATAAGGATATATAACATGTAACTCTGTCATACACTCAGATGTGGAATATGTAATGTGTGTGTGGATACACTGTGGTAGATCGGCATAAAGGTATGAATACCAATGAATTACCAATACAGGCAATGTAATTCTCCTCTTTATCATTGTGCCCACAACATCTCTTCCCTTCAGTGGTTATCAGGTTGTCTTCCTTCATAGGTGTGAGGCCTACCATTTCTCTGTCATCAAAGTATGGGAGGTATGCTGCTTCAGGTCCATGGCTCTTACATATCCTGATGGCTCTGTCCTTAGGCACAGAAATACCTTAATTCTGTTTATCTGGGAGCCAAACTGTAGTGGCAAACATTGATTTACTTCGAACATTTAATTATTTGCTGCAGAGCCTTGAAAGTCATATTTTGTGCAGAAGTATTACTTGTGCTCATATTCTCATCTGCTAATAATAAAAGCAAGCTTTAACACTACTTCTTCTGCATTGCTTTTTCAGTACACTTCAGATATGCTCATGTCCAATTTCAGATTCAAGACCAGTATTTAAGAAGAGTGACAGCTACGATATGAATTAACATTAGTTACACTGGAGGTGTGTCATCTCTCAACTTCAGTGTTGCCAGAAATCTCAGATGTAAAAGCTGTACTTTAATTTAATGTCTGTTGAAAGGCAACATTAAATGTGCTCAACATTTTGGTGACATGTTATCATTTCATTTAAAGTAGTCGATAGAAAGACCAAGAAAGAGATGAAAGTGTAATATGAAGATGGATCTCATGGGAGTAGGTTGTTATGATTTTGCTGAATTGAACTGCTCTCACTGCTACTGCCTGTACCAGTATGACAGATGATTTCCGTGTCTATACTTATAAACCCTTAAATGACTGTGTTTGTTTTGTGAGCGACTCACTACAGGCTGGACGGTCCAGGGATCGAACCCCAGTGGGGGGCAACATTTTCCACACCCATCCAGAGTGGCCCTCAGGCCCAATCAGCCTGCTATACAATGGGTACTGGATCTTTCCTGGGGGTAAAACAGTCGGAGGGTGGCGTTGACCACCCATCACCATCTAGCGCTGAGGTTTAAGAAAGAGTACAGCTACACCTCTACTCCCCTGTGGGCCTTTGTGGTTTGTACTAGGGTGAACTTTACCTTTACCTTTATATGTTCCGTGAACAGTTGAAGGGTTTGGTGTGCATGTGGTGTCAAGTACAGAATGATGTTCAAAAACAACATTTTATGTTTTGATAGGAAACTCATGTGAATCCACATGTTTACAGTATTTTTTAACTCAATTTTAATTTCTTGTTACTTCATACGGTATTGTAATGTTTTCACTTATTTTCCACACTAAGGTTAGAGGAATTCTGTTCCTTGAAAGCATTTGGTGTGTCTTTCAACATTACATGGGGTCACAAGCCAAAACACTGCTTCTGGAGTGTCTTTCAGTATTACATGGGGTCACAAGTCAAAAGACAGCTAACTGTTGACGTTGTATCCTCACATTTATGATGCGAAGTTACTGTTGTACAGACATTTTGTTTTACCTTTGATATTTGAAGTTCATGTGAGAGTATGACATACAGAAGGTGTCTATGCTCTTGAAGAGCAGCCTTTAAATTCTTCTCAAAACCAAATGAGAGGTGAATTTTGACTTCGCCGTGTCTCGTTGTTTTCCCACACCTTTCCAAGATGCACCAAACAGTCTGCCCAGCTGCTGGAATATTCTACATGCAAAGAACATAGCAACATTGAAATGTTTTGGTTGTCACATCCATGGAAGATAGTAAATTTAAGGTAGACCTATTATCAACTATGTATTGGTTTCTGACTCAAATAAATTCTTCATGCACATTTTAAAATTTCCATGTTTAGACTAAACTCATTGAAAGCAAACCTTTATCTGACAACTTAAGAATAAAAACCAACTAGATGCCACTTATTATTTTATTGTACTTCTTATAGGCTCAACATGTTTCGGGCACTACTATGCCCATCATCAGGTGCTTGCGACTATAATGTTGATTACCACATTGGTCGTTTCATTCTGTAAAAATGGAGGGGATAGCATTAATGTAAAATTATGGTTCTTAGTGGTGTATGTTCAGTGTGAAGTTCTTTGTCGCTTGGTTGTAGCTGGTAACATGTTTCAATTTGTCAATTCACACTTATAAATCAATGGGATAGTGACTTGATTATCTCATTTTTAATCATATTCAGCTAAGAGATTGTAGCAGTGTAATTGTACTGGCTCTATGACACCACTGAAATTAATTTCTGATTTATAAAATCAGTTACTTTGTTACCTTTAAAGGAATGAGTGTATGTCCAATCAGGTCATTTGTATGCCTGCCACCAGCAGCAATCTCCTTGACAAGTATTTTTATTCCTTTCATTCCCTTTACTTCTTTTATTTTCTTCAGCTTTTCTCGAGCTGTTTCTTCTGGGTCAAAGTCCCTGAAGAGGAAAATAATTCTTTTTAAATGTTTCCTATTTGAAAAGTTTGTTATTCTTTTATGAATAAATTAAATCTCTAATGCATTATTAATTTTTGCAAAAGTTATGTATGAAGTGCAGTAATTAAATGTTTATTCTTCGGTTGCATCATGAGCACCATCAGAATATATTCCATTGTTGTCAAAGGCTTGGATGTACCTCTTAACCTTCTAAATTATGCTGATAGTATAACTAACTCCATGGAACAGATTCCATCTGGACAGCCAAGTAGTCTCTTAGCTATTTGAGGAATTCCCTGCCTTTTATGGAGACCAGAAGTTCATGTTCATGTTCATGTTCACATAAACCTTTTAAAGGATCAGACAAATCCTTTCTTTATCTTACTGTATTTATTTAAGATCCGTCTTTATATAATCATTTCATTTACACTTCGGTCTTTCAAGTGGCCTCTTTCTTCCTTTAGACTTTCTAAAAATTTTATAAGTTGTATCCTTCTTAGGTTGACATATTCTCTGCAGCAACCTGTTTTCAATTGACCTTGATATATTTTCACCCACTGGAGTGAGACACCAAATTTTGCACCCATGATTAATTGTAATTTAGTATATTTTATGCTTTCCCAACCTTTTGTTATCAGCAGTTGCATCTCACATTCCTGCTGTCATTGGCCTTTTGTGGTTAACAAAAACATATCCCTTTTGGTGTATGTTGGTAGGAAGCATATCTGCCATTTTAACACTAAATTATTCTTGTAGATTAGGAAATTGGTTTACTGACTAAGCTGTGGGGTTGATGGTTCGGGATTCGAATCCCGGCAAGGGAAAGAAATTTTGTCTTCCTCAAAATGCCCAAGCCAGGTCTGATGCCCACCCAGCTACCTATTCAATGTGTACTGGGAGCCCTTAACCCAAGGGTAAATTGGGTGGGGTATGAGGGTGACTTCTCACCTCCATTTACTTCCAAGGTTAAGAATACTTCCACTACCCCTATGTGCTTTCATGATGTGTTCAAAGACAACCATTCCTGTACTTGAAGGTTAAAAATTTGAACACAAAGGAGTTAAAGCTCTCTGTTTCAAAGGAATTTGGTAAGGACACATCAAATGAATCATAGCATGTACAGTTAACTTACAACTACAATGAAATGTGAGACAACTTACCAAACTTCAAGACAAAGAACATCTTTATCTGGATTTTTTACTGGTCTGAAAATGAATGTAGAAGTTATAATTAGTGCTGATGTATGAGTATATATTTATATATGTGTAAATCTCTATGTGTATGTGCATATATGTGTGTGTGTATATATATATATATATACACCTACATACATACATTAGATACATATATATGTAC
>Ga0136643_10016255_pt1 | contig 11182 bp, 6 predicted proteins | sample TergutLab28metaG_FD_96883 | JGI IMG/M metagenome (GOLD analysis project Ga0136643, IMG submission 96883) | Labiotermes labralis P1 segment gut microbial communities from Petit-Saut dam, French Guiana - Lab288 P1 (version 3) (version 3) | ecosystem: Host-associated > Arthropoda: Insects >... | reverse complement strand
CGGGGTATTTCCCCCCCCCCCCCCCCACCGACATCGCCTACAATTTTTCTTCTACGTGTTTCGACGATCGACCGCCATCTTCAAGGAGCAACACCAGTATTTAAAACCTGATAAAATATGATACACCTGTGGTGATAAAGCACACTGTAACGTTGTAATGTTGCAGTATTCACTGCGCGCACTGAAGCACCAATACAAAGCAGTACTGTGGTCCCTGCAATGTACACTACACCACGTTACAAACGGACAAAATCCGTTACGGACTGAGTAAAATCACGAGATGTTCATATGTCAGTGAGAAATACACAGCAATTTGTCTAACAACTGAAACTCTAACCACGCACACACCAACGTACCGCACAAAGAAAACTTCGCCATCACAACGATACGGTGTATCTGTCAATGCGTTATTGCCATTCAGTACAATTACAGCAATACGCACTAAATGTTAATGTGGAACACTCAAACCCATAACACTGTTCAAGTATTAGGGATTCGAACTGAATACAAAACATCTTCGTGTATTTCACACCGTACTAGGGCTGGGATGTTACTATGACACATAATGTATTTTATCACTACAATTTACCACATTTTATTGAATTTTAAATTTGGTGTTACTCCCTGAAGAAGGCAGTCGACAGCCGAAACACGCAGCAGACAGTACTGTATCATTACACACATTTTGTTCGTTTTATGACAGAAAACAAGCAGCAGCTCCCGAGCGGGAGGGACATGATCCGCGTTGGAAGCTTTTTAATTTGTGGTGAACTGTTCAATGTGAAACCGTCACTAACAAATCAAAACTGACATTTTTAAGGGAAAACATGAAAATCGGTGCAAAACAAATTTTTGAGATCGAATTATACATGTCAGACTTTAACTATTTAAAGCGCTGCTCGCCCTGTGACACCAGCACACACGCACCAGATATACAATGGCCAGTGCGGAACGACGTAAGGTGGAAAGCTTACAGTTGCTACCAGTTCCTTCTAGTTTATAAGTGAAACGTCACGCAAAAAAAAAAGTTCGAAAAATTCAAGCAACGTAAATGAAAACTTCTACAAGTGTCGGGGGACAAATCACACAACACAACATTTGAGAAGAAGACACAGAGAAACGAGACTTTCTTCTCCGAAATGCCTATGCCTGCTTTGGCCCACACAGCGTCCAATTCAACGGATACGGGGGTTCTTGTGCGGGGGCAAAGCGACCGGGGCCTGTATTAAGAATGAGTGGAGCTTATCTCTGCTCCCCTATACGTCTTTACTGCGTGGAAATGGACAACTTTACCTAAAAAGCAGCTGGCTGCATTTTATTCGCTTAATTGCACAACTGAGTGTTGGCAAGGACAAGGTAACACGCGCAAACGGCACAACGCTTCTGGCGCGTTCGATCTCTGTGTGTCTCGGAAGAGCGAACGTTTAAATTTGAACTACTAAAACGTTCGCAGCACCACATTCAGTTACGTTTAAAATAAATGTACATTTACATGCACGCAGACTTCGTCGAGTTACCGACAATGAGAGCAGTCGGTAATCTAAACGTACACACATCATCCACTTTGCTTATCCACCTCTAAAAGCACACCATTTCGAACACAAGCGTACGGAATATAATATCTGTTCTTTTCTTCTTGTTTTCTCTTTTTTTTCCTCCCAGTTTCGATACAACTGCACCCTACAGCGGACGCAGACCTGTGAAGTGGCAGTTACAGCTGTCCCATTTAAACAAAAACGAAATGAGCCGACAAATTCTAACGAAGCTTCCAACTTTAAAATTTCAAGAAAATCCATTCACCGTTTCGTACGTACGGAGGGTCACAGCTGCTTTGCAAGCGATCCGCAGGATGCAGAAGCGCCTAAACGGTATAACCGGCGTTATGGCAGGCCCGGCACTTGCAGTTCATTACAAACCCAACAAAAACAGACATGGAGGTAGGTCAATCAGAAGACGGTCTATCTATGAACGAGCTTCTTCCGAAAGTTCCAGCAGCTCGTAGACGTCACGGGTTGAGCCTTCGTGTCCGTTCGATCCCATTCCGAGCACCTCTACTGTCCCCCCCCCCTCCCCGCCCTACATGGCGTCCTGTGGGTACTACCGCTTGACACATACGGTTCGTTGTCAGGGTACACCACGTCACGTGGCGTGTGCAGTTACCGTACAGTTCATAGCGCTATTATTTCAGTTACGAATCGACGTTCTCTCTCCTCTGCGCTCTTAATCAGCTCTTCTAACGAACATCAGGCTACGTTTCCAAGCAACTTCATTTCCGCAGTTTCTCTTTATCGCCACACTCGCGACCCACGTTCGGTTCTTACATGTGATGACGTAATGCGTTCACGAATATTTTCAGTTCGGCAAATTAACCCTTTTCGTGTGTGGCTAACACGGTTACAGCGCTGGCGGCACTGTCAGCACTGAGAGCACTCACAATACTCACAGCACTGACGACACTGACAGCATGCTCCAAATAACGTCCGCGTTTATGTCAGCAAATACAGCCCATAGGCCTGCTTCTCGCACCGCCTCATGGGTTATTCAAGCAATATACAATACATGAGAAGTTTCATAACTATTGTTGGTTTCAAGAGTGAAGTCAGTCAGCACGTGTTAGCAGGGTTTCAGAAAAATGAGTTTTATCATTAATGGGAACTTACAGTTTTCGGCGTTTCAGCGAAGACAAGCCTACACACTGTGCAGAAACTGTTATCACATGTTAGCAGTTCATAAGTGTGCCAGTATGAAGCACCCAGTTCGATGGCCTACTAATCGCTATTACGCTACAAATGTCAATTGATAACTTCCCACGACACCATCATTCGTGTGCATACATACATACATACGTGTGTGTGTGTGTGTGTGTATATATATATATATATATATATATATATATATATATATATATATATATACACGTATATGTATACACACGACTCGGTAATTCAAAAAGAACAGAACACTTTCAACAACGCACCACTCAGTAACCAAGTATCATATCATATCAACATGCAGTCTAAACCAATTTGTAACGGAATTCTCACAGGTTTCTCTTAATCTCAATCATCGTCGATGCTCGAAAGGGCAGCCAGGATGCCTTCCTTCATTCCTTCCGGTTGCGTGCAAGATGTCACGTGTATGGCACACGGTAAAGTGTTCAGTTCTATTTTGAACAACCCTATATATAACATAGCCAATCCCTATACTGACCTGGACAGGCCCCGAGGGTTCCAGGAGGTTCAGGCTCCCAGACTTCCAGACAATCGGCGCACGAAATTTGTCAGCCCTACGAACCGGCCGCCTTCACCCCTCTGGTACTCACTTCTGTTAGACGCTAACCTCATCAGGAATCGAACCCGCAACATATATATATTTATTTATTTTTATATTTATAGATATATTTATTTATATTTACAAATATGCCTTTTGGATCATCACTTTTAATCCATTAATTATACGTACAGAATAAAATTCTTCAGCTTACAGAACGACAGTAAACTGTGTTCAATAAAAATACCCTCAACATAATTTTAATAAGACAGACGCACGCAAAGCATCGGTGGGATCAGGTACAACAAATTCGCGTTCCAGTCTGTAATTCCGAGTTAGCGATCAATTTAGCTACTTCCTGGTACGTGGCTGTGGCCAACAACCTCGCAATTTCGAATAAAGTGTTTAATTGTCCACTAGGCGAATAAAGGTCTGCCCCATGTGGCCTAGATGAAGTTTATTTCCTGCTCATTTAAATGTGCCCTTCCTAACGCCAACTGAACGCATTTCCGTGCTGAAGTCACGTAGCGCCCGACGTCCGAACAGCTGTTGTACGTAAAAAAAAACGCGCGCGCGCGCACGCACACACGCACACAAACATACATACAGTTTGCGCTGAACGTCAAAGGGTGTTACACACACGGGGCACAAGGACTCGATTTCTAACGTGGCTGTATGCGCATGCGCGTGCTAACACAGTAAAGACACGCATGCAGACAAGAGAATAGAAATGAACTAAACACAGCCAAGCACTAAGTAAGAACTATTTATCACAAACCTAAAATAACAAAACACCCAGCTCAACAGAATTCCACCCCCATTAACGTAATCGGAATGTCTGCACTTATAAAGAATAAGTGGGCAAGGGCTCAAAACTTGTACAAACCACATTACCAGACGGGGTTTCCAACCACTATAAATGGAGTGAAAAGAAAATACTATAAAATTACACACAAAACCGTGGGCGACTGTAACGTCTGTGGATAAGCAGTTACTGCGTACACTAGATCTGAGCTCGGCTTTAATCCACTTTCCTCCCAGGGAAAGACGCAACCTACCTGACCACTATGCTGTCTGTCTGTCTGTCTGTGGATCTTCCCAATTTTTACTTTTAACTGACCGATTTCCACGAAACTTCGTATGAACATCATGCCATTCGCGGCCACCTGAACATCACAGCTTTCGATTCCGTACAATCAATAATGTGAAGACGGCGCGAGAACTTGTCAAGTAAGAGCGACACTGGCCCCGTGAAACTTCCGGTTCTGAAATGATGAATGGTAATCCACCTCCTAGAAATATGCAACATTTGTTAGAATTTTTTTCGTAGAAGATAAAGTAAGAATACTTCGACCGTGTGGGAACTATCTTGGGCTTGCGATTTGACAACGGTAAGTGACGAACTGGCACAGACAGACACTCGGAACGTCATACGCAGATGCGTCCATAAACGTGCCTTCATGTTACATACACGGCAAAGGTAGTTCACGCTGGAACAGGCCGCGAAGGCGCAGGCGGAGAGTAGAGGTATGGCTGTACTCTTTCTCTAATCTACGTGGCAGGTGGGTGGTCAATGCCACGCCCCGGCCGCTTTACCCCCGGGAAAGACCCGGTACCCATTGTCCAGGTGGCTATCTGGACGGATGCGTACAGTCTCGCCCCCATCGAGATTCGACCGTCCGGCCCGTACATGTACGGGAAAGCTTTTAATTACCGTATTACAACTTGACGCCCTCTCCCAAAATTAACCTACACACAGGAACAGTCCTTGCAGTTCTTAAACCACTAATTACCGGCACACAGCTGCGTCACTGCAAACTTGGCTGCCGCAGATCCGCCCCAGTTTCTTGCATCTATTCCGAAATGCCAGACACGTTCAGCACCCGGAGCGGTACTGTTCCTTGCCGCCGAATTATTACGTGTGCATTAACCTTTTGGCGCCGGAATCATTTTTTTAATTTTAGCACACCCTGTATATAAAATGTGAATAATAGAGGAACCAAATATGTTAGAATTATGAAACAAACTGCATTTTGAAGAGATAAAAACGGAGAGCATATATCATGTTTAAAATATTCAGTACCTATATTTGTTGAATAAATATATAAAATGCAACTTTAGAGGTTAGCGGTGCGGTACGACCATTATAGTTGACATTAGGCGTCAAAAGGTTAACTGATACTGGGGTAACGTAACTGCCTGCATGCGCGTGCAGTGTCTGCCTCACGCATAAAGTATGACTGACGCCTGTTACGAAGAACTACCGCAGCGTCTCCGTTGAGGCACCTCAGTCAATGCAGCTGGTTTCCCGGTTGTCATCTCAACCCGTACTTACCACACAGAACAAGAGCGCTAACAACCCAACCGCGACTTTCAGCGAAGCTCATTGTGCCGGGTGAAAATGCAGCAGGAAACTTCGTAGCATCGCAGGATCTCCCTTTCGAAAAGTGCAAACTTCAAATTTCATTTAAACCTTCACAACACTGTGGTTACAATATGCACCACATGCTGTAACAATTAAAAATGTCTCAATTTTGTTCGCATAGTGCATTTATGTGTTTGGTATGCTTATCACAAATAAACAGAGATCACTTGGCTAAACAGCATTAACCGGCAGATCTTTCTAATGGAGACGGTGTGTGTTACTGCGAGCTAGCAAATGAATGCTTAATTATAAATAAGAAAAGTTTCATTTTGTCACTTTGGCGGTCTACAAAGTACACGCACAACCGAAGAGCAAGGTGTAGAGCTCTGGCCTTACCAACAGTGCAGACCACTGAAACACAAATCTACGTGGCTGCAATGCAGTGCGTAAGCGTCTGATGGCCACGTTACTGCAATGTTTTATGGACTTTATCACTGACAAAGCACTTCATACATCCCCCACCCCCCGCGCCATGACCACTGCAGGAACAACTCGGCCGATAGCAATTGGCGTACGCCAACCAAAAGATCCCTGATCCTCAGTCTGCGTCACATGACGTGAGACAAGGCGCGTCCTGTCACCTGAATTCAAAGGGCCTTCATACGTCTTTAAATACGTGGGACTTTGGGCTACCCAGTACCTTGATGCCATGCAGTCTGGTGAAGATATCCCACCGCTTATGCAGCATCTGCTGTCCCAATCTTAATACTGTCCCACCAGACTACTAGGCGTCAACTGCAACATTCAGGGACATCAACATTACGATCTTATGGTGACGCTGTTTAAGACGGGCGGGCACAAACGTCCTCGCAAACACCACTGGCTGCCTTCATATTTATGACAGACCGATCATGAAGACGGCCAGAGCCATGTGCTCCTTCATTGTGCACTTCGTAAAACGGCCTCGATTATTTAACAGCAGTTTGCAAAGCGTGGCGACAGCGAGGACATCTTGTCCACTCTTGCTGTCTCATATCAATTTCCACTTAGCCACTTTTTGCATTAAGCCGGCGATATTTCTTCATATTTCAGAACCTGCAGTCGTCGTCATTATGACGATAATCATATTTACATTTCGTACTTTCAGACCATTTTGTCTGCAACGTCAGCTGTCTAGCACCGACAAGTCTCATGCACGCTGAAGCTAAACTTCTCCATCTGCCTCACTAACACTTGATCACATTGGTGACTGCATGCCCCATCCACTGTACCAATTCAGAAACTCCGTACGTTGTCCAGTTCCGTACGGTTGTCACGTCTCAAGAAACTGAATGTGCGGGCCTCTCACCAGTCATCTTTGGCCTAAGCACGGCAGCTGTCGCAGCCCCACCGCATACGAAGCCTACATCCGCCGGACACGGACAGTGTGCGGCTCGTCATTTCACACAGGAGTTCCGAAATGCCGATCTCCAGCGTCTGACCAGGCCTCGCACTTTCAGCAATTAATCCTAGACATAAGACACGGCTCTTCTTGAAACAAGGACCATTCCTCTGTAAATGCTGCCTCTCAATTCTTCCGAAGAATGTGCAGTGTTTGTACTTTACTCTTTTTCTGATAATTCCCTTAATAATGATGTCAGGGTCAACTTAACGTAACGGTCGACATCTGTTTCTTCGTACGACGGCGGGCCCCTATGATTTTGCGCGCACTCACTGCAACTTAACATATGTAAAGGAAACTTCACGCAGACGATGGGGCTTTATAATAACACCACCATACTGACATTCTGGCTGTTTACCTTCTTACGCAAACCGTCCGTCACACAAACAAACACACATAATCTTCCACCTTTCTGTGCACTGTTCTTTTACACGGCACTGTTAACGCGGGAAATTTTTTACAAAAATTTCGGCGACATTTTCTTTGCAAAATGCAAACGAGGCCTATCAAATTCGGACTGATGATGATGATGATGATGATGATGATGATGTCAAACCAACAATACCAAATTTACCTTGATCGCGGACAAATCCCATTTGCAGCAGACCCTTTCCGCTACACCGGCGGCTGTTTCACTGCTGTAAGCGCCTCGCATGCTGTTTTGAGGATCTCTAAAACGCGCTGCGTCGTGTTATGTTTGATCGCATCCACATGTTAAAACGGTTTACACTACAAGGTGTTCTTAATTTGAAGAAGAGGCAAAGTCACACGGGGCCATGTCTGGGGTGTATGAAGACCGACGAACTGACGCAATGTGGTGTTTGGCTAAAAACAGCTGCCAAGTTGAGCCAAGTGCGCCGACGCCCTGGGACAAGAATTGGTTGACACAAGGCTCATGCAAAAGTCAAGTTCAAACTGCCTGGCACGAGTGACAAGACATTCCTATTTCCTACAGGCCAGTCTTCGATCTGCTGTCACCTACTCACGCACTTTGGTTATCGCTTCATTATTTCTAATCGATAAAGGCCGTCCAAAACGCTTGTCACTTTCTGCGGATGAGCCCATGGAAGGCTATAGGTGACAGATTACAACGGCACAACTATCTCAGCAGGGTTGATCATGAACGGAAAATCAGAAACAGGAGGCAAAGGACGGATATCGGGAAATACTCCTTTGTGAACAGGACCATCCGACTTTGGAACCGGTACCTGCAGAAATTTTAGGGACTCTCCCCTGTAAACCAAATGCTTTTAGAAAGTGGGTTAGGAAAGTGATTAATGTGGTGAACTGAAGGAAATGTGTGTTGAAAATTAACTAAAAGTGTAGTGAAGTGATGGTTAGTGCAGTGAAGGGGGGTAAATAGGGACGTACCGTGAAGGGTATTTACGGGTGGTGAAGTGCAGGTCCTGTTAAAATTGGTGTGCTATACCTGTGGAGTAAAAATATTAGAAACTAGGTGCAGTACTTTCTTCCCCTTGTGTTGCTTTTCCTATGTGCATTGCTGTTAACCGTAGTTGGTCTTTTGTGTATTGTGTTATTATCTTGTGTGTATCTTTGTTACCTCATGTTATTGTTTCACTGTCCGCGTATTGCTGTCTTACATACTTTTGATGCCGGATTGCTGGCTAGAAGTCAGTATCCGGAAGGTCCTGCGACCGGCCATCGGCACACGTTTTTCTTGATTTCCCTGTGTCTATAAGCGAATGCTGAGATGGTTCGCAAGACTCCAAGTTGCTACTGCACGCTTCTCATGTAGATCTCCTGACTTAAATTTCTTAGATCCTTATTTCACATTTATGTACATGCATTATAATCACTGCCACCGGCGGACAGCCCACTTGCAGTTAAATGTACTATTATTATTATCATCATCATCATCATCTCCTTTATGCAGGGTATTTATACTTATATTCCTGAGACAAACTATGTCCCTAGGGAATACAGTGTTGCAGTTATTCTGTTGTTACTATTCATGGTACTTATTATTATTATTATTATTATTATTATTATATTTAAAGCGGCGGAACAACTCAAAAGTGTGCGTGCGTATCATGGCATTCTCTTAATTATTTCGTAAGTTCGGTTCCCGCTTCCTCTAGTTTTGAGCAAAACTGGACGCTGTTACGCACAGTTCCATACTCCTGGCCATCGAAGACACGAGGCCTGACACAAACCCTACTGATTACTCGAGATATCTGCGTCAGACTGAATGGTTTCAATGTGGTCTCGCTGAATCAGAACATGCAAGAACATGTCCCGTCGCAGTATGATTTAAAGTACTACAGAAATGAACTCAGTTCGCATACTTTTTGATCAGGTCTCGTACGTACTGTGCAAAAGTATTCCAAATAAATATTCTTTGTTCACCTAACACATTTACCACTCCCGCTAACGACCTTCCTGTCTGTACGAATCATACACAGCACGGCTAAGAGGCCGTATCACGTAACAGCGCAGATTGAGACGACATGTATTGTACAACACAGCTCGTATTTCACTACACTCAGAGGTCTGCAGAAAAAATCACAACCCAACGGCAGTTAACAGATCCTTTCAAAACGCGGCCAAGTTCAAATACGACACTTATAATCGAAACTGGATTCAGGAAGAATTATGGGCAGTTTACGGTTGAGGTTTCCTTGCTGCGAAGTGGTTAGGAATCTTTAGTACACTCATCAGCTACCTGAACACAAAAAAAATTTTTTAATTTAATTATAATTGTTGCTGCAGTTGTGTACGGGTGTGAAACTTGGTCTCTCATAACAGGACAGAAACAGACTGAGTGCGTCACAACACAGGGTGATGAGGATGTAAGAGAGAAGAAATATCAAAAGACTGGAGAAAGTCGAAAGTTCCGAAACTTCATGACTGGTACTCCTCTCAGAATGTGACCAAATTACTGGGCATGAGATGCGGCGCGCGTGGCACCAATGGTACAGAAACTTAAGGTATGACGTGGCGCAAATCGGAGCACAGACGTAATATGGTTCCCACAGAAGGTGCGGATCGGTTTCAAGGGCCTCAGAACAGCAACAAGGGGTGGTTCTTTCTTTCGAACAGTACTGAGCCTTCAGGTTGAACAAAATGTGCGAACGTTTTGCATGAGAGAGCACCCTCCCACTTGCAGCTGATGACACACTATCAGCGATGATTTTTTGTAACAGAGATTCGGGTGTTCTGTGAGATGGGAATGAATTTTTTAACTTCCTGGGTACACTTCAAGCCCCAAACGACAGTGTCTCATGATAACGCACCTCTCCGCCAAATGCAGCACCAGCCATGAAGATAAACAACCGCCAGCGTTATTAACGTCTGCACTGAATTAAGGTGCGTCACGTTACCTTCTCGCACGTTTCTATAGGTAATATTAGTATTACATAACAGTATAACAACAAAAGGAATGTACGGTACGTATAAACGTTCATTGAGGCGCGTTCGCGTAAGCATTGTTGACGTGGAAAAGCAATACGTATTACACATTCCGAGTGTACGACCGTAACCTTAGTTATCCAGCATGCAAAAGCACGCGCCGTATTACACTGTCATCTTTGGCCTGCCTGGCTCTACTATATTTTTCCATGTTATCTCAGAAACGGCATGATTTTCGGGGAAAAAAGTTATTAAACACAAAATTGCGTTTTGATTTTCTCTACAGCTTTTGTCTGAAACATTTCTCATTCTAACAATAACTCAGCGACATATCACTAATTTTACACAGGTCTTCATGCAAAGTGCCCGTTATTTTTGTCATACTGTAATGAAACTTGATTTTTCAGGCGATTTTCGAAATATCAAGTTTCATGAAAATCCGTCCAGTGGGATACCAGTTGTTCCATGCGGACGGGCAGGCGGATGGACGGACGGACACACAGTTATGAAGAAGCTAACAGTCGCTTTTCGCAATGTTACGACAGCAACTGAAAACGTAACGCGCAGAATATTCTGTTTCTACTACTTACTTACTTACTTACTTACTTACTTACTCCATAGTGCAGAGTCCTTCTTGAGAAGCTAACTGGTTTTTCAGCTAGTCACGAAATTCCCCGCATTTCACGGAACTCGAAGGTTCATTACCGCACTCACAAGCGTCCGCCACCTGTCCCTAT
>Ga0136643_10016253_pt1 | contig 11182 bp, 8 predicted proteins | sample TergutLab28metaG_FD_96883 | JGI IMG/M metagenome (GOLD analysis project Ga0136643, IMG submission 96883) | Labiotermes labralis P1 segment gut microbial communities from Petit-Saut dam, French Guiana - Lab288 P1 (version 3) (version 3) | ecosystem: Host-associated > Arthropoda: Insects >... | reverse complement strand
TTCTCCAGATTTGGCCGGTGTAGGTACACTTCTCCAGATTTGGCCGGTGTAGGTACACTTCTCCAGATATGGCCGGTGTAGGTACACTTCTCCAGATTTGGCCGGTGTAGGTACACTTCTCCAGATTTGGCCGGTGTAGGTACACTTCTCCAGATCTCCAGATTTGGCTTCCCCCGAATTTTTTATATGCGGCCTTGTGAAGGATGAGCTTTGCTTTCCGCCAACACCTACAACCCTGAACAACTTAAAGGATCGAAAACAAACAGCTATTTCCAAATATAGACAAGAAGTCGAACGTCATCTGAATTATGCAGTGCAACAAACTGAGCATAACGCTACTTGGACAGAGCATGAAAAAAAATCTGCATTGTTTCTTATAATTGCGGGGTTGTAATTCTTGAGTAGCTCTTATTTTCTTACAAGCACAATTCTGTAATGGCTTACGTCATTCGTAATAACCCTATATTTGCTTCAGTTTTGTAAAGAAGCGTAGATATGCCTGAGTTTATTTGTAAGTTACGTTTCAAGCAGATTTATTTTCTGGTTGCAATTTACATTTTCAAGTTACGAACCAAAGCCTTCTGCATGGACAAAGACTCTAAATTGCAGTATGTTATTAGCAAAAGACTGTTTGAGACTTTCTGTATCAGTTAACAACAAGTAAAATATGGCTGTAGGTAACGTAACCTAATTACAGTAATTGTTCTAACAAAAACGATATTAAATTTCAATGCAGCACATAAATTTATAATCTCTGAACATAAATATTTACTATGAATTTCTCCCGTCAAACGTTCCTGAAGCAGCATCAATCTTGCTGTGAAATATAAATAGCTCTGTTTATGCATTCAAGACATGGATAATTTATGAACCCTTCTCTTCCACTCACAAAGCAACACAAAAAAAAAACATGTACCTTGAGGGAATATACAAATTTAAGTAAATTTGGTACTCGCCAATAGCAATATTTGAGTACTGCATCCTACAGTTTTTACTACGACTACAAAATATTTTTCTATCATTTTAAAATACAGGTCCTATGAAAGGTTTTGAAATTTCACGTGGTCACAGCGGTGATGAACATTCAAGTCTTCTGGGACTGGTAAACACCTACAGACGTTTCGGAGGAGCGTAGTGCCTCTATTTTCAAAACTCAGCAGTCCAATACTGCTTGACAGTAGTGATGGTTCCACTGCTTGACTCTGAAGATGGAAGCATCACAAGCCACCGAAACTTCGGTACCCATTTACCAGTTGACAAACGTAGCATTCCACATCACTTTAGTCTTCATCGTTAAGGTTCAATGTGCAATTTCAGGTTCTGAATTAAAGGTAATTATTCATACTGTGGTATTCTGGGACCTGAGTGACATCGTACAGGCTAGCAGCGCCTACTAGCTTCGTCGCGTCCGTCTGTCTATCCTCATGTATCAGCGTGGATCCCACAGAACGGATTTCCGTGAAATTTGGTATTAGAAACTTCCATGAAAATCTGTTGAGAAATGTAAATTTGCTTAAAACTGGGCCCCAGTACATGAAGACCCATCCTAAGTAAGTTTCGTTGTAGTCGGCGACATAGATACGCCATTCTTGTGCAACATTCAATATTTTAATATTGTTAGCGGTGAAGTGTAGTTCAACAAAAGAATGACGATGCATTGTGGCATTCCTTTGTAACAATGGTTACACGAACGCGCCACACTGTTACGTTATCACATTGCCTATCCTGTTGTACTTTGTTATCGAAGGATGCAGCACAGTGGACATTTTTTTTTTGTAGGGAATTTCACGGGTTCACATTGTGGCCCGTGGACAAGCTACACTGACTGATGCTTTTCATGTCTTTCCTTAACGCTCCCCACCCCCGCCCAGGCAAATGTCCATGTAGTACCGCAAATTACGTGTAAGCCGGAAGGTCGTGGGTTCGATTCCCGATGGTGTCACTGGAATTTTTTATTGACATAATTCTTCCGGCCTCACTATGAACCTGGGGTTGACTGAGCCTCTAACAGACATGAGTACCAGGAATAGTTCCTGGGGGTAAAGACGGCCGGTGTGTAGGGCTGACAACCTGACAACCTTCATGTGCCGACTGTCTTGCAATCTGGGAGCCTCAAACTCCTGGAACTCTCAGGGCCTGTCCAGGCCTGTAATGGGATTGCTTTTACCTTTTACTACCTCAAATTAGTGAATTATTGCTTCCTTCCACGTAGCTCCTAATTCGTTACTCACTAACCACGTTACTATCACCTACACAGTCTGGGCTACTAAAATCGTCACTGAATAAACCAAAAACAAGCATGTACGTTTTATTTTTCGGCGTTTTGCAAAATGTGGGTTACAGGACAGAACGACAGCACTGCAATTTAACATATGAACGAGACTTGCTGATTTATTTCTGTGTTCCAGTGGAATGAACCGTCTTGATAGAAAATAAGCAGCAAAAATATATCGCACAACAAGTAAAACTGAAACAACAGAAGTGATAAAAAAATATGAGAAATAGGGTAGCTAGGGGGGTGGAGAGGAAGCCGTGATAAATCTTGTTTGAACTCTGGACGAGAGGGGCAGCCGCTATAAATATTGTGGGTCCAATGCCGCTAAAATATCTTATGTGATACATGAAAAATAAAAACCACAGAGTGACAGTTTTGGGATTAAAAACAGTTCCGATGAAAAAGTGAGATTGTTTCAGGGATATAACGCATATAGAGGTCCAGCCAGTGCTGCCGCCATATAAACCTTGACAAATGAGGATCGCACTCCGCTGTCACGTGATAATGATTGAGGACCTCAGATCCCGTAACGTAAACCGCCCCCTGCAACTGTGTGATGAGTGGGGGGTGGAGGGGTGGATGTATTGCCATGGTTTCTATGAAGAGATGAAAGCTCCCTCTGTATAATACATACGCATTTATCAATGTTGCCTGTGAAGAGGGGGAAATTGGGGAAAACGATATGACGTCACTATGACCACAGTTTGGCGGTTTTTACCAACATTTTCTATGACATGAGACACAGCCCAAATTTCATGATAATCCCACAAGCTGAATAAGAGATGAAAAAAAAAAGGGGGACTTGTATATTGGTGGAGACATAATTAAGGAGCTATAAATCATGGAACCGCTTAACATTAACTATAGGTTTCGTGATCGTAGGTACTTCTGTAACCGTGGTTTGGAACAAGTCAAAGTTGCTATCGTTGTACTGTCAAATTTTCAAAGTGTTCGGAAAATTATTTAGCTGTATTATCGGCACTGTCTGAAGAAATTAAAAAAAAAAACACATTAGTTGACACTATTCTATAAACTTGCCTAATTTCCGATGTAGTGTGTGGCGCTGTGTATATTAAACTGCTCTGACACGTGAATCCTTCACGTGCAGGCAACCTTTCGAAGCACAGAGGTAGCTACATATACCATCCGCTTAACATTAAAAAATTGTGCACTTAACGTTTCTCGTTCCAACAATACGTTGCGATTTTTTCCCCCAAGGAGCATTCATTGATTATGCTTAACAATGGAGAAAGAATGTGTTCTCTGTGAGGTATGAACTGAATTCTTATGTGATCTAGATCAGCTAGAGTCCTGCAAGGTTTCATGGTGGTAACAATGCGCTCAGTTCGGTAGAGTCGACCCCTCTGCGACTTTATAGCTCCTGCATTGTTGTACTCGGATTAAGTTAACTCTTCATTCCCTTTGTTAACAGATAGCACTATACAGCAGATCCCTATTTGTCTGACATTGTTCAACTGGGCGTGGCGGTGGGTGCAGATTACAGCGAGGGGAGGGTTTAGTGGTTGAGGGCGCGAAGCGTTTCACCCCATATCAAGACCACACAGTGAAAGTGGAAAAGAGTACTTTAATCCGTCATTGTGGAAATAAAAACGGAAAATTATGGCTTTACAGCCCGAACCGAGGCGTTACAACTGTAGCTAGTTTGAGATAAAATTGCTGGAATGGGTGTGAAGTTGGTCTCTGGCCCTAAGAACACGGATTGAAGGTGTTTTGGGGAGTGGTACCTAGGGTAATACTTGGATGTAGGAAGGAGAAAATGACAGAGGTGCAAAAACTACGTAATGGGGAGACTCGCGATACGTACTGCTTATCACATATTATTAGAATGATCAAATAAAGCGCATGAAATTGGTGAAAATAGTACAAACTTCTACCTACATTTTCAAGGTCCTGAGACACGTTGGTGCCTTGCGAAAAAACAACATGGCGGCTTAATTCAGAAGACTCCCATCTGTGAGACACTACGTTTTTCCTCTGTGCTGGCTTCCAGACAATCATGTGGCAGTCGGGCTGATTTTTAATGTAACATTCCTCTCACTTTTAATTTAAAGCATGACATATACATTTAAAACTGCAGAGACCGGCCTATTAGTAAACATAATTAAACGAGATATCTGGTGTTGTGTTCAGGAAAAGTTATCCAAAAAATTAACACCGTGGATTTGCTTCATGTGTTGTGGAATGGGAAGAATCTTTTGAGCTTATAAGTTTATCTAAACAGGAGTTAAATCGGGGAAGGAAGAAAAGCGAATATATTTTTCTCAACTGCGAAACATTCCATCAAAACACAGCAGCAGATCACTCTGTATAAATACGACAGCATGTGCGGAGGGTCTACAAAAATAAAACCGAGCTGTACTTACCGACAAGGAACCCTGTCTCCTGCTCTGCGATTCTCATTTTCCCCGCAACAATGTTTTTAATTAGCGAGACTGCCGCCAGGGGGCAGAACGTAGAAAGCATCAGCGAAGCGGGAGCTGTTAAAAAAAACAGAAGAAGAGACTTGAACGTGAATCATAATAATAATAAAAAAATAAAATAACGAGATTTTCCCGAGATGAGAAGTAAAAGAGCGGATATTAAGCCGCGAAGTCTCATTAACTTAAACTGAGCTTTAATCTTTTTATATAATAAAGGACAAGCGAAGCGCTAAGTAAGCCGGTGTTCTTTTTTCTTAGTTTTTTCCCCTTTGCATTTTAATGATAAAATTGTATTGTTGAGAACCACCTCGAGGTGAAATCTTCAACAAACTTTGTGAACAGCCACGTTTGTTCCGTAATTTTTAATCTAATTGAGAAAATAAAAATATTAATATTTTTCCTATCCTAGTTAAACTGAATAGAACAATCTCAAATTCAGAAAATATATCATGTTCATGTAGTCAAAAGTAACGAAAATTTGTAACGAAATTACATCGTAATATGTAAAAAAAACACGACAATTTCAAATTAAGTACAGTGTGTGTTTACATAATAACGAAACTGCTCTTGTTTGAGCGCCAACCTAAGGCAACACAACAGCAGATAGCCTACTATGAAACTTACTTCATTGTTTTGCCAATATACACGGTAGCCGCAGTCACTAACTGACGTATAGCGCTGCGGTAGTGTTTGTGGATGCAATTTGAATGCTTGTTTCCTATCACTATGTTTTTTAGGCGCGTTCGCAAAGTTGCCAAGAGTTATATTACATCTTCATATCTGTCCGTCCGTCCGCATGGAACAACTCGGCTCCCATTGGAAGGATTTAAATTTCATTTCAAATTTGACAATTTTTTTCAAAAGACTGTCGAAAAAATTCAAGTTTTATTAAAATCTGACAAGATTTTGAGCACTTAACATGAAGACGTGTATGATGAAAACGCGTTGATTTCTTCGTAGAATTAGAAATGTTTTGAAAAAAAGTTGCAGAGAAATCAAAACACATTTTATTTTCAGTAGCCTTTTTTTTTTTTTCGAAAATCGTGCCGCTTTTGAGATAATGTGGAAAAATAAGGTAGAGCCACAGAAGACTATACGACGCATGCGCACTGCATGCTGGATAACTAAGGCTACAATGATTTCTCGATCGCCCCTCAATATTACGTTTATACGTAAAATGCCGTTTTGCTAATTACGTGGAAATGTTAATTTCCTCAATGTCAGTTTCATTCCTTCTTTAAAAATTTTAGCCACCCTTGGTCACATAGTTATACTGACAAGGAAAGCAACTATATTCCTTGCGAAAAAACACGTAACTTTTCTAGTTCTCCACATATTTAACATCATTGCAATAAGATCGTTTCAAAACGTACCACGGCTTCCACAGAGTCTACCATTTCTCTGCATGGTGCATCATGGAAAGTTTATTTTCATCCCGAAGTCAAACTTGAAACTACTTACAATTTAAATTAATGCTCACAGCGGTGTGTCACATCAGGGTAATATGCAGTTATCTCCTAAAATAGAATATAATACTTTATGGCAAAATAAGTAACATATATTCCCCCATACAAACTCTGAATTTTATCCAAAAATTGTTTATATGTGTTTCTTATGATTCTCTCAATAAATAGCAATCTTTTAACAAACACCCTTAAGAGGTTTGCCTTGCTATGTCTGATGGGACTGTTTATACTGTGAAGTAAGAAAAGGACTTATAAACCTCGTTTAGCTGCATTTTAGACTTCAAATACTAGGCAGGCCGTATTATTTTAGACTGTTAGAAGAGAAAGTAAAACCTGCTTTACAAAAAGTCGCATAATTTTGCCCCTTATAAAAAAACTTAACCCATAAATTATTTCGGCATTGAACATTTATGGATTATAATGTCGGGCGGAACAGCGATATTGAAGTCAATTCTGTTTCACAATTATTAGGTAGAATAATTGAAATGATGTGTGAAACTATTTTCATGCATTAAATTGACGTCATATGACAAACGTCGAATTGTCCTTTCAGTAACTAAATGAAGTGATCTAATTAAAGTATTAACTGACGCGGGTAAATGCGGATAAAACTGAAGCGGTTTGAATCATCACACATTTTGTAGTTACGTCGCAGTATGGTAAACGGCAGTAGACATCATTACCTCCCTAATTCCAGCATCTTTGGAAGTGACTGTGTGAAGTTCTGTTTATGTATGTTCTATTTGAAGATGCTCTCAGGAACTGAGATATTGGACGTCGAATTGTAAGAAGTCTGATGAATAAGGAACTGGCAAGGAGGCACAAAGAAGCGTTTGTAGCTTCCGTTCAGGTACGACACCCACATTTCCCTTCAGCGACTGGGAAAACAACGAAGGAATTCAGTCGTTGTTCCGTCTGTGATTTTAACCGAGAACCCCCGAAACTGAAGTTGGAGGTATTATGTTTCAGATCAGAAAATCGAGAGGCATGATATAACGTAAAATTTTCAGTTTTATCGGGTGTTTAAACACATTTATGATTTTACTAATTTTGGGGTCTGTCAGATCATGTAGATTCTGAAATTCATGACCCAAACGTTCAATATATATTTACGTTGTCCGCTTCTAAAGAAAATTCCCGTAGATAAAGTGAATTAAAATTGACTGGTTTTGCAAGATCAATGGATACATAAGAAATGCGTACGGGGTTTTGGTCGGTAAAACTAGACGTCAGAAACCCATAAGAGACCGTTGGTAGTAGCTGAAAGAGAAACATTAAATTATGTGATTAAGGAAATCGATTCATGTGGCTCGGAACAAACGCAATCCGGGATCTTTTTAACACAAACACAAAGGGCAGATTTATAGACCAGGTAAGTGACTATCAGTTTCTCAAGAAGTTCTTTCCTCATTTAGTTATTAGCTAAAACAAAGCAATTAATATATCTTATATCTTAATTTTACAAGTGACTGTACATAATGTGTAATACTTTATCCAAAAGCAATAAAATTAAAATCACGTAATTAATACGCACAGAACACCGTAAATTATAATCTGTGCTGTGAATCACTTTGTGTAGTAAACGCGCGTAGTTTTACCTGCAATCCGACATATTTCAAATATAACGTAATGCAATATTTGCTGTGTATAAGAAAATACAACCAATAAAGATAAGTAGCTACGTATTAATAACATATTAAGATAGCTGCGGCCGTGGGCCACCGCCCGCTGTTCCTTGACGTCAGGAGAAACTAAAGCGCAGTATCTGTGCTCGCTGCTTCCATGTGCTGAATGGGCCGGCCGGCAGCGGTCTGCGCATCTTGAAAGGTTTAATCTCACCCGCGCCCAATCCAGGGCTTGTTACGAGCCCATGGGGAGCAGTTGAAATGCAGCCAAGATCATAAAAAGAAAAGAAGGCGCAAATAATCATAAAAATGTGGAAGATGGAATCCTTATTCAGCCATTTTCCTCATAACTAAAAAGCTGAACAAGATGAAAGAAAATAAAACAACAATGTATTGGATCTAGTGTGCTGCAAACAGTAGACCGTATTGTTAAATAGTCAGAATAAACTCGCTATAGACAAATCTCGGGGGAAAAATATCTACACTTCTTACATCACTGACAGCAATCTCATCGCGTCCAGTGACAACAAATATGAAATTATTTAAGACGGTCCGTCAAAAGTACGTTTAATTGACGGATAATTTCGTAACTAAATAACCGACACTGTTGCGACTACATTAGGGGAATTCATCGCCGATTGGTTGTCATCCGTGACCAGCGCTGAATCCAAATCGTGGCAAGCACAATATAGAGATGAACGCGAGGTGGAAACAAGAGTGACACAACGCCACAAAACACAGGATAAAGTCTGCTATGAACAGCTCTGGTGGGGACTGTGTGGGAAAGTAGCGGAATAGCAGTACAAATAAACCTGAACTCTTTTTTATTAGAGTTGTAAACAAAGAAAGTATGTGCATTTGACAATTTTCTGACCGGACCTCGTTGCCAAATACCGGGGTGCTGTTAGCCCGACCAGGAAGGAAACAAGCTCGGAAGCATGTCAGGGACGCGCGCGAATTCAAAAACATCGAGGCGCGAGCTGTCATCAAGTATTTTTTTTTTTTTTGCAAGGCAAGGCGCCGAAGGAAATTCACACGATTCTGGCATAAACGTTAGCTTGTTTCCTACCTAGTCGGGATAAGGACTTATCAGCACCCCTGTAATTGCCTGAACAGATATGGAAATTTCAGTAAAGATAAACCCCGTTTGTTACTCTGTAGCAATACTAATCCTAACCTTTTCGACCACGCCTGATATGAAGTTCTAAAAATCATAACACTGTACTGTACTTGATCCGATAAACGGTAATTTCAAAGCATGTTAATTTTGTGGAATTCTCGAAAAATTTACCCGACGGGCTAAGCCGATCCGGATAATTGGCGATCCGCATAATCAGCTTCCGGATAAGTGGAGTTCTATTGTAATGATAACGAAGAATAAAATTTTTATGCCACGTAGTACGGTTAATCATGAGGGTAGCACTCGTCTATCCTGACGATGGAATAAACGCTCTGAAGCCTCGGTACACATCTACCAGACTAAATGTCACACATCCTAGAGACACTGATATAGTTTGTTTTATGGAGCAATGGGAAAAGACTATTCTTTCTGCAACAACTTCATTTCGAAAAACAAGTTTCAGCAAAGGTGCCCAAATTTGCTCAACCTTGCCAACTCAGTGAACACGCTCCACACACATAGGGTTATGAGAGTTCTGGTGACGTATCAAACTGTGGGGTGATGAATTAATGTGCCTTATACACCGACAGGTGCGTATCAACGTTTCGGAGAGTTGGGTATGCAGACAGTATGTTCCTCCAAATGGTCGGTACCCACGTATCAGAAGGCAGAGCGTCTTAACCCAGAGTACCACAATACATAAGTTCACACAAAATAATATGATGCCAATGTGGACGGGTATTATTGAGGCGAACTTACATTTTTACTTTTGTATCATAAAATTCATTCCAATAATATCTAAATTCTCGGATCACATCTCACAGAAAACACGGAAATTATCATTTAATAATGCGACAAATTAATACTCTTGTTTATTTTCGACAAGCATACCATACACTTCAGTGCACTGTGTTAGCAGAACTCGGTATTACTGAATGTTAAACATGTGGCACATAAGGTAAGCAATGTCCTTTAAAATGCTAATGATATTTACAAAAATGAATGCTCGAAACAAAACGTTGCTCTTGGCACGAACCCAAAATTGCAACCCGAAAGCTAGTACCTATAACTTCATTAATGCAGCACAGTATATATTTCCGTTTACATTCGAGCTGACAAACATGCGACCTATATGTCACTACACAATACAGCCTGCATTTGAATTGTGCTTAATTTGAATGGATGTGTTCCGATGCAAAACACGCTTTAATGAAATTGGATTGAGTCGACTTTCTCTTTCGAAAGGTAAATTATGCCTGGAACCAGACATCATTAAACAGCTGAAACCGCCGCCAACTACATGTAGTCAGTACATTATTCTACCACAGTAGGCCCAGACACAGTGTGTTCTGTATACGGTACCACACTTCATGAGCAATTTGAGTAGAAGTGCTACATCGACACATACCCGACTATCCATAGTTGCATCTTACGAGCATTTTAATATACACAGATAAATATACATAGCTGTGACCGAATATTTTACAATTCATATATTTATAAAGCAATCCTTGAACAGGCCTGGACAGGTCCTGAGGGTTCCAGGAGGTTGAGGCTCCCAGATTTCAAGACAGTCGGCACATGAAAGTGGTAAGGTCGTCAGCCCTACGCACCGGCCGCCTTAACCCCCCCCCCCGCCCAAGGAAATGTTCCTGGTACCCCAGGGCCATAGTGCGACCGGAAGGATTATGTCAAAATAAGATTCCAAAGACTCCGTCGGTAATCGAACCCGCGACCTGGTTGAGGCACTGCGCTGTAGCGCAGTGCCTCAACCAACTGCGCCACCGCCTATGATACTGTACAAATATAAACAAAGTTATGTCATGTAACATTACTTACGAAATATATCGACTACTATTTACTTACAATGTGTTGTCGATAATACTACAAAGGAAGCAAACAAACATTACCCAATGTAATGTAGATTGATGTTTCCACATGAGGACTTGTATTGTCTTGAACACTGTATTAGGAATTTTTGTATTATTTAAAAGATTTGTGTAACGTAATTAGGTCCTAATGTTAGCCTTAGGCATTTTTTATTGAAGAATATGTTAGCATTGCAATTGTATAATGTCGTGTTCAGGTTCTTGTATCGGTAGAGAAGCGCTAGATTAGCACAGATTATCTATAAACGGAATATCCCTGGTTGTGTAACATTCATTATTCTTCTTCTTCTATTGACTCTACAACCCTGAGTGGGTTTTGGTCTGTTCGACAATTCTATTCCACACTTGTCTATCCTCAATCTTCAC
>Ga0136643_10016251_pt1 | contig 11183 bp, 5 predicted proteins | sample TergutLab28metaG_FD_96883 | JGI IMG/M metagenome (GOLD analysis project Ga0136643, IMG submission 96883) | Labiotermes labralis P1 segment gut microbial communities from Petit-Saut dam, French Guiana - Lab288 P1 (version 3) (version 3) | ecosystem: Host-associated > Arthropoda: Insects >... | reverse complement strand
CCACATTAGGCCGAAACATGTAGTTTACTTCATCCTGTATTAAACATCTTTTTTAGATATTGTTGTGTTATTGACTGATACCCACACCTATTGTTTATAATCCAGTATTCACTTTTTCTTCGTTTTTTCAATGTACAGAACACAATAGGACTAAAGTGTTGGAATATGAAGCAATTTTTTGTTTGTGGGCGCGAATTAATTTCTGCCAATGTATATTAGCTCTTATTTTCTCAAGACAACAGTGCCCAATTACAAGTGGGCACATAAGTCCTATAAAGCGCCCACGTCAGAAGTTCGCAGTGCAATCATTTTAGTGCACGTGGTGGCATGTCGATTTATTTCGACAAGTGTTGCTCTCTACAGGCCATCCGACGGGGTTTTGTGATTGTTGGTTGCATTTCTTCAGTATTGAGCAGAGAGACGAACATGTGCCCGACTAGTGGGTGGCTGAATATCATTAAAAGCATCGCTGAAGTGAGATTTCATTATTCTCTTCCCCTTAACCTGGTAACAGAGCTGCAGACACTAAAGAGGAGGAAGCTTAACTCGATTTATCACATCTTGCGAACGAACAGCCCATTAAAACACCTCACTGAAGGAAAAATTGAAGGGTTGAGAAGACGAGGAAGAAGACGTAAGCATCTACTGGATTATTTTAAGGAAAAAAGAACGTACTGCAATTTGAAAGAGGAAGCACCAGATCGCGCTATCAGGAGGACCTGATTAGGTACGAGCAATGGACCTGTGCCAAGACGGACTACGCAGTGCATGAACAGACCTTAGCACGTACGCATTCAAACACTCGTACATGGGAGCAGCTCTTGGGTTGGAACACGCAGGGGAGATTGCTTTCTTGATGGAACGTCTTCATTCGTCAAGAATTCGTTCTGCGCACGCGCTTTGCCCTCTCACCACACCCCTCTTCCTAGCACAGCACAGAAAACCCTCTCGTCATTTCCCTCTTGATTAATATCAATCTTTGAAAGAGAGTCGTGCCCATAAGAAAGTCCGTGAAGTTACGGCAAGCAATAGTTTCCGTAACACAGCGGTCCCAAAATGGGCCGTATGGCCCCGCAGGGGACCACACCAAGTGTCGAAGGGGCAACAGGGGAATGACGAAAAATTAGGGACCCACAGTAGTTTTTGAGTGGGCCGCAGAAATTTCACTGCGTACATAAAATATTTCAAATTTCAAATTGAATCGGATGTTCCCTTCTCCTGTAAACATAAGGCAAAGTTGTGCTTTATGTCTCACACGTAATTTCTTGTGTTTTATTGTTTTTCCCGCAACTTATCTGCTTGAATGTTATTTCATTTGGGTGGCTTGTTTGTTGTCACAAATGCGTAAGCACATGATGTCATGAGGAGAAATAATCTTCCCCTATCACTTAGCACACTGCAACCAGACGTTCAAAAATTTGCAGTTGTTTAGGCCCAAGGAACTCACTGAGTATAATGGCCATTGTTAACAGAATATTTTTACTTGTATAAGTAATAACTAAATAGTCGTTCAGTCAAAAACACAGCAATATATGCAATAATGTATTAAATATATTGTTGTGTTTTTGACTGAACGACTTTTTAGTTAGTACTACAACACAACGGGATGGCTCCTACCTAAAGAAAACAGTGTAAGTGAACAATGTGTTATACCGCAATAAAATATTACAAACAATACAATATTGTAAATAAAACTAATATAAATTATTTGATATATCAACCAACAGCGTGGAAATAAAGTAACTCTTTTCATAAGTTACAGCGTCTAAGAAGGTAGGTGAGGTGGCACACATATAAACTCGGCGGGGGGGGCACAAGCATAAGAAGTTTTAGTAACACTGGTGTATCAGATGCAATTAAAATTGTATTTCTCCTGTACCAGACATGGATCAACGGTCTGCTGACGTGTTGCAAGAGAACAGACCTCCGTGCAATAGTGCATAAACGTTTCTGACCGCGAACCCTGAATTCGTCCTCCTGGCAGTCTGTGTGGAATGTGGTGAACCAAGGGCCACTGGGGCAGATTTATATTCGTGCAACTCTGTTTCCCCCTGTAAATTACATTCCACCAATGCTTATAATAATAATAATAATAATTATTATTATTATTATTATTAACTGCAATTGTAACCCGGTGGCAGTGGTTATTTTACATGTATACAAAATATGAAGCTGGTTACTAATGAATTTAAGTCGGGAGGGCTACATGAGAAGCATGTAGTGGCAAGCTGGAATTTGGGAATCATCTCAGCATTTGCTTTTAGGCACAGGAAAACCAAGAAAAACCTGTGTCGAGGTGGCCGGTTGCAGGACCTTCCGAATACCGACTTCTAGCCAGCAGTCCGGCATCTAAAGTAAAAACAGCAAATACACACGTAGCACAACAAGTACACATGAACACATTAGATGACAACAATACACACAAGACAACTAAACAACAATTCACACACGACAACTACAACAATACACACAAGACAACTACAACAATTCGCACAAGACAACTTAAAATAAAACATGTGCATGTCTGTCTGTCATAGAGGATGGACAGTAGGTCAGCTGGAGGGCGGAATTTCACAAGATGTATACTCACCCACCCACAACGTGATGAAAAGAGAAACATTTGAGAATGTCGAAGAGCTCTCTCCTGGAAAAGGACGTGTCGCACTTTTTAAATGAATGCGATTTACACGCGTCAGATGTCTCAAAAGGTGGGCGATGACGTCACTGTGACCAAAAGCACGATAGCGGACGTAGCGACGTTTTAATAGAGTTCGTCTCAGGTTCCTGTATACTAAAGCTGTAAATGCAGAGCCACAGTATCATACAGCGTGACGTAGGTAGGTAAATTAAGTAAAGCGAAGGCTCTGTTCTTATACAGGACTGTACTTTGGCGGGTAATTTGGAGAAGAACCAAAAAAAAAAAAGAACTTTTTCCTTCTTGTTTCCAGGACCGCGAGCACAGATTGAAATTATTCCGCTTTCTTGGCCAGACTGGTGGTGGGGGAAGGGTCTCGATTCTGTCCAAAAGGAAGGCGAAGGAAAGGGAAATGAAAAAAGGAAAAGGAAAATAAGTTAGTAGCCTTATTTGTACCGTACGATGCAAGAAATAAACAAATAAAACGAAAAAGTGTCAGGACGGTATTGTTTTGTGTGTTTCATCCCCCACGCTCTCCGTAAATACTTGTTCTGCTTGCGTATCAGCACTCTCAAAAATACCACAGTACTTCTTATTTAAGCTTATTCTTATTGAAAAGGAATAAATTATTATGTAGTTTTATTTAATTAGTATACCAACTGATGCACATACATAAAAATTCCACCCTAAACATTAAAATTGCTCCGACAAGTTTCGATCCTAAGATCAAAATCAGGGAGCTACACTTTCCACGCTAAAGTCACTATTAAAATTAGTCACTGATTAATTTCGCTGTGTAAACAGGACGTTGTGGCAGCATGTCTTATTGTGTAAGGTCATGTTGTTGAGAGTGCCCGACTGTGGGTGTGGGTCCTGTGCTTTGCTGCGTGCACAGGACGCACACCCTCAGTCGGGCACTCTCAACAACATAACCTTACACAATAAGACATGCTGCCACAACGCCCTGCTTATACAACGAAATTAATCAGTGACTAATTTTAATAGTGACTTTAGCGAGGAAAGTGTAGATCCCTGATGATGATCTTAGGATCGAAACATGTCGGAGAAATTTTAATGTTTTAATGTGGAATTTTTATGTATGTGCATCAGTTGGTATACTAATTAAATAATTCGACGATATGCACGGTGCAACAATAAGGATATTATGTAGTCATTTGGTGTGAATTTTGTTGTTTTAACCCACTCTTATCACGTGTTTGTTACATTTCTTAATTAGTAGATCTCGGGTTAGAATCTGAGTCACGTGACGGATTATCCGCCCCTAGGCCTTCTGTAATGTATCGCAGGCCAGTTAAAATCTGAAACATTTCACTGCGATGATTCAGTACTGGTTCGTCCCGAACACTTCGTTTCTGAACTTTATTCTATTTTCTATTGCAGTGCTAAAATGGTCTTTGGATCTCGCATAGTTTCATTAAGTAAATAGGGACACATCAAAGAGACATTGGAGGAAAGGGTTTTCGTGTTCGGTGTACCATCTCGTACATGTGACCCTTTGGCCGTTGAGGGGGGCTATTTAATCCTTGACAAGTGCTTCTCCAGTCTCTGACTTGAAGATGGGCTCCACTCATTTAAACCGCCAGTGAGTGGTCAGTCTCACGTTGCATTTACACCGTTCCCCGTTGGTTCGTGAAGTTCCGAGCTCTTGAAATTAGTGGTGAAAGTGTGCCAGTAAATTGAATTATTTCGGAAAGACAGCACACTGGAAGGCTGTTCAAATAGCTGATGCTTTGTCTAGATTTGTTTCATTATGTGTGCTGGTTTTGCTCGGAGTAGATGTAAACAGCGATTAAACAGAAAACGTTGTATTCAACAAATTACTTTACAATCCGTCGAATGTAAATGCAACACTTATGTTTACAGGTTACTTATATTTCACTGGGTTTTCGTTACGTGATTTGTGGTCAGCGTATGCGACGGAGACAACTGAGTTCGAGGGTGCGAAATTTCAGGCTTCCTCAGCGGTGCACCTAAGGCCTTCATTTTTCAGGGATGTTACACGCCATACGTTGCCATCAGTGGCGTACCCCGGGGGGTTTGGGGTGTTCAAACCCCCCCCCCCCCAGAAATTCCGAAGGCCCTCCAAAATCGTGCCAAACTCACGCCGATTGTGAAAACTGTTAAAAAATGCTGAATTTAGGACGCCAACACCCCAAGATGTTCGGAAAAAAGGCAGTAAAATTCTATAACTACCTAGGTTCGCAGTTGTTTTACATTAGCGTTGACAAATAAGTTCGTTGTCATCATAAATAGTCTTAAAGTACCAAAAATTAAGAAAATTTTACTATATGAAATGAAATTTCTTGCACCAAATTACAGCTGCCTCCAGAACCCCTGACTAGGGGGCTACTGCCCCCAGATCCTCCTTCTCTCTGTCCTCTGTCCTCAACTGAATTTGTTGAACCCCCCCCACCCCCAAACAAAATTTCTGGGTACGCCACTGGTTGGCATTCTTCTTGGTCTGATTCACCCTTCAAGATTGGACCGGTAGGCTGTCCCGAAATGTCGGTATCCAGGTGAAGACCTACGCCACATAACAATCAAGAAGACCGAGGGCTTCGAATTTCAATATATTGTTTTGAAACTTGTTACCAGTGAAGTACAGAAGACCTGAATCTCGAGCTCAAATATTCGTAACAGTTATTTCTTTGAAGTCCTTTGAAGTTATTGTCGGTGAGCCAAGAAGTGTCGCAGCGTAAATATCACTGTCTTCCGGGACGTACCGGTCTGCCGCCTGGCAGATAGTTACCGACGTTTCACAAGAACCTGCAACGTCAGTTATTATGATGGCAGATTTTAATTAATCTTCTTCGAAGTAGAAGAATTTTTGTTCTATCCTGAAAATTGAGGCAAAATTTTCGTTCGCAATGTTGTTTAATTTCTACCAGAATACACGTCGTCACACACGTCAAGACACTAATCTGTATAGTCACTGACCCGAGAACCCTTGCTCGTTTTAAAGCTTAGCTTTTTATATCAGCTGATGTGAAAACTTCCAAAAATAATTTTTATGTTTTGAAAATGAGAAGCTAGAAGAGATTATGATGTAACGTGTCATTATACTGAGTGTCGTGTTGTGTGTTGCATTTGGGTTGGGAGAAAACATTTTCCATCCGAGCCTATTATAATTCAAATGAGAGCAGAAATTCAATTTCGAACATGACCGATATCGATACACGTCATGTCATCATTATCGGTAATGTCGGATAATCTTATTTTGAACCGTTCATCAAAATTCCATCCGTGACTTTGAAGGGAGAGAACCACATACAGAATAGCGCGGCATAATGATACTGTTACGTACCGAGTGCAGAACAGAGTGTCACACTGCGGGGAAATTGCCAAAGAAATCATATTAGTCCTAATTCTATCTAGTAATGAAAGTGTAATTTAATTTGTTTTATAGCGATCTTATTAGTAATACATGTTTCAGTGCAAGATACAACTTTATTAGGTGTAAGAATTACTCGTTGTTTTATATCCACGCTACATGTTTCGATACGATAATATCATCTTCAGGTGGGTGGGCAAATTAGTGAAAATGCAGTGCACTGGCATTGCTTATAAAATAGTTATTTAAAACCGATATAAATTCTTAAGTGTCATTAAACCGTAAAACCTTAAAGTATGTTTTTTTTTAAATTGACACATCCCCGTAGTGTAAGTCAGTCTGTATGTTTATTGAATACTCTATCAAGCAAGAAGAGCATCAGTTGTTTACAGTGGTTACTAGTTTCGGCCTTTATTCAGATCTTAATACTTGTCTTTAATTTGTGCATTGGGCATGATTGTCTGGGTGCACATCGTCACCGCATTGGAATCCGCCCCGACCCCTACTGCATGCTATGCAGCATCCACGAACCCATGGACAGAAACCATTTAGGGCGACGTACCGCACTATTTAATAGGACAGAGTGTGAGGGGTACTGGGAGGCCAGGACAAAAATGATGGAAAACTGACTTTGCATCTTTTCTGTTACTATTTTGTGACTACTCTTTATTATTAGGACTTTCATATTTACTTTGAATGTTGTTTATAGTACTGATAGTATTTATTTCGTAATGTTAATATTTTATTTTTATTGGTCACGTAGGTCAATGATAAATAATCAATGTACCTGCCATTAGGAAAATAAAATAAAATCCTTGTCTTTAATTTTAAATAATGCATGGTCTGTTGGTGGCCTGAATAAAGGCCGATTATTTTAAATTATTGATGGTGTTGCTGAGTGACGGTGTATTCAGTAGCTAAATAGCTTAAAATTATGTTTTGAATATTTACAGAACTGTATCTGCAGCAGTGGATTAATTGTTAATTGTTGTGTTTAAGTCAGTACGACTTTTGTAACGTATAACCGTATGTCATTCATGGTGTGGTTGTGTCTTAGGATTGTTTCAGTTATGGGGGAAGGACTGTATCTGTTTTTACACAGCTGGTCAGCTAGTGAGAGTTCGTTGTGGTACTCCATTTGTTGCTCATGTTGGCTGTGTTGCACTCTTAGTGTCCTTCCTTTAACCTTACTTTCAGTAAGTTTTTGTTACTGTACGTTGCGTCGTTTTTGTGACGCCTGTCGGAGTGTACGTGCGATTGCATTGCGTAATAGATGTTCGATGTAACGCCGCTTTCAATTGCTATAATATGTGAAAGAATGAGTGCAGATCGCTGTTGAAATGATATTCACTGGAGAAAAACCTAAAGCACTCGGCAGAAAAAACCTGTCCGAGTTCGATGATATCCACCACAAATCCCACAAAGCTAAGGTGACTTAATGCTGAGTCATGACACAACCGCTTGTGCCTGTTTCATTAAAAGTCGCCTCAAGTATTGGGCTACTTTGCTGTCGTTGTATTAAAAAACTGCAGTGTCTTATCGCTCTTTTGCGACAAGAGTGTCACAACTCAAAGTTTGGCCTTTTTCAGTTATTGGTTTAGAAAGAAACGTTGGTAGATGCACTTTTAACAGGTACAGTGTCATAACGCAGTTTACAAAACTCGCCGCTGGAGAGCAGTTGTGTCGTCGTTGCACTCATAAAAAATTATAGCACTTCAAAACCTTTAAAAGTCTGTCCTGAAAGATCACACATTTTGAGTTGTGACACTCTTGTCGCAAATGAGCGATATCATTTACGCGTCTCCTGTTCAGCACTACGGTACAGTCCTTCTGTTCAAACGGGTAGTCAGTGTGCTAGTCAAGAACTTACTCCCCTTTTATGTAAAGCGGGTTTTTTTGTGGTGCAACCGCCAAACGCGGGTCTAGGCAGCCACATTGTTGGGGTTCTAGATCGCACGCTTCCACATACACACACTATACGGCTCCTCTGCACCAGTGATTAGCCTGTCGCACCGACCGCTACCTACACAAAACACAACGTATACAAGAGGCGAATATTCATGCCCTCAGCGGGATTCGAAATCGCGATGCTAGCAGTCGAGGTACTACAGATCTACGCCCTAGATGGCACGGCCACCAGGATTGGTCCGAAAATTGTTTAACGTGTTCAAAACATTTTTTCCACTGGACCCCCAACTACGTTAAAAATCTCATGTTCACCTGAAGTTATCAGGAATATTATAAATATTGAATATACACCATCTGGCACCCTGTTTCTCTGAGATATATGTTAATATTCCCCCCATTTACGCCCATATCTTTCTGGTGGTCTGTTTCCTTTGGGTTCCCCGACCAGAATTTGCGCGCGGCTTTCATATATCCTTCGTGCCACACATGAACTGTGCTTGTCATCTACGCTGATTTCATAACCCTGGCAGTATTTCGTGACTTCTCATTACAAAACACTCTGTCTTCGCCTTATGCCCCCCCCCCCCCTCGGGGCGCAGCAGGCTTACGTGTGTTGTGGTCTTGCGATCTCACACAGACACGCCACACTTGGTAGGACTCCGGACGAGGAATCGGCCCGTCTCAGAGGCCGCTACTGCTTTCTCTTAGACCCTAATATTTCCAGCACCCTGTTCTCAGGCACATGCAAGAGACGAAGTTTGTTGCCTTTTGCGAAGTAAAGGGTAAAACGTCAGTTTCGTACATTATGCATTTCACGTTCTTTGAGAGGATATGTGAAATTAGGATTCTGAACTGAGTGGTACAACAGTCATTCGCTAAATTCATCAGTTAGTGCAGCTGAAATGCGTTCAGCCTCTTTTTCAGACGTGCTTACATGACGGTCAAAGGGGGCGTTAACTTTGTGTTTATCTTTTTGATTGTCCTTTGCTCTAGGGTCCTGTGCTGTGAGACTTTGCATTTCATTTTATTGTGTCCGCTTGCCGTGTTACCCACACACAGCACCCTTTAACTGTTAGAATTCAGTATTAATTAAAAGAATTATGAATTTATTAGGAAAATGTAAGGCGTGATTCAGGTCTCGCAGTGACGTTACAGTCATGACTGTGATTAGTGACTGAGTGACTAGGTGTATTTTTAACTTCATTGTCAGAAAATTTGGTTGGGTCCTGAAATTAGGCGATGTCTTGCCGAAGAGAAGTACACGAATTTTCAAACGTGCACACTGAAGTCCTCGGGGACTTGGGATGATGGAGAGTGGGTTCATCTGTGCCAAATTTGTAACTGATGTATGTGAACTGTAATCTGTAACATCCTCTGTGGGCATGAATTTATAGTCGTAAAATGTATTTTTGCTGTCTACGTTTATATAGTCTCTGTCTGAAGTGATACATCTTTTGAAGATTTGAGTTGGTTTCTTACAATTTTCAGAACAGTTGCCACTGGAAAACCCTCGTTTACACGGCAAAAAACCCTTCGTTCTAAATCACGGTAGCGGTCATGACCAGCTGAACGACTGTCAGCTTGTCAAGAACTACTCTGCTGCGTTGCGTCGTGCCTTACCTTGGTAGTGTGTCGTCACTACGGTTGCCTCTTTAGGGGACAACCTCAAGACACAAGCGTGGTTTTGAAATGTACTTCCTGGCACGTCGCTATAGACATATGAGTACCTTGCATATATATCGTTTTGAAATGTACTTACTGGCACATCGCTATAGAAATGAGTACCTTGTGTGTGTGTGTGTGTGTGTGTATATATATATATATATAGTTTTGAAGTATACTTACTGGCACATGGCTATAGAAATATGAGTACCTTGCATATATATATATTATATATCGTTTTGAAATACACTTATTGGCACATGGCTATAGAAATATGAGTACCTTGCATATATATATCGTTTTGAAATACACTTATTGGCACGTGGCTATGGAAATATGAGTACCTTGGATATATATCGTTTCGAAATGTACTTACTGGCACGTGGCTATAGAAATATGAGTACCTTGCCTACATATCGTATTTAAATTGAACAAAATCTTCTTGCAGAGGTTTGGTCCTGTGACGAAATTTTGTGGCGACTTTTATGACCTTTCAAGAGTAAAACAAAAATTAAAATAAAATTTAAGACCGCACAAATTTCATAGCAGAGACCAACCGAATGTCACTGATTTAGTGTATAGTGTATAGTGTACAGTGTATAGTGTATAGTGTACAGTGTATAGTGTATAGTGTACAGTGTATAGTGTATAGTGTACAGTGTATAGTGTACAGTGTACAGTGTATAGTGTATAGTGTACAGTGTACAGTGTATAGTGTACAGTGTATAGTGTATAGTGTACAGTGTATAGTGTATAGTGTACAGTGTAGAGTGTACAGTGTATAGTGTACAGTGTATAGTGTACAGTGTACAGTGTATAGTGTACAGTATACAGTGTATAGTGTACAGCGTACAGTGTATAGTGTATAGTGTACAGTGTATAGTGTACAGCACTGTTACTGTATTGGCTTGAGGGCCTTCGTTAAATCTTGGTCCAGACGACCATTTTGAGTACTCATTCCCAAGGGGCAGCTACCTGATACCATAACAGGTTGTGTCAAAACCGGTTTCTCCCACTTCCTTTAAAGTTAATTACTCTGTAATTCATTGGGCTCGGTATAATGTGAGTTGTTGTAGCCAGTGTTAATTAAACCAACAATTAATACAGCTGTATACGGAGTGTTCTGCCGAAACTCAGGATGTTGTATGAGTTGTTTTGAGTTAAAAAGATGTTGTTTCATCACGTGCCCGATTATCAGCCGTTACATCGATACGATTCATATTGTTTGAAAATAATGTAGGATACCGTACGGTGTCAGTTATGATAAACCACATATACGCTCACTGCCATCTGTGGCAAACACTGCTGTCTTGTAGTTCTCTTCTGAGGTGCGCAGAATTGTGCACAGAGGTCATGTTGAACAGTAAGCAGTGTAATATAAATGAAAATCGACTTTCTTTTATATAATCACAGCTAGTTTTTTCCTCCTCTATGGGTGTGAAACTTGGTCGCTGACATTGCGGGACGAAAGGAAGCTGAGGGTGTTTGAGGAGAATATTTGGGCCTAGGAGGGACGAGGTAACGGGGGAATGGAGGAGACTGCATAACGAGGAGCTAAATGATTTGTACTCCTCACCCAATATTGTGCGGGTGATAAAATCGAGAATAATGAGATGGGCTGGGCAT
>Ga0136643_10016248_pt1 | contig 11184 bp, 7 predicted proteins | sample TergutLab28metaG_FD_96883 | JGI IMG/M metagenome (GOLD analysis project Ga0136643, IMG submission 96883) | Labiotermes labralis P1 segment gut microbial communities from Petit-Saut dam, French Guiana - Lab288 P1 (version 3) (version 3) | ecosystem: Host-associated > Arthropoda: Insects >... | reverse complement strand
TATAGTGCTGCTCCATCTCGCCTTGTAGGTTGCTGTCTATGATTTGTTGGATTGATGTCCAGATTCTCGGCCATGTGGCTGCACATTCTAAGTGTTTCTTGTATAGTTGCTCATTCATTTAGCTTTCTTTAGGTAGTGGAATTTAATTTCTTGGTTTATTCTGTAGTGGGTTGCGGCTTTCTGTGTGTCGATGCTTTGCCTACTGTTTCGCTGATTTTAATTGTGAAGTACTTGGGTGTTAGTCATTTTATCTTGCATGTTTTATTGTACCATATGGTTGCTGTGGTTTTGTGTAGTCGCCTTTTGATGTTTTGATGTTTGACATAATAAAATAAGTGACATCAAGTTGGTCTACCTTTATTCAAGTATCAAGATGATGCACGGTCCAATACGCATAAGATTATTCAATCAGTCTGCGTTGTAGGCAAGGGGTGGTTCAAGGAAAGGTGTGGATTGGAACTGTGACCTAACTTTTTTTCTAAAAGAGGTCATCCCATTGTGTTATTAAGAATATAAATTATTTATTGTAATCTTACAGTATGTCTTCCATCAACACAACAATATTATAATTAATGTATTATTGCAACATGTTTCGACTCAGGAGAGTCATCGTCAGGCAGATTATTTAAGAACCGTTAATACATTTTACCCTTTACAGTATTATACATATACATTTTGCACTAGGGATCCCATATGCATTACATAGTGTGAGTAGAAAACCTGTTTTTTTTACTTAGTTAGATAAGAGTATGCTATGCACAGCTGTGGGTCTGGTTATAGCTGCCGTTGTTCGTCCAACCCCTACTTCTTGGCGGGGGGGTTCCTCTTTTCTGTCTATTCTTCTGCGTTCCTGCTTGTTCTTGGTTTATTAAGCATTGGTGCACCTCAGCAAACCCACATAGACATACACACTTAAACAATCACAGCCAAACAATGATATAAAATCACTTGTTTCCAAAAATTGCAGAGAGGAAACAATATAGAACTGCACCAATGCTTAATAAACTTATGTAAATTTCAGCTTTCTGTCATAGTCTATTATAGAAGTTGAAAAGACCATAGGTTTGTAAGAAATGGTATCACAAAAAGTCAGTGACATTCAAGATAAAATGAACAAATTCATAAATTCAAAGTCTTTTAGAAAGTTTTACATGTATTAGGGGTGAAGACATACTTGATACTAAAGATCTCCAAGATGTGCACATTAGCAACATAGTGTGCTTGTGTGTAAGACAGGTACAGTGATGTGGAATGTACCATTTCTCAATACATTTTACTCTGTGAATTGACTGTGGTTTGTGATGCAGAACTTAAAGTGACTGCTATTGTTCACTGCAGCAATATTTCATTTTCTGTTTGAGGTACAACTTTCAGAAGTAAAATTTTTGTGTTTTGGGTTATAATACAGTGTAGATTAGTATGTAGATCAGTCCTTTTTTCCAGTAGGTACATGCCATTCTTTGTAGAGCATGTTTTTTTCTTCGGAGACACATGAAAATATTTTCTAATATTTAGGTCCTAACAGTCTGTATCAGAATTGTCACATGCTTTACATCACTATTGTATATGCAGCTCATCTCTGGTGAAACGATTTGAAAACAAAGTTACTAATGTTCAATGAAAATCAGCTATGCTTTTGGCATGAATGTCATCTCTTCATCGTCCAATGCTCATTTTATAATAGAATCTTTCCATGAAAAACGTTTACTTTCATGTAATCCCAGACACTATAGATGTGAACACTCATTGTGTTATGTGTTTTTGGGCATACCAAATTAAGAGACTTTTCTTTTGTGTGTGTGTGTGTTTAGGTGTTGCTGCTCTTGGAGGGAAAGGCACATGCTTATGTATTTGCTAGTGCTGGCTGCAAGCGATGGGACACGTGTGCTCCTGAAGCAGTTCTGGTTGCTGTGGGAGGTCGTCTCACTGATCTGCATGGAAACCAATACTGCTATAACAAAAACTCGCCTCACCAGAATGCAGGTGGTGTTCTTGCCACAGCAAAGGGGGAGGACCATGGCTGGTACCTGAAGAACTTGCCTGATGCTATTTGTCAGAGCCTCATCTAAATTGGGTTTATAGGTGTAAGATCTTCATGTTTGCTGTACTCCAAAAATTATTTCAATTGGCATTTGCCTGGGTGAGAAGCAGCAGGTCTCCATTCCCAATTATTGTGCCAAAAATTAATTGTGAAGGCAATTTATGGGTTATGTTGAATTGCCTGGTGGCACAGTATGAACATAACTTTCCCTTGAAGTCAAATGTCCTGGGAAATGTACTGATCTTGGTATACTGAACATTGCTTTCAACTGCACAGTTTGTATAATCTTGAACAATAGGACAAAGTGGAAAGCAGGAAACTTTCTTAAGGGTAGTATACCAGCAGATACAGGAGGGGGCTGAGGAAAGAGTGTGAAAACCTCAGTAAAGAAGAGCATTTACTGAGCTATTGTGTGTGCAGTGTGACATCTCTCTCTGTGTAGAAGATAACTTATACATTTACCTATGTAGGGGATGTGATCACTGGTGTCAGCAGTGTGAGACATCTTCCTGTGTAGAAGATAAGAGCATTTATTAAGACACTGATGTGAGCAATGTGAGAGACATGCTTAGCTACCTTTGTATATGATCAAGGCACCCTACTGAAGTGGTGAGGGTGGTGTAAAGTGTCTTATCTCCATGTCAATACAGAAGGATCACATACTGAGATACTATTCAGAGCACTGAGACATGTCCCTCTGTAGAAGATAAGTGCACTTACTCAGATTTCAGGAACCTCAGCTCCCAGAAGAGAAAAAATTACCAAAATTGTATGATTGTACCACCACAAATGCTCTCTGATATAGTGGAATATTATTTAAAAGCACTTTACTTTTCTGTTGATTTTTGTAGGATCTGTAATCTTTACAGTAGTATTGTCATGAGTAGTCACTACACAAAGAGCACGTTGTACTGCACCACAAACCATCAACCGGGCATGTAATTTTTTCATTCACTCATGTATCCCAGCCCATGAACAAACGGCTCCTGTGGCTTGAAAGGCAACTGTCCTAGACCGTAACATACTGCAGGGTGTTTTTTACAGCACTGATAGCTGAGACTGGTGGTGCTGGTGTTTCAATATCCCCTGAGGCATCATCCGGTTTACAAAATGTCGCACTGCTGGAAGTTGTGACACCGGCCTTTTCAATGACAATAGTGCTGAAGTGCTTGGAGACAGTAATGGGGACAGCAGTTACAGAACTTTTCTAGATGATTCTGCATCTGCTGTCAACTGGTTAGGCTGCTGACATTCAGGTCAGTTAGATCTGTGTTAGGAATTTGGGTCGTAAGTTCTTCAGTAAGGAAATGCCCTGGCGACTAGTAACTGAGATTGTGGAGATTATTTAAGAGCATAGTTAGTGCTCATGAATGCAGAAAGGCTTCAGTTTGTGATAGAAATGTAGAGAGTTCCTTGTAAATATTTTGTTGTGTGGTGCTCTCATGAAGTGATATTTCATACATTTAATTGAAACCACTCTTGAGTTCATGAAAGAAGTGTAGAGAGCTCATACCAAGTAACAGTCTTGTTGGCTGATATTCTTCTGAGGCAGTATCTCATAGATGTGTAGCAGCTTCCCATAAACTTCCAAAATATTGGCCAGAAGGTGGTAAGAAACTCCAGTTTTATTTATCTATCTAGACATAGTTTTAGATTTGTTTTGAGTGTCCAAATGATTGTAGTTATCACATGGATCCTGCAGGTGCCCCTTGGAAATTTGTTCCATTATTGCCTGATTATATTTGAGTAGGTTTCTGTTGGGCAGTTAATCATCTTAGTGAGTGCTGCCAAGAAGGTGTCTGCGGTAGGACTGGTGACCACTTCTTGTCTTAGAAGTCTTGGTACTTGTTGCTCCCAAGTCACAGAATGACTAGCTTGGCATACTCCACACGTGTGGTCTGAAATTCAGCTATGAGTTACTGCGGTGCTGGAGCTCTGAAACAGTAGCATGCTACGTGCTGTTATATAATGAACTTCACCATCCCCTTGATAGCTGGGTCCAAAACCATTGTTGTGTTTATAAAACTAACCACTGTTCAGGCCTAGCATGAAATGGTGTGTGGTGCTGTGAGGTGACACTCCTGTAAAATTATGTTTTGTAGGTAGGATTAATGGACGAAAGGCTGCAGAAGGTTAAACTAATTGTTGTAGACATCCACCCTCACTTAAGAGTCCCTCTTGGTCAAGCAAGGCATTATGCTCTTCAGTTAACTCTGGCAAGAGACTTTCTTGCCTATATTAAAATCTTACATCTGCCTTTTATATGATACATATTGTACACTCTGTGCAACAAAAATCAAGTGCCAGAAATTTTCTGAGTCACAAACTAGAATTGATTTAAGCATACAGCTGCTATCATAATTCCATCATCATATCTTCCATGTATGACTGTGTTTGGCTTTTGTTTGCCTTGCATGCCTTACAGTTTTTCACCTTGGTTATCTCTTACTGAAAAACATGATTACATGTGTCTGATTTGTAGACAGACATGAATCACTATGCATTGATTTTCTGAGATGTGTGACTAGATCTTGTTGCATTGTGTTGGTGAAGGATATAATGCAGTGAAATGTAGTTACTACTTGTAGCTGAGCAGATAAGGCAGCTAGTGTTCTTCAACAATCAGATATGCTAGTTTGAGTCTTGGTGTCGGCAGAAGTTGTTTTTGGTATTTTTGCGTGTTGTATGTGAACAAATACTGGTTTAAACACTGCACTTACATTATGCAAGTGTATGTTTCGAAAGGTACTTTTGCTGCATTGGCGAGGCTAGAAGTGCAAGTGAAGCTGACATATCTGTTATTTGGGCTGTTTTCAATGCTAGGCATCTTTAATATGATGTCCAGAACCTCCAGGCTTTAACTGCAGATTGTGTTCTTATCAGCATGCTCTCAGTTAGGAATCAAACACAATGCTGAGAAAAAGCAACTTTGTTGCTGTTTGAATTTACATGATCTTCACTGTGGGATCTACACATCAGTGTAGCTGCTATTTATGCAACTGACAGTTGGGAAGGGTTTTGTATTTGGTCACCTTGTGTATGGTTGCTCTTTATTATCTACATCTAAAAGTGCCATGGTATGTTACAGGCCACTGTACTGGGTAGGATGTTGTAACATTGCTCCATGCCTGCTGTAGGGCAACTGTTAGGGAGCTCACCTATTCCTTCTTGATTTTCATCACTGTGGCTCACAATAGATTTATTCATAAGAATGTCATCACTGTTGGTCGAGGCAGGATTACATGCAAATGCTGCAAGTGGATGCTGTGATGTACCGTAGTCCAAGAAGAGCATGGCTACAGAAATACCTGGCAGACATGTTAGTTGCAAGGGACTGAGGAACAATTATATGACATGTATCAGGCCCAACTCAGGATGCTATTTTAATAGCAAAAGCCCAAAATTGCCTTTCGTCAGTGCAAGAGAGCCTGAGGCGACTAGTGATGTGCCTGGGCAGAAAGGTGTGGTTATTTTGACACAAAGAAGCAGGTCTCAGAGCACAACATCCAGTGGTGAAGGACCTGCCTACCCATGAACTTATTCTTTACCACCTAGTATTTGCTGAGAGCAATGTAGATAAGCAATAGAATGGTCATATTTGCTGATGATTTTGCATTTAGCTTAGTAAATGGTGGGCTGATTTTAGTTTACAGAGCAAGGAGAGAGCATTTTAACTCTCAGTATGTGTTGCCCCATTGACACTGCAGTCACTTGTCCACTGTTGGGGCTGGATCTCCAATGAAGTGGCTGAAGTGCTTCATTATATAGCAGACACCAAGACAGTCTTCAGTATAAGCACATTTTGAAGAATGTAATGATGCCTGCTGTAAAACTGCTTTATACGAACAGAGTAACCCAGTCCCAACTTGACCACTCCTTGATTCATGATACATGTATGGTTCAAGAACAGCTGTGCAGCCGGCTGGTGTCAGACTCATTGACTGGCCACTGTGAGCACCTGACATGAACCCCATCAATTTGGGGATGGAGGTGAATAAACTATGCAGGACATCTGGCCCATCCTGCCAGTTACAAACAGCGATGCTCTGTGGACCCTTGTGTCAGATGCCATGTATGAAAATTCTACATTTCAGTGTTATGTTTGATCCATATTTGAGTTGTCTCTCTGCAGTCACATTCAAAGGTGACCCCTTTAACCTTTCAAAGCCTAGTGGTAAATTTACCTACCACCAGGTGGTGTTCACATTGCATTTATATGTTTCGTATGGATCTCACAACAAACAGCAACTTTTGACTTATACAGCATTAATGGATTGCATTTTATAATGGAGGCAGAGTGTGTTTGCTGTGTGGTACAGACTGAATCCATATATAAAACCGATGCATTTCGTCTTTAAAGGTTAAACAGAAAGCAAATAAACAATCAATAATGGAAAAATAGCAGAAATTTGTGTTTTTCTTCAATAGATAACTACAAGGATTAATTGTAATTAATGGAAGGCAGTGGAAGTCCATACACAGACAGATGTGAAAGTTATGAATGACTGGAATTATGATGAGAGCTGTATGGTTACATCACTTCCAGTTTGAGTTTGAAAATTAAAGGCACTTGATTTTTGTTGCACATGATACAATTGCAGTATCTAGTTCCTTAGCTGTGAGTGATAAGTGATGCCTGCTCCCATTTCACAGGCTGGAATTCTACTGGAAGCACTGACACCCTAATGAGGCAGGTAGCTTGGAGAAACTTTTAGGTGAATGTTCATTGTTTCCAGCATGGCTAAATGAGTTCTTTTGACTTCCAAGAATGTGCTTGTAGTAGCATTACATTGTGTCGAGAGATACAGGTGAGGGGATGGTGTTTTATTTAAGGTTGCTGTCAGTTGCTAAGGTTGGTTTCAGAATTGACGATCGATGAATGGAATATAAGAATGGAGTGTCAGTAGAATGATACCAATGGGAAACTAAAATACTCCAAGAAAAACCTGATTCAATACCACTTTGTTCACCACAAATCCCACACAAACTGGCCTGTGATTATAAAACAGCAGCAGCCGAACCCTGGCTATATAGATAATGCGTCATTAGTTGTTCTTAGGGGAAGGGATTAAGATTAAAGTATTATGGCTTCGTACATACTCTGAACTTCTAGGTACATAACATCGTATCAGAGGATTGTAGTGGCATCATCTTTACAGTGAGGCAGTCTAAGAATAATCTGTTCTTGGATTGCTTGGCCCTGAAGATGAAGGCGCTACGATGTTTCAAAATGTCGGTAACTAGTTACCAATTATCATGCCATAACATTCCTGCTGTAAGAAGAACTTCATATGGGTTGAAGGGAATTATGTTATTGGCCGCCATTTTCCTGGAGGGACTTGTGGGAACTGCAAAGAACTCAGATGAACAGAATTTATGGCCTGAGACACAAATGCAGGACTTCACTGGTTTGGTATAAGAGAGGGACCACTGTGCTCCTCTGTTCACCACTTGCTACATTTTATCCAGAATTCTGGAATGGTGCTTACTGCAAGTCACTACCCCAGTGAATGTACAGCACTGTCTTTGTGGTGCCCTCCCACTACAGGCAGTGCTGAAACAGTTGTTTTAATTTTTGTTTGTGTGCATGTGCATTGATGAGAGAGAGTTCACTGACGCTGAAAACGCACAACATGCCTGCCACGTATTGTGGGGGTCTGAGGTATATTTGATAAAAGATGAATTGGTATTTTTTATCCTCATTATTGTAACATATTATGACATTCCATTGTGTAAGTTTACAACTCTTGACATCATTCATATGTTATACATTCACCATGCATAAGTCTTACCCAGGTGTACAAACATTTGAATGTTTACCATTTGTGTTATCAGGTGGCAACCTAGCATTATGATATGTGTTAAAGAAGTGGCTAGTTTTATGTTTGTGAGTGAGTCACAAAGTATCAAGAATGTATTATTAAAAAATACAATATTATTTGAGTCTGTACAGTAACATCATTTTCCCACAAAATCACTCTTATTTTCAGTGCACATAGTCCATTGGGCTGCAAGTTTCTGTATGTCTTCAGAAAAAAAAAAGTGTTTTTGATTGGCTGACCAGTTATGCATGAACTGCTTCTTGCAAATGTTGATCACTGGTGAAGTATACTCTTAAGATGCCTTTGAATTGAACCAAAGGCACAGTAATCCAAGGGAACAACTGAGGACTATACAGATGATACTTTGACACCATGAAGTTTAATTTCTGGAGGGGGTCAGCAGTTCGGATGGCATTATGCAGACAGATGTTCTTATGTAACATTGCAACACCATTTGACTCCATTCCTCAGTGTTTTGTTTGAATTGCTATTCTCAAGCAGTTCTGAAGCATCTCACTGTCATTGACACTACTGATGACATGCTGATGGCCATTTTTGAACATGGTAAGCCCTTCAAGCACACTGTTCTTCAGCAGAACACTATTCCCATATTGTGCTGAAAGTGTACAACTGATTACTGCCACTAATACACCTTGAGCCTACAGGAACCTTATCACTGCATTTTTTTGTACAAGTGTAAAACAGGGTGGACATTTTTACCCTGTACTACTGTGGTGAGGTTGCTAAGACCCAGCCTAGGCATTTTTTTACATGGTAATGAGATGGCTCGGCTCATGTGTAACAGTTGTGATCCACTGTACTGCGATGGCATAACTACATCACTACTAGTGTAAAACTCCATAAGAATTATTAGTTGCCAGTCAGCTGTTTGAGCAGGGCAGATACTGTTCCTCTAGATGGGGTTTCTCAAACTACACCACAGTATTGGTATAGAGAGTTTCCAGGTGTGATTGTTAGTGCAGTTCTATATGATGATCATTCCAGTACATATTTATATATGTAGGAAATCGTTTGTATGAATTAAAAAATAATGTATACACATTTACTATATGTATAAAGTTTTTTGACATTGTGAGATGACTTGTACGATGGCACAAGAACAACCAATGAAGTTGCTGGAGGAATTAGAATGAAAAGAACATGGCTTGAAAGATGCTGAAGATGACACCATTAGTAACAGGTGGCCTGATAAGTCAGGCCACATATTCTTCCAGGGATGTGTTTGCAAGGATAACTGCCCCAACTGCTGCTTCAAATAGAAATGTACCGCGGTTGAATCTGTGATGCTTTAGAGGCATCGAACTGTAATACAAAGTAGAACAAAGGTTTTGAATAGTAGTGACTTTTCTAAATACTGATTACCACTGATGATGTACTAGTATCGAATTCGGCATGAGAGTCTCAAACGGTAGGTCATCATGTTTGTGGCGCGGGCTACAATAGTTTGCACTTGCAGACGTTCCTGAATAAAAAAGGTTCGAAATAACGAATCGGTGAGAGGACTACTGAGATCCGGGTCGGTGAGAGGACTACTGAGAACCGGGTCTCGGCTCTGTGAACCCGTAGTTCTCTTGGATCCGGAAGGGTTTGTACCGTTCATCGTTTAGCAGTTATTCTTCGTATATAATCTGTGTTCTTCGTTCACTAGTCAGTCATGGTACACTAACACAACTCGTCCACCATCCTTTTGTTCACAAATCGGTCTCCTTCACCAGGTCCCAGTTATTCAACACGTCTTTTACCGTTCAATTACGAGTCTCATTCACCATTTGTTAACAAGATTGAATGGCAGACGGCCTATTAATTACGTATAAATTCCACTATGTGAACTTTTATATGCGTTTATTTGCAGCACATTTCGAGCCATTCCCACTAGTTACAGGAGGGACTACGTAGATACGCGAATTTATCGTAACATTTTTATGCTTGTCAACTGCTAGAAAAACAGAACAATCGTCATAATTTTTCAGGGTTTTGCGGTGGGTGTTATTTGAAGGCCGTCTCTTCTTACATTTTTACCTCACGCAGTGCACTGTATATGGTATATTCTGAAAAGTTTGGAGGGGGGTGGGGCTGGACCCACTATACTATGCAGTATAACATTCTTGTTTTGTTCCCATGTACTGCTTACAATTGCTCTTTCACTCATCTTGCCAAATAAAGAATTTTTCAGGCATAAAGTTAGTATTTAAAATTAAAGTTTGTAACAGAAGTACGGTAGACAAAATAAGTGTATGCTTTTACGTCACATTATGTAACGGCTCCTCCAATCCGCGGTTTACTGTGATCAGAACCGGTCTCGTCCATACGTTATGTTATCTTCGTTTAGTAATCCACATTCAGTTCGTCCGTCAATCACCAGTCTACGAACACTTTCATTCACGTATAAACGAAACTGCCCTATGGAGAATGAAGAATGTTTCGGACATTTAGCTGATCAACCAGAGCTTCAGAATTTTAGGACGGTGTTCTATTATTGTTTTATAATAACTGTGGTGCCAGTGGCATAATTCTTTGGAGGGAAAAGTATAGTCTTTGATGGTGTACTACAACTTACTCGTCTACAAAGCAACGTGTACTCATCTAGAATAACTGTTGTTGTTCCGCACATTATTTTGGGAGTCTACATTCACCGAGCTCTTTTTTATCTGACACATTGAAAAAACCAACCAAACAAGACTAAATTGTGTTGCCTTTAGAAGAAATATGGATGCAGAATACAGCAAGGGTCAGAGGTTGTTTGTAGTGACAAACGGAAATTTGGAAGGCATTTTTTATTCTATGGATTGACGTCACAACAGACTGACCCTGACAGAAGTTGTTCTTCACCCATCAGGCAAGAAAATGGACGGTTTTAGTCATTATTATAAGAGTGAAGTCATCAGTGTTCATATATTGGATCCAGGTTCATATGCAGAAGGTAGCACAAAAAGTGAGGCTGCTTGGAACTGGAACTTGATGCAGAAGGTTCAGCAAGCAGTTCAGCCAAGGAAAGTAAAGGAGTCAAATGTTAAGAACACTATGTCAAGAGACACTGCTACGAACCACAGTAACCTGAGTGAAAAAGAGTATGATGCACTGAACAAATTTGTCAACAATTATGTGCCGATTGACCGTGTGGGAGATGTATTTAGAAGAGCTGTGGAAAACATTAAGGCAGAGCCAGCTGTTGGTTTGAGCATGGAGGGAGCCATGTTTGGGCGGTACAGTAAAGCAAGCCTTGTGAGCTTTGCCACTCCCAGTTGTGCTTTTCTGTTTGATATATACACTCTTGGTGATGCAGCATTTGATAATGGACTG